>Ga0207645_10000426_pt1 | contig 34922 bp, 32 predicted proteins | sample KBSM53metaG_FD_184331 | JGI IMG/M metagenome (GOLD analysis project Ga0207645, IMG submission 184331) | Miscanthus rhizosphere microbial communities from Kellogg Biological Station, Michigan, USA - KBS M5-3 metaG (SPAdes) (version 2) | ecosystem: Host-associated > Plants > Roots > Rhizosphere >...
CCAATGCGCAAAGAATCAATGAGACACTCAATAGTCGTGGCATTCGTGGTCTCCCGCACTAATGCGCACCAGATTAACTCACACGCTAGGCGAAGGAACTAAGCGCCGGTTTGCTTCTGCAAATACTTCTTGCGCGTGCTCGATATTGAAGGGCCGCTCTTGAAGCGTTTGCGGATCCCATTCGCTGCGCGGCACGGCGAAGAAGTCGCCGCCGTAGACGTGGATCGCCGCGGTGATTCGGTCGAGTGGATTAGTAACTGCATGGATGACTGCTTCGCCCAGGGGCAGAGTTTCTTTGAGGTCGATCGTCTTTGCGCCGTGCGCTCGGAGCCCGTTTTCGCTCCTCTGATAAAACGAATTTTCCTCTCGCCCGCTGTAAATTCCGATCACCGCCCACATTCGATGATCATGCGGATACAGAGTCATCCCAGGTCCCCACAGGACGTTTAGAATCGTCAATGTGTCAGAACGATAGAGCGTCTGAATGCCTGAGAGTGTCGGCTCTCCCAAGGCCTTGAGGATCTGGCCCGGTTCATCTACCGCCCTGCCGACGACCTCGCGCACCGCCGCGTGCGGATTTTGCTCTCGAAGGCACTGGCGACATTCTTCGACAAATCGATCCGATTCAAACATCATCGTTTTTGAGTGCCTTTCCGAATTCTGATCTCTATACGGAATCTCTCATCGAAATCAAAAATCTAAAATCGATCAAAGGTACTTGGTCGGACGCCGGATGGTGCGCCACATGTGCGCGACCGGGCTATTGTCGAAACCCAAGCCCTCCTTCGGCTGCTTGAAGTTACGCCCGACGATATCGACGAACGATTCCCAGCTCACCACCGCGTTGGGGTCGAAGGAATAGATATCGTGGACGGTAATCATCCGCGCCGTCATGTACCACTTGTGATCGCGGGCGCGCTTGTAGGCTTCTTTGATGTAGCCGTCGGGTTCGTAGTTTCGCCCGAAATGGTTGATGTACATTTCCGGATACGCATACCCGGCGGATTCGTCGGGGAAGAAGCGCAGCGCCTGGTGTGCGCGCACGGCCCACGCGACTTCCTCATCCACGTAAGGCTCGATCAATTGCGCGCCCCAGTAGCCGTGATCGCTTTTGATGAAGATCGCGTTGGAAATATCGTGCAGTAGACAAGCGAGAATCGTTTTCTCCGGCATGCCCGCCTTGAGCGCGTGGGTGGCGCTTTGCAGCATATGGTTGATGCCGCTGGCGCGGTGGGTGAAATAGTCCAGGAGCGTTGGCTTGGCCGGCAGCTTCGGCAGCCGCGGATCGTCGTCCATCAATTGATACTTGCCGCCTTTGGAAGGCATGTTGACCGCCCCGAGTTTTCCGTCCGCCATATTGAACAATGCCGATTTCGAGATCAGCACGTCGAGCTCGTCGCTCATCTTTCGCTCGAGAACGTCCGCGCGCTCATTCAGTGACATACCTTCAGCCATGATTCGCCTCCTTTATGTTCTTGAGCTCACCGCGCCGGATCGTATCACCGCTTCGGCATGTGTCAATGATTTCGTTCTGGCGGTCTTGGTTACAGATTGGCGGGTGAATTCAGCAGCGAGTTCGCATCGGAGCTGCCGGCTGAGCGAATCGGACAGGGTTAGAGACTACATCTCAACAATCTCGTCGGAATCATTACGCGTAATTGATGGTCGAAAACAAACTGCAGTGTTGCGATTGGTTTTTGACGAGTGCGGCGTTTGTGTTATGAATGCTTCAGATTTACGGAGTTAAATGCGCGGCGGTTTAAAATTTTTGATTCGGACACGCATCTGAATCCGAATGCCGAAACCCTGGAGCGGTACTTCGATGCGCCCATGCGCAAGCGCCTGCCTGAGTGGGAGAGCTGCAAGGTTCCATTTCGCGTTGGCTGGGCCGGCGAGATTCTCCAGCCGCCGTATCGTCATCGCTATCAGTTCAAGAAGAGAGCAGGCTGGCGCGAGGAGGTGCGGGTTTTGGGCGAAGCGGGGCCGAGAGAACAAGTTGAGCGGCACTTCCCGAAATTTATGGGCAGCCGCTTTCCGAGTCCGGGCGGCGCCGATGACGACGTTGAGGCGCGCATTCGCGACATGGACGAGGAAGGCGTGGACGTTCAGCTGATGCTTCCCGGACTACCGCCTGCCACCGAAGAGGTCGAGGTCGAGATCGGATTTATCCGCGCCAACCACCGCTTCATCGAAGATTTCTGCAGCAAGCATCCGCATCGCCTCAAATCTCTCATCGTGGTGAGCAGCAGAGCGATCGAGGAATCCGTGCAGGAAGTCAAAGCGTGGGCGCGCGCCCCGTGGGCCGCGGGCATTTACCCGCATTTAGCCGAAAGCGTTCCCATCGATCATCCGGACCTCGAGCCGATCTGGGCGGCGGCCGACGACGCGGGACTGTGCGTGGCGCATCACAGTTTCACCTCCGGCTATCCGGGATATCGCGACCTCTGGGACAATCCGTTCATCGGCCGGACCGCTTCGCATCCCTGGGGTGCAATGCGAGCGGTGAGCGCATTTTTCGGCGCCGGCATCATGGATCGCTACCCGAACCTTCGCTACTGTATTCTCGAATCCGGCTTTGGCTGGTTGCCGTTCTGGGCCGCGCGCATGGACGATCAGGCGATCTACATGTCTTACGCCTTGCCGGAAAATCTCGCTCGTAAACCCAGCGAATACATGACCAGCGGACGTTTCTTCGCGAGCCTCGTGATTCACGAAGGCGAAAAGATGGCGCGCATGGTCACCGAGTTTCTCGGCGACGGCGTCCTGATGTATTCGTCCGATTATCCGCACGCGGAATCCCGCTTTCCCGAGTCTACGAACAAAGTGCTGGCGTGGAAATCGCTCGGGGACGAAGTCATGCAAAAAATGCTGTGGGACAATGCGGTCAGATCTTCGGCGAGCCGTAGCAGGCTGCTGAAGAGACCACAGGCCTTCGTTGCTCTCGATCGCCTCGCTAGAACGTCCGGGGAGTACGTCTCCGCTTATCGATTTTTCGATCGCCTCGCCTCTGAATCTTTTGAGCAGCCTGGACGACAATTGGCCTGTTCCGCACGTCAGCGAGAGTTGTAAGCCGTACTTGTAAGGCGCAACCATATTTCGTAGGATGCGGCGAGCTGAGCTTTTCGTAGTAAAAGGAGGGACCATGGCTCGCATCCGTCATCTCGCGATTCTCACCGAAGATGTGGACAAGCTGGTCAAGTTTTACAGCAGCGCGTTTGGACTCAAGATCGTTCATGGTGTCGGAACCGCGACGTATCTTTCCGATGGTCACATCAATCTCGCCATCATACCGATCGGCCTGGAGCGTGAGATCGAAGGGCCGCAGTTGCATGTGGGAATCAATCATTTCGGTTTCGAAGTGGAGGACGTCGCCGCGGTGCGGGAAGCGTGCAAAGACCTCAATGCATCGAGCGATGTCGATAAGCGGCCGCCGAATCGCGAGGCGGAATACCGCGTTCATGATCCCGACGGCAATCCCATCGATCTTTCCAAGCACAGCTGGCCGGTGTAACAATCGCGCAATCGGCTTGTCGCGATTATCGGCCAGCAGTCTTTTAACGCTTCATCTCCGCCAGAACTTCCTGGAGCAGCTTGTAGTCAACCAACTGGCTGACGGGGATTTCCGCTTTGATTTTTGCCTGCTCGCGGATTTCCTTGATCTCGATTTTCACGGCATCTTCGGAGGTCGTGCCGTCTTTGGTAAAGGCCTTCAAAATATCACGGAGCGAGAGCCCGGCGGTTTTGCGATCGAGTTTGAAGTCTTCCATCAATAAGCCGGCTACTTTTTCCTGGTTTGCCGGATCTCTGGTAAATTCCATCGCCTTGAGGGTTGCGCGAATCATCCGTTTGACCTGTGCGGGATTACTCTTCATCTTCGCGTCGGTGACTCCGAGTCCAGCGAACGGTGACTGAAGATAATCGACAGCGTTGCCGAGACTGCGAAAGCCCAGCTCCTCTGCCTTGAAGTTGAAGGGAATGGAAAGCATGGCCACGTCGGCCGTTCCACTCTGCAGCGCAGCTAGAGAAGTCGCCACATCGCCGGTGGCAATGAAGGTCAAGTCCTTGTCAGGGTTGACTCCGTGGGCGCGGGCCATCACCTTCGCGGCGTAGGTCGGCGTCGCGAGCAAGCCGGTCGTGGCGACCACCTTACCGCCTTTTAGTTCTTCGATCGATTTAATCGTCGGCTTGGCGAACATGTAAACGAGGATTCGGTCGAGGGTGAACATGGTGGCTTTTATGGGTACGCCGGTGGCGGCGGCGCGCATTGCCGAGCCGATGGCCGAGGTATAATCCACTTCCCCGGCGACCATACCGGAAACGCCGACCTCGGTCTTGATCACCTCCAAAGACACGTCCAATCCGTCGGATTTGTAGATGCCAAACTTATCGCCGACGTAAAAGTTGAGAAACGTTAAGCCGGGTTTTTCACTATTTTTTCCACCTACGGCTCCCACGAGGACGCAATCGAGGGCGTCCAAGCGTAAACCTAAGTGTCTTGCAGAGATCAGATCCTCCGCCTCGACAGCTTCATCGATATTCTTGAGCAAAGGCCAGCACCCAAGGAGCGTGAACAACGGCGTGATACTTGGAAATGCTCTTAGCAGATGGTTACCTGGCCTTGAAGCATTCCGACCAGGTTGGATTCTGACCAGCCTTTCTTTGATCATTACGACGATTCTCTGGACCGCCGGTCGATTCGTAAGCGTGATTCCGCCTGGCTTCTGGCCCTGGCGCGGGCTCTCTCAAATCACCGTACTATGGTCCGTTACTCTGATGGCGATCGCCATGCTCACGGTTGTCCGGGCCCACGCCCTGCAGCCGGTCTTTGGCGGTCTCGATCGCGCGGTTCGCTTCCACAGAATCCTCGGGCCGTCCGCAATCGTGCTCTTGATCGTACACGTCGTTTTCCTGGCTCTGGCCCAACTTGAGGGCGGGACTTCTATCGGCGACTTGTTTATTCCGTTCTGGTCGGAGTCGGCGCGTTCGATGGACATCATCATCTTCTATTTGCTTTTGCTGCTTGGTGGCCTGGCCTACGATCGCCGCATGAGCTATGAGCGCTGGCTGTCGGTTCACCGCCTGACCGGCCTGGTTTTTCTCGGCGGTGCGGCGCACGCAGTCATTGAGCCCGGGACCATTGCCGACTTCGAGCCGTTGAGAACGTGGATGGTGATTCTAATCCTGGCGGGCGGAGCCGCGTGGCTCTATCGAGTCGTACTGTTCAACCGGCTCGGCCCACGTTATCTCTACCTTCTCAAAACGGTTGTTTCGCGTGGAAACAATATCATTGATCTTGTGATGCTCCCGGTCGACCGGCGCATGATGTACGAGCCCGGTACGTTTGTCTTCCTGCGAGTTCCCGATATGGAAGGCCAGCAGAAAGAACTTCATCCTTTTTCCATCTCCTCGTCACCGGTGGAGCGGGATCTGCGCTTGTCTATCCGGACAGTCGGAGGCTTCACACGCCGGTTACCCTCGCTCGAAGCCGGGACACAGCTAGACGTTTACGGACCCTTCGGCGGATTCACGTCACATCGCTACGCCCCTTTCCGTCGACTTGTCTGTATCGGCGCGGGCATTGGTATCACACCGTTCCTCGGTATGCTTGCTTTTGAGATCAGCAATCGGGATTTCCGCCGAATCTGGCTCTACTATGTTGTTCGCGATGAAAAAGACGCGGTCTATGACTCCGAAATTCGCGAGAGTTACTTGGATACGGAGTCCTATATTGACTATGAGCTGTGGCCAACGGCGCATCGTGGGAGGATCACCGCGTCACAGGTCGCTGCTGATATCGCGCCTCTGGAAGATTTTGCAGTGATGCTGTGCGGCCAGGTCAATTTTATTTCCGACCTCGCCCGTCAGTTCCGGGCGCTCGGCGTTTCGCGTGACCGGATCATCACCGAAGAGTTCGAGTTCCGCTAGTCCGTTCATCCCGCACCGATAGTCTTTGAAATTCAACTCGACAATCTCTTGCTCGCGATTGCCGCGCCGACCTTGCGGCCATGTTGTTCTACTTCTCTTTTAACTGCGCGGTATCGTGTAAATCTTTCGCTTTATCGCCGCAGCCAACGAGCAGCAGGAGCACGCAGGCGGCAAGAAACTTCCCACAGACTACTTCGAAGGATTTAATCTATGACGGCGGGAGTGACGGGCCCTTATCCAGGAACACAGGAACTATTGCAAAAAGATCTTTTGAAACTCCTTTTTCTTCGTCTCAAGCTCTTCTTTGGTGAAGTGGCGCATCTGAACGAATTTGATTTTGTCCGCGTCTTGAAGCGGCGGATAGATACCGCGCCGATTGACGAACTCGCCGATTTCCGCCTGGATTTTCATGCTCTCGTCATCGAGAAAGAAATCGATAAACGCCTTGGCTGCATTCGGCCGCGGCGCTTTGGCGCCCAAGTTGATGTAATGACCATCGCCGAGCATGTTGTAGTCGCGCACGTAGTCTAGGTTTGCCCCCTGCTTATTATAGGTTAGGACAAAGCGCGGGAAGCTGATGGCAATGGCGGATTCGGCTGAGCTGACGCGCTCCGCGGCGGGTACGGTATTGTCCACGAAAACCGGTTTAGCCGCGGCGAGATCGGAAATGAATTTCTCCGCGCGTGCCTTGGGCATGATCTTATCCAGGCTCGCGAGCCACTGGGTGGTGGTCAAATGGTTGACCGGATGCGGCATGGTGAGCTTGCCGCGAAATTCCGGCTTGACGATGTCTTCGAGCGTTTTGGGCGGTGAGCCCTTGATCTCGTTCTTGTTGTAAATCGCCCCGAACAAAATGTTTCTGTAGCGAGCGCCAAGGAGCGGATCGACGGCGTCTTTGGCAAAGCCTTTGAAGGACGGCGAGTCGTACTTCGCCAAGGCGCGCTCGTCGGCCATGATCTGCATGTAATCCCCCGGGATTCCAATGACATCCATGACCGGTTTCCCCGCGCGGTATTCGCTCAGCGCGCGCGCCAGAACATCGGTGAGCCCGGCGCGCCAATAATCAACTTGAATCCCGGTTTTCTTTTCAAACGCGGCTTTGACCGCGTCCAACGTAAAGACCTCCATGGTGGTATAGAAGACGACTTTGCCGCCTTCCTTCTTTGCCGCTTCGACCAGCTTGGCGTCTTGGGCAAGGGCCGGATGATGCGCGGAGAAAAATAAACAGGCAAACAACAACAGAGGCGAGAGCTTACGCATAGCAGAAAATTCCTTTCTGGCTAAACGTTGGAGAGTTCGTGTGCTTTTGACGATGGACCGTATAACCCGCCGAGCTTTCGGCGGTCAAGCTGCGCCATCAAGCGCGCTAAAGCTGGAAGCCGTAAAGTCGCGCCGGATTGCGCTCGAGAATCTTCAGCTTCGCCGAATCGCTGAGGTCTTTTCGCTCTTTCACCTTGCGCACCACGAAAGGCTCGCGATCGCCGTGTGGCATGTCCGAGCCGAAAACCATGTTGTCCTCGCCAATAAGATCGATGACCTGCGGTAACAGGACATCATCGGCCTCGGTGCTGAAAAAGAGATTGCCTTTGCGCACGTAGTCCATCGGCGGCAAATCGTGGTGCGGCGCGGTCTGCGAGTGAAACGTGGACAGCTGATTGCGCGTGCGCCGAAAGCGATGGTCCATCCGCTCGAGCACGAAATGGACCCATTGGCAGCCCGCTTCGAGAAACGTTACGCGCAGATCAGGAAAGCGATCCAACACGCCACCGCTGATGAGAGCGACCAGCCCCATCATGACCGGGACCAAAAAAGCGATCACACCCGAGGGATAAATGTGACTGTAAATATTATTCAAAGCCGGACAACTCCAACCGACATGAACGGCCAATGGCAAATTAGTCTCTGCGAGCGCCGCGAAAAACGGCAACAACGTCGGGTGATCAAACGTCAGATCTCCCGCGGTGCCAAGCACCATCACCGCAGCCGCACCGAGTGATTTGGCTTCACGAACCTGCTCTACGGCGGCGCCGACATCGTCGAGATTGGCGATGGCGGCCCACTTGATGCGTTCGTTGCCGCTGAGGCGATCGCCCAGCCAGCGATTGTAAGAAGAGTAAAGAGCGGTCGCGAGCGCGGTGTTCGAAGTCAACGGGTAAGCTAGAAACAGACTCGGGTAGACGACTTGTACAGCGATCTCTTCTTCATCCATGGAGCGGAGCCGCGCGCCGATGTCGGTTAACTCCATGCTTTCGATACTGTCGGGTTTCAAAGCGGTGTGACGAGTCGGCTTGCCGTCGTAGCTCGCGGGGGTGCCTAAGTTGTTGCAGCCTTTGCCGACCCGTCGCGGAAACATTTGTTCGTCGATTACCCAGTACGCCAAGCCATCGCGGCCAATGACCGTCGGACGCAGCGGCCGAAATGCCGGGTCAAGATATTTATCGCTGAACGTCGGCAAGCATTCTTCGACGTGGCCGTCGGCGTCAATGTACTTCATTGATTTCCCTTTCGAGTCAACCCTCGGCCGATCAGCCTAAAGTTGAATCTTTGCGGGCCGGGACTGCAGATCAAAAGTGCAAAGCTGAAAACGGAAAGGCGGAAATGTGGAGCGTGTAATTTCCAAAACACTTTCGCTTTCCGTGCGGAGCGCAACGTCTTTCGGAGGATTAAATCACCGGCCGTCGCATTCGGGATTGCCATATCAGCTCGCACAAATGCAGACAAGCGCAAAATTGCTCCCAAAGGCGGTGAGAGACATTAAAAAGGAAAGAAGGGGTCAATTTTTAGACTTTCATGCTTTTGTTTCGTCCATCACGCACAGGCAGTTTTGAATTCAACCAGAACTTCTTCCTCGTGATCGAAGCTGGTCGACACTGGCTATTCCGACCCGAGGAAATTGCATCAACGGTTCGACGGTGATCGAAGCGATTGAGCTTGCTTCCGCTCATCTGGGCGTTAACCTGATCAGATGACGGCGGTTCACGCGAGCGCTCAAAAGCTCGATCCACGCGAGCAGCATTACTGGATTGAAGGCCCGCGGCCCGGAATGCGGTTGTTTCTGCGCTATCTACCGCCGGCTCAGCGGGATGGTGATGTAAAGCCGGTTCTCTACGTTCACGGAGCGACCTTTCCCTCGGCGCTCTCGATCGCGCATCGCTTCGACGGCTACTCCTGGCGCGACGCTCTCTGCGAGGCAGGCTTCGATGTCTGGGCCTTCGACTTTCATGGATATGGATACTCGGATCGTTATCCAGCGATGAAGGAGCCGGCGCAGGGGAACCCGCCGCTGTGCCGCACTGAGGATGCGAGCGAGCAAGTAGAGGCGGTAGTGCGGTTTATTCTCGACTGGCATAGCGTTCCCAGTCTTTCGATGATCAGCCACTCTTGGGGTTCAATGCCGGCGGCCCGTTTTGCCGGCCGGCATCCCACAATGGTTGAGCGCCTCGTGTTGTTCGGCGCAATCGCTCGCCGTGCGCCGCGCAGATACGAGAAGCCGCCTATCGGGCCCGCGTGGCGCATCGTTACGGTCGAAGATCAATGGGCGCGCTTTGTCGAAGACATTCCGGCGGATGAACCGCCAGTGCTTGCGCGTGCGCATTTTGACGAATGGGGCGAGTGCTACCTCGACAGCGACCTAGAGAGTCGAAGTCGAGAACCGGCCGGAGTGAAAATTCCGACCGGGCCGTTCACCGACATTCTGCACGCCTGGCACGGCGAGCTCGCCTATGATCCGGCACTCGTGCAGGCGCCGGTCGCGATCATTCGCGGCGAATGGGATGGACTCTGCGGCGATGAGGACGCTCGATGGCTTTTCGACGCTTTTACTGCCGCGCCGATCAAACGCGATATCAAGATCAGCCGGGGAACTCACCTGATGCATCTCGAAACGATGCGCTACGCGCTCTACAAGGAGAGCCTTACATTCTTAATGGGCCATGACCAAGCTTCGGTGCCGCCGCCAGAGGCAAAAAATCGCTATGGGGCAGCACAACGGAAAGGGGGACAGACGATGAACGCTTCACAGGAGAAGGAAAAAATTCACGGTTACGACTACGGAACCGACAAGGTGGCGAAATCGCCGATCACGATGGAGGAATGGGAAGAGTTGAAAAAATCGGCGCTTTTCTCGGAAGAGGACGTAGTTTATCTACGCCTTTCAGAAGATGTGCTCGCGGATCAGGTTGACGACTTGCTGAAGACATGGCGTGGAATCATTTTCGATCATCCGCATCTTCGAGGCTATGATGAAGATCCCAAGACGCATGCGGTTGATACCGATTACGCAAAAGCGGTCGGAAAGCGCTTCGGTCAATGGGTGCTCGATACCGCACGCGCCCAGTACAATCAGGAGTGGCTCGACTATCAGTACGAAATTGGCTTGCGCCATCACCGCAGCAAGAAGAATAAAACGGACAACGGCCATACGCTCGGTCATATTCGTGCCCGCGACTTGCTCGCCTTTTGCGCGTCGATTGTCATTCCGATGAAACCTTATCTGGCCAAAAAAGGCCACTCGCCGGAAATCGTCAATCGCATGTACGATGCATGGTGGAAGTCGATGATCCTCCAGGCCACCCTCTGGATTCAACCTTATATCAGAGAGGGAGATTTTTAACGTGGCGATATCGAGAGTGAAGATTCTTCCGAGACCACTCACCGTGCGATGGTCGGTGATGGCAGTAAACACATGGGATCTAGAGATGGCCTCGACGTGGTGATCAAACGGGCGGGAAATTGTTTGACAGATCGAGGTGACGTTTGTGACACCGATGATTTTGGCCGAGATGAGTAATCTCATAGGTGATCTCGCGCGGGCAAACATTCTTTTAGCGCTTATAGACAATCGTGCCTTGACCGCCAAGGAACTGGCGTATGCGGCGCGCGTTTCACCGCAAACGACCAGCTTTCATCTCGGCAAGCTGACGGACGCAAAACTGCTCCAGGTCAATAAACAAGGACGGAATCGCTATTTTAGGCTGGCGTCGCCGCTGGTAGGGCAAATGCTTGAAACGATCATGGTGGTTGCCGGCGATCGGCGCCCACGGTTGCGACCGATATCGAAGCCGAGTGAGGAGTTACGACTGGCACGAGTCTGCTACGACCATCTTGCGGGATATTTGGGTGTCGCTGTCGGGGAGGCGCTGAAAACCCGCGGGTTCATGATTCTCGAAGCGGAAGGGGCGCAACTCACGCGGCGCGGAATGAGTTTCCTAGACGAACTTGGAATCAAGTTCGACATGCTTCCAAAGAGCCGGCGTGCATTCTGCCGGCCATGCTTGGATTGGAGCGAGCGCCGCTATCACGTCGCAGGCCGTCTCGGCGCGATTTTTCTCAATTTCTGTTTGGAGCGGCAGTGGGTTGAACGTCGTGCAGACAGCCGGGCGCTACAAATCACCAGCTTTGGGGCACGCCAATTCAAGGAAGTTTTCCAAATCGAGAACACACGATAAGTCAGTAGACCGTGCAGTCGCCATGTACAAACGCCAAAGTGTGGGAAGCTGAAGGGGACTTATTGGCGCGGCGACCTAAGAGCGATCCGGAAAAAATCGGGTGGATGATTGCAGGACGCGACTGCGGCTCAGGTTCCCATGTTCACGACTTGCTTCAAGGAAAAACCAGTGAGACGTTGAACATTGCGCGATCGATACCGGCCTGCTTGCCGCGCTCGAGCGTGTTTAGCTGCAAATCTCGGATCGTCAGTGTGCCGTTGCCCTTGCGTAAATTGGCGTGAGCGCGTTCCGCTCTGTCGATTTGCTGGCTCGAATAGCTGTACGGCCAAAGAAGAACTTGCAGCGCGTCCATGGCGCTTCGGTAATCCGCCTCACTCAGCACAAAATAGAACTCTCTTAGCTCCTGCGGCGCACTCACGTTCTTTAGTCCGGCCTCATTGGGGCCGGTATTGTCCGAGTTTCGAAAATGCCAGCCTTCGATCTGAAGAGCGTTGATGCCCCGATACGGCGGAGTGACAACGCTGCAAAAATTATTTGCGGCGTTGGCTTTGCTTCCGACAAAAATGGTCCAGCCCAGTTCCTGCGGAACGAGGCGAAAGAAGAGATTTGTCCCTATGGACTTTTCAAAGCTCCGCGCTTTTAGCACCTCTCCGGTAAATGTGACGGTTCTCGGATGCGCTTCGCTGGCAGGTTTTGATCTTTGTACGATCGATTCGGCGGCATAAACGAGGTTTGCACCGCTCTGGCCAAGCCAGGGATCCCCAGCTGCAACGAGTGAAAATAAGATACCGGAGACGCGGCACATGGGCTTACTCGGGTGTCGGATCGGCATTGAAACTCTCTTCCGATCTGATTATCGAGGCGAACGAAATACAGGAAGATCGAAATCAACGTTCCAGGACAGGCGTAATTTTTCTTTTCCCGATTCCGTGTCTCTGTAGCTGCCGTTGCTCTTGAGGCTCAGCCTTTTGCCATCAAACTTGTAGTCCGAGAAAAATTTCTTCAACTCCTCGGGTTTCCAGGCGACCGTTCTCGCAACCGTCGTTCCGGGAATCACGTAGCTTAAGTTCGCCTGCCACACTCTATTGTCCTTGTCCAAGAACAGAACCAGAGCGGCGTAGTCGCTCTTCTTCAACTCTTTGGCGCCATTCTTCAGTACGTCTGCGATACCTGCTTCTGTAATCGGCTTGGTAAAAAACTGAATCTCTAACCCGTCGGAGTTCCCGGGAATCAATCCGTGAACTAGCGTGACCAAGGCGCTTTGCGTCACGATCTTGCTTGCGCCGACCCTCAGCACAGTTGAATCGTCGACCATCAGCTCGAAGACAGACCTGGTTTTGAAATCCTGCGCGTTAAACTTGCCACCTGACTGTGCCGTGGCGTGACTAACGATAAGTGAGATCACGAGCGCAACGACATAGGACGGCTTTTTCAGACACGCCGTAAACATTTCGTGCCCTGCAGAGTTGGATATTTTCGCGACCTCCGAATCATCTCCTACAAATGTGCACCCGTCTAAATTTCCGTTTGTTTCATGGCGTCGCTCTATTCGCATAAGGAAAGACCCGCCGTATCGCGCAATCATGATCGCATCGGCGGCCCGTGTCCAATCTTTTTCTTGATTGCACGAGATCGCGGCGCATGTGAGTGCCTGATGCAACGGAACCGGCGCCTCAAACGGATGGAAGGACGAAGACGGAATGAATTATTGCAAGATTTGACTCCATTGATGGTGGTGGTTTTGGCTATTCAACCAGCTATTGACCTCACGGAGCACGTAAATGTAACTTCAGGCTTCGAGCTTAAAGGTGATCTGAACGAAGGAGGTCCTATGAAAAGGCTGGCCTGTGTCCTTTTTCTAGCCTTGTGGTTCGGAGCTTCGTTGGCGGTTGCACAACAGCAGCCGAGGTATCCGGTGGATCCGGACACGAAGTGGGCCACCGGCGCTAACCAGAAAACCGCCGATGAGCTCAAAAAACAGCTCGCGGCCAGAGCTGAAGTCCTGATCATCGACGTGCGTGCGCCGGCGTCGTTCGAGAAAGAGACCCTGCCCGGAGCGATCAACATCCCGCTCGATCAGCTCGGCGCGTATCTGCCGACGATTCCCAAGGACAAGACACTCGTCTTCACGTGAAGCACGGGAGGCCTGAGCTCGCAGGCTGCGAAGCTCGCTGAGGAAAAAGGTTTCAAGTCAGCCACCTTCTGCCCGATCAACAAGTGGAAAGAAGAGGGGAACGAAACTCAACCGGGCAAAAAGGCATCCTGAAAAAGAAGTGTCGCCGGGCCGAAACTTTTCACCGGATTGACGCCGGTCAAGCGCCACACTGTTCCGCGCCGCGATGGGGTCAGATTAGCCCTGAGCGTTGAGGCGAGGCGAGAGTAAGATACGATTGAGAATTTCAGGACGAGCGATCGGTCCTGTCTGCAACGATTCGATCGCACGAGCGCCTCGCCTTTCGAGCTCGCGTCCATATTGTTCTGCTTCTCTTCCAACTGCGCGGTAGCGTACAGTTTCTTTAGTTTATCGGCGGCAGCCTGCGCGCAGCAGGATCCAGAAGCGATGGGTTCTTAACTGACGTACAGATGAGGATGGGGGCGACCGCGGTCGCCCCCACGGCGTAACCTAGCCGTCCGCGAGAAGTCGCTGCGAAACCCATCACAACTTTGATGGTTCTCAAAATCGTAAGCGCGACCGGCACCACGATTGACAAGTCGCCCGCCGCGAAACTAGATGTTAGCCGATTTTTGATTGACTCCACGTCTGTGCGCCCCGGCCTTCATCCTGAGCGTCGATAATGGCAAAACTTTTCGCGACATTCCTTTGTCTTTATTTCGCTTTCATCGATTGCACTCGCCTGCATGCTGCGGCGGCAAGACCACGGGTGGTGATCGCTCATGCGGCGATGAATCTTCGCGTCACGCCACTCTGGGTTGCGCAGGATCAGGGTTTCTTCGGGAAATACGGCATCGACTCGGAAGTTATCTATATGCGCGGCGGGCCGACGTTGTTGTCCGGTATGTTGTCGGGCGATATTCAGGTCGGCTGGACCGCGAGCGGCATCATCGCGCCGGTTGCCGAGGGCGCCGACTTCGTGATCGTCGCCGGATTCAACAACCGGGTCACCGACGAGCTGATCGTCCGGCCCGGCATCAAGCGGCCCGAAGATTTGCGCGGTAAGCGCTTCGGCGTACAGAGCATCGGCGGCGGCGGTTGGATGGGCGTGATGTTGGGCCTGGAGTCGTTGGGACTGGAACCGAAGCGCGATGACATCCGGATGCTGGTGATCGGCGATAACACCATCCGCGGTCAAGCACTCGAAAGCGGTACCATCGACGCCACCTCCCTCGACGGCGCTTTTGCCCGCAAGGCGAAAGCCAGGGGGCTGGTCAGCTTGGCCGATTTTTCCACTGCGAACATACCGATCATGAACCATGTGGTGGCGGTGAAGAAAACTTACCTGCAGCGGCAGCCGGAGATCGTCGAAAACGTCTTGCGGGCGCTAGTCGAAGGGCTGGCTTTCACCTGGTCGCCGAAAAGTAAAAGCGCCGTGCTGAGGAGCGTCGCGCGCCGGCTGAGAATCACCGATGCCGCGATCGCCGAAGACGGTTACCAGGAATTGTTGACGCGCGGCGGCCTCGAAAAACGACCTCATCCCTCCGTGGAAGGCATGCGCAACGTACAGCGCTTGATGCAAATCAGCAATCCCCGCGTTGGCGAGGTCAAACCGGATGACGTTCTCGACCGCAGCCTCATGCGCAAGCTGGAAGACAGCGGCTTCATCGACCGCATGTATAATCTTTATCCGCCGAAGTGACCCATGATGCAGCGAAATTTGAATGCAGGAAGAGAAAAATATATTCAGCGAAGTATGGCGGCCGAAGTGAGAAAAGGACAGCTGACCGCGGATTTCGGAAAGGCCGCCGTTGACTACGGCAAACATCGCGCGGGTTTTCCAGTGGAATTGTTCGATCGTCTGGCGGCGATGGATATTGTACAACCCGGGACGCGGACACTCGATTTGGGAACGGGAACAGGGACGATCGCGCGTAGTCTCGCGCAGCGCGGGTGTGAATCGATTGGTCTAGATCGGTCGGCGCCGCTGATGGAGGAAGCACGGCGTTTGGATCGCGAGGTGGGCGTAACGGTGCGCTACGTCGAAGCAGCGGCCGAAGACACGGGTTTTCCGGAAGCGAGCTTCGATCTTGTGATCGCCGGACAGTGTTGGTTTTGGTTTGATCGACGGCGGGCGGCGATCGAAGCGCGTCGCATCGTAAAACCCAGCGGGCATCTTGTAATCGCGCATTTCGATTGGATTCCGCTGCCTGGCAATATCGCCGATGTTACGGAAAAGCTCATCGAGAAACATAATCAGAAATGGAAGCTCGGCGGCAGTGTCGGAATTCATCCGCGATGTCTTGGCGACATGTCCTTAGCAGGATTTCGTCGCCTGGAAACTTTCTCTTTCGATCTCGATGTGCCTTATTCGCACGAGGCGTGGCGCGGACGCATTCGCGCGAGTGCCGGCGTTGGCGCGAGCCTCTCGCCGGAAGGCGTAGCAGCGTTTGATCGCGAGCTACAGGCGTTGCTTAGGGAAGAATTTCCTCAAGAGCCGCTCGCGGTGCTCCATCGAGTCTTCGCCGCGATCGGCAAAGCCCCAGAGTGAATCTACAGATCACCGCTTTGAAGCGCGGGGCGAGTCTTCTTTGACATTGCCGGGATGGAAAACCAAGGCTCAGACGGTGACTTCTAGTTTCTTCTTTTTCGTTTCTTTCGTCCCGCACAGTTAGTTTTGAATTCAACTCCCACAATTTTCTGCTTGCGAGCGCAGTCGTATTGTCTGGCCTCTAGGAGAGACGGCGAACGTGGAATTCAGTAGAACCGAGACTAGTGTCGCCATTTGACTCTTGGGTTAGGCGGGATCGTTCGGTCTATCGCGGCTACGGATAACTCTGCTCATAGCGCTGTTCACCGAGAGTTTTGACGAACCTTTTCGCGTACGGATAAAAGAGCTCCTTTTGGCTTGCCGATCATTGCATTCTAGATGTCAATGACCGTGTCTTCCCGAGGCCGCGAGCAGCAAATCAATACGTTTCCGGCCGCTGGAGGTTCGAGCGGCTCAGGATCATACTTCACCGATCCGGAAATCAGCCCGCTTTCGCAATTGTGGCAGACGCCCGTCCGGCACGACCAACGAACGGGAACGTCGCAGGCTTCCGCGAACTCGAGTAGGTTCTGATATTTTTCGTCCCATCGGACAGTGAGGCCGCTGCGTGCAAATGAAACCTGAGGCCCGTCGCCCGCGGGTCCTGCCGGCGCGTGCACCGGCCGTGCCGGTTTGGCGGATATACCCGGCGTCATTGATTTACCCGGGCCAAAGATTTCCTTATGCACCCGGTTGGCGGCAACGCCCCAGGCAGCAAGACCAGCGCTTAAATCATCGAGAAATGCCGTTGGTCCACACAGGTAAAAGTCTGCGTCGCGAGAAACACCTAGTTCGTCAAGCACGGGGACTGCCAGACGTCCAGTGGCGTCAAAGTCGAAACCCAAACGATCGTCGGACCCAGGCCTGCTGTACAATATTCGACTGCGGTAGTGCGGCAGCAATTGCACGAGATCACGCGACTCCTGCGCAAACGGATGGTCGGATCGGTTGCGAGCCCCGAACAGCCACCAAACTTGCCGTGTCGACTTTTCCGCCGCCAGTGCATGAAGCATCGAAAGCACCGGCGTCGCTCCGACACCAGCGCTAAGCAGGACGATGGGCCGATCACCCGATTGAAGGGTAAAACTGCCCCGCGGTGCGCTCACGTCCAATACGTCGCCGACCTTTACATATTTATGCACGTAGGTACTGGCAACACCGTTTATCTCTTGCTTAATGCTCACGCGATAGTGATCTGCACTTGGCGCGTCAGAGAGCGAGTAACTACGCAACATCGGCGGCAGATCCGGGTTCGGCCGCAGGCGCAGCACGACAAATTGGCCAGGCTCGGCAGCAACTAGCGGATGTCCATCCGCGGGCATGAGTAGCAGAGAGATAATACTGCGACTCTCTCGGTCGATCCGAGTAACCCGAAGCGGGCGAAAACCCGTCCATGCCGGCGAGCCAACCGCGGCTGCGAGTCCCGGATTGCCTGTCATGGGACTACCGCTCGACTCATTTTGCAGGAGCGCTTGAAAAGAAATTCGCCAACCCGCGCTCAAGGCCGGAATGCGTAGCGCACGCTCCAATTGTTGACGCGAGTGACCGGGCAGGTACAGCAAGGCATTGATCTCAGCCACTGTCATTCGTTCCGGACCGTCGGTAACCTTAACAATCTCGTCGCCCGCCTCAACTTCCCCTTCCTGCAGCACGCGAAAATAAAATCCCGGCTTTCCGCTCGAGGTCAGCAGAGCTGGCATCTGGGGCTCGTTCATCCTCATCCCCACGCGATAGCAGGTGACGCGCGGCTGGGTTACCTCGAATAAAGCTTGCCCGATCCTGTACCGGTCGCCGATACACACCTCGTCGTCAGACATACCTTCAACAGTGAAGTTCTCGCCGAATTGTCCGTAAGTGAAATCGCTTCGATCCAGTCGATCGCGCCAATATCGATACGACTCGATCTGGTAGACGAAGACCGCGCGCTGCTCGCCTCCGTGACCTTGCAGATCTCCTTGTCCGTCGCCGTCGATGTTGAGTCGTCGGACCATGCGCCGGCCCTGAACCGGCTCCTTCCAGATCGCCGTATGCACCGTCTTCCCGCGCCATGTGACGTCGCGCGGCAAGCCGACGTTAACAGACAGAAGTCGCGCCATCAGTGTTTCCTCTCACGTGTCATCGATCATCCTAGCCACTCTTCAATTGGGCTTGTGAAAAGACATCGGCGGCGACTGGTGTCGCATAGGACCGCATTGCGCACAAAGAACTATGGAGCCGAATCAAATGCGACCGGCACGAGGATTGTGATTCTCCAAGGTTGCCAAATAAGTGTTTCACTTTGTGACAACTTCGCAAGAGAATAGCGGAAAGAATTGGAGTTGCCCGGGCTTCGAGATAGGTCTTGAATTTCGCTGTTCTGTTCGAGCAGATAGCTAGCCGAACACGTCATGCTTGTTTGCTGTCCGGCTGTTAATTCCCGTTCTCTGCAACGCGAGTTGACACAATATAGCCCATGCGGCTAAGTTCCAGCGCAAACTCAGCGGCGCTGAGAGCGCGCGGTTTCAGCGTCAGCGAAACGAAGAAAAGGGAATAACATGAAGCAGAGCACGCGAAGAATTCTCACGACGCATGTGGGAAGCCTGGCCCGACCCGACGTGCTGTTGTCGCTTCTTCGACTCAAGGAACAAGGTCACCCCTACGACCACGAAGAGCTTGAATGGCAGGTGCGTGAAGCAGTCATCGACGTAGTGCGAAAGCAGGTCGAAGCGGACGTCGATATTGTCACTGACGGCGAGCAGGGTAAATCGGGCTTCTTCACCTATGTCATCGAACGATTTAACGGCTTCGAGCGCAAGCCGCCCTCTGCCGGCAAAGAAATGAGACCACGCTCGGCCGGCAGGGAGTATCTTGCTTTCCCCGACTATTACGCGTGGTCCGAGCGCGTCGCTGCGCCGTTCGGCGGTCGCAGCGGTCGCAGCGGGCGGGATGCCGATATCTGCACCGGACCTGTCAGCTATAAAGGCCACGCGGCGGTCCAGACAGACATCGCGAACCTCAAAGCGGCGATCAAAGGGCGCGCGCATGAGGATGTGTTTGTCCCGGCGATCGCTTCTTCCTACGTCGCGTCTACATTCGCCAACGAATACTACCGCACCGTCGAGGAGTACGAGCAAGCGGTGTCGGACGCGCTGCGCGAAGAATACCAGGCGATTGTCGACGCTGGATTTATTCTCCAGATCGACGATCCGCGCCTGGTCACTTATTACATGATGCACCCGGAGTTAAGCATCGAAGACTGCCGGAACTGGGCGGAAAAGCGTGTCGAAGCGATCAACTACTCGCTGCGCGGCATCGCGCCCGAGAAGGTCCGCTTTCATACCTGCTACTCAATCGATGTCGGTCCGCGCATCCACGAAATGGACTTGAAGGACATCGTCGACATCATTTTGAAAATCAACGCCGGCGCCTATTCGTTCGAAGCAGCCAATCCGCGGCACGAACATGAATACCATGTCTTCGAACGGTTCAAGCTGCCGGCCGGAAAAATCCTCATACCCGGTGTGATCAGCCACACGACAAATTTGGTGGAACACCCGGAATTGGTCGCTGAACGGATCGTGCGGTTCGCCAAGCTCGTCGGGCGCGAAAACGTCATTGCGGGCGCCGACTGCGGCTTTGCCGCTTCCGCCCTCAGGTTCAACGATACCCATCCGAGCGTGGCGTGGCTGAAGTTTGTTGCGTTGGCGGAAGGCGCCCGATTGGCGACCAGGAAATTGTGGACGTAAGGGCGAACCGATGTGTTCCCCTTGTTTGCACTAACGAACGGGCAAACAGGCAGGTCTGCCCCTACAAGTATTTGGCGGGATGCATCGCTACCGCGGGACCAAGCCGTTTTCACACTGAGCACGCAACTTGCTCGGCCAATACTCTCTCTTAACTACCTGGCGAGTTGTGCTGCGTCACCGGTAGAGTGCATCGATAAATCCGGATTTGTCCAACTCTTCCAGCAAACTCACGTCGATAAAATCTCTGGGGTTAGCCGTCTTTGCTGCGGGAATCCGCTCGCTTGCATCGGCGATGATCGTTCTGAATCCCTCGATGGATGGGTAAGGCTTGGGTTTGACGATCTCGCGCAAAGCCTGATAGGCATCCTCGATCCGTTTCTCGTCTTTGGTTTGGCGGTATTTGGCGAAGGCCTTTTTGGAGATGTCGGGATTGGTCTTTACCAGGTGAATCGCCTCGACGTACGACTTGAGAAAACGCCGCACGAGATCGCGCTTGCGGACCAGCACCCGCTGGGTCGTGACCAGCCCACTGCCTTGATACGCCACATTCAAATCGCGCAGATTGAGTAAGATCTTCATGCCCATTCGCAGCGCTTCTAAATGGTCTGGAGGCGAGATCAGAGTGGCGTCGATGGAACCGCCGGACAACGCAATCAGGCGATCCGGACTATCGCCAATCTGGAGCAAGGTGACGTCCCGATTACTCAAGCCATAGCGTGGCAGCACATAGATCAAGCGTAGATGCGAGGCTGCACCAAAGCGGAAAACGCCGATCCGTTTTCCCCTGAGATCTTCCATCGATTTGATGTTGGGACGCGCCACCAGCCGGTCGTCGAGCGTGTCTTGCACACCGGCAATCATTACCGGATCGGCGCCTTGCAACCTGGCGGAGGACATGAGGGAGCCCGTCATCTGGGCAAGATCAACCTCACCCGCGACCAAGGTTTCGATCGCCGCGCGCGTATAAATAATTTCCGCACTGATGCCGTTCTTGGTCAAAAGCCCGCCGACTTCGGCAACCCATAATACGCCTTGGCTCGGCGAAACCGCCGAGAACGCGACTCTGACTTTATCCGCGGCAAAACTCGGCAGAGCTAAAACACTCACCAGCAGAACGCTGCATCCGAGAACCGGCAATTTTTTGATATCGAATGGAATTCGCGCGCAGAACATCATGAACCCCGGTAAGCTCGTTGGTTGACGCCGCAGTTCCCGAAACTTCCACCGCTGCGTGTCGCGGACAATAGTAGAGACAATGAGCAGCGTCAAGTACGATCGAGTCAGAAACTAGGATCGAACCGTCACATTGAATGTAGCGCCGATCACAGCGTCAGTTGCCGCCGGCATTGACGGTCTAATGGCAGCTCCCGGCCTGTTGAGGACAATAACTGAGAACTTCCCTCAGAGGACAACGGGTTTCTTAACCAGGCTTTCAGTAATGAACGGGAAATCGTGCGCGAGCCACGCGTCGATTCCGCCTTCGAGCGGGCGCACCCGGGTGATTCCTTTGGCTTGCAGCCGCAGCGCCACCCGGGCGCTGGTCGCTTCGTTGGGTCACGAGCAGTAGAGCACGACGTCGCGATCCCGGGGAATCTCTGCGTGGCGCTCTTCGATCTCCTCCATGGCGATACGAAGCGCACCCGGGATCATCTGCGGAAATGCCTCGATATCCATAGGCTGGCGCAGGTCCACGATTGAAATGGTTTCTCCGGCTCTAAGTTTGTCCATCAGTTCTTTCGGAGTGATGCGTGCAATCCGCAGGCGACGAATGAAGCGTCGGCGCTGAATGAACTTCCCCAAAACATAAGCTGCCAAACTTCCGGCCAGGACTGCGACCAACCAACCGCTCCAGCGCAGTGCGATCTGCTTGAGTTGATCGCTGAAAATCAGGCCCAAGCTCGTGACGCTCACGACCCAGAGCAATGCGCCCAGGAAATCGAAGATCATGAAACGACGCACGGGCATCCGAAAGATTCCCGCCAGCGACGGTGCCGCGGTATTCAGGCCGGGGACAAATTTGGCAACCAGCAAAGAATGGACGCCATGCCGGACGAAAAGATTCTCGGTGCGCCGAACACATGAGTCCGGTTCGAGAGAAATGCGGCACAGCAGCTTCAGTATGCGGCCGCCGCGGTAACGGCCTAGAGAGTACCAGAACAGGTCAGCCAAGATGACCGCGATCAATGCCAAGGCCAGCGCGAACGTCAAATTCATCTTACCGGCACGGGCGAGCGCGCCCGCCGCGATCAACAGAGGAGCAGCCGGGATGGGCAAACCCATCTGTTCGAGCAGCACCCACCCGAACAACACAGCGTAGCCGTGCCTGATCAGGAAGTCGGCCGCTTGTTCCAGACTCAAATCCTTCGAGGAACGGGCCGCCTCGGTCAATACATTCGCAAAAAAGAAGCTAAGGGCAGTCAATATCAGCGCCGCAATCGCCGATTCGACATAGATCCAGCGAGCCCGAGAGCGGAGTCGTTTCTCGACGCCTTCATCTCCGACCGATTCTTCGCTGCCGTTCATCTTGCGCGCGCCGCGCGCGGCCAAAGCCACTCAGGTCTTTTTGCGAGCCTGAGAAATACCAAGAGTTCCTATCCAGAACGGCAGAAACAGCAACGCATACCACCCGCGGCTTACGCCTGCATACGCGAAAATGATCGCCAGGACGACCCCTGCGGTGAGCATGGCGACACCCATGAACAGGCGCTTGCGGGTTTCCTTCGGGCCAATATTGGCGAGCTCTGACTTTCCGACGTTCATCGAAAGCTACCGGTGCTTTTTATTAATTTCTCGGATTTCGCTTGGGTCTGACCCCTCGGCTAGCTAACTTTGATATCCGGCTAGAGCTCGAGGCGGGGTTCAAGTCTTTGTGTTTGATATCGACGCGAGGCGCGAAACGAAAGACTCAGAGGTCTCTTTTAATTTTTTTCCTTTCATTGGGTTTATCCCGCGCAGACTTAACTCTACAACTTCTTGCTCATGATTGCCGCCCGGTACGTTTAGCCTATGTCATAGTTCTTATCCCTCAGATATCCGAGCGCGCGGGCAATCCGATCATCAACGCTGACTCTTCCCGGTCCCGAGCAGATCAACCCAATCAAAATAATAATGTACAGAGTTTCCGGCAGATAGAGGAAATCATCGAGCCAATCGAGAACCGAGACTCCTTTCGGAAGCGTGGCCAGCTGGACTGTCGCGATCGCGACGATCATCTGAATGATGAGAGCAGCACAACACAGGCTCGTAAGCATTCCGATGATGAGCAGACAGCCGCTGATGAATTCAACCGAGGAGACGAAATAGGTCATGAAATGAGGAAAAGGTATCCCAGCGCCGACCAGGGTTTTATACATCTGGCGAGTATGGCTAGGTACGAGAAGCTTGTTGCCTCCCGAAACGGCGAAAAATATTCCGAGAGATACGCGGGCGAGCAGAATCGAAAATTGCTCCCACGACCGGTTTCCGAGCAGCAGTGACCGGATCAATGGATGCGGTTTCATCAGTTAGTTTCTCCGTGACCTAAATTTTAGAGCCTTCGATCCACATCCAGGCCACAGGGCACATATTCTTGTCAGCTGTAGATCATAGCTCCCACGATCACAGCAGTATCCAGCACGATCCAACCCACGCATGGTAGATATATATTCTTGTCGTGCTTTTGTATCCCGAACCAGAGCCACATTAACGCAGAGATCAGATACGCACTCCACGATAGAAGCGAAACACCGGCGGCGCGATGCCCCACCCATATCGTCAGGACCTGCGGAATCGTCATGAGCAGAGTAAACAACGACATGCCGCCTAACAGGCGACGAAGCAGGGTGTCAGGGTAGGTAGTATGCGTTACCGGATTCGTCGGATTTTGAAACATCTTTGTCTCCTGGGCAGAAGAAGACTTCTTCCGTATCCTACGTTTACAGACTTTATTTGCGTTGCAACTCGCGCTCGGAAGCTGGCCCACCGGATGACACCAAAGCCGGAGCGCGCCGTCAAGCACCGCGACAACGGTTCGGCTGATCATGTTTTTCGATTAGGACGAAAACCACTTTCGCTTTGTTCGATAGACGGAGCCGCTGCATCAAGGCCCCTGTTTATCAATTAGCGGACCTTTGCCCTGATCTTTAACTGTTGACCGCTGGACAGGTCAGTAGTAAGCGCAAACTACGGAGGGCACGTTCATGATCGCGAACGATATCTTGCTTGACGCGTTTTCACGCGTCCACGAGTCGCTGCACCGGACGCTCGGCGACATCACGCCGGAAGAACTGGTGAAAGAGCCGCATCCGTCGATCGGGTGGCTTGCCTGGCGCATCTCTCGAGTAATGGACGCAAATGTCTCCCGGCTTTCCGGCCGCGAGCAGTTGTGGATCGGCGAAGGATGGGCTGCCCATTTCAATATGCCGCCCGAGCCGGCGGACTATGGTCGATCGGCGCGACACACGCGCGAGCAAGTCAAATCTTTCCGCGCCTCGGCGCGGCAACTTCTCGACTACCACGACGCGACGTACGAGCGGATGGAAACCTATCTCAACTCAGTGTCTGCCGACGAGCTTGCACGAGAGCTCGATGAACCTCAATATCACCCGCGGCCAACGGTAGCTGTGCGCCTGGTCAGCGTCCTGGAGAACGCCATGACCAACGAGGGGCAGATCAGTTATCTGAAAGCCTACCACCGCCTCGGCGGATGGTTTCCGCGCGAGGCGAAGGATCCAGCGAGCGTGCGCTAGCAACCCACCAACAGCGCTGACGAACGAGGACAGGCAACTCGGTGCTTTTACTTGCGCGCGAGGTGAGGTCGGCCGGTTGGAAACCAACTATTCCGTTGACGAAAACGTTTTGAGCAACAGCCCGTTGCAATCACACATGGTCGGCACAAGGGGTAAGGACCCAGATGTAAAGCTCATTTTGATCGAGCCATTTCCTTATAAACCGAATCGATAAAGCCGCTCTTGTCGAGCTCGGCCACCAAACTCGAATCGACAACATCTTTGACCGTCACATTCGCGACCTTGGGATTGAACTTTGCCAGAAACTTAATCAGGCTGTCGACGCCTTCATCGGTCGGGTAGGGTTTGCGAATATTGATGGCGTAACCCCGAAGCGACGTATAAGCATCGTCGATTTTCGCCTGCTCCTCGAACTTTAGATATTTTGCCAGAACCCGCTTCACCTCCGGGGCATTGCGCTCTTGGGCGATAAACGCAATGCCCTCGATAATCCCCTTGACCGCGTTCAAAGCAGTGGCCCGATGTTTGGCCAAAAACGCTTTGCTGCTGTCGAGCGACTCGTGCTGATAGGGAATGCCGAACTTGCCGAGATAACCAAGATCCTTAAATCCTTCGCTCACTAGAAAGGGCACAAATCCCGGATCGACCACCGTGGCATCGATCGAACCGGCTCGCATGCCGGCGATGCGCGTCGTCATCGTGCCGCTCTGCACATAGGTGATGTGGTCGCGCGTGGCGTCGATTTTGAAGTGATCGAGTGCGACGGCGACTGCGGCATGAGAGGAGCTGCCGATTCGGCTCACTCCGATGCGCCGGTTCTTGAGGTCAGCCAAATCTTTAACCTGCTTCGTCGCAACCATGTTGTACGCCAGCGAATTGACCAATCCCATAATGATCGTTTCGCCGGAACCGGAGGCATTCGAGATGATTGCGGGAGCGCCCGCGTTATCGGCGATGCCGATTTCGCCTGAGGCCAGCGCCTGTGAGGTAAGGCTGCCGCTTTCGATGAGCAGGATTTCGACTTCCAGTCCGTGTTTCCTAAAGAACCCTTTTTCTTTCGGTATCCAGAGAAACGCAGTGCTGGGACTGAGCGCCGAGTAGCTCAGCCGAATTCTCTCCTGAGCCGATCCCGGAGCCGTGCAGGCAATCACGAGGACACCGGACAGAATAACAAAAAGGAGTTTCTTGTAAGCTTCGTTACGGATTTTTGCCATGCTCATGACTCTCCGTTCCCTCTGTCCCGACTATCAATTGGGCGACGAGAGATGCGAACGATATCAGACTTATTTCTAGTTTCGCGCTCGTTAGGCACTTTTGAATTCAACTCCACAACCTCTTGCTCGCGATCGTTGCGCGCCTTCGCAGGGCGCGCAGCTTAGCCCAGGCGATTTGATGGCTTGTGAGCCGCGATCGCAGAGCGATCCGGGGAAATCAAGGCTAACGGAAGATCCGAGAGTGTTTTCAGAACCTGCACGTGGTCAGGTGGAACACCGCTCCTGAATTTCAACGGATCTGAAAGATTTCCTTCCACGTTTTCTCGTACTTCGGAAACTCCCGCACGTCGTCGATGGTTAGCATGTAGGGCGTCGTGGGCCGGATTTTTTCCAGGGGTTCCACCTTCGGATGAGCAGGAGTTTCACCCGCTTGAGCATAAACCTTCTGTCCTTCTTCGCTGACTGCCCAGCGAACCCAGAGGAGCGCGGCGTTGGGATGCGGGGCGCCCTTCATGACCATCGCGGAGCCGCCGACTTCACCGACGCCTTCGGTCATGAGCGGTTGAATCGGCGCGCCTTTTTTCATGCGCTCCGGAAAATGGTGCGAGTAGCAAGTAAAACAAATGGCGCGCTGACCGGCCATGAGGAATTCGGTTAACTGCGAATGGCCGCGATGAAACTCCACCTGATTGGCGGCGATTTTTTTGAACAGATCGATCGCCTTTTCATCGCTGTTATATTTTCGTTTGGCAAAGCCGACCAGCATCTGGTAATCGCGCGGCTCGCCCATGATGTTGTCTTTCCATTTCGGGTTCGCTAGATCCTCGTAGCTTTTTGGCTCCTCCCCCTTCTTGACGAGATTCGTGTTCCATCCGGCAATATAGTATTGCGTGTCGGTGGCCGTCCAAAGATCGCCTTTTAGCTGGGCCGGATATGCCGCTGCCTCGGGTATGACGGCGTGCTCGACGATTTTCAGATCGAGAATCTGCGGCAAATACGTCAGCGCTCCGCTGATGACATCGGCGAGGACGCGGCCTCCCTTCTGCTCGGAGAGCACCCGCGCGATTAGCCTGTCGCTGGTGGCGTCGATATGATCGACCGTGATGCCAGGAAAGCGCTTCATGAATGCAGCGGGAAGAACTGACATGGTCTGCGGCGATAGCGGCGCATAAAGCGTAATCTTTCCTTCCTTTTTTGCTTTCTCATAGAGTTGATCGAGGGAATCCGCTGCGGCCGCGAAAACCTTACCGGCAGAAGCGCCGCAGATGATCAGCGCCACGGCGATGGTCAATACGAAGCTTGCAGATCCCATCCAGCTCGATAAATTTTTCTTTTGATTCATTTCACTTCTCCCTGGTTTTAGTTCCACCATTCTGAAGACTTCCTCGCTGCAAATGCCTAGGTTAAGGATTTCTGCCACTCCTCAATGTAGGAAAACACCGATAATGTCAAACTTTGGCCAGGCACCCTGACGAAAGGAATGAAAGGAATTTATTCGAATTGGGCACTATGGAGCGAGATCAAGCTTGGCGATGGTGTTTTCGAGATATCGCCACGGGAGAGATAATGGATGAGCACGATGCCTCGCTTCTATCATTCGCACTCGATCACCGGGATCGAGCGAGTGAGCGCTCACTCTTCGTGCAAATTTCCAGTCCGGCCGTCTCTTCACGATTTTGCTTAGATTCGCTTTGACATCACGGCGCGCGACGGAGATCGCGCCGATCCAGATGGATGGGGCAATTAGCCTATCGGCAACGTAACCGAGCGGGTAAGTGTCAATGGGCCGTCCGCGGGAGTTTGGATTTCATAGTTTGAACTCCCGTTCCGCCGATCAACCGGTCAGGCATGGCCTATCTTACAGCCGTCAGCAGTGGCCTCGCGTAACGGCCTATTTGTCGATCGTTTAGAGCTTCGTTTTTTGTCGCCCTGTGGCTGATGGCTCGGTGAAGGCGCGCATGATGACATCGACAGCGGCTTCAGGCGAGTTGCGCGTGGTGTCGATGACGAGGTCGGCCTGCGCATAATAGGGAGTTCGTCGATCCAGAATGGCTTTCAATTGTTTGCTGGCTTGCGGATAAGCGCCTAACCGTGACTGGTCCTTGCTGCTCCGGACCCGGGTGAGCAGCGCTTCCGGAGACGCCTGCAGCCAGACGGTGAATGCGTTTAGCTTGAGCAAAAAAAAAGCGGTCGGATTCATCACCAGACCGCCGCCGGCGGCGATGATGCCGGGTCTTCGCTTCAACACTTTTTCGAGCGTCTTCTCTTCAACAGCCCGGTAATATTCTTCTCCTTCGAGATCGAAAATTTCTGCCAGCGAGAGACCAATGTCGTTCTCGATTATCTGGTCGAGTTCATAAAACGGCACCGTTCTGCGGCGGGCGAAAAGCTGGCCGACGGTGGTCTTGCCAGCTCCGCGCATGCCGACGAGCGCAATATGTCGTCCTTTGGTAGGTTCGAGGAAAGCAGAAACGGCATCGACAATACGCGAGATCTGCTCGTTCGAGCGGCCTTCAAGCAGCTCTAAGATTTTCCGCGCCGGACCGGTAGGTTCAGCGGCGGTGGTTTTCGCGTCTGCCGGGAGAAGGCCCGTCACGGAAGTTTGCAGCGCAAGCGCGAGGCGCCGGACGGTTTCGAGGGAAGGATTTGCTGCGCCTTGCTCGACTTGAATGATGTAGCGGTCGCTAAGCCCGGAGATCTGCGCGAGCTGCTTCAGAGTAATGCCATGTCGCTCGCGCAACATCCGGACTCTTTCTCCGAAGTTTGCCAAGTAGACGCGACTGAACGCCTTCGGATCCCGATCATCGACCCTTGGCTTCGGCTTAATGATACAGGCGTTCCTCCTGATGAACTTCGGGCACTTGCAAGCCCAGCTTGACGATCAACGGATTAACCTCGGTGATGTATTCCTTGCGGGCTTGTTCATTGCTGCGGCGCTTGAGTCCCCAGAAGCGGTATCGTTCCGAGCGCTTCGACTCGGCGCGTCCGAACATATCCAAGGCCTTCACGTACCAGTAATTCAGTGCCTTCTGCAAACGTTCGCGGCTCTCGCCGCCTTTGGCCACCAGCTCCGCCGCCTTGCTGCCGCCGTAACCGACGTGACCGATCTCTTCCTTGAGAATGACCGGAAGGATCTCCGCCAATGGCTCATAGCTGCAGCTCATGAACTCCTCAAGCTGATAACGTCCGACCCGATCGATCAAGAATCCGAAAATCGCAAAATCCTCCCAGCTCGTGATCTGGCCGCGAAACGCTTCGACATACCGTTTCTGGTTCGGCCAGCTGAGAACATAAGAGACGTCCGCGCCGATATCGCCCGCCAATCGCGCGATTTTTCGGTAGTGATCCAATTCTTCCGCTGCCGTTTTGGCGACCATAAGCTGGTCCGCCTTGGTCGGCGCAGCCGGCATGATGTCTTTCACGTAGAGATGCGGCCCGCCGATTTCGCAGTCCGCCTGAATCGCCAGCACGCGTTTCAGCAATTCTTGATATTCGGGATCCATCTTGGAGAAGTCCTTCGAGCCGACTTTATCCGTAAACATGCTTACCTCCAGTGATTGCCTTCAAGAAAAGGATAACCATTGATGAATTATAAATCAACAGCAAGAATTAATTATAAGTGAACTATAATTCACTTAGGAGGGTCAAATCAAAGTCCGCGATTTCTCGCGCGCGATGCCGCGCTTCGCGCAGCCTGACCCAGCGATTTGCGGATAAACGCTGCAGCCCACGCGCATTCAATGCAGCGTTCTGAGATACCGCAAGACGAAAGTCGCACGGCATCGTCAACGATGCGGACCAAAAACTGATAAGAAGGAAAGCGCTATCAATTCATGCGGCGGAGCCTATCGCGCGGACTGCGAGATACGGCCTGAAGATGGAGCCTCGACTCACATCATTGGGCCATAATAATATTTCCAAAATTCGGGGTCGTCCGATGTCCAGGCAGGTCCGAAACTCTTGTCGAAGTATTTTCCCAACTTCGTGAAGAGTCGCTTCCAGGTCGACTGTCCCTTTTCGACCGCATCCAAAACATCATCGACGTGCTCGGCGAGATGGGCGAGCTCTTCTTTCGGCAGGTAGGACAACGCGCCGTTGTGAATTGATCCTTTGAGGCTTTCTGGATTGAGCGCATGGGCAGTCAGCATCACGGTCGGAATCTGTTGGTTCACGGTTTGGGTCAGTAAAGCCATGCCGTCCACGCCCATAATGTCGAGAATCGCCAGATCGTATTTCAAATTTGCCGGTGTCCTCGACTCGCCGGGGCTCAATCGTTCCGTAGCCTCTTCGTAGCTTCTGGCGCAATCGACCGTGGCGCCGTCGAGCACCTCGACAATCGTTTCCAAAATATCCGGCTCGTCATCGACGGCCAAGATCCGAATTCCCTGTATGCGTGCACTGGTAGTTTTTTCCGCCATTCTGTTTTCTCCCTTCAGGAATAAAGATAAATCAAATTCGTAAAGAATCGATCCGCTCGAAAAACGAGCCTTGTTTAATTCTTTTCATAACCGCTTGCAATACCGTGTAGCGCGGGGTTTGCTAAAAGGCGCCGAAATCCGGCCGTCGTCGTTTGGGTGACCACAATCAGCTCTTTGACGGCGGTCGATGATAGAAGACGCCGTAGCTAGGAGATTTGTATTTGCTCCAGAAATCGGGATCCTCCAATTCCCATCCAGAACCAAAAGTTTGGTCGAAAGCTTTTCCCAAGCGGCTAAACACCCGTTTCCAGGGCGGCTGGTTTTTTTCGATAGCCTCGATCACATCGTCGATATGTTCAGCTAGGTTGGCAAGCTCTTCCTTGGGCAAGTAGGACAGCGCGCCGTCGACGATGGATGCTTTGAGGCTTTGCGGATTGAGCGCATGGGCGGTCAGCATCACGGTCGGAATGCCGCGTCCCACAGTTTGTTGGAGCAGGACCATGCCGTCGACGCCCATGATATCCAGAACGGCCAGATCATAGTGTGCACGAGTTCCACCGGCTTGCGCTTTGCTGTCGAGCTTTGCCAGCGCTTCCTCGTAGCTTTTGGCGCAATCGACCGTCGTGCCGTCGAGCACATCAACAATCGTTTCCAAAATATCCGGCTCGTCATCGACGGCCAAAATCCTCAGCCCCGTTAGGCGCGAGATTGTATTACTTTCCGGCATCGGGTTTCCTCCTGTGCAATCGATTAGCTCGACTCGCTAGGGGCTTGATCGCAGGGAATTGAAAATCGAAACATCGTGCCTTGGCCCGGTGTGCTGTCAAGAGAGATATCGCCGCCGAGCCGGCGTGCCAGGATCAGAGCCCCCGCTAATCCCAGGCCATGGCCTTCTCGCTCGAAACCATCATGGATGGGGAGCTGTTTGTAACGCTCAAAAACAGACGCATGGTGCTCGGATGGAATACCCGGACCATCATCCTTAACTGAAATAATCAGATCACCGCCTTCTCGATCCAGAGCAATCTCGAGCGATCGTCGGCGAAAATGCAATGCATTCTGGATCAAATTACCGACGATCAAAGCGAATTTGATTGGATCCTGAAAAATTCGCATCTGATTGATCTCCGGAGCTATTTTTAGAGTGATTCCAGCTTGTGCAAGCACCGCCTGTTGAGCCTTGCCGGTGCTGGCTTCGCCCAGACGAGCGGCGAGTTGGGCATCGCTGGTTTCGACAGATTCGATCAATACGTTGAACACAGCCTCACGGACATCAAAAGAGGAGAGCGAAAACTGCGCCGATTCGGCTCGCCCGATCTCCAAAAGTTGATTGACCAGTCTCCTGCCTCGCAGGGTCCCGCGAAGGATACGCTTTACGGTTTTTTCTTGCCGCTCAGTGAGTGGTCCCATTCGCCCGGCTTGTTCGATCAGGGTACGGGCTGCTGCCTCGATCAATACGAGCGGCCCTTTCAACTCGTGGACCAAAAGTTGTGTGTCCAGCGCGCGAAAGAAATCGTCCGAACCGGCCGCCGCTGGCGCAATTTTCTCAGCCATAACTGCTCCGTGATTTTCATCCTGAACGGTCGCGCGGCCTCAACAAGGCCGGTGGAAATTCGAGCGAAAATACGCTGCCCGCGCCAAGCTTACTGGTGAAAGAAAGCTTGAAACCATAACGCTCCGAAAAAAGCTTGAGTCGTTGGAGGTCAAGACCCTTGCCGCCGGCGCCGAACTCGTAGGGTCGACCCGACGAATAACAATCGGTGCTGCCCGCATGCATGAAACCATGAAATAAATGTTGTTGCAGCTCGGTGTCCATGCCGACGCCGGTGTCGCAAATATCGAGCTTCACGTTCCCGTTTGCTTCGCATAACGTGAGGCTAATTGTTCCACCGTCGGGCGTGGCTTCGATCGCGTTGCGCAATAAGCCGCGAAAAGATTTGAAGAGCAATGACTCGGGAAGATACACGGCGGGAACGGCTTCAAGTGTCTGTTGCAGCGTGATTACACGATGTTTGAAATCAGGGCGCAAGGCTTCCACTGCCTCGGGAATCCAGACATCCATCAGCAACGTCGCGGGTTTTTGATTGGAATCCTGAGCGTATATTTCAGCGATCCTCTGCGCCAGCGCTTCCCGCAACCAAGCCGGCGCGCTTTGTTCATCGACGATGCTCTCGAGCAGGTCCTGGCAGTGCCGTAACCAATCCGTCAGAAGGATTTTCTCAGTGAATTGTCTTTGCGCGGCGATATCACAAGCCTCCAGCTGGAGTTCTACCAGTCTGGCGACCGCTCGCTGCAGTCGTTGGGCGATCATGTGAGTGCGCTGCGGGTCCTCTGCGGCGGCCAATTTTTGCAGCAATACGCAAGAGCCGGATATCACCGCCAGGGGCGTTTTCAACTCGTGCGAAAGGTGATCGATCATTTTGGTTTTGGCGTTGTTTTGACTTTCCAGAACTCGGTCCTTTTCGATATAGGCTTCGATAAGTTGACCGCGCTCGAGGGCGACCGAGATATGGGCATTGAGCCCCGCGAGCAGAGATTCGTCTTCTTGATCGAATCCTGTGCGACTCTTTTTGTTCAGCACCTGAATGACGCCGATAAGTTCTTGATGATTACCGAACAGCGGCATGCACAGAACCGAGCGGGTGCGAAAACCGGTTTGTTTATCGAAATCCTGATTAAAACGCGGATCCGCATAAGCATCGGCGATGTTTGCGACAGTCCGCGTTCGCGCTACATCGCCGGCGATACCGACGCCGACCCGAAAACGAATCTCCCTTATCTCGAGTTGGTCGGCGGTTCTACTCCACAACTCATCGCGCGCTTGATCGTAGAGAAACAGCGTGGCTCGTTCGGCATCGAGCACCTCGGCAGTTTTGCCGATGATCGTACTCAGGAGATCGTCAAGTCGCAGTTGGTTTGCGAGCGCCTTGGCGACGTCAAGCAAAATAGCCAGTTTACGCGTTTGACTCGAAGACTCCGGCTTCATAGCTAGGTTTTAACGCCCTCTGCTTCTATTTTCGTATTCTTATCTCTCGTTTTACAAATAATAGCTAGGCGACTCCAGGCAGCGATGAAAAAGCCGTCCGGGGCGAACAAGAAAAGGGGGAGACGAACTTTTTTCGTTGCGTTCCTTTTAACGTTTGGTATTCGTTAGTCGTATTACCTTTTCGGTCTTCAAAGACCATTCGTTATAAATGATGGCAAGCGGAAGCGATAAATCATGTTCGGTCCACCGAGCACGTTCCGCGACGATCGGAACGAAGTAGCTTCTCGCTTCTCTTAAAGCACAGGAGAAACATGTCCTCTCAAGAAAAAGTATTGGATCTTATCTTCGGCAGATGGCGCAGCCAGATTTTGTACGCCGGCGTGAAATTGGGAATCTTTGACGCCGTTCGGACCGGTTCCAAAAAAGCGGCGCAGCTTGCCAATGAGCTGAATCTCGATCCAGCTCTAACTTATCGGCTCCTGAGAGCCCTTGGCTCCCTCGAACTATTGAGAGAAGACAAAGACCGGACATTTTCCTTGACCGAGACCGGCGAACTGCTGCGCTCCGATCATCCGCAAACCCTGCGAGGCGTCACGTTGTTGGAAGAGGGCCCCGAACATTACGCGCTGTGGAAGCACTTGCCGGCGATGGTATGCGACGGCAAACAAAACGCTTTCGTGCGTGAGTTTGGCCGCATGGCCTTCGATCACGCCGTGCAAGATGCGGGCTACGCCGAAGTGTTCGACAATGCGATGAGCAGCTACTCGAGCGCACAAGCGGAATGGGTGCTCGATGCGCTTGGAACGTATGATTTCTCCAAGATCACGCACCTATGCGATGTAGGCGGCGGTCATGGCTATATGTTATGTCGGCTCCTGGCGAATTATCCTCATCTCCAGGGAGCCGTGCTCGAACGAATGGAAGTCATCGCGGACAGCGCGCCCCTATGGGCAAGCAAACTGGGAGTGAGCGACAGGTGTCGATACCTCGCCGGAGACATGTTCAAGTTCGCTCCATCCGCCGACGCTTACATGATGAAGCTGATCTTGCATGACTGGAACGACGATGAGTGCGTGCGCATTCTGCAAAACCAGCACGAAGCGGCAACTCCCGGCGGCCGGGTCTTCATCGTCGAGCATGTCATACCTGGCCCAGAAACATCCCACTTCGCCAAATTGTTTGACATCCACATGATGTGCTGGGGAACGGGACGCGAGCGAACGCAGGAGGAATATGCTGCGCTGCTGGAAAAAGCCGGCTGGAAATATGTTGCGACGTGGTTTCCGCCCTCGCACGCCATGGGCGTGGTGGAAGGCGCGAAGCTGTGAAAACGGCGATGAAGGACGTTCGCCTCTTGAAATTACTTTGTGTTTTTCCATATGAAACCTCCTTTGTCCTTGCTTTCAGGACATCTTCGCAGGCAATACTGCTCACGGAGTAGGGCTTAAAAACCGTCGATTTCGCGCCATCCTGGGACATGAAGCAAAGACCGCTGTTAGGCATTGCGGGAATAATTTTCATCAGCTTTGTGCTCGAGAGTTGTTCGACCGTTACCCCAATTGTCAGCGAATGGCGTAATCCCGCGCAGGCGTCGGGCTCCCTCCAGCGACTGATGATCGCAGGCCCGAACGGGGATGCCAGCGTACGGCGCAGCTTCGAAGACGAATTCGTGGCTCAACTGGCAGCGCTGGGAGTCAATGCAGTGCCGAGCTACCGATACGTGCCGGAGAGTGAAGCCATCAGTGAAAACAGCCTCAAACAAGTTGCGCAAGAGGCT
>Ga0207645_10000427_pt1 | contig 34904 bp, 44 predicted proteins | sample KBSM53metaG_FD_184331 | JGI IMG/M metagenome (GOLD analysis project Ga0207645, IMG submission 184331) | Miscanthus rhizosphere microbial communities from Kellogg Biological Station, Michigan, USA - KBS M5-3 metaG (SPAdes) (version 2) | ecosystem: Host-associated > Plants > Roots > Rhizosphere >...
AATGACAACAAGAAAGGAGACAATAACAACAATAAGAGCGATAATAGTAAGGGCAATAACGGAAATTAGAAACAGACACTACAAACTAATTTCCCCAATTTTTTCTTTTTACGAAAGACTAGTTATGATTAAATTGCTTGTTTCCTTGTGATACTACATGACAAAAGTCGCGGTGGTAACTGGTAGCTCAAGTGGCATCGGATTCGAAACATCTCTTCTGTTAGCAAGGAATCAGTTTACAACCTATGCTACAATGAGAAATCTGAATAAATCTCAAGTATTTGATACAGCCCTGAAAGAAAAGATTCCCCTAACCGTAGTTCAGCTGGATGTAAATGATGATGCTTCCGTAAATCATGCAATAGATAATATTCTTAAAGAGAATGGTCAGATAGATGTTCTCGTGAACAATGCGGGCTACTCTGTATTTGGTTCTGTGGAAGAATTGAGCCTTGAAGAGATTAAGGAAGAGTTTGAAACCAATTTCTTTGGTGCAGTAAGAGCCGCTAAAGCTGTAATTCCAGCAATGAGAAAACAGTCCAGGGGCACTATTGTTAATGTAAGTTCGATTGGAGGACAAGTGGGATTATTTCCATTTTTTACTGCATACCACGCAAGCAAGTTTGCTTTGGAAGGTTATACAGAATCGCTAAGACAAGAACTTAGTGAATTTGGGATAAATGTTATATTGATAGAACCTGGCGCAGTTGGAACAAATTTTATGGAAAATATGAAAACGGCAAAGAATTTCAATCCGAATGACTCTCCTTATGCAAAAATAGTCCAGAGGGTTTTTGAAGGAGCACAAGTAATGATGGGAATCAACATTCACCCAAGAGAAGTAGCTCAAGTCATCGTAAATGCTGTCAATTCAGCTAACCCAAATGTAAGATATTCTGTTGGAAGGGACGCAGAATCAATACTCAAAAGAAGAGCACAATTATCTGATTCAGAAATGGAAAAGTGGGTACGGGAAAGCTATATGGAGAAAAAAGGCTTCATCCGTGAATAATCTCTCGTCTTCGCAAATAGTCACATTCCAATAGATGTTATCTATTGAGGAAATTATTTTCATCCAGACTCTGGCTTATTTTCTGACAAATTGGACGAAATTTCAAATTTAGCCTTTGTGATTTTAAACAAAAGACCTTCTTCGTAGGGACCCTTTGAAATAACTTTTAAAATACCTTCCTGTACTTTCTTGAGTCGTTTCTTGTCCAATACAATATCCTTAGGAATGTCAATTTCTATATCCATACTAAGTGTTACTTTTTTAGTTTGTACCATATCTTCCAAATACAGATATGTATTTAAAAAATTTTAATTTCAATTAGGTTGGACCTCTCGCCAAGAACTTGACTCTATTTTTGTACTCCAAACGTTATCTCAACCCGTTTGGGCTTTGAATGGCTATACGTAAGAATATTTCGGAGTAATAGTAAACTGGACAAAGTTTCAAGAATCGAGCCCTGATTCAAAATTTGAGGTTGCCAGTTCTTCATGGGATTTTGAATATTATGTTATTTACTCAGTTAAGCATTTTAAGCAACTTATTAATACCAAAAAAATTCTATCAAATGTTTTATTTTCGTTTGAATTTGAAAATAGTGATGCGTGATATTCTAAATTATCAAAAGTAAGTGTAAGAAAGGTAGATTTATTGATGTTCTAGAAATCAGACCAATATTTATTAAAAGTTGCGAACCTCTAAAAATCGAAGCAGGGTCCGTCTTGAAAGACAATCATGACAAAATAATTAGTATTGTAGGTTATGAGATAGGTAATCCTCAGATATCAGATGGTTCGTTATGTTCAAATGAAGAAGTTAACATACTTAGGTTTACGGATGCAGTGAATGCATTAGAGCACTTAAAAATCAATAGAAAAGATTATGCTCTTATGGTTTCTGATTTGCGAATGCCAGTTATCAACGGAGTGCAGCTTCTAAAAACTGTGAAGGATTTAAATCCTTCAGCAAGAACAGTATTAACGACAGATTTTGAATACGATAACAAATTGATTCAAGAATATACCAGAAAGAGAATAATAAACGGCCTTCTTCAAAAGCCAGTAGAACCACATGAATTAGTTACAGAGGTCAGAAAGCAAATCGATATCCTTGCAGGACTCAAAAATTAAGTTGAAATCCCGTTATTACTGGAGGTATAGTGCCATTTGCACTCACTAAACAAAAAGTCATCAAAGGTAGTCAAAAGCTAAAGTCCAAACTGACTCGGGAGAAAAAGCCCTATTACACTGAGGTAATACGATAAAGGACCACTGGCATATCTTAGGATAGAAAGATGTCCTCTTTTAGGGCAGAGTAAATTAATTTTATTTCCTAAGCAGGTGAATGCTTCATTTCTTCTGCACTCCCTATGGGCTTTTCCTTCTTAGGAGCAACTCTCTTAGCTCTTGCTGCAAAACAGATTACAGCAAACGCAATGAAGACACCAGCCACGATGGCATACGATATTGGCGCGTCCATGTAATAATACTACAGACCGATGATTGAGATAAATATTCTAGATTTGGCAAAAAATACCAGTTAATTCAGGGCGATTGGTAAATTTTTGAATAACTATTACACTTTTGTCTCGTTTGTATCATTTTATTGAGCTATAAAATCAGGGCAACGTTCTATCGCAGTCTTCAAAAAAGACATATCAGTTTATTGAATGCTTTACTTATTTATAGTATATATGCATTAGTTAATATGGTCTTAAATTCACTTGTATATGTAGCCCTAGTAATTGTTATCATAATAGTTATCGTATTGTCATTAAAGTTCCTTTTGAACGCTGTGTTCATATTACCAGTAACTTTGGAACATAAGTCTCTTATTAAATATGTTATTCCAATTCATTTGCCCATTTGGCTTTACTGAATTGCATCAAATAAAACCCAATTCAAGTTGATAATTAACAACCGATGGGAGGAATTCATAGTTTGAATGAACAATAACAACCAATTTCCCACCAGTTGTTCCTGTTGCGGTATAATGTACTACATACTATAAAACGGCTTACGTAGAATGTTATAAGAACATATGAATTAGGAACGTTATTCACTATAATACTCTGAATGTTTTACTGAATAATCATTGAATTTCATGGTAGGAAATTTTATATCTGGTAATTGGTAATATAATAAAATGAATTGTCCTAAATGTGGTCATGAGAATTCTACTGAGCAATTAGTTAGACAATTAGCAGAATGTCCATGTGATTGTCATAATGAAACCCATTTATTCTAATACTTATAATCTTGGGGTTGTTAAATAATTCTATGTCTGGGTTGAAGTTATGTCCTAAATGCAAAAAGGGCCACCTATATCCTGTGGTAACGGCTAGTGGAAGCGTAGTACCAAAAGGCCAATTTAGAGAAACTGGGAGCATTAGAGACTACCAATGCGCTATTTGTGGTTATAAGCAAAAAGCAGCAGCAATACAGAAGCAAAATGTGGACGTAAAAGACAAGGTAATTGCCGGCGTACACAAGACTAAAAAAGCAAAAAATAAAACTAAAACAAAAGCAAAAGCAAAAACAAAGGCAAAGAGAAAAGAACAAAGTTAAAATGATTTACTAGATGCTATTCGACTGGCATTGAATGGATACAAGATATAATAACCAAATAACAAGTATGTCTGCACGAGAGCCATGTCTGAACTGTCAGCACCCAAGGCTATCACATCAAGGTGCCAATGGTAGATATAGTTTGTTTATTATCCTACAGAAGCACGCCAATAATACATAATTATTTGTTCATACATAGATTGAATGTGGGATTTTCGAACTTACTGCCACTAGCTCAAGTATCTAAGGGGTACCATAATTGATAGTTAAGTCGATTGAAGTTGATAATGTGCCTTTCCCAGGAATGAATGAATATGAAGTTAGTAATTTTTTAGAAAGCAAATTGAATTTACAACTGGCCACAATTGACGGAAAAGGTGACCCAAACATCCAACCTGTATGGTTTGAATATGAAAAGGAGTCAGAAAGATTTTACATCATGACATCAAAATCGTCGAGCAAGGTTAAGAGTATACAGAGCAAACCAGACATTTACTTTTCAATTGATGATGAAAATTTTCCATACAAAGGAGTTAAAGGGAAAGGCAGAGCAACTATTATAGATAATCCTAGCCGCGTGGTGGCGATGGCCGAGAAGATTAACCTGAAGTATCTTGGAACTCTAGAGCATCCAACAGCCAAAATGCTAATGGAATATGCTCAAAACGGAAAGGAGGTATTAGTTGAGATTAATCCAAAGTATTTCGCTACTTGGGATTTTTCAAAAGCCTAGTGGCCTATGAACAGCCAACGAGGGATTTTCCCAATGAACCTATTTTGATATTTTGAAGCAATATATGTAGTTAGTTTTAGCTCTAGCTTGGAAACTTTACTTTCATAGAGGCCAGAGAACTATGAATTTCAAATGTTTCGAAGGTATTTCATAAAAAAAATCTGCAGACCTTATAATCGACACACAACTTTGGATAAAACTGAAGAGTTAAATCCAACGAGTACAGGTTGCCAAAAAAACCGGGTCGCTGGCAGATTTTTTTGTCGAGGTTTTACAACGGACAGAAACAAGATTAGCGGTAGATTAGTTTCCAGTTTTTATATTTACTTCAAAAAGACGGAAATTTTTTAACCAAAATATAATTTCAACTGTTCTTATTGGGACAGTTACAAAAAAGCTGACCAATTGTAACAACAAAAAAGCCGTTTATTCTAATAAAAGCTGACCAATTTTTTGTAGAAGATTTGTGAAATGGAATCTTCAGATTTAGAGAACTATCTTCTATAATATGCCTGCAAAAAAGCATTAAGCTACTATGCATCTCTCAGTTTGAGAAATACTTGAGCCTTGAGAATATATCCTCAACTTTATTCACCGCAAGTTGTGGAGGAGTCATGGAGCTAATTATCGATAATGCTCGAAAAAAGCTTATGAAAATTTTAGCCCTTATCGCTAGCATCTTTTTTGGGGCTTTAATCTATCTTCAGTCCCAAAGTATTATTGCTATTAATTCGGACATATTGCAATTTCTTTTAGGACATTCAATACGTTTCATTAGTAATTCTACTTCTAGTACTTTAGGAAGTATTGGGTTACTACTAACTGGGGGACTATCGGCAGGTCTACTTCTACGGTTCACAAAAGGATGAGTATCAATGGTTATTACAATAAGACAAGCATTAACATCGATGTGGCAAAAATCGTTCTTAGATGATAGACATAGCTTTAATGACATAATTGGCCACGATGATATTAAGAAAATCTTCTCTAATGCAATACTCTCTAAAGGACCAATTCACATACTATTGGTTGGTAGTCCAGGTTGTGCTAAAACGATGTTCCTGACTGAAATAATGAAGAATATGAAGGATTCTTATTTTGTCGTAGGAAGCAATACTACTAAAGCCGGGTTAGTAAATCAGTTGTTTGAAAGACAACCAAAATTTCTATTAATAGATGAACTTGATAAGATGCCTCATCAAGACCAAACATCATTATTACATTTGATGGAGACAGGTATAGTTTCAGAAACCAAAATCAAAAAAACTAGGCAGCTGGGTTTAACCTCATGGGTGTTTGGCACAGCTAATTCTACTGACAAGCTAATAGAACCATTGCTATCAAGATTTGTAATTCTGCATGTACCAGAATATAGCTTTGAAGAGTTTACCGAAATAGCCATTAATAGACTCGCAAAAGAGAAGGTTAAGAGAGAGATTGCGACCATCATTGCACAAAAGGTATGGACTGAACTTTATTCGAGAGACATAAGAGATGTTATAAAAGTAGCAAGATTGGTAACTAATTATGAAGATATTTCTCGTATTATTGGTATAATGAAACGTTACTCTAAAACAGATAGAAAACGGATTCTCGATTTAGGACACTAAAAAAATGATCCGTCTTTGTTGAGTTTAAGGGAAGATAATAATTACTCAGTCGAAATAATTTTAGACACCATAACAGGCTGTAAGTATTTTATAATTTGTTGTCGGAATAGTATTTCTAGCTACCCAAAATGAGGAGTTAAAAACAGTCGAGTATTTTTGATAAAACTATTGAGGCAAGGTACTTAAATTCAACTCTTTTTCCCTTTTTCTGCCATCGAGCTGATATTTACCGCATTATTGCAAAAAAAGACCCATTTAGTAATAATTCATGCTTTTTCAGTGCATCCAATATACTTATTTAAAATTTCAATTGTTAATGCTCATCTATATAGTCGATAAATTTAATTATTATTCATTATACTAGAAACTGGATGCTTACTAGCACTTCAAAATATATCACTATTGCTACCGTACTTTATCTAGTTGCATTTTTTGCTTTTGCTTCAGGATTGGTAAATTCGATAATTGAAGGTAGTCGAGCAAGAGGAATTATTATTCCGTCAAGATCAATACAGACTATAGGTGAAACTAGTGTGACCGTTGTGATACTATTTATGGGGATGTTTGGTGCATATTTGCTTTATAGTTCGGGTAAAGCAGCATCATCAAGGAGTCAATGGGGATTTTTAATTGGAGGTTTTGGAGTACTCCTTATTTCATTGATTGTGGGTTTCACCATTATCAAGATTAAAATGGGTGCCTAAGTCCATCTTAGAACCTTATCTTTCAGTATAAGATTTTTTTGATTTGTTTTTGTATTTCCGAGAATTGTAATTGAGAGATCATTAAGATTACTAATTTTAACATAAAAATTCAATGAACTTTTCTTGCTAAGTAGTCTATTACTTGTTATCATTTCCTTTCTCTTATACCGAATCATACTCGTTACCAGAAATGGTATATTGAAGTATGATGTATGTTTTAAAATCATCATAAGAACAAAGTAAAGTAATCGACTTAAATTTCCAATTTTCAGTTTATTATCTGAGCTTGGCGTGATTTTATTATAAAAAAGATTGTAGAATGAATTAATAGAATCAAAAATAATTAGTGAACATTCGTTCATTGATTTTATTATATCAACTAAGATAGCATCTAAGATGTCTTCAGATGGGAGATAAATTTTCAAAGCGTTAGATTTGGACTGGAAAATATGATGATCTATTTTTAGTATTTCCTCGGAAGGAATCAATCCTGCTTTTAAGTATGATGTAAATGCGGCGTCAAGGTCCAAATAAACTATCTTATTGCGCTTGAGATTAGCAAACTGATTTTGATACTCTGCTATAATTGATGAGATTAGACATATTTTTGCAAAGGAATCATCATAAATTATAGTATTAAATCCATGGCTATCCAGTAATTCAGAAATCATGATATTTATTATAATGAATTATTAAAGGGGTTATAATGGATTATGATGAAACCAATGAAAAGGATATTGAGTTAATAGAGTTAATACGAAAAGATTTTCCAGTTACGAAAAAAAAGATCTATATGAACTGTGGATCTTTTGCTCCAATGCCGTTATCCACAATAAAATCAATTACTGATTTTCTAGTGAGATGTTCAGAAGACGGACCTGACTCTACTTCTGTTCAAGAATTTATTACATCGCTCATGAAAGAGCTTCGAATACTTTTAAGTCAATTCATTAACTGTGAGCCCGAAGAGATAGTCTTTACTCAAAGTACAACTGAAGGGTTAAACATTGTAGCGTCAGGTATTGAATGGAAAAAACAAGATTTGATTATTGCACGAGGCGGCCTTCATGAGCATTATGCAAATTATTTTCCATGGTTGAATATCTCCAAAAAGTTTGGTGTCAAACTAGAGGAAATTACGATTGATAATAAGGGATTCTTTGATCTAGACATGATTGATAAAATAGCAAAAAGCAACAATGCAAAGCTGATAACCCTAAGTCATGTGCTATATAATAATGGTGCAATAATGCCCGTTGAAGAAGTAGGCAAAATTGCTAAAAGGTACAACATGTTATATTCAATTGACGCTGCTCAATCACTGGGTACGGTTAATGTAGATGTAAAGAAAATAGGGTGTGATTTTCTGGCTTTTCCTGGTTTCAAGTGGATATGCGGCCCGCCTGGTATTGGAGTTTTTTATTGCAAAAGAGAATCTGCTGAGTTGCTAACTCCACAGTATATTGGAGGAGAATCCGCAATTATTACGGAAGAAAATAACTTGGTTTATACTGATTCTCCACAAAAATTTCAAACTGGTTTTAGAAACTATGTTGGTATCGCTGGACTTGCGTCTTCATTAAAGTACATACAGCGCTTGGGCATTAACACAATAAGGAAGATGAATATGAAAGTGGCCAATGAAATAATTGAACAGCTAAAAACAATTTCTGGTGTCTCAATATTCGGACCAGAGGATGAAAAGCTCAGAACATCTATAGTATCTTTTGCCCTAGATTCCATCAATCCAAAGAATATGGTAGCTACTTTACAGGAAAGGGGAATAATTGTTGCTGAGCGGGACGTTGTCGGTGGCGGAAGAAAGAAGGCAGTGAGAGCATCACCACATTTCTTCAATGTATCGAATGAAGGATCAGAATTTGTTGAAAATATTAAAGCTATTCAGAACATGTTGGGTTGATTCTTTTTATCTTTTCCCGACTGACCTTCGATTACTATCATAGTTAGTGTGGATCTAACCTTATCTATTCTTCTGACATGCCATGTTATCGTCTCCCGAAGCTTGTCCATAGTATCTGCAGAAATCTTTACAATAATATCGTACACTCCATATACCCCACTTACTTCACTCACTCCAGGGAGTTTCTTAATTTCTCGCAATATTTCCTCCTCAGAACCAAGATCACAATTTATTAAAACATAAGCTGTCGGCATACTATTACACTATAGTCTTAGGAAGTATTAAAACTCGATGTAAATTTAACGTATTGGAATATAATTATTGGCGAGTTCGATATATAATTTGTAACATGTATTTTATTTTCATGGCTCTAAAACATTCTTCTCAACAGCAATGGCTCTTATCGGAGACCCAGACGCTCCTGATAATTTCAGCGGCGTCATTATTAATGTAAAATATTGGCAATTTAATTTGTCCAAATTACACAAGTTCTCCACGATAAGTATTTCATTAGACAATAATAGTTTGTGTACGGCAAAACTACTTTCCGAGCCCCTATCAATACTGGGCGAATCTATACCTACTGCATTTACTTTCTTATCGATCAGATATTTCGCTGCATCCTCTGTAAGTCCTGGACAATGACTAAAAAAATAATCCTTATCTATTTCATTTTCCCACAATGTAGAGAGTACAATAGTGTCTCCTTGCTTTATGCTAACATTTGGCGCTTTTATTTCATCTGCAGTGATGAGCTGATTTGATCCTTTCTTTAATTTGATTAGAATAGCATTAGAAATGAACCTCCCAACCGATATTTTGTCGATTGTTGAAGCATTGCTCGCAAAATGAGACGGAGCATCCATATGAGTACCTGTGTGAGTACTCATAAAGATCACTTCTGAATCATAATTATGCACATCCATTTTAGTCCAAGTAATAAATTTGGGCAAGGGGGAACCTGGAAAGACTTTTGTATCGTTCCTCACTTCTCTAGTTAAGTCTAATATCATCGATAAGCATATGGTTAAGATTTATTCAAATCTCTTTTGCCTTTGCGATTTGATCTCATTATTCCATTTAGAATGATAATACTCAAGAATCCAAACGAACCCATTAACATGTAGAAGACCCCTTGATGAGCTATTTCAGTAAATTCATCTATGATCGTTTCTATTGACATTTGAAGTTAGGATAATTAGATAGTTAACAAATAAAATTTTTGCTTTATCGATATCATTTCAACGTATTGCTCGACAATTATTATTGATAAAAGATGGAAAATTAAAAAATTAGTTTTGCTCTGAATTTTAGTCATGGCATTATCAGCTATGTTTTGTTTTTAACCAATCCCAAAGTTCAATTCCTCTAATTGCACACTGTTTTCTAATAATTTGTCTTGCCTTTCTTGCAGCTTCAATTTCATTCATTGAATTTGTTCTCAAAAATTGTATCAACAACTCTTCATAAAGCTTCTTTGCTCTCTCTTCAGAAAATTCCTTATAGAATTTTTTACTTGAATTATTTGTTATTTTTTTAGGTTTCTCGTCTTCTGTAATTAGCTGATTGAATCCTTTTAGTTCAGCATATTCTATTTTACAATCATGACAATTTTCATCAAAAAAATCCTTGTGAATATTACATAGAGGCAACTAGGTAAAATTATAGAAAGTTAGATTTAAGGAAGTATATCTAAAATGGACCATTATATTCATGAAATATTATGTTGCATTTTTGGCAACCTTAAACTTGATAAGTTTGGTAAATAGTAAGTACAGAAGCGATGAGGCTATCAGACTTGGAATTGTGGAGCCCACTGTTGGTATCTGTGACACATATATCGGGGAAAGTTGAGAAAGTAGATAATATAATATTGCTCCAATAGACCATGCGACGATAGCAGGATATCCAACCTTGATCATCTTGTTACCGTTACCGTATATTTTGTCAATCTGATATTTGCCGCGCTTAACTACGAAATAATCTGTCAATAAGACTCCAAATAGCGGAATAAATAGAGCTCCTATCAACAGCAAAAATTGTTGATACCCCTCTATAGATACAAAAATAGATAGAATAGTGCTTAGCGCAGTAAATCCAATAATTAGATAACGTTGATTTAGGTTACGAAATATGCTTTGTGAAGAAATTGCTGCAGAGTATATGTCTGCAAATGCATTATCCACCTCATCGACAACCATAACCAGAAGAATAAATCCGAATAAAATTGCCTGAATAGAAATAATGATTGATGAAATGTCTCCAAGCCCCAATAATAGTCCTCCAAGATAAAAAATGATATTTGTTATAGAGAATCCAATTAAAGTACCCATAAAGGCACCCCTGCTTGTCTTTGCAAATCTATTGTAATCTGAGACGAGTGGCATCCACGAAATTGGCATAGCAATTACAAGGTCGAGAGCTACAAAGAACGACATATCTTTACCAACTGCTGATATGGAATTTGGAAGATTTTGAGATAACAGTGCAACTAAAATAACTATTGAAGAAGCGTAAACAATCCATATTGCAAACTTTGATAACCATTGTTTTACTAAAAATAGGGGTCCGAATATACCAAACAGCGCAATAACTATCCCAAATATGATATTCCATAAAAAAGGAACGTGTAAATTTGTTAAACTTTGAGCAGCCTTTGAAAGTATCAATATTTCAAATGTAGTCCACCCAATAAGTTGTATTATATTTAATATTGCGGCAAGATAAGAGCCATACAATCCAAATGCTGGTCTTATTCCAATAAGGGATGGAATAGCATGATCGCTTCCTATTTTTCCCGCTAGTGACAAAAGTATTGAACCAGTAATCGAGCCGATAATTATGGCAAGTAATGCGTAATAGAAAGGGGCCTCAGATAGAAACGATCCTGCAGAAAAAACTAACAAACCAACTCCTAGACTCGACCACAAAATGAAATAGTCAAAACCTCCGAGGATTCTGTGTTTGGGAGGAACCGGATCAATTCCCCATTGTGGCAGATTAGGCACCAACTGGTGTTCATTACTAATTTTTTATAAATATAAATCAATAAATCTAATAATCGTAAAATTCTGATAACAGAGAACTATGTGGAAAATCAAACAAATATCATAAATTTTTTACGTAATGTTAATATGTTAAAAATGCCTATATTATATTATGTCCATTTGTATAATGTGTCTTAAAATATATGATGAAAATAATGTGAATCTCCAACGAAAAATAGTAAATGATAAGGATTTTTGCAATGATTGTTGGACGGAAGTTATGAATATTGAATAATAATCAGTTTGATTTGAATATTTTGGGTATGATTACGTTTTAAGCATCCAATTTTTCTTCTTAACATCATACTCCTCTCTTGAGTATCTAATTGTTGCCGGATGACCCATTACAACAACATTTGGAGGTACATCTTTTGTTACAACTGCTCCCATTGCTACCACACTGTTTTTTCCAACAGTTATTCCAGCCTTGAATACGGCTCTTCCTCCAATTATTGCCCCATCTTCCACGACGACTCCTATCATTTTTGGACTCATTGGGTATGGATCGTTTGTAAAAGTAGCACATGGACCGATGAATACATTTTTTCCAATTGTAGTTAAAGGAGGGATATAAACAGAGCCTTCAATTCTTGTATTATCTCCTATTTTTACATTATAGTCTATGTGTACAAGTGAACCAATAGATACGTTATCACCTATCGACGTATTGTTACCAATGTAGCTAAAATGCCAGATCTTTACATTTTTTCCTACTCTTGCAGTTTCTGAAATAAAGTTTATCAAGTTACTACTCTGCCCTTCCATATTTAGTCTTGTATAATTAGTGTTATACTATATCTACATTCAACTTATAATTCCGGCCTAATTTCTCATAATCCATTACAAATGCCATGGTTTCCCATTTTCTGTGATTTTGCTTGGAATTTTTTCTCGCCATTTTTGTAAAAATTCGATATCTTTATCTTTGTCACGAAGGTCATCTGGCAGCATAACGGGAATTTCCTCAATAATAGGATAGAATCTTGAACACTGTGAGCAAAAAAGTATTCCTTCACTTATCACTGTGTCATCAATAGTTGAATCATTAGTAGTATCAATTTCAAACAATTCTAATGGATAGTATTTATCTATAGGACATGCTAGGATGTCAAGCATTGATCGTCTCATTATTGGTTCTTGGCTGAAACATCTTATTATTATTTCATTTCAATTCCAGGTAAATTGGTGAACCTGTTTCACTTGAAAGAAGGGCAGCCTCAGCAACTTTTGTAACATTTGTAGCTTCTTGGGAAGTGACGACTGGTTGTTTCCTCCTACCTCCTACTACCTCAATAAAACTTTGTAATTCTAATACAAGTGGCTCTTGAAACTGTTGTCTCCTCGGAATAATGGTTGCGTCACCATGATCAATTCTTATCTCTTGGGTAATAAAATCGCCAGTTACAGTACCTTCCGTACAAACAGCAGAAAATGTTCTAACTTTCTTTGGTGTCACCCAATTTGATGCAATTATCGCAACCCTTTGGTCCTCAAATCCTAACATTATTGTAGCAAAGTCCTCAAACAAATGGAATTTTTTACCAGCTCTAGCAAAGACCATTTTTGGAAGCTTTCCAAATAGATACATTGCAGTATCGATGTCATGAACGGATGTATCATATATCACACCCACATCCTTAATGTGTAGCGGCATCCTGTTTTCCCTGTGAAACTCCATCATCAAAAGATCACCGTACTCTTGTTTCTCAATTATGCTCTTTAGATCCTGAACGGCAGGATTGAATCTTTCAACATATCCGCATGTTAAAATTACCTTGGCCTTATTCGACAATTCAATCATCTCTTCACATTCTTTAGATGAAAATGAAAGAGGTTTTTCGACAAATATATGACAACCATTTTTGATTGCCTCCGTAACTACTGGCAAGTGAGTTTTAGTTGGTGTGCATACTAAGCAAGCGTCTAAACCTGTAGTATTGGAGAAGAGATCTTTTATCGATGAATAAAATTTAGTATCATATTTTTTTGCTATTTCTTTTGCACGGTCAATTGACACATCACAAACAGCTTCAAGGACTCCCATATTATGGAGAACTCTAACATGGTTCTTACCCCAACCGCCTACTCCGATCACACCGATTTTTAGTCCTAAGTTCTTATTTCTCACCAAGCGGGTGTCAGCCACCCCATAAATTTTTCTGATTTTCCAACCACGACCCTCTCATAATTTTCTCTAATACTTTTTGTCAGCATACCCTCCTTTCCATCTCCAACTACATTTCCATCAATCCTTGTAATTGCAATTATTTCAGCAGCAGTTCCAGTTAGAAATATCTCTTCAGCTAGATACAATTCTGTTCTAGAGATTGGGCGCTCTATAACTTCATATCCCAGCTCCTTTGCAATTATTATGGCAGTATTTCTTGTGATCCCATCTAATATAGAATCTGATAATTGCGGTGTGTGAAGTTTTCCGTCTCTAACGATAAAAAGATTTTCGCCAGATGCTTCACTAACACATCCACTCCTATCAAGTAGTATAGACTCATCATATCCATTTCTCCTGCATTCTTGAGTTGCTAGTACTGAATTAAGATAATTTCCAGAGGCCTTTGCCATTGGCGGCATAGAGTCGTCATCAATTCTCCTCCAGGAAGAAATACATACAGAGATGCCATCGCCACTAAAATATTTTGCAAAGGGAAATATTATGATGGTTGTATGTGTGGGAGAATTCTTTGTGACATTCAGATCAATTCCATGTAGACCAACAAAGGTTAAGGGCCTAATGTAACACGATTCCCTTATAGCGTTTTTTCGAATTAATTCTACCGTGGCATTACAAAGCTCATCAACCGAAAATTTTGTTGTAAAGGAGTAAACATTGGCTGATTTATGTAGTCTCTGCATATGATCTTTAAGTCTGAATATATACAAATTATCGTCAGATGAATATGCACGTATTCCTTCGAAGACGGCTGTACCGTAATGTAGGGCATGTACAAAAATGGGAACTTTGGCTTCCTCCCATTTCAGATACTGTCCATCGAACCAGACTAAGTCTACAGCCTTATCCTTCATAATGGCAAGTCAATAGTTGGATAATAAAAGTATTCAAATCCTGTGAATGAGGACTTTTACTTCAGCATACCCTCTATAGGCAACTTCATACCAAATATTTTGATAGTTTTGTCTATCGATTGGGCAAATTTTTCAACTATGTCCCAATTCTCCCTAATTATATGAACTACTGACTCTGGGACCATTTTTTGCCACGATTCTCTAGAAGATTTTTCATTGTCTTGGTCTTTGTAATGATTACTGTAATTATTATGGTCCGAGCTATCCAAACTGCTTTTTAAATTTGTGTTTACTTCGGACTTACCTAGGTTCTTAAGAGCTTCTCTGTATAACAATTCCTTTACGTTTGATGAAGATATTTCTAGTCTTGTCGCCTTGATTGGATGAAGATTATAGAGCCGCAAGGCTATTCTTTCAGCCGTGTCACCTGTATAGGATATAAATCGATCCTCGCGAACATCGTGCAGAATTCCATCTCGCAATGACCATGAATATGGTGATAGTATTGGAGGAAGATATTTGATAAATGGAGAGACAAAATTGTAATCGGGCAAAATATCTATGCTATCATGACCATTAAACATGCTAAGTAGCATCTTCTTTCTTAATTCATAAGGAAATGGAAAAGTTCTTGTGTTTATTTCTATACCTTGTTTCAAAAAAACTACTGGGAAAACATAGACATGATAACATTCAGCTAGTTGAGAAATTATTTTTTCATGAGCCTTTGTTACTGGATTTAAATGGGCAAGATAAAGTGCTGCAATTTTTTCCAATTATCAAATAGTTGAGAAATGAGAACAAAAAGTAAGGAGAAAGCTCCCTATGCTTTCTTTACTTCAATTTCTATTGTAGAGACATTCCTTGTTCTGCCATCTTCTGCTTGTAATGTTTCTGATCCAATCCTGACATCACCTATTGCATATCCTGCATTTTCCATTCTCTTTAGAATTATTTGGGAAACATCGACTGCTCTTCCGATACTTAAACCTCTTGCTTTAATGGTCACTGATGGTTGATTTGCTAGTTGAATAAGTGTAGATGTCACATATGCCATCAGAGGTTTCTTACCTATGTATATAGAATCGCGTGGTCCATCTCTTTGTGGTTGTGTATTCTGTGTATTCTGTTGTACTTCAGACATAAAAAACCGTTAGTCTAAAGGATAATTTAAATCTAAAAGACGTTATCTGATTTAGAAAATATTAAAATTGTATTGGATCTAGTCTACAATTTCGGAAAAATATTTGTGCTCAAATACACATAATCACATTCGATACGTCTCAAACTCACATTTAATATCAGGTTTACACATATACTAGTAATCTATGAAGAAGGGGACAACAAATGAAAGTAATGAAGATGGTTTAACAGAATCGAATACAGATAAAGATTCTAGCACGCAAAATAAAGAATCCGTAGCTGATATTCCCAAAACTGATGACAATACGGAATATATAAAAAAAGAAAAAACAGCTAGAAAATCAAATTCAGGTGTCAAGATTGAAGATTATGACTTGATTGTCAGTGGTGTAAAGGATGCTACCAATTCGTTCAAGGATGTCATACTTTCCATCAGCAAGAAAGCTCATGAAATCAAAGACAAGGCGGAAGAAACTTTTACAGTAGGAGCTAAGAGAGACGCACGAGATATCCAAGCTCTCGGAAGTCATGTAGAAAATATTACCAAAGGTTTTGAAGAAACTATGATAGAAATTTCAAAGAGGAATTACGATGATCAGAAAAAGCTCTTGAAAGGATACAAGAAACTTCTTGGAGAACAAATTAATCTTATAAATGCGAGGATAGAACTCGTAAAGCGACTTAAATCAAGATAGTTTTGGATTAATAAAATTGGAGAATGTAGGTTATTTACATACAATAGAATATTGATTTGAAAATTTACTGTTAATTAGAAACAATACTGTCTGAGCCGATCCTATAGTATTTGCAATCCTTTTAAATTAATCATATTACGCATTCTAGCTTAAGCATATTTAAGACCATATATATCATCAATACTAGAAAATAGATGGGATCATTATTCGATGAAATAAATCTGACCAGTGTACTTATTGCATTGTCGATTCTTAGTGTTTTTTCAGTTATTCAGCTACTAGACCATCTTGAATATAACTCGGCGTTTGGTTTATTGCATGAAAATCTGATTATTCCCATCGCTTCAGATTCAGAATTTTTAACATATGATGATCTTATTACAGGTTTTAGCATGAAGTATCCATCTGACTGGGATAGATCCCAACACCTTGATAAATCGGTCACATTCGTTGCTCCAAAAGAAAGTAATTCAGAAATAAATCCGGCAGGCATTGCTGTAATGGTTAAAGATATAGGATCAAATACAACAATGGGTTCAATTACGCAGACCCAACTTAATACCCTGGAGAATCTATACCCCGACATTCAGGTATTGGAATCTATTGAAACTACTTTTCTAGGGAATCCTGCACATATGATTATATTTACGGCGACGGACAATACACAAAATCTGCGAAAGGCAATGCAGATTTGGTTTAAAGAAGATACCAAGGCCTATCTAATTACCTACAAATCAGATAACGATAATTTTTCAAAATATCTACCTACTATCGATAAAATGCTAAATTCATTTTATACGTACAAGAAGTAGCTAGTGTAGACGATATTTTATGGCATTATTAATATATTAAAGGATGATAGATGTAATTAGTAAAACGGAATTTTGATTGTATCTCCTTGCTATTCTTCTGGAATTTTTGAATTGGTCAAAAGTTCCTCTATATTTTCTTCGCTAACACCTTTTTTTGCCAACTCTCTTTTCAGTTTCTTTTTGTCCTTTATCTTCTGAGGTACATTTCTTGTATATTGCGATATGTAGTCTATGAATTGGGGATCATCAATGGTAGCATTATTGAACACTGTACTTGAATTGATGGTTAACAATTCATAATCAGGATTTATTATAATGGAATTTGTTAGTTCAGTATGATTCAGATCAGCACCACTAAGATCAACACCTGCCAATCGAGCACCACCAAGGTTAGCTCCAGCCAATCGAGCACCACCAAGATTAGTACCATGCAGCTTGGCACCGACCAAATGAGCGTCTCTTAGGTTAGCCCCCCAGAGACGAGTTCTAGCTAGATTAGCTCCCCACAGACGGACATTAGTAAGATCAGCACCACTAAGATTGGTGCCGACTAGTCGAGCACCACTTAAATTGGCACCCATTAAATCAGCACCACTTAAATTGGCACCCATTAAATCAGCACTATCAAGGTCGCTCGTACTTAAATTGGCACCCATTAAATCCGCATCTCTCAAATCCGCATCTCTCAAATCCGCATCTCTCAAATCCGCATCTCTCAAATCCGCATCTCTCAAATCCGCATCTCTCAAATCCGCATCTCTCAAATCCGCTCCACTCAGAGATAACATCTTAAATTCATTTGTTCTTTTATTATTGAACTCACTAATCCTTCCACTTTGTAGTAACTTTACTGCTTCATAGTTTATGGTTTTTCTATATAGGGTAGTTGGCTCAACTGTAACATCTATAGCATTTCTGTACATATTCCAGTCCCGTATGTTCCTTAGAGTATCTGAATTTTGTCCCAAAAAATTCCATAAATCCGAATCTGTTTTAAAATCATGTAACACTTTCCATACCTTCATGTCATCGTCATCTTTTTTTCCTTCATACAACTCCAGATTCTTGAAACGTGTTTCCTTATCCATCTTGAGATATTTATCTAAAACCTTAAAGAACGATTGATCTGATTTTATTAATATGTTATAAAACTTCTTCCATCGTAAGTGGATCGCTTGTATTACTAACAATTCCTTTGCCTCAAAACTTTTCTTACCTGAAAAAATTAATTCCTTTGCCTCAAAACTTTTCTTACCTGAAAAAATTTCATAACCTACAATAAAGTTATTCAAGAATCTTTTGATTTCCCTTGGATTATTCTCTATCGCCAAAGAAATTAATTCTATATTCTTATCCACAACGTCCTTCAATTTATCATGAATCATACCTTTTTTTATGAAATCTCTCACCAATTTCACAATATCCTGATTACTCCATTTTGGTAATGATATATGTATTTGAATCAAATTCTTAATGTAATGGTCTCCATTGTTTTTTCCTCTAGTACCCATTTCGCCGAGCTTGTTTATCATGTCATCGCTTATTCCAAGAATAAAAATAAAGCCTTCTACTTCTTGAAATACTCGTATGATTTCTAATATCTCATGAACCTTCTTTGGAGAACATTTATCAAGATCATCAACAAATACAATAATCCTGAATGAGGGATTAACTAAACGTAGATTCTTTATTTCATTTTTGATTTCGTCAAAACCATCAAAATAGACAGTATCCTTATCCAACTCTGCAATTAGTTGAATTTTTGAATTTAATTCTTTCTTAAACGAATCAAACATTTCTTGCGAAATTTCATCCTCCTCTGATGCGAACTTTGAAATTACAGATGTAAGGATTTCTGGAGTATTCTTAAGAAAGTTAATAGAGCTCGTTACTAATTTAAGTTTTAAAACTCCGAATTGTTTCTCATCCGGTAATGCATATGCTATATTTTTTAATAATGAAACTAATGGTAATTGTTCCTGTATATATCGCCATCCTTCGAACCTTACTCTGATTAAATTTTCATCAGTTTGAAGAGCTGTATCAACAGAATTTATTAGAGTGGTCTTTCCAATGCCCCACTCGCCAAATATTCCAATAGTAAATTTTGGAATCGAATTATTTATGATGCTGACAATAGCGTTACGATATAAATTGAAATCAAGAATTGGATCAACCGCTATTTCGTCCGTTAAGATTAATCCCCTCCGAAACAGTTCTTCTTTTGACAAAATTACATCTTTCTTTAAACGTGATTCATTTTTAAGTATTTGTTGTTAGTGTATATGTGAATAATAATGTAAATAATAATATTGAAAATTTATTAGTATTCGTAAAAATCTTAATGATTAGTCAGGCGTATAACAAAGGCAAATTATAAACCACTAGATTTGGTTTTGCAAGAAATTTTATGATTTTATGTCCGGACTCATAGAATACTGATAATTGATTGCTCAATTTTTTATGGTTTAGAGTTAAATATACAAACACAATAAATCAAAACAATTACTACGTTAAGGACTAGGTGTTTCTAGTGATATATACAATATAAATATCATTTAGTAGTAACGCTATAGTAGTGATTCCTTTATAGCTTCATTCCGAACATGGCTTAGTAGACTCAGTTATTGAAGAGGATTGATAGAATGACCTATTATACTATCGCCTTTCAAGATTATACAACAGGGACACTTTTGATCCATGCACACCCCCGCTTGTTCGTGTTTACAAACAGAACAAACGCAGGGTTGCTGTTGTATTTTGCTTAACTCTTCAATTTCCTTCTTTTGTTTCCGTTCCCTTTCGTCGGCATATAGCCACAAAAAAACGACTGGTATTCCAATTGCAAAGAAAATAAGCATCGTTCGTGCGGGAACTCGTAAAACAACCAATGCCAGCCCAAAAATCAAGGCTCCTATACCTAGGGTTGCAAGCCAGCGGTTCGTGAGGTTATCCATATTCATTTCCAAATCACTGTCTATCTAACATACACAGCCTGATTATCGGGATCATCATTCGTATTTTCTTCATTCGAATTATCCTCTTCTGATTTGTCGCTATTCTTCTTTTTTTTCCTACGTAGCTTTCTTACATCTTCTAGTATTTCTCTTAATCGATCTTCGGAGATTTTTGAAATTTTAGCATCACACTCTATGCCTCTTGAATCAAGAACTTGTTCTGTTAAACTGATCATCTCCTCCTTATCACGTTCTTCATCCTCAGTTAACATATTTGCACTTTTAAAGCGGAAGAAGGCAAACTCACTCATCTTACTTATAATAACAACAAACTTATTATTAATATTGATTGAGTTACTTTGGATGAAGCAAAGTCAAGCAAGAGTAGATTGACGGTACTTAATTTTCAAAAACTAAAAATTATACACTGATCAATGGGGTCGCTTTACTTTTTCTGCTTGTTGACTTTAAATTTCCACTCCCTTTTGTAGGTTTCATCTCGAAGATTGAATCCCTTAAAAAGTTTGAAATATGCTTCCTTGATTACCTTCTGATTATCAATGTCCGACTGAATCCACAAAAATTCAAAGATGGATATTAGAGAATTAAGTTTTATTTCATTATTGGAATAGATACTTGATCCCATCACACTCTCAGAATTTTCATCAAAACTGACGTCCGTAGAAATATCAAGAAATGTCCTTCTATCAAATATCATTGTTGTCATTTTTGTTTGCAATGATTTTTGTAAATATTGGAGGGAGACATCGGGAAAATTCTCAATAAATATGCCTTTCAAATAGTCTTTGATATTTTTGTTCTCACAATGTACTATTATCCTGACTTTTATACCCCTCCATGTAACTTCTTGTAATAACTTCAGTATCCCTAATTTCTTTGAATGAATTAAAACTTCATATTCTGAAAATAGAATAAGTATCTCATCTATTGACGATTTGATTGATCTTCTTATGGTATCAACTATCTCTGAAGATTTCGAGATATTTTTTGTAAATGATTTTCCATGACCATATTCAATTTCTTTAATTTTTTCTTTGAAAGGTAACGCAAAGCCCCACAAAGAGTCAAATAGAAACTGTTGCGCAGAAACGAAGGACTTATCAAATATACGTAACAATCTAGTTTTGTTACTCCCGCTCGTAAGTAATGTCATAAAATGGCTTCGATCAATAAGTATCATGTTGCATGAAATTTGATCAGTATGTCTTATTTCAAAATAATTTACAAAATCTCTATATAATGAAGAGTCTTTCATAGTTAGATCTGAAATCATTCTTAATTTCAATCCTTTTCGTTTGGAATCAAGTAATTTGACTAATAACTTTTCAGGGTCAATAACGGTAGAAAAATCATTATTAAGGTAACAATCAATGCCTATTTTCGCTGTTGATATTGCCTGGTTTGTAATTTCCGGAACCGAGTCGGACACGATATTAATTTCATTTTTAGTAGAACGATTGCGTGACAATTTTTAATATACATTAACAGGATTGGTCATGATATAAAAGATACTTAACGTTTCATTCATAAGGGCTACTATATGTTGGAGTTTGAAGCCTTTTGACTCAATACAAATGGCAATCATTTTATAGTAGAGAAAAATAATTTGGTTTATGCCAGTATTTTTAGATGTCCACAAAGTTCCATTTGCTGAACAGCATTTAAAAGAGTTATGTTCACTTCCTAGGGATGAATTTGGTGTAAGTCATGTTAATCTTTTCTACAACAAAGATGCTGATGTTTGTTTCTGTCTACTTGATGCACCAGATAGAGAATCTGTTGAAAAACATCACACAAAAGCCAATGTTAAATGTGAATGGATTACCGAAGTTAGACTAGCCAAAAAAGATTTTAAATGATGAAGGCATCATTTCGATCCAAATTTAAGTTAAATCTAGATCTGATTAGTAGACAGACAGATATAGTAAAATCCAAAATTAGGTTAAACCTTCAACGGGGGCAAACCCATGATAATAAGGAATTTGTCCCAATTCGTCCTTTGGAGGAATCTCTACAATAGATATGAGGTGACCATCAGGGTCCTCAATAATTGCATGTTTTCCGAAGGATTCCTGGGATAACTTTTTGTAGAACTTGACATGCTTGCCTTCTAGCTTTTTACATTCAGATTCCAGATTACTGACACTAAATCCGACCAACATATTCGAAAATCCTTTCCGTTTGATGCGTGCAGGATGCAATGCTAGTACAGCACTTTGACCTTCTTTTTCAAATTCGACCCAATCTTGCGACTGGTTCTTTATTTCGAGTTCAAGAGTATCCCTGTAGAAGGCTATAGATTTTTGTAAATCCTCAACCAAAAGAATTGCGGCACCTAATCGTTTGAACATTCAATTCTATATTGTTCAGTGAGGACTTAAATTTGATTCGATTAACATGACTTGTTTCTTTTTTAATTCAAAGTTTACTTGGATAAACCAATGATAAACCAAAAATCACGTGCAGGCATAAGCTAGAAAATTAACAATTTCTATCGTAGAAACAAAAACGGTATTAAAAAAGAATATTTCACAATTCAAATTAAAATGTCCAGTTCCACATATCGGAAGGGTATTATGCCATGTTTTCTTACAAGGAATATGCTCAGTTATCAAAGGCACTTTGTGAATCCATTGGGTGAAGGTGAGGAGGCAATATGTGATTATCGTACATGTCACCACAAGCTTTCAGAACATGGTTCACCAAGTAGTACTTGTAGGTGCTCTCATCCAAGTAACAAGGCAATTGGATTAAATTTTCAATAGCCTGCGTAACCTTAACTTTTTGTCTAAATTTTAAAAATAAATGAAGTATTCTTTTTTCAAGCATTTTCGTATGCAAATGCATTGCTTGTAACAAACCATTATAGCCCCTGTCGAACAAAATCAATGTAATTAATGTTACTTGATTAACGATATTATAGCATTATAAAAGATTTATCGTTGCCAATACACATTTGTTCACTTCAACTTATCCATGACAGAATCGACTTTCTGATCCAGATTTTGTTCCTTATCCAATCTTTCGTCAATATGAACAATAGAGATAATCCTCTGGGTCCCTGAGGACTTGACAGCTTCATGGGCAATATTTATTGCATTAAGAATGTCTACCATATTATTGGACTGAATTTGAGTTCCTAGAGGAGTAAGTGTAGCTTTGAGATCTTTGATTCCACTAATTGCATCAAAAGCTAGTGCAATTTCCTTACTCATACTTGTGCCAGAGCAGGTTCCTACTGGAACTATACTTATCTCCGCAGTAATCATTCTATAACTTCAATCACAGAAATAAATTATTTAAGTCATACTAGTAATACAAAAGAAAGAAAAAATCAATCTTCAAATTTAATGTGATCCTTTGAGACTCAATTAAATTGATAATTGAACTCACGATTGCATTGCTGAGCCATTGATAAATTCAGTTCTATTACTGGGTTTTATTTAGAACCAATTTGTTAGTTATGGAATTCGAAAAGGGGGCAGTCTTGTTCAAATCTGTAAATAATACAATAGTTGTAATTGATTGAGCTGTACTATTTGGTAAAGTGGTAACAAATTGCTGGAAACCGTTCTTTTCCGCCTTAAATCCATTTGGGATTGAAGTTGTTTTTAGTAAAGTTCCATTGGTTGTATATATCTTCATGGTTCCACTTATTTGTTTACCGACCGTAGTTGGGTCAGAAACCGAATATGTAGTTGTTACTTTAATTTGCTGAACGTTCTTGCCCGGTACTAAAAAAAACTGCGCATCGTTTGAGCTGAGAACAATCTCCTTACCATGATTTGCAAATACTGATTGGTGCAGAGTTGGAAGAATAAATACAATAATTATAATGATTGGGACAATACTTTTACAGTTTCCTGTTTTTTTATTCCAATTCATTAGATATTCACTTTTAACTTTTCTAATTCAAACCGCAGATATATTAATGGTAGATTATAAAGAATCGACCCTGCTTAACTAATAGTATGTAATTGTTGGTCCAGATCCGGAAAAAATTGCTTATTTTAACTTGAGTATTGGAAACACCAGTAAAATCACGACCAGAGCCCCCAACAGCCAAGCTACTTCGTATCCCAATCCGTTGACGATAAATGAAAATAATACTGGCACCCAGAAAACACCAAATAATGAGATACCATTAACGTAGCTCACCGCAAGAGTCTGATAATGGGGCTGAGATCTATTGATTTCCTTTGCCTTTGCATATACTATTACGAAACCTGCTGATAAGAAGAATCCTGTCATAATTACAGAGGTTGCTAATACATATAGTGAGTTCGTAGTGAGACCTAGCATACTAATTGCGCTCAGAATACCTGATATGAATAACAACTTCTTTGCATTTCCAAATTTATCATAAATCCTTCCAAAAAGTGGAGACGAAATAAGTGCAACTATTAAGCTCAGACTTCCGATTAAACCCGCTTCAACCGGACCTATCTTCAAATGATCCTCAAAGTAGAAAACACTAAATGTTAAAATCATACTCGATCCTGCCTGAAATCCGAGTAATGTCAAACCAAGTATTATCAATGACTTGTTAAATAAAGTGTCAAGTACATGAGATGTCTTGATTCTAAATTTTTTCTGTATTTCGTCTTCATGTCTTACCAATGCAATACTTAGGATGATGGCTGTAGCTATTCCCAATCCGCCACTCAAAATCACCGTTCCTCTCCATCCGAGCGTTTCAGCTAATATGGCCCAACCGAACAACCCGACAATTCCTCCCAAGGCATGGGATGAATTTAGCAGTCCTATTCCTAGACCTTCAGATTCATTTCCTAAATATCTTGAGATTAATATAACACTAGGTCCAAAGAAACACGCCATCCCGATTCCAACTATAAATCTCAGTAAAATGATTTGTGCCGTATCACTAGCCAACCCAGTTACTAAGGCTGCAGATGATGCAATCATGATTCCATAAATAGCAATCTTTCTTGCACCAATTTTCGCAGCTATAATCCCCGCAGGTACTTGAAAAAGCCCAACACCTATGAGAAAACTGGCGCTAATTATTCCTAATATGGCTATATTTGTTCCAAAGTCTGAAGCTATGAGGTAGAAGATAGAAGCAATGTTAAACCAATTAATTGTATATACTACTCTGGCAAGCAGTAAGCAAAGAGTTGCGACTTTATATCGATCCAATTTATGTTCCCATCTCCCGAAAATTCCCTCTATGCTAGGAGAGGGCTATATATTGAAGATTGATTCAATCATCAGGAAATCTTAGTTCTTACTTTGAACAATGTAATATTCAGTAATATCTTCAAATGCTTTTATTTTCTCTCTTATTTGAATAGTTTTTAAATTAAATTTTTCTAGAACCTTTTCTTTTGTATATTGGGATATAACAATTTGATCACCTTCGGCTATTCCTTCCAACCTACTTGCCAAGTTCACATGCGTTCCTATTACAGTGAATTGATCCCTTTCTTGGCTTCCCATGAGGCCAACCAACACAGAGCCAGTATTAATACCACATTTGATATCTATGCTTATATCAACATTGGTAACTGTTTTCCATATGTCTAACCAATACTGCTTAAAAATCTGAAATGACTCCTTCAGTTTTAGTGCAGCAAGTACAGCATTTGAGGCTCCAACTCTACCATCATCACGGTCATTGAATCCAAAATATGCAAGTATGCCATCACCGATGAATTTATCAACAATCCCCCCATATTCATGTATAATTGGGACCGCAACTCCTAGATATTCATTAAGAAATACAGCAATCAGTTCTGGATGATCTTTAAAATCCTCGGTTAACTTTGAAAAATTACTAATATCCCACAATACAATAGTCATTACTTTGTTCTGGATTAATATCGCATATGGATCACTAAGATACTCAATAATTGCTGGGTCTAGTTGTCTCTGTAGACGTGTTAGTATTTTTTGATTTGCGTTGTCAGATATTGACAAATTGATATCATCCAATAATTTGGATTTTTCCGATTCTGTCATTTGGTCCTCAGGTGTTGGAAATATCACAATCACCCCTCTTTCAGTAGGATGCATAGAACAATAGTATGGTATACTTTGCTGATTACTATCGATTTTAACAGTCATAGATTCTCCGGGCAACATACTACCAGTTTGAAAGAAAGGACTTGGTAATGAAGAGCTCCCATCTCCTGAAGTCAAGTTATGTACCTTCGTGTCTCTATTAATCCAAGTTATAGTTTCACCTTTGACTATCTTAATAATCCTCGGTTCAAAGTACAAAATTTCTGTTGTATTTTCATTAAATCTAGGGATAACGACAAAATGTGGCAATCAATTCTAAGTAATTATAACAGAATATAATCTTACGTACTTTGCATTATTTGTGCTCAAATTCTCAGATGTTCATTAAGCAAATTGACAATTGCTCAATATGTCATCCAAATATAATGATCGGTAGCGCTGGAAAGACATTAATTATGGTCATCGGACTTTACAAATTATGGAAGGTGTTCAAAAGTTAAAGTGTAATTCGTGCGGAATTACATTCATGTCAGAAAATAACAATCCACTTTGTCCAACATGTTCTGAAAGCTCAAATGCTCATCATCACGGAGAAGAACATGGTTGTGGCTGTGGTGGCCACTAACTTTTTTTAGCATACCTTTAGTAGGTCTTGTTTAGGTATCAAAATTCTTGGTTTAATTACTTCAATCGCAGCCCTTTAGGATAGAATAGTACTTCGAAGGTCTGGATAATTTTTGTTAAACCACGACAATTTCCAATTCGTCATACGCGTCTTTTACTGAGAGCTCAACTAATGTATCCTCATAAATTAACAGCCAATCTCTTATACCAACGACAGGAAGCTTTCTCACAAACATTTTACCGGATTGAATCAATTTTGCTATTATGTAAGCGTAGTGTAAGGAATCTTTATTTTCAGGATTCTTAATTTTAAAAAGACTATCTTGCAGTTCAATACCAGGACGTCCACCCTGTATGTTAATTGTAACATTTTCAGCATATCTATTTAGTATTTTGGCGGTAACGTAGCTCTGTCCAATTTCAAACTTGTCAATGTTCAGTAATACTTGAGATCTGATACGAGGTGATTTCGGTATTTCATGAAATAATTGTTCAGATATTCCGTCGAAGAACAAACACCATATCACCACTGGGATTGCATACGCATACTATATACAATTTTTCCTCGTCAACAAGGATGATCTGATCCAAGCTCATAGTGTGCCAACTTACCCATTCAGCGTCCTGTCTCGCATTTTCTGTACTATAAGTGAGTAGACCTTTTGTCCAATGGATGATTTTAGAATTTGCAAGCACGGACAATGCGTCTGACATCATAATGGCGCTCGGTATCAGTATTACTACAATTATCATTACATTTTACTTTTTAAAAATATATTGAAAGTGGATCCTTGGTAAAAGATTTCCCTAGACTTAAGACTTTAATACAGTTGAAAAAGCTTGTAATAATTACCTTCTTTGATAATCTGTGATATGGTAGAGCTGACATTCTAGAGTTCCTTTACAGAATACTAAATTAACGCTTATATTTTGGATTATACCCTGCCGGGTAGTAAATCTTAATTAGATAAGGCATTTAACTTTAAATATATTGCATTATTGGGTTGGTTCATTTTGTCGCATTTTTGATAAAAAACACGGAACTCCGTTATTTCCTGCAGGCGTCACTGCTATATCCGACGTAATCAAGATAGTTACTGATATTGGAAATCAAATACCAGACAAATCGTGGATGCTCTATCTGCTGGAATTTTTTAATACTCAAAACATACCCGTTGAATTGAATCTGATTTGTCAGTTTGATAATCAAGATTATTTTGAAGCAATATTTCAAGGTGTTAATAGATACAGGTTCAACAAAGTATTACCGCTCATAGGACATTCATTTATGAGAATGATAGTCATCAACAAAATAAAAAAACAGATTAGATATACCCTTACTGATCAGGTGACTGCACAATCAGAGATCTTTGAATTTTCTCTTGGTGGGATGAACTTTGATTACGTTGGAGCAAATCAGTTTACTGGAATTGAGTGGTGGAACAAGATGGGTAACTTTCCTTACTCAATTAGATATAAAGTAGAAGTATCACAGCTTATGTTTGGATTATTAGATAAGGACGATAATGAATCAATTACCTTTGTTCCTCATAATTCATTGATACCAAACAATGATAGCTCTGGAACATCTTATCCAATATCATTTCAAAATGTAATGTTAAGAGACAAATGCGTATGCTATTCAATTGAGTCGGGCAATTGTATTAATGGAATACAATATAGCATTTAATATAGCATTGGAGATGTAGTTTTTTATTATATTTAATATCAGATTTCAATATATCAATTGTTATAACTTCAGTAAACTAAACGTTGACCTACGCTCTTTTCCATATGCTGTTGTATGGTTCCCAGAACGTTAGAATTCACTGTTCTCAAAGTTTAAAGCATACACTATGAATTAATTTTTATTGATAGGATGGATTGTTCTAATTTTGGCTATATTAGTTATTTTGGCAGTCATAGGGTTAGGTTTGAATACATTTTTCGGGGGTGTGAAGAAGGGGATTGAGAAAATTGGAAATCTTCCAGAAGTAAAGAATCTAACTAGTAAAGCAAAGAGTGACTTTGGTAGAATTATTGGTAACTCAACATTACATATCGCCGCAATTCATTTAGAAAATGTAGTCATTTGAAAGGGGTTTGCCAGCCCCGTGTTTGGCATCCCTTCCATCGTTGTCGTAGTTCTGGTGCTTTCGGTGAACGGAGCCAAAAACCGAAAGTTGTTGTGTATTTGATTGTGCACAACAAAATTTAAAATGATTTACTAACGAGCAATTCAGTATCTTAAACAAATAAAACCACAAACATTGCAATTAGCTAAAAGTTTTAGTTTTAGAAAATAAGCAGCCATTCTCATATTGTAAAGACTTTCATATTAAGCACGGGATTGGTCTGTAATCTAATGATTCCATGAGAAATTGTCACAAAACCGTGTTGAATAATTTTGAGTAACAGATTTAAGCGATGAAATGGATCATTAATATATGCTGTATAGAAATTTGAATGACGGGGACGATGTCTGAATGACTCAAGAAACTTCAGGAGATGCCAATTTAAGGTGTCATATTTGCGGTATAACGTTTGCAACCCAACAAGAAAAGGAACAGCATATGAAATTAGAACACCAGAACAAAGAGGATCCAACTGGAGTTGGTTAGTCCACAAATCAAATAATATTAATAAGATTAGTTTAAATTTTCAGATTGGATTTAAGTGTAATTTCAAATACCTTATATGGTAATGATAATGGAACTAAATGTTTGGATTTAAGATAAGAAAATTTGTAATGATTAATAAATATTATGTACCTTATTAAAATATGGCAGAAATTGGATACTGGGCATCACAAGAACAATATTCAATGCAGCAATTGATTGACTTTGTAAAAGAGGCAGAGAAAGCAGGTTTTGAATCAACCCTAACCAGCGATCATTTCCATCCGTGGTCGCATACAAATGGGCATGGAAACTTTACGTGGATCTGGATTTCAGCTGCCGCTGAAAGAACGAAAAAAATGAGATTCTTAACTGGTGTTACTTCAGGTGTCTACCGTTATAATCCTGGGATAATTGCACAAGCATTTGCCTCATTGGATGTGCTCTATCCCGGACGCATTGGACTAGGTGTAGGTTCTGGAGAGGCAATGAACGAAGTACCCCTGGGATTTGAGTGGCCGTCAGCGGAGATAAGGGTAGAAAAAACAATTGAAGCTATTCAAATCATAAATAAATTATGGAATAGAGTTGAGAAGAACACCAGAAATTCTGAGGCGTCTTTAAGTAATGATACTAGTACAGATGAAGATGGTTTTGTAACATTCGTAGGAAAATACTTTGACATTCAAAACGCAAAACTGTACTCTCCTCCTTCCACTAACATCCCTCTGTATATGGCAGGGTCGGGTTCCCATGCAATTAAAGCAGCTGCTAAATACACAGATGGTTTGATTACAACTACAAAACCTGATAATGCAGATGAAGTATTTGGTATATTTGATAAAGCTGCTAAAGAAGTAAACAAAGATGCAAATTCCCTTCAGAAAATAGCTAAACCAAAGGTATCTTATTCAGAAGATTATGATGAAGCCTTTAAGGCCTGTGAGTTCTGGCGTACGACGCAAATAGATGATGCATTTAATACCAATATCAGCGATCCAAGAATTTTAGAACAAAAGGCACAAAAAGAAGTAACTGATGATGAACAGAAGAGATCAACAATAATAGTTACCTCTATAGAGGATCTGATTTCTCCAATTGAAAAATATTTTCGTGCAGGATTTACACAGATTTATGTACACAGCACCAGTCCGGATGAGATAGAATTTATTAGATTATTTTCAAAAAGAGTGTTACCCTACTTTAGGGACAAAGCGTAAATACGTAAGTTTTTTTCAGCCGAATCTCTATTCTCGCATTCCAAATGTTCATGCATGCATGGGTTAACCCATGCATCCGGATAGCCAGAGCAATTTATAAGATAGCGTAATTTGGAGAATTCTCCATAATTAGCTTCACTATTTGATTAAAGAAGGGGAAGGAACGGTGTTAATAATTTGAACGCTTTTTTATTCAGTTCTAACAACTAAATGTGATATTGTGCAAATACATACAGTGACTTGCATGGCATTAGCTAGGCTTTCCGAAAGTGATAGAAAAACTATCATTTGGAATTTTATGGAAGAGCTATTGGAAAATTATGTAAATGCTGTAGAAAATAATCTACAAACTAAGTTTACTTTTATGGATTTTTTTTATTTTGGGACATTGAAGGATGGATATTCTGAGGACGACAAAATTTCTATCATCAAACAATATGCCAATGAAAAGGGCTACATCAATATTACAGGGGACCAAGTATCAGTGACTAAAAAGGGACTTAAAGAATTCCAAAAAGATACTCACAACTGGGATATGAAGACTTAAAATAACTATATTAATTGTAATTTAAGAGGTTTCGTGCCAATCAGATTATTCTTTGATATTATAGATGTTCAAAATTTGCTACTATAGCACTTTTACGTACCTACCGTTTCCATTTCCACCTGTTTAATTACTAATTTGAAAGGAACACTAAATACATGGACTGTCCGAATCCCACTGCTCCTAGAACAAAAGAAATTATTGTATCGCGAATTTTTTTAGTAAATATACAGCTATGATCAAGCAAGGTCTTAATCCATATGTTTACATTCATATTTCAGCACAGTCAAGGCTTTCTTCGTACTAATGTGCCTACTACGGAAACAAAGAAGAACATTAGTAAAGGTCGGAAGCTACTTTCTCGTTAAGTAGTTGTTTAGCCATTTGATAATTGGTATGTTTTTTCAATAGATGTTTTTCATAGGACGAATAAGTGGTTTTTTTAAAACATAGTGCGCAAAAACATCCTTTGCGAAAACACTCCTTACATAAGGATGTTGTACGTTCTGTACCGTCGTACTGTTTTACTTTACTTATAAATATGATTCTTTTATCTTCCGTGCAACCATCGCAGATATCAGTTTGGCAAAGTTCCTCGTCTAACATTTTTTGATTTTACTGAGGACTTAAGCTTTCATGCAACATCTGATAGAGCTTTGCAGCCTTATCATTTTCCACTACTAGTACGATACCAGAAGGAGTAAAGAAAGCAGAGTGGACATCGGTATGAGTCTTGTACAGCATTTTGGAAATTTCATAAATCAAAGTATTTGGTACTCGTACAAGCCCTCTCGGAATATCGATTTTAATTTTGGTATAACTATTTTCCGTTAATCCCGTCGTAATTTCGTTCTCAACATTTTTTTGGTCTGAATTACTGTCGATATAAAACCGGCACGTGTTCAAACTTTGGAAAATACCAAAGGGAATTCCTCGTGACTGCGTTAGTTTCTCATACATTCCCGACAACTTGGTCGAATTATCCATTTGAGTTACCATTTCGAATACAGAATCAGAGAGCGAAAGCCTTGTTCCAAAAGGCAGTTTATCATCTGCAGGCGGGCCTCCTTGAGCCTCTCTAGAATTAGAAATTCTGTTGAGTGACGCGATAATTGTATTCAGGTTTACGGGACTCCCAATGCGTTCCTCGACATGTGGCTTCATCTTTGTTGCTAATGCAGTGAAGTTAGCCACACGTGACTCGAGCATTTGAAAAAGGAGCCAGTCGGATTCAAGTATGTCCCGTACGGCTTCCGCCACTGAATATGAACGATACAATGAATAATAGTTATTATACAAAAGGTCATATAAGTATTTCCTAGAGAGAAAAAAATATATACCGTCATAAGTATTACATAATGTCAGGTGAAATATTGTTGTGGAGAAATCCATGGGAATATACAAACAGAATTTTTGAAGAACTTGATCGAGAGTTTTCAGACGCAGAACAAATGCTGAGCCGAATGTTCCGGACCGCAAGAGAATCGAACACCGTAGGCGACACGTTTCCGTACTATTATGGCTATCAGATAACGGTCGGACCCGACGGAAGACCAAAAATAAGAGAGTTCGGAAATGCAAAGCCAGGCTCGAAAGGCTTGATGCAGCAAAGTGCTGTACGTGAACCACTAGTAGACACCTCGTTTAACGAAAACGAAAACTTGGTAACTATTACAGCAGAGATGCCTGGTATAACCAAGGGAGATGTCAAAGTCGAATTATCCGAGGGATTAGTTACCATACACGCAGAGAAGGGTGACAAAAAGTATCATTCAGAGGTGCCGATATACGAAGAATTGGACGCTGATACCGCAAAGGCAACATACACAAACGGAATTCTTGAGCTGAAGATAAAGTCAAAAAGATCGCCAAAGCCTAAAACTAAAGAAATAAAAGTTGAATAGGATAGAAAACCTAACTCCACTTTTTTATTTTTTCAAGATGATAATATTTGGGTACCAATAGCCAGTCTGATAAGATATCGCTTCGAGTAGCAGAAACTGACTCTAAGTTTGTAGGCAAGGGCATCGCCGTTATTGATCCAAAAGTGATGGAAGATCTTAGTCTAGGCACGGGTGATGTCGTCGAAATATCTGGAAATCGAAGAAGCACCCACGCCTTGCTTTGGTCTAGCCAAGTCTCTGATTCTGGCAGAAACTTAATCCGAATTGACGGCTATACACGTAATAATCTAGGTGTTGGAATAGACGATAATGTTTCTATTAAGGGTGTAAAAGCAGCAAAGGTTGAACAGGTGGTACTATCTCCAACTGAGGATCTGAATGTAGTCGGCTTGGAAGAACACTTGCCTAATTTGTTGGAAGGTCATGTAATTTCCAAAGGGGATACTATTCCCATTAATATTATGGGACACAAGATCGGATTCATTGTTAACACAATTGTTCCATCAAATGGTCCTGCGATTATCACAGCTAATACGGACTTTGTTATTGGTTCGATACCAAAACAAGGCACAAGATCAATTCCCAGGGTCAACTACGAGGACATAGGAGGACTTAGAAATGAGATTCAGAAAGTTCGTGAGATGATAGAGCTTCCAATGAGGCATCCAGAGATATTTGATAGAATTGGAATAGAGGCTCCTAGAGGAGTCTTGCTGTTTGGACCACCCGGTACAGGTAAAACGCTGTTAGCTAAGGCCGTAGCAAATGAAACTAATGCGAACTTTTACTCAATAGGCGGACCTGAGATTATGAGCAAGTTTTATGGGGAAAGCGAAGAGCGTTTGCGGGATACGTTCAAACAAGCACAAGAAAACTCGCCGAGCATTATATTTATTGACGAAATCGATTCTATTGCGCCGAAACGAGAAGAAGTATCAGGCGATGTCGAGAAAAGGGTGGTTTCTCAATTGCTTACGCTCATGGATGGTCTAGAATCTAGAGGTAAAGTTGTGGTAATAGGCGCTACTAATAGGCCGGACGCTTTAGACCCGGCACTCAGGCGACCTGGGCGTTTTGATAGAGAAATTGAGATTGGTATCCCCGATGAGCCAGGGAGGCTGGAAATTCTTGAAATTCACTCGAGAGGTATGCCTTTCACGGAAGACGTAAACTTAAATTCAATAGCGAAAGTAACTCACGGATTTGTAGGAGCCGATCTTGAGTCTGTCTGCAGGGAGGCAGCAATGAGATCACTTAGAAAGATACTGCCAGAAATTAATCTGGAGGAATCAAAGATACCTATTGAAACCCTAAACAAGATCAAGATAACAGCACAAGATTTTGAAAACGCATTAAAGGAAATTCAACCTAGTGCTCTCAGAGAGGTATATATTCAGAAGCCCTGTGTTAAATGGACTGATATAGGCGGGCTCGAAGAGGTAAAGAATGAGCTTAAGGAGTCAATTGAATGGCCCTTGAAACATGCTGATCTCTTTTCAGACGCCGATATTACCCCTCCGAAAGGGATACTCTTATTCGGACCACCCGGAACAGGCAAGACTCTAATAGCAAAAGCCGTAGCTGCTAACTCCGATTCAAATTTCATAAGTATTAAGGGGCCCGAACTGCTTTCAAAGTGGGTTGGTGAATCTGAAAAAGGCGTAAGAGAAGTATTTAGAAAGGCTAGACAGGCCAGTCCATGTGTGATATTCTTTGACGAACTTGATTCTGTCGCTCCAAGAAGGTCT
>Ga0207645_10000430_pt1 | contig 34788 bp, 30 predicted proteins | sample KBSM53metaG_FD_184331 | JGI IMG/M metagenome (GOLD analysis project Ga0207645, IMG submission 184331) | Miscanthus rhizosphere microbial communities from Kellogg Biological Station, Michigan, USA - KBS M5-3 metaG (SPAdes) (version 2) | ecosystem: Host-associated > Plants > Roots > Rhizosphere >...
GCGGACAAAGCACATGTGACGAACCGAGTCGATCGATCAGCCGATCCGGTAGCTCACGAGGGTCGATGGAACTCAAGCGCAGCCGGGAAATCAATCCGCTCGCGCCGATCATCTCCACGAGCTCCGTGAGATCAATCTTCGGTCGCAAATCCTGACCATAGCCGCCGAGATGAATTCCTGTAAGCACAATCTCCTTGTAACCGGCTCCGGCCAATTGTTTGACCTGCTCTATCACTTCCCGCGGCTCGACGCTGCGGCTGAGCCCCCGGGCCGCTGGAATGATGCAGTAGGTACAGGAATAATTGCAGCCTTCCTGAATTTTCAGAAATGCGCGCGTGTGCCCGGGCAGCGCGCGAGTGCCAATGACTGGAACACCGCGCTCGCGTTTGACATCGCTCACAGCGATTTGGGCTGCACTTGGCCGATCCGCAGCGATGAACCGAATCAAATCGTCCAAGCGATTGAGCCCAACGACGTAATCCACGCCGGGTACCCTAGCGACGTCGTCTGGATTCACCTGCGCGTAACAGCCGGTTACTAGAATCTTCGCCTGCGGATTTCGCCGCCTGGCACGGCGGACCAGTTGGCGCGCTTCCCAGTCCGCCCGGTCCGTGACCGTACACGTATTGATAATGTAGCACTCCGCAGTCGCCTCGAAGGGCACCATCGAGTGCTCAGGTTCCAAGCGGCTCTGTATCACCGCGGAATCATATTGGTTGATCTTGCAACCCAATGTGGTAATTGCGACCCGCATGTCTTCGCTTCGCTCAGAATCTCAAATCGCAAATTGCCAATTCCAAATGTTGAGATCTGAAATTTGAAATTTGCCCTGACGCGCAGCGCCTAGCGGAGCGCGCTCTCGATCCAGCCACCGCCGAGGACCTGATCACCACGATAAAAAACCGCCGCCTGGCCCGGCGTGACGCCCTGAAGGGTTTCATGGAAAACGACTTCACAAGAGCCGTTCGCACCCGGTCGAACGGCAGAGGGCACTGCCGGAGCGCGGTAGCGAATCTGCACTTCGGCGGCAAATTCGATTCGACCGGGTAGATCAATCCAATTGAGGCCGCGCGCGATCAGGCCCGTACAGCGAAGCTCTTCCTTTTTACCAACCACTACTTGTTTGGTTTTGCTGTCGATGTCGATCACATAAAGCGGTTCCGCCGCCGCGATTCCCAACCCGCGTCTTTGGCCAACAGTTACGCTGTGAATACCACGGTGCCGGCCGAGAACTGTACCCGATCGGTTGATTACATCACCGCTGCAAACTTCATCCTTGTCGGCGTAGGAAGCCACCAGCTCTTTATAATCGCCAAAGCAAATGTCCTGGCTTTCCGGACGCTCCGCCGCCGGAAGTCCTAGCCGGCGCGCCCGTTCGCGCACCTCGCTTTTGTGCATTTCACCAAGCGGAAACAGCGCCCGCGCGAGCTGCTCTTGGCTCAATGCAAATAGAAAATAAGATTGATCCTTAGCGCCGTCGGCACCGCGAAAAAGCGCCGCATGCGAGCCGTCCTGATGAGTGATTCGCGCGTAATGGCCGGTGGCAACAAAGTCCGCTCCCTGTTCGCGAGCCCAGTTGAGCAGTGTTCCCAGCTTGAAATCTCGATTACAGGCAACGCACGGGTTGGGAGTCCGGCCGTGCAAATAGTCGCGGGCAAACGGCTTTACGACTGTGGCGGCAAATTGCGCTCGAAGGTCCAAAAGCGTGTGCGGAATGCCGAGCATACCGGCGACTTCTGCAGCGCCGCGATGATCGGAACAGACGCGCGGACCGCGGTTTTCGTCCCACATGCGGAGCGACACTCCGTGGACCTGATAGCCCTGCTCAAAGAGCAGACTCGCCGCCACTGAGCTATCGACGCCGCCGCTCATGGCGACGACAATCTTTTTATTTCTGCTAACCATGATTTCGGGCGCAGCATGCTGCGCCTTTGTAATTCCCGTTCACCCTGAGTAGGCGACCTTCGATATGGCGGCTGCGCCGCCTACTCGAAGGATCAACTACCGGTATTTTTGAGCAGCTCCTTGACCCGATTCAATACTTCGTTTTCTTCCGCGGTTTTCTCTTCCAGACCGCCTTGGCGAGCGTTGAGCTCCTCGACCCTCTTCTCCAGCCTTTCGACATAATCCGCGAGGCTATTTACCGCCTTGGCGATGACATCGGGTAAATCCGCAGCATTGAGATCGATAATCGCTTTCCCTGTCGCTGTGTGCCTCGCCTCGTGGCTGACGACCCGGCCGGGAATCCCGACAACAGTTGAATGCGGCGGCACCGAGGTGACGAGGACCGAGCCGGCGCCAACCCGGCTGTGGCGGCCCACAGTGACCGGGCCGAGAACGGCCGCGCCGCCGAAGATCGTCACCGAATCTTCAATGGTCGGATGGCGCTTGATCGGCTCGGTGGACGTACCGCCGAGTGTCACGCCCTGATAGATCGTAACGTCATTGCCGATCTCGCTCGTCTCGCCGATTACAACGCCCATGCCGTGATCGATAAAACAGCGCCGACCGATTTTCGCGCCGGGATGAATTTCAACCCCCGTCAAGAATCGTCCGATGTGACTCACGAAACGTGCCAAGGTCGTCAGTTGGCGCTGCCAGAGCCAGTGCGCGACCCGGTGGATGAGAATCGCGTGAAATCCCGGATAGGCAATCGCAACTTCCCAGATCGACCGCGCCGCCGGATCGCGCTCGAATACTGCCTGGATATCTTCTTTGAGTGTTTGCCACATGACGAATAGCAGGCGCGCAGCACGCTGCCCTACATTTTCCCGTCCGTACTCAGGACGATCGGCCACCTCGAGTAACGCAAAGCGCTTAGCAAGGTGTGTTCTAAGGACTGCCGCTTGGGTTCTTTAATTGGCCCGATGTCTCGCGTCCTTGTACAGCTTGTAATCGATACTGTCGACGAGGGCTTGCCAGCTCGCTTCGATGACATTGTGCGATACGCCGACAGTGCCCCAGCGATTTTTGCCGTCGCCGGACTCGATCAATACCCGCACCACGGCGCCGGTGCCCTCCCCAGAAGAGAGCACGCGGACTTTATAATCCAACAGCTCGACTTGCTTGAGCGCTGGATAAAATTTTGTCAGCGCGCGACGCAGCGCCTGGTCGAGCGCGTTGACGGGCCCATTGCCCATCGCCGCGGCGTGTTCCATCACACCATCCACTTGCACCATGATCGTTGCTTCAGAAATCGGTGCTTCGCCTTCGTTACGTTTTTCATCAATCACCCGAAACCCAACCAGATTGAAATTCTTTTTCTTTTTGCCGAGCGCCTCTTGAATCAACAATTCGAATGACGCCTCCGCCGCCTGAAATTCATAACCCTGCCCTTCCAGCTCTTTGGTGCGCCGCAAAATTTCCTTGACCGAATCGCCGGCATCTTTCAAGTCGATGCCATACTCCTTGCCCTTGTAGACAACGTTGCTCCTGCCCGACAGATCGGAAACCAGGACTCGTTGTCGGTTGCCGACCAGCTCAGGATCGATATGCTCATAGGTCTCGCGATTCTTGAGCACACCGGAAACGTGCAGGCCCCCTTTGTGCGCAAAGGCACTATCACCGACGAAGGCCTGGCGTTTGTTCGGCTGGATGTTAGCGAGCTCATAAAAAAGCTGCGAGACCTCGCGAAGTTTTTTGAGCTGCGCCGGGGTGACGCACTTCTTCCCCATTTTTAACTGCAAGTTGCCGATCACCGAGATCAGATTGACATTGCCGCAGCGCTCACCGAAGCCGTTGATCGTACCCTGGACTTGAGTGACGCCATGCTCCACGCCGGCCAACGTGTTCGCGACCGCCAGCTCACCGTCGTTGTGGCAGTGAATTCCCAGCGGCGTTTTGATGGACCGATTCACCTGCGCCAAAGCACTGCGAATGTCCGCCGGCAATCGCCCTCCGTTGGTTTCGCACAGCACGATCCAATCGGCGCCGCCTTCCTGAGCTGCCTTGAGGCAGTCAATCGCATAATCCGGATTGGCGCGAAAACCATCAAAAAAATGCTCGGCGTCAAAGATTACCTCTTCGACCCGCTTCTTCATGAAAGCAATGGAATCGGCAATAACTTCGAGGTTGGCTTTTTGACTAATCCGTAAATCGTCGCGGACGTGGAGGTCCCAGGTTTTTCCAACCAAGGTCACCACAGGCGTTTCAGCGCTCAGAAGCGCTTTGAGGTTGCTATCCTGCGATGGCTTGATACCAAACTTCGCCGTCGTGCCGAAGGCTGCAATCTTGGCGCTTCTCAATTTGAGTTTTTCAACTTGTTTAAAGAAATCCGCGTCCCGCTCATTGGAGCCTGGATAACCGCCTTCAATATAGTCGATGCCAAGCTCGTCCAGTTTCTCTGCGATGCGGAGCTTGTCCTCCAGCGTAAACGAAATATCTTCCGCCTGACAACCATCCCTGAGTGTGGTGTCGTAAAGTAAAACGTCTTTCATACAGCGTCCTGTTTTCCGATAAATGCCTCGTGCAGCACTCGTACTGCGAGCTCTGAGTATTTGGCATCGATCACCACCGAAATCTTGATTTCCGAAGTCGAAATCATCTCGATGTTGATGCCTTCGGCCGCCAAAACCTGGAACATTTTGGCCGCCACACCGGCATGCGTGCGCATGCCGACCCCGACCACCGACACTTTGGCAATCTCGGTATCGACTTTAATGCCTTTGGCATGCACCTCCGGCAAAGTCTTCTCCATAATTTTGAGCGCCATTTTGTGATCCGCTTTGGACACGGTAAACGTCAGGTCCGTGGTGCCGTCCTCGCTGGCATTTTGTATGATCATGTCGATCACGATGTGCGCATCGGCAATCGGACCGAAAATCCGCGCCGCCAACCCGGGCTGGTCCGGCACGCGGACTAGGGTGATCTTGGCTTCGTTTTTGTCGCAGGCGACGCCGGATACGAGCACGTCGGTCATACTCTCCTCCTCACTCACTAGCCAGGTTCCTTCAGCGTCTGAAAACGTCGAGCGCACATGCACTGGGACAGCGAACTTCTTCGCGAACTCCACCGAACGTATTTCCAAAACCTTGGCACCCGTACTTGCCAACTCGATCATTTCATCGTAGGAAATCCGCGCCAGCTTTCTTGCTGACGGGCAAATGCCGGGATCCGTGGTAAACACGCCTTCGACGTCGGTAAAAATTTCGCAAGCCTGGGCATTGAGAAAAGCTGCGAGCGCTACCGCACTCGTATCCGAGCCGCCCCGTCCCAGAGTCGTGATATTATCTTCTTCATCGACGCCTTGAAATCCCGCCACCACAACGACCTCTCCCGCGCTGATCGCGTGTAGGATCTTGGTCGAGTCGATGCTCAGAATGCGCGCTTTACCGTAAGCCCTATCCGTTTCAATTCTCACTTGGTGGCCGAGATAGGAACGCGCTCGATAGCCAAGCTCCTTTAGCGCCAGCGTCAGCAGGGCCACCGAAACTTGTTCTCCTGATGCCAGCAGCACGTCCTTTTCACGTTCGTCGGGAAGCTCGGATATCTCGTGGGCGAGCGCGAGCAAACGATTGGTTTCCCCGGCCATCGCCGAAACCACCACGACCAAATCATTGCCTGTTCGCTTTGAGCGGGCAATCCTCGTAGCCACTTGTTTGATCCGCTCTATCGAAGCGACAGACGTGCCGCCATATTTCTGCACCAGCAAAGACATCCCGTTATCGCGCTTCTCCAGCTCTGATTTTTATTTTCTGACTCTTTCGGTTTTTAGTTGCTCCAACATTGCCTCATAGCGCTCGCCATGAGCCGTAAACGTCACCTGACGCTTCGCTTCGCTCCTATGAGCAAGACTGACTTCGATATATTCGTCAAACTCATCTGCCGGCAAACGCTCGATCCATTCGATGAGGCTTACGCCATCGGCGTAGAGATACTCGCGCAGGTTCAGCGCCGCGATCTCTTCTGCTCTAGCGATGCGGTAGAGATCGATGTGATAGACCGGCAACCGTCCCTGATACTCGTTGATCAGCGTGAATGTCGGGCTGCGGACCCATGCCTTTGGGCTCACTTCGATACCTTCGCAGAAACCGCGTACGAACGTGGTTTTTCCAGTTCCCAGCTCTCCGCGCAACCCAATGATTTCCCCACCTGTAACCAGTTTGGCCAAGCTTCGGCCTAAACTCATGGTTGTCCGGGCAGAGGTAGAAAGCACCACCCAGCCAGTCATTACCGCAAAACCTCCCGATATAACTACTAGATTTTGATAAAGATATCGAATCGTGGGAGCGCAGATGCTGCGTCCCTAATTAAGCGGACGCAATGGCCCTGAGGCCTTCGGGTAAACCTTCGATGATATCGGAGGCGATTAAACCAATGCCTCCCTTGCTCGCCGCCAGGCGATCACCGACAAAGCCGTGCAGATAAACGCCTAGCTTCATAGCGTCTTCCGGCGCAAGGCCCTGCCCCAGCAATGCCGCCAAAATTCCGGCGAGAGCGTCGCCCATGCCGCCGCTCGCCATGCCTGGGTTTCCGGTGGGGTTGATGAAAACCTTTCCGCTTGCGGTGGCGACGACCGTGCGCGCTCCTTTGAGAATTACATGGCAACGATGCTCCGATGCGAAGCTCCGGGCGATTTTCACGCGATCTGCGTTGACCTCGGCAGTCGATTTTCCTGTCAGACGTGCCATTTCGCCTGGATGAGGCGTGAGCACGGGAGCAGTTTTCGCCTGTTTCAAGCGATCGATCTCCAGCGCCAAATTGTTTAGTCCATCCGCGTCGATCACCCAGGGTATGGCCAAATTTCTGAGCAGCCAACGCAGATTGTTCTGTGTTGCTGGACTGACACCGATCCCGGGTCCAAATAGCACCACGTCTTTGCGCTCGAGCAAACGGCGCCAGTCCTCGTCGCTAAGCGGTTCGATTTCTTCGGCGGCGTTGTCCCCAAGCGGTTCGGTCATGACTTCGATCAACGAGCTCGCAAAAATGTTGTTTAGCGAGCGCGGCGCAGCCAATGTCGTCAATCCCGCGCCGCTTCGCATCGCCGCGCGGCACGCGAGGATCGCCGCGCCGGTTTTACCGCGCGAGCCGGCAATCACCAGTACATGGCCGTAACTCCCTTTGTGCGTGTCAGGGGCGCGGCGCGGCACCAAGCGGTGCACCGTCTCAGGCTCCAACAGCTCGGTATCGGGATTAACTGCTGCAACCGCTTCAGCGGCGATTCCAATATCGGCAACGATCAAGTTCCCGACGTAGTTGATCCCCGGGTAAATCACTTCGCCGCGCTTCGCAAACCCGAGTGCGACCGTCATCGCCGCCTTTACGGCGACGCCGAGCGGGGCGCCGGCATCGGTGTGAACGCCCGAGGGAATGTCGACAGCGATTACCGGCACGCCGCAAGCATTGATCGATGTAATCGCGTCGGCATAAAGGCCTCGCACCTCGCTTTTGACGCCGGTGCCGAGGATCGCATCGACCACGAGGCCGCTTTTGCGAGCCCGCTCGCCAAGCACACCCAAATCGTCGGCGCCGATCTCGCTGACTTTTCCTTTGAGCTTTACAAAAGAGTTGAAATTGTGCCTTGCATCCGGTGAAAGCTCTTCTCGGCGCGCCAACAGAGCCACCTCGCACGGGATTCGCTTCTTCTTGAGCAAGCGCGCCACGACAAAACCATCGCCGCCGTTATTGCCTTTCCCGGCGACAACCAAGACGCCCTTTTTTGCATGCCGCGAAAATCGCTCAAGAATTGCTTGCGCAATTCCCTGGCCGGCGCGCTCCATCAAAGTCAGGCTCGGCACGCCATACTTTTCGATCGTCAACCGATCCATCTCGCGCATCTGTGCAGCGGTAACGACAATCATGTTTCAAAATCCCCCAGCTCTTTTGCTCCCCGCGCGCGGGAAAGGATGAAGGAGGGGGTTCAAACGGTTTAACAAAGCGAGCAGAGCGCGTGGTGGAATGATTGTAACCTTTTAAGTTCTCGCCCGCCTCAGCAGTTCTTTCATCTCGCGCACCGCCTGCTCGATGCCAACGATGACGGCGCGCGCGACGATGCTGTGGCCGATGTTCAGCTCGACAAGATAGCGAATCTGCGCGATCGGCAGAACATTGACATAGTCGAGACCATGGCCGGCGTGCACTTCCAGACCAAGACGAGCCGCTAAAGATGCTGCATTGACAATCGCGCCACGCTCCCGATCACGCGCGGAGGGATTCGCATTGCAAAAAGTTCCGGTGTGAATTTCGATTGCATGCGCGCCGGTTCTTTTTGCGCACTCGATCTGTGCCTTCACCGGATCGATGAACAAACTGACTTGAACGCCGCAACTCTGTAGTGTTCGTACCGCGTCTGTTACTTTGGCCTCATGCGCCACGATGTCCAGCCCACCCTCGGTGGTGAGCTCTTCCCGTTTCTCCGGCACGAAGCAGGCGTCAGCAGGCCGCAATCGCTCGGCAAAAGCCACCATTGCCGGAGTGACGGCCATCTCCAGATTGATTTTAGTTTTGATATTGAAACGCAATCGTTCGACATCGCGGTCCTGAATGTGCCGGCGGTCTTCACGGAGGTGGACAGTTATTCCGTCGGCACCGGCTTTCTCTGCAAGCAACGCCGCTTCGACCGGATCGGGATATTCCGCGCGGCGCGCCTGGCGCACCGTCGCCACGTGATCGACGTTGACGCCTAGTCGGATCATGATCTATCGGCCGACCTCCGCCCGGATCTCATCGGCGATTCCGTTCGCCATGGCGGAGATTTTTTTCTCGTCTTCGCCTTCGAGCATAATGCGCGCCAGTAGCTCGGTGCCGGAATAGCGTACAAGGACGCGTCCGCGCCCCGCCAAGGTTCGCTCGACTTCGGCGATTTTTTGGCTCACCTTCGGCATCGTTGAAAAATCTTTTTTTTCTTTGACATGAATATTGACCAAGATTTGCGGTAACCGGGTCATTACGCACTTGAGCTCGCTCAGTTTTTTGCGGGTTTCGACCATGAGCGCAAGCATCTGCAAACAGGTGATCGCGCCGTCACCGGTCGTGTTATGGTCCAAAAACAAAATATGACCGGACTGCTCGCCGCCAAGATTGTAACTGCCCGCAAGCATTTTCTCCACGACGTACCGGTCGCCAACTTGGGTCCGCACGACTTCCAATCCGGCATTGCGCAAGGCAAGCTCCAACCCCAGATTGCTCATTACCGTGGCCACTACGCCAGATCCCTTCAGAATACCCTTCTGCTGCATGTCCAGCGCGGCGATCGCCAAAACCTGATCGCCGTCGAGAATATCGCCGGTTTCATCAATGAACATGGCGCGATCGGCATCGCCATCGAGTGAAACGGCGAAATCTGCTCTCTCGTGGAGTAAAACCTCGCGCGCAGTTTCCGGGAAGAGCGCGCCGCAGCGTCGATTGATGTTCTCGCCATCGGGTTGTACGCCGATCGGCAACACCTCGGCGCCAAGCTCCGATAGTACTTCTGGAACAACTTTGTATGCGGCGCCGTGACCGCAATCGACGACGATCTTCAAGCCCTCGAGGGTCAAATGGCGTGGAAAACTGTTTTTAAGAAAGACGTTATAGCGGCCCACCGCGTCCGGAAGACGAAAAGCCTTGCCGATCTCTGATGCGGTGGGACGCGACTGATCGGTTGTCTCGTTAAAGATCATCTCCTCCATGCGGGCTTCCACTTCGTCGGGCAGCTTGAAACCGTCACAGGAAAAAAACTTGATGCCATTGTCCTGGTAGGGATTGTGTGATGCCGAAATGACGACTCCGGCATCCGCCCGCATGCTGCGTGTCAAGAAAGCGACGCCGGGAGTTGGCATCGGTCCCACCAGCACCACGTCCGCACCCATCGATACAATGCCCGAAGCCAAAGCTGTCTCCAGCATGTATCCTGAGAGACGCGTATCTTTGCCGATTAGAATTTTGTATCTGTGCTTGTCGTCTTCGCCGTTTTTGCGGGCGAATTTCGGCAGGGATACGCGATGCGAGCCCTCATCCCCTATCGGATCGTGTAACACGCTGGCGATGGCGCGGCCGAGCTTCAGCGCCATCTCCGAGGTCATTGGTTCCTGGTTGGCGACCCCACGAACCCCGTCGGTTCCGAACAGATGGCGTTGGGCCATCTGACTCTTCAATTGCGGCTGACTCATCCGATAAACTCCTTATCTCAGGCGGCGGGCTTGACAATCCGCACGCGTACCCGCTGCGGTCGTTGCTCGACAATTCTTATCTCCGGCGGAAGATTGAACGACAACTCAACATTGTGATCACCCGCTGACATACCGTGCAGATCTAAGTAGACATTCTCCGCTGTCAAATCCAGTTTTTCAACGACACTTTTGGGTCCGGCGAGCCGGAGCTTAACCCATTGCGGTGAAATCGTGTACGCCCCTTTGAAGTCCTTTGCCTGGACCTCGACTCGATCAAATTCTCGAACGATCTGCTGCTCCTCAACATTGACGGCTACCTCGACCTGGTCTGGTGATATGGTGAGCGGTTTACCGTCGGTAGTAAGACGCACTTTTCGCTTGATAGTGCTTCGGCTATCCTCGATATCGACAGATATTGTGTCGATCGTCGACAATCGCTTTACTTCTTCGGCCGGTCCCTGCACCGAAACTGTCCTAGGGTTCGTCGAGGTCTCGCCAATCATGTAACCCGCGGCGGGCTTGCCGGAAAGCCGCACAGTGACCGCGAGCGTTCGTTTAACCACCGGTTCCAGGCGAAGATGAATGACCGGCGGCGTTATTCTGCCGATGGCCACGCCGCGCGGCACATTGAAATCATCGGCGCCCAGGGGAAAACTCGCCGAGCCCGACTTAGCTCCGCCAAGGTCCAGTGAAAGCTTCAGCGTTTGCGAATCGAGGGTGGACACTAAAGTCCGCGGGCCCATAAGCCGTAACACCACATAATCGATGCGGTTGTCCATCACCATCAGATCTTGCGGAATGTTACGAAATTCCACGGGCACTTCTATCGCCCGCTCGGTGTCGCGGTGTCCCGCCAACCAAAGTCCCAGGGCGATGATCAACGCAAGCACCTTGAGTCCGAAATTGCTTCCCGACCACGAAACGACGCGTTCCCAAACTTGTTTCATGCTTTGATCAAATCCTGAAGCGCCAAGCGCAGCCGCGCCCCGTCAATGTTATCCGTCACATTTCCACTAACGACCAAAGCGACCGTTCCTTCTTGCTCAGAGATAATAATCGCGACACAGTCGGTCTCTTCGGTCACACCGAGCGCAGCCCGATGTCGCGTGCCCCAGGTTTTTCGCAGGTTCGGGTTGGTGCTGAGCGGTAAAAGGCAGCGCACGGCAGTTACCCGGCCCTTTTGTACCACTAGCGCGCCGTCATGGATCGGTGAATGGGGCGAAAATACGCTCTCCACCAGTTCCCGGCTTACGCGAGCGTCAAGCCGCGTACCGATTTCCATATACTCGTTCAAGCCTACTTCTCTCTGTATGACGATAAGACCGCCAATGCGCTTTTCCGCCAACGACATTGCCGCTTGAACGATCTCTTCGAAAATATCCTCGCGTCGTTGCACCATGCGCTCACCGCCGGTGAAAAGCGGCGTGGTGCCTACCTGGGTCAATGCGCGCCGAATGTCACTTTGAAAGATGACGATAATGACAAGAATAATCGAGCCGAGAAAATTATCGAGAATCCAGTTCAGCGTAAACAGGCCGAGCGCCCTTGACGATACATAGGCCACCAGAATCACGGCCAAGCCGATGATCATCTGCATGGCACGGCTGCCCCGAACGATTTGCAGAGCTCGATAAACGAGAAAGGTGATGATGCCGATGTCCAGCGCGTCCTGCCAACGGATCTGCCGGATGAACTCTAGCATCGTCAGGCCGGCAGCGGAGAATAGCCGAAGCGAATGGCATCGGCAATTTTTACCGCCTTGGCGGTTTCTGCGACATCGTGGGCCCGGATGATGTTCGCTCCGGCGAGCACCGAAGCGACGGCGGTCGCCAAGCTGCCCTCCACTCGATCGAGCGGTTCCGCATTCAAGATTCTGCCGATAAACGCCTTGCGCGACGTGCCCACGAGCACAGGCTGACCGAGAGCCGCAATCATCGGGAGGCCGCGCAAGAGCTGTAGGTTGTGCTGCAGGGTCTTGCCGAAACCAATCCCGGGATCGATCACGATCATCCCTTGGGCAATGCCGGCGTCCATCGCTGTGTAAAGCTGCGCGGCGAGAAAATCGCGCACTTCACGGACGACGTCGTCATATTTCGGCTCCCGTTGCATTGTCCGGGGCGTACCCTGCATGTGCATCAGCACCACAGGCACTTTCTCCGCGGCAATCATTGCAGCCATCGCCGGATCGAAGCGCAGCGCGCTGATGTCATTCACGATGTCCGCGCCAGCATTTAGGGCCGCTCGTGCGACGTTGCTCTTGTAGGTATCGATGGAAATCGGCGCATCGGTTTCTTCGCGCAAGCCGCGCACCACCGGCAATACGCGAGCGAGTTCTTCATCTTCTGAAACCGGCGTTGCTCCCGGGCGGCTGGACTCGCCACCGATGTCGAGAATATGTGCGCCGCTTTTTACCATCGCCACTCCGTCTGCAATGGCTTTGACGGCATCGTAACGCTCGCCGCCATCCGAAAATGAATCCGGCGTCACGTTGATAATCCCCATGATCAAGGTGCGTCGGAAAAACTCGAGCGCGCCATGACGCGTCGCTAGAGTTCGTTCCTCGGGAGCTAAGAGCGGCGGACGCGAAAATGGCGTCACGGTCGATTGCTGTTTTTTGTCAGCCATCGCTATTGCGCTAGCGCTGCAGAGAGGTCAGCGCCAAGTCGATGCGTTGGAGCGTCTCCCGAAAAGAAGCCGATCCGCCACCCGTTTTCGTCGTGGGTTTAGCAGTGGAGGAAGGGAACCAAAGGCTCCGGCGAGAAATAACTAAGCGACGGCCGCAGCGGCCGAAGGAGCGAGCGGGTCTCCACCGTTTCCGCCAAACTCCCTCACAATCGCGTCGATCTCGGATCCGTCCAGAACTTCTTTTTCGAGCAGTGATTCAGCAACTTTGTGCAGCAGCCGCAAATTGGTTTTCAGAAGCTCCTTAGCCTTGTGATAGCTATCCTGAATGATGCGTCTCACCTCTGCGTCGATCTCAATGGCCGTGCTTTCGGAATAGTCCACTTTCTGAGTGAAGTCTCTGCCCAAGAATATCTCTTCCTCTTTTTTTCCAAACGTCATCGGGCCGAGCTTTTCACTCATACCCCACTCGCAAACCATGCGCCGTGCCAGATCCGTCGCCTTTTCGATGTCGTTTCCAGCCCCGGTGGTCATATGATTGAGCACGAGTTCCTCAGCCACGCGGCCGCCAAAGAGAATCACCAGATTATTTAGCAAGTATTCTCGCGGATAAGTGTGCTTCTCGTCCATCGGCAACTGTTGCGTCAATCCCAACGCCATGCCGCGGGGTATAATCGTCACCTTGTGAATCGGATCTGCCCCGGGCAATAGTTTCGCGACCAAGGCATGCCCCGCTTCGTGGTACGCGGTGTTGCGCTTCTCTTCATCGCTGATGATCATGCTGCGGCGCTCCGCGCCCATCATCACTTTGTCTTTGGCGAGCTCGAAATCGCGCATATCGACTTTTTCTTTGTTGTTGCGCGCTGCTAAAAGAGCTGCCTCGTTCACCAGATTTTCGAGATCGGCACCGGCGAAACCCGGAGTCGATCGCGCCAGCACGCCGATATCGACGTCAGTGCCCACCGGTACTTTCCGCGTATGCACTTGCAAAATACCCTCGCGCCCTTTGACGTCCGGACGAGGGACAACCACACGGCGATCGAACCGACCCGGGCGCAGCAAAGCGGGATCCAAAACATCGGGCCGATTGGTGGCAGCAATCAGAATCACGCCTTCATTGGCTTCAAACCCGTCCATTTCCACAAGGAGCTGGTTGAGCGTCTGTTCACGCTCATCATGTCCGCCGCCAAGACCGGCGCCCCGATGCCGGCCCACGGCATCGATTTCATCGATGAAGATGATGCATGGCGCATTCTTTTTTCCTTGAACGAATAGATCGCGCACCCTGGAGGCGCCGACGCCGACGAACATCTCGACAAAGTCCGAGCCGCTGATGCTGAAGAACGGCACGCCCGCTTCGCCGGCGATCGCCCGCGCCAAAAGCGTTTTACCCGTTCCTGGCGGGCCGACGAGCAAGCAACCTTTGGGAATTCGTCCGCCGAGCTTAGTAAATTTCTTGGGGTCCTTTAAAAATGCGATGATTTCCTGAAGGTCGTCTTTCGCTTCATCGACGCCGGCAACATCGCTGAACGTCACTCGATGCTGGTTTTCAGTGAGCAATTTCGCGCGGCTTTTGCCGAACGACATCGCTTTCCCGCCGCCGACTTGCATTTGCCGCATGAAGAAGATCCACACCCCGATGAGTAGAAGCATCGGGAACCAGTTCAGCAAAAGAACCATGTACCAGGGCGAGTCTTCCTCGGGTTTTGCGGCTATTTTAACTTTCTTTTCGCGTAAGGACTTGACTAGTTCGGGATCATTGGGCGCAAAGGTTCGAAAGCGTTCCCCGTTTTTGTATTCTCCCTGAATATTATGGCCCTGAATCGTGACCTTTTGCACATCGCCGCGATCCACCGACGTCATGAACTCGCTGAAAACAATCTCCGGCTCGCGGCCGTGCTGCTTATTGAAAACGCTGAATATGGCGAGAAAAATCAGCGCCAGGACCAGCCATAGCGCAATGTGTTTTGATGACTGACTCAACCGTTCCTCCAGGTTTTAGAAACGAAAAAAAGTGTAACACACGGGATTACTTCGATCAATCATAACGTATCACGTGTTAAGTCTCGATAGACAAAGCTTTTTATGTGCACAACGCGCTCGGTTCTCTCGCGCACGAGCGCGCTTTCGCTTCTGCCATAACCAGGAATCCAAAGAATTTCTTGCCCCATGACGAGAAGTGGCAATGTCGCTCTAATTGACAATGGAATCTTATGCTCGATGAATAGATCCTTGAGCTTTTTATGTCCAGGCACACCTAAAGGCTTGAAACGGTCGCCCTGACGAAAGTTTCGCACCAATAACGGCTCTGTCAAGCAAGACGCATCAAAAAGTGCTTCTGTCAGATCGGTCGGAAATCTCGCCGCAGCGCTTAAGACTTCCGCGTACAATTCAGATTTGGCTTCACGAATCCGAAGCGGCGTGCCGATTTTGAGCTCGTAGCTGTAACAAACCCGGTGCGCTCCGCGCGAAGTTTTCCCCAGCCGTAATCGATCATACTCGCAGACAAACTCCCATCCACCGGGAATCGAAAGCTTACCTTGCGCGGGTCCCTTATCAATTAGACGCAGCAAGGCTTCAATGTGAATGAAATCAATCCCGCGGAGATGACCGCGCGCTTGCTCGATCCAGTAACGCAGAATTCGTCTTTGGAGTGCTTTGGGCTGCTTCAGCAGAGCGCTGCGAAGCAACTCTCCATCAGCAAAAACAGAGCCATACGTCTGCAGAGTCAAAGTATGTAACAAGGCATCTTCATCACGAACCAGACCGGCTTGCTGACTCACGCGAGCTGAGACTCCATCACCGGCACGCGGGCGAATTTTCGGCAAGAGCTCCAGGCGAATCCAGTTCCGCAGGTACGTCCTATCCTGATTGGTCTGATCCGTGCAGTAGGCGATGCTTCTTGTACTCAGATAGTGCAAAACATCAGTCTTGGAGATATCCAGCAGCGGGCGTACAACAGTAAGCGATGACGATTTTTCTGACGGAATGTGAATCTGCTGCAGCGGCGCCATCCCACCCAACCCTCTAAGCCCGGCACCGCGAAGAAACCACATCAGAACCGTCTCAGCCTGATCATCTTGTGTATGCGCGGTCGCAACCTTGGAAAGCTTTCTTGAAGCGACTAGCTCAGCGAAAAACCGATAGCGCTCCGCCCGCGCCAACGCTTCGAGATTTCCCCTTCCCGCCGCCGATCTCAGGCGCGGCAGATCCACCGCTCGCATATGAAATGGAAGTTTCAGTTCCTCAGCCAATCTCTCGACAAACATGGCATCTTGTTGCGCGGCGTCGCCGCGAATCCCATGCTGCAGATGCGCCACTTCGAGATGCAGATCCCATTCGTTTTTAAATTCGCAGAGCAGATGCAACAACGAAACGGAATCCGGACCACCGGAAACTGCCACGAGCAGGCGATCACACAAGCGAAGCAGGTTGTGCTTCATTGCATAGTCCTTAAAGATGTCGCGCAGCTCACTCATCGCTCAGAAGCTTAATTTCCCCGCGTACCCGGTCATCTCGACGTAGCCGGCGCCGCTGACAGACTTTCCGCTGGCTCTTCCACGAACGTCGACGGCGCCCTCCCAATACGTCACTCGGGTGCTGCGATTGGTGATCAACTCCTGATTCTGAAATGCCGGATTGATTTCGAGCTCGATCTGTTCGGCCGGCAACGTAACTTTCCACCTCATCGGGTAATCCGCGCCGCTCGTCGGACTGCGCCAGCGCCCCAACACCTCGACCCGATAATCATTCAGCTTGAGATGCCGAGTGGAACCGTCGGCCTGCACCAAAGTACCACTCGAATAGGGATCAACAGTTCCGTCCTTTCGGCGCATCAGGTAGAGCATGAGCTCGGTCCGGTCGTCGAGTTGAATGCTGAACCAATCCCAGCCGACTTGATCTTGCCCCAGCTGGTTACTGCCAAATTCGTGGTCCATCCAGCTCAGACCGCGGACCCCCTCGGTCTTACCATCGATGGTCAGTGCACCGTCAGTTTGCATGCGGGTCAAAGAGTAGTAGTACGACGCGCGTCCTTCCCCGGCGGCTTTTTGGCTGAGACCATTCGAACCGTGCAGCACTGGCGGCTTGAGCGATTTTAAATTGAGCCGCAATTCGGTGCCGCGGTCGCTCACTTGGATTTTGTGATTATTATGATCGCCTTCGACCTTCCAATCCTCGTTCCAAACGAAATAGCGGTCGGTAGCAGCGCCGGCTTTGCCGTTGTAACCTCGATTGATTCTTTCTCGATAACGAAATTTCTTGGCGTAAATGTCGGAAAGCGCGAAGTGCGCCATGTACAGTTCGCTGAACTGCGGCTTCTCCTTCGCCTCGTTCTGCCGATCGCGCAGGCCGAAGCGAAAAAAAGTGACTTGGTAACCGTAGCGTTTGCCACTTTCGCTTTCGAGATGTCCGGTGTAGTACCACCATTCGGTTTTGAAGTTTGGATGCGAATAATGATCCTCGGGAAAAGTGATCTTGCGGCCGGGCAGAGCCAACTGGTACTTAAACCCGGAACCGAGATGCTCACCCTCCCCTCTCCCATTTTGGGCGAGGGTAAGAATCAGGGAAACGAAAATAAATGCCCGGAGCGCAAGTAACCTGAGTGTGTAATTCGGGGACATGATTGCAGTGGGTTTTTGACTAGTGCTATAGGGACCGTATGAAGCAAGAATATACGCGCGAAACTCTGCTCACAACCGTCGCTGAATTGCAGCGGAAACTCGGCGCTTCCGATCTATGCATCATAGATGTCCGACCCGCGGAAGACTACGCCAACGGGCACATTCCCGGCGCGACGCATTTCGATCTGTTCGGATTGAGTTTGATCGATACAAGCGAAGCACCGCTCAAAGCTTTCATGTTCATGATTCACCACGTGCTCGAGCTGCGCGGCGTCGACGAAACCAAGCAAGTTGTTTTTTACGAAGCGAATTCCGGCATGCGGGCAGCGCGCGGAGTCTGGTTTCTCGAGTACTACGGTCACCCCAACGTAAAAATGCTCGACGGAGGTTTTGATGCCTGGAAAGCAGCCGGCGCGCCGGTGACAACGGTAGCAACCTCGCCCAAGGCGGCGACATTTAACAGCGTCGAGAGTCGAGAAGTCTTGGCGACGGCGGAGGACGTTTTGCGTTCGCTCAACAAAAAGGAAATCGCCATCCTCGACACTCGTAGCCGCGGTGAATTCTTGGGCACCCATGTACGCGCCGCTCGCGGCGGCGCGATTCCGGGCGCAATTCACATCGAGTGGACCGACAACATCGCGGCCGACGGAAAGTTCAAACCGAACGCGGAGCTCCAAGCCATGTACGAGAAAGCGGGAATCACGCCGGATAAGGAAGTCGTATCTTACTGCCAGGGCGGCTACCGCGCGGCTCACAGCTATGTGGCTCTCCGGTTACTCGGGTTCCCGAGAGTCCGCAACTACATCGGTTCATGGAAGGAATGGGGCGACCGCACCGATTTGCCGTTGGAGATACCGACGAAGTAATCACGGATGATTCAGCGCACAAAGTAGGGGCGCAGCATGCTGCGCCCATAAAATCTTTCCAGCCCTTCGGTGCTTCGCGCCTTCGTGGTAAAAAATTTTCCTCAAGCGCAGCGCACCACATGAGCAAACGACTCCTCACCGCAGCTGATCGTCCTCGTCTTCAGGCAAGCCGATTGGGGGCACGGTGCCGAAGCGCGCAAAGTCACGTTTTCCTATTCCGCTGTGAGTATGTTTTGGTTCCCGATGAAAGTTGCGCTCGAGAAGGGCTTCTTCCGCAACAAAGGGATCGAGCCGCAGCTGATCCAGATGAACGGCATATCGCCACGGTCGCGCTGGCCAATGGCCATATCGATTTTTCGCTCAATATTTCCCCTGTTCTCAAACATTGTGCTCTATTGATGAACACAAACGCGACAGCGTTCCGAGGCTCTTGGTTTCGTCTTCAGTAATAAACCCGTCACACTCTGCTCAAGCGCCGAGGACGAATCATTCGACTCGCGTTAGGACAAGTCGCGACGAGGGCGCCATTATCATTTACAATCGATCTAGCTCTGATCTAAGTTCAAACCAAAGGAGATACGCCGATGCGCACACTCGATCTACTGGCCAGCGACTCATCTCATTTGCCGTTTCTTTATGTTTTCAAGGAATCGAAAGTCATGGAGAAGTACGGCTATGAGATCGATTTGCATATTGTCGGCGGCCGCAAAGCTCCGACCATGGCGCATCGCGCGAAGCTCGCCCTCGCGGGTGAGATCGATTTTCTTAGTGGGCTGCATCACGAAACATATCGGGAGCGCGCAAAGGGTGAAAAACGCCTGACCTATTTGGCGCAAGCGCAGAACAATTGGGACGATCGACTGGTAGCGCTGGCGGAAATAAGAAAGGTGGAAGATCTGAAAGGACGAAAAATTGTTTGCCACTCCAAAGCGCCGTGTGTTTCCGGCAATCTGCGCGCGGTGTTGCGAGACTGCGGACTCAAACCGGAAGAAATCAACATCGATGTCATCGATGATACTTCGGGAAAATTCCTCGAATTCGTCGATGAAATCACTGCAGGGAAAGCCGTCGCGGCGCTCGTCGACATGCCGTTCGATCTCTACGGCATCAAAAACGGGTTGCACATCATCGAGCTCCCCGACCGGCCGGTGATTCACAACACGACCCTGTTGGCGACCAGCGATTACATCAAAGCCAATGAGGAAACCGTCGACGCTTTCATCAAAGGATTTATCGAAGCGCTGCATTTCTTCAAAACCAAACCGGCGGAAGTCATCGCGATCCTGAAAAAGAACTTGGCCCAGCGCTATGGGTTGGAAGATGACGAATATTACGTGCATCTGCAGCGAGAATGGAGCAAATTGCTTAACCAGAAGCCCTATCCGCTGCCGGCGGCAATCCAAAATGTTTACGATCTCGATGTGGGAAAGGATCCGCAAATGCGCCACATCGGTCCCATGGAGCCTTGGGATTTACACTATCTCAGAAAAATCGACGACAGCGGTTTCATCGATCGGCTGTACGCGCAATAATAAAATTGCCACGTGGCCAAGTTTCGCGTGAGTGAGCGTCGCATCGATGGCGAAACCATTCACAATAGTCGCCGGTTTGTTATTGGCCGGAGTGCTCGGTGGACCGCCGGTCTATGGCGCCGAATCTGGATCTCCAAAAAAATTTATGTTGACCAGCTCGGCTTTTCAAGCCGGAGCGGAGATTGCGCGAAAATATACTTGCGACGGCGACGACGTTTCTCCACCTCTGCGATGGGAGAATCCCCCAGCCGGCGCAAAAGCATTTGCGATGATCGCAGACGATCCCGACGCGCCCGGCGGAACGTGGGTCCATTGGCTGATTTACGATCTGCCGGCAGAAACAAAGGATCTGTTCGAAGCGTGCCAAAAACAGAGGTATTGACCAACAGCGGCAAACAAGGAGTGAACGATTTTGGCAAAGTCGGCTACGGCGGTCCCTGTCCGCCGCCCGGTTCCGCGCATCGATACTTTTTCAAGCTCTATGCGCTCGACGCCGCAACCAATTTAAAACCCCGAGCCATGAAACAACAATTGCTAGACGTCTTGAAGCCGCATTTGCTCGGCGAAGCTGACCTCGTTGGCCGCTACAAACGCTAGGCGCTGATACAACGCGGACAGCCAAGCGGAAGTCGCTACTTGACGTCAATGATCAGTGGACCTCTGCGCAGGGGCTGGGGTTGAATAATCTGCGGGCCGGCATCGCTGAATAGCAGCGGCTCACCGATTTGCCATAGATAGATTTGCTGTGAGTTGCCTTCCGAGTCGCGAAAGGATTCGGCAACCTTCGGTTGCCAATCGCCCATATCAAAGGCATAGGAGATCACACGCGCGCCGCGATTAAGTTGTCTGAGCAGTTGCGGTCGAACCGCGAGATTGCCATCGTAGGAAAGATACAGGGTCACCACGGACGCGGGAGATAAATCGGCAGTAAGAAAGTCTTGTTGTCGGATCTGGACCAGCTTTTCCACTCCGGCATGCCGTACATTCTCTCGCGCCAATTTTGCCAACCCTGGATCGATCTCGAAACCCACTGCGTGGACCCCGTATTTTTTCGCCGCCGCGATCACCACTCTCCCGTCGCCGCATCCCAAATCATAAACAACGTCGCTATTCTTAAGCTTCGCGAGCGCCAGCATTCGATCGACAACCTCATTCGGCGTCGGATCGAAGGGCGCCACTTGACCGCGTGTGCGCGTGCGCACATCGGTCCGCGGATCGTCGGCAATAAGGGGCTCCTCTTGCACGCTGCCCGGCACATATTGCGTCATGACGGTTGAATCGTAGGCCGGCACATCGACGAACACTACGCTCGGCGGATGATGAAAAAACCATGGAAAATGTAGACGGTGCGGAGCGACTCCCAACACAAGTCGCGGCCGGTTCGCGCTATGGACGGGCGGCAGGAATATTCCGCCACCTCGATGAAATTGGCCTGGCGCGATCTGCGGGTTGCCCGGAGCGAACACTCTAGGAGCTGTGAAGTTTTGTCCTGACCGCAACGAGCCTTGCGTGATTGCTGGAACATTGGACGGCGGTGAAACCACAATTGTTCCGGATGGACCCGGTGCGCCGGAGGCTCGGCCGGCACCGGCTAAACCACGAATGCCTTGACCTCGAGCCATACCACTCGTGGCAAAGACCAGGATGAAGCCCGCTAGCCATACCATCCGCTGCATAAATCCTCCCAAGGCCGCGGAAGGATACTAGGGGGGCGGTTAGATCAAGTCAACTGCCTAGAACTTGGCTGATTGGACAGAGTGACGAATCGTAGAGCTTTCGTCGGTTACGGTAACGGCCGTTTATGAAGAACGGCGCGAGCAACGCTGCAACGGCTTACAATCATAACTGTGCGAGAGCTGAGGGAGCCGCGGTGCTATTTCGATCGGCTGATTGGTGCGACATCATCGGCGCGGATGTAGCCGGGTGGATTGCCATGTTTCGAACGAATCTCGACCCAATCGCCAACGGAGCGGACCACGGTGAGCTGAGTTCCCTTGCTGATTTGTGTGACAATTTTCGAGGAGCTCGCCGGTGCCTCGTAGACCGACGCCGTGCGCGCACTCTCATACGTTCCGGGTTCAACACCGCCGCGTCCGCGCAAAGAACCGGCAGAAGTGGCGGGAGCCGGTTGCTCGATGGACCGCGCTACTGGTCGGGGCGTGCCGCTATTCCGAAGCGCCGCGAGTGTTTCGACCTCACGGTTTGTGTCCGCCAATTTTTTTTGCACCGCAGCCAGGTCGTTGCTGCTCTCTTGCAGTTTGGCCTTGAGATCCTCGATCTCGCTCCTGGTTCCTTGATGCTCCTGCCGTAAGGTCGCGAGTTGCGTTTCGAGATCCTTGATCGTTGCGTCCTTTTCCTCAAGGCTTCTCTGTTGTTGTTCTAGAATGGGTCCGAAGTCTCTCCGCTCCCGGTTTCCGCCAACCAGATAAACGCCCAAGGCAAAAACGCCGAGTCCTAGAATCAAAATCGCTTTGGATTTGACAGTAAGTCTTCCGTTTTCAACAGGCGATGGCGGCAGTTCCCAATCGTCGTCCTTGTGCGGCCACTCGGGTTCTGAGGACTGCAGCAAGTCCGCCCGGCAATAAGGACAGGTCAAAGCGTCGAAAGTAATACTATTCGCGCAATGGGGGCAAAGGCGAGTTTGAATTTTTGGTTGTGGCATTGACGACATTCGGATAGATCGATCTATGAGCTAACCATTCGTATTCTGAATGTTATCAAAACTGGGGTCAAGCTTTTCTTTATTGCTTTTCTCGCTCTGAGCTTGCCTGCGCTGCCAACCTTGGGCTATATCCACGCAGGAAGGAGTTCTACGGATGGCTTTAATCATCAGTGAACCGCAGACCCATAAGCTCGTCGACATGCCTCAAGCTGTGGCTTTGCTCGACAAAATGTTCCGCGATCGCGCGGCCGGCAAAATGCGCAGTGTGCCGCGCCGGCGGCTCAAAGGCAGCGAAAAACAGCTCAACATGATGGCGGCTTGGCATCAAGACATGGACCTCATTTGCCTCCGCTCCTATGCCGCGGAGGCCAACACGATCACGCTTTATCATGGCCGGAAAGGCGGCATTCAGGCGATCATCAACATGGGATTTCTCAGTAGTCTGCGGACTGGTGCTGCGACGGGTGTTGCGGCCAAGTATCTTGCGCCAGCCAACAGTAAAGTCCTCGGGATCATCGGGCCGGGCTGGCAAGCGACCTTTCAGGTGGAAGCGGTAGCCGCAGCTTGTCCGATCAAGCAAGTGGTCGTGTGGGGAAGAACGCCGAAACGGCGCAAAGATTTCATCAAGCAAATGAGTAAGGTGGTTAAAGCCGATTGGCAGGAAGCGATGAGCGTCGACGAGGTTGAAGCAGCCTCGGATATTTTGGTGGTTTCTACAGACTCGACCACGCCGGTCGCGACCGGTGGAAGTCTGAAAGACGAAGTTTTAGTTGCCTCGATCGGCGCCAACGCCACTGTCAAGCATGAGGTCTCAAATAATTTGATCCGCCGCATGGATCTGATCGTCGTCGACGATCTGGCAGCCGCCAGGGCGGACAGCGGCGACTTGGTCGAAGCCTGTCAGACCCGCATTGCTCGTTGGGAAGATATCTGGCCGCTAGAAAAGATTGTCGCTGAAGGCGTACCGCAGCCGCGTCCCAAAAGAATTTTCTTTCAGTCCAATGGCATCGCCGATGAAGACCTCGCCGTCGGGAAGTATGTGCTCGATCAGGCCAAACGAAAGAAATTAAAAATGCGCGACGTCACGGAGATCTAAAATTCTTATTTGTGTCTCGCGTGGTCGCCGGCAGTCATCCCTACGGCTTGACAAACTTCAGCACGAACCGATCGCTCTTGTCGCGCTCCTTGACCACGCTGAAATCCCTGGTGTCTTCCGGGCGGCTCAGCATCTGCCCTTCTTTTTCCAGCCGAAATCCTGCCGAAGTCGCTTCTTTGATGACGAGGGTCTTGTCCATGCGGTGAAGCGTTTTCGCGACCGTATCGCCCGTCCCTTCCTTGGCCGAATGGTCAACGACACCGTAACTGCCGCCCCGTTTAAGCGCGCCAAAGATTCGCCGGTTCATCGACGGGCGGACATCCGCAGGAACCTCATGATAATCGAGATGGATCAGCACGAAGTCGAGCGAAGCATCTTGCGGTAACGCGAGCTTCTCGAACGGTCCGTCGATAATTCGCACGTTCGACATTGCCGGCTGCCTCACCCGTTCATGCAGCTCCGGGCGCGGCGTCATGTTGGCCGCATACACGACTCCCTCGGGGCCCACCAACTGGGAAAGAATCGCCGTGTAATAGCCGCGGCTGGCGAAGATATCCGCGACCTTATCGCCCGCTTTCACTCCGTAGAACGCCATGACTTCGTCGGGCTTGCGCACGGCATCGATTGCCTTCTCGTTGTCCGGGCGATTCGGGCTGGTGAGAATATCTCTATAATTAGGCGTCGTTGTAGCCGCGCAACCAAACAAACACAGGCCGACGACGACGCCCGCAACTGTTTGTGTCCTCGTTTTTACCCACCGCTGCATTGCATGCTCCTGTCTGATCGTGACTAGGGTTTTTGAAACGCAAGCACGAACCGATCGTCCTTGTTGCGCTCTTTATTCACGTTGAAATCCCGTGTGTCTTCGGGCTTGCGCAGCATGTTGCCTTCCTTTTCGAGTTTGAAGCCAGCCTGGCTTACTTCCTTGATCACCTGTGCTTTGTCGACGCGGTGGAGCGTTTTATTGGCTTCATTCCCCGTGCCGTCTTTCGCGGAATGATCGACAATCGCGTAGGTTCCGCCGCGCTTCAGCGCCGCGTAAATTCGCTTATTCATCGGCGCGCGCGTCTCCGGCACGACGTCGTGATAGTTGAGGTGGATGAGAACGAGATCGAGCGAGCCGTCTTGCGGGAGCGCGAGTTGGTCAAAAGGTCCGTCCGCGATCTTGACGTTGGCATACTTGGGGGACTTCCAGCGTTGATTGATTTCATCCCGGGAATTCGGATTGACGGTATAAACAATTCCTTGCGGTCCGACCACTGCGGAGAGAATCGCCGTGTAGTAACCGCGCGCCGCCCAAATATCCGCGACTTTGTCGCCACTCTTTACGCCATAAAAAGCCAGCACCTCCTGAGGTTTGCGCGTGGCGTCGAGCTCGACTTCCGCTTGGGGCCTGTCTGGATTCTTGAGCGCCGCAGAATAATCCGGCGCGCTACTGCTTGCGGCACAACCGCCAAACCATACAACGATCGCCAGCAAAGACGCTTGGTAGTACCACGAGAAAGCCCTCATAAATCACGCCTCCTGAGTTTATCTGTCGTTTGAATGTAGATGGTCAGAAGCGAAAAGCAAGGGCTCCAAGAACCGGCGCGCCAATGCTGCGACTGCTGGGTTACATTAGATTCGGTTACTCTGCAGTGCCGCATCGACGTCGTAGCGCAGCAAATTCCAGATTTTTTCCATGCACAACGAAAAGTCCGGATCGCGCATGCTTTTCATGGTGCGCGGCCTGGGAATGTCCACGGTCACAACCTCTTTGATGAGCCCCGGCCTGGAGCTCATAACCGCGATCCGGTCGCAGAGCATCACGGCTTCTTCCAAATTGTGGGTGACGAGAATGACGGTTTTTTTGTCGCGTTCCCAGATCCGCAGAAGCTCTTCGCGCATGACCAGCCGGGTTTGCGCGTCAAGGTTCGCGAAGGGCTCATCCATGAGCACGACTTCCGGATCATTGGCCAACGCGCGCGCGATGGCGACCTTTTGTTTCATCCCGCCGGAAAGCTCGTGCGGTCGCGCGCCGGCAAAGTCGGCGAGGCGCACGATCTCCAGAAACATTTGGCCGATCCGTTTTAGAACCGAGGGTTGTTCTTTGCGGAACTCGGCGCCGAGCGGGACATTTTCCTCGACCGTGCGCCAGGGCATCAGAGCGGAATCCTGGAACACCATCGATACCGGCGATTTCGCATGTTGCTCGCCAACAAATTCCACGGTACCGGTGCTCGGCGCTTCCAGCCGGCCAATGATTTGCAACAAGGTCGTCTTGCCGCATCCGGTTGGACCGATGATGCCGAAAAACTCGCGATCCCGCACGTCGAGATTGATCCCCCCGATCGCGCGAAGGTCACCCTGGTGCGTGGTGTACACTTTGGTTAAGCCACGAACGACGACTTTCATAAATCACCGTCTAGAGTCTAGTGTCTCGCGTCTCCGGTTTAGCCCGAGACTCTAAACACGAGACCCGAGACCTCTATTTCTATCCCAGGAAGTCCTCCAACCGCACTCCCGCCAATCCCATCGGTTTCACCGGCTCAAAATACGCGCGCAGCTCAGGCGTGGGCGCGGCGCCCTTGGTCGCATCGATCAGCATCTTCGAGCCGATGCGCGGATGAAAACCCATGTGCGCGCCCGTATCGGGCAGCAGCTCCGCTGTGAGATCGCCCGTATGGCACAGGGTATCGGGAATGACGAACACGTCCGACTTCGGATTCACACGCGTGGAGAGCGCGTACATGATCGATTGCGCATTGTGCGGATCAATATCGTCGTCGACGGCAATGCCGATCTTTGGATGCAAGTACGGACTCGACAAGAGCGCCATCAACATGCTGCGCACCTCGCCAGCTTTGCGCGGTGACATTTGCACGACGATGATATGGCTGCCGCCGGCATACGGCAAGGCGACGACGTCTTTAACGTCGATGAACCCGCCGACATCTTTGATCCGAGCGTAGAGGACGAGTTCCATCGGGAAGCCGTCCAACGGCTGAGATTCGGAGATCGGCCGGCCACCCTGGAGCGCATAATAGATGGCGTTCTTCCGCATGGTGATGCATTTCACGTTGACGATCGGCTGCTGCAAAGTGCCGTGGGTCATGCCGGCGTGCTCGCAGAACGGTCCCTCGTCTTCCATGTAGTTGGGCGGGACTTCGCCCTCGATCACGATTTCCGCTTCGGCGGGAACCATCACGTCAATCGTTTCACAGCGCACCATATTGGCGGGCTCCTGCAAAAGCGCGCCCGCGATATCGACTTCGTCCGTCTCATAGCTGGTCGTCCAGGTGGACGCGATGTAATAAGCCGGATGATGCCCGATCACGGTAGCAACCGGCATCGGCTTGCCGGCTTTCCAATACTTCTGCATGCAGATATCGGTGTGCCGTTTCGGATGGACGAAGATGCCCATCTTCTTGCCGCCTTTAATGTGATCGCGCTGCAAGGCGATGTTTTGCGTGCCGGTTTCCGGATCTTTGACGAACTGCATGGCCGAGCCAATGAACGGCACACCGCGATCGCTATCCGAGTGTACATGGATCGGCAAACGTCCCAGATCGGCGTCATTCCCTTTCCAGATAACTTCTTTTACCGGTCCATCTTCGACGATTTTCGGTTTGACCAATCCGCGACTAATTCGACCGCCAAGCTCGACGAGCGCCTTGTCTTTGGTGGTTCCCAATCCCAGTGCCATTTTTTCCCGGCTGCCGCACATGTAACTGACGGCCGTCCAACCCTTGTAGCCCTTCAGATTGTGAAACATCGTCGCTTTGCCCTGCTCGTTCTCGCCGCGATAGGCGATCCCCGCCAAGTTGGTCAGCGGGTCGACTTCCTTTTTTATGTCGAGCAGCAATTTATGTTCTCTGATCAAATCGATGTAGCTGCGCAGGTCCTGTGGCATGAACCAATAACTCCCTTGCTTGGTAATGGAATAGTTTTATTGCAAACAAACGATTCAATGCAAATCGAGGAAAGACAGCTCTTCGGGAAATTAGCCTCACGGCACGAGGATCAAGCTAGATTAGCATAGGGTTTCTAGGGGCCCACAGCACCGGCGTCGGACTTCTGGGTCGCTAGCGAGCATAGACGCTACGCGCCTTACCGCCCGCCGAAAATCTCGTGAAACAATTTCGCGTAACGCTCGAAATTGTCCAATACCTCGGCGGGTGCGAAGGCGGGCTTGATGTTTTCGATCAGACGAGGCTGGTCGGGTGGCGTATCGATTCGGTCGGGGATACGATTCATACCTCGGATCACTTCTTGGCCGCGTTTGGAAAGAACAAAGTCGATAAACAAGTGCGCCGCGTTCGGATGTGGGGCTTTCGCGGCGATGCCGGTGGGGTGAATATTGGCGAAGACGGGATTCAAATAGACCCAATCCACAGGCGCGCCGGTGGGTTTTAAGACCTCGAATGTTTGCGAATAACCGGTGAGTGCGCCTTTGAATTCGCCGGCGGCAACCAACTGAGCCAGCAGATTCCGCCCCGTGCGAAGCTCTGTCTGCTTGGCTAGCTCGCGCATGTAGGCGATGCCTTTTTCCTCGCCCATCGCTTTAATCGTCGTGCCAAACCACTCATAGGGTCGGCTTTCCAGGGTAATCTGCCCCTTCCATTCCGGCTTCAACAGATCGCTGAAAGTCTTCGGCACGCTGGTTTTGGGAACGTTTCGCGTGTTATAGCCGAACGCGCCATAATTCGTATAGATCGAGGTCCAATTTGCCTGCGGATCTTTATAACCTTCGCGAAAAAATTTCCTTTCCGGAGAATCATAGGCTGCGAACAATCCCCTTTTTGTAATGTTGTGGCCGTAAAAACTCGTCGTTACCATGACGTCGCAAATATTTTGGCCCGCGCGATTTTCGCTTATAAAGCGCTCCATCAGCGCCGAATCATTGCTGCGATAGTACGCCGCGTCGATTTTTGGATAAATCTGTTTGAATCCGTCCAGCAAGGTCTTCGAATCGGCGGCAGTAAAGGTTGCATACATCATTAGCTTGCCTTCGCCCTCCGCCTTGGCCCTGACATCTTGTGCGCCAACGCAATCCAGAGAGCCGCCGAAGACGAGAAGCACAAGTTGCACGATCCCGCCAGCGAATAGTGTTCTTCGCTTCAACCTGAAACTAGAAACCCGCAACTTGAAACTTTTTTTCATGGCATCTCCGCCAGCAGCCTTCCATAACCCATCACGGGCTCATTGAGGTGGAGGATTTTCTTGGTCGCCCAGACCTGCGCCGGAATGCTCGACAGCACCGTCGTCTTTAAATCCTTCTCCAGCATTTCGATCACCGGCAGATTGTGCCAACCCGCCCCGAGCATGTAGATGCCATCCGCTGGCCCGTATTCGAGAAAAGTCTTTTTGGCAAAGTTGTAAATCGCTTCGGGCGCGAGCTTACCGGCATCCTTGAACGGCACTTCGATGCCTTTCATCGCCTTCACATCGAAGCCGTCGTCCTGCAAAAATTTCGCGAAACGTTGGTTCATATCGTTCTGAAAGTAAGTGATGCCGACCAGCTTTTTCATCCCCAATGCGCGGAACGCATCCACCTGAGCGATCGTCGCGACGGTCACTGGAATTTTGTATTTCTTCGTCAGCGAATCAGCGATCTCCCGATCGGCGCCATGGCCGCGCACCATCGTCGGCGGCGCGCCCATGATCATCACCACGTCGGCGCCCAGCTCGGCCAATCGTGCGACTTTTCTCTCCGCCACCGTCAGGGCTTCTTGCAATTCTTTTTCATTCCCCGCTCGAATGCCGGCATGCGCCGGAATAAAGCCCACACCTTCCGGCATCAGCTTGATAAAACTCTCCATCGATCCCGGCCGATAGGTCGGCTTCACCAACCCAACAATTCCCCGTGCACCATAGTACATAGCTTCGCTTGACTCGCTTTCCAATCTTATTAATCGCTCGATATCCCAGTCGCAGCCTCTTATCAAGCACCGATTCAGGCAAAACTGAAGAACGATTTTTCAAAATTGGTAAGAAAAGAGCCATTGCCTCTTCATCGATTATTGGTATAGAAGTTCAGGGTGAGCAAAAGAAATTATTGGCTTAAATGAAGGAGACTGAGCCATGGCAAAAGTTTTGGAATGCGCGAAAGTCGACCCGTCGAGTGGCTGTAAGCAGGTGATACGGGGTGAGACGACCGAGGAGGTAATGCAGAAAGCGGCTGAGCACGCCAAGGAGCACGGCATTCGTCAAGTCACGCCGGAACTAATCGAAAAAGTCAAAGCGAACATCCGCGACGCCTAGCTGACACGTGGGATTGCCGGCTGCACGGCGTCCGTCATGCTTTGACGGCTCTGCGTTTCCTGACTTTGCGGGAACCCGCTTGCCTGGATCACTTGATGTCAGAGCTAGCGTTTCAACCCGTAAGGGTTTCTGATGACGAACCGAGAGCACCCGTCAAACGACGGATATCTGTTATATTCTCCAGTCCCAGAATTAGTTCTACGCTGCGTTGTATATCATCCCGGCGCAGTTGCGTACGTGCGCAGTCGTTGTACTTCGTCAACAGCTCATCGTCATTCAACGGCAGCGTAGGGTCGCCGCGCGGGATGTCCACGCGTGCGCTATAGCTTCGACCATCGGTCGTTCGAATCGTCACCGGATTCCCGACGAACTCGGTATCCGGGCCGACGTCGGCGAGGCCGGGCCAGATCGGCACATCGGGAAAAGAAAGATGAACTTTTTTTCTCGTTTGGACAATACTCCGATCTTCGAATTTCCTCGGCGTGAAAGTTTCGAGCGTCACCTGCTGATCCACCACCGCGGCCGCGATGCAGTACGGCATGCTGAACTTCGCCTGGTACGGTGTTGCCGGCTCGGTGAAGGCGAGCACGCGCATGGCGCGCTCCGAGGTACCAACATCGATTTCGTCGATCTCCTTGTCGTTGAGGCGGTGCTCGTTCAATAACTGGAATACTCCGTCCAGAGCTCGATGCGTGTGATAACAGCTCGGATATTTTTTTAACCCGATCCCCGGCGATTCGATATAAAACGGATTTCCCAATCCATCCGCCATGCGTTCCGCATCGTAGTGATCTTGGCCTACCAGCGTGTCGTAAAAACCGTTCTTTGCTTCGATCATGTTGGGGTTCGCGGTGATTCCCGCTTGGGCCATGAGGGCGCCAGTCACACCGTTGCGACAGGCATTCCCTGCTGCCATCGCGCCGGCCATGCTGCCGTGATTGACTGACAGGCCGCAGGCGTAATTGGCGGCGATGCCGAGCGCCATTCTGGTCTTCTCGATATTAAGCTTGAGGAGCTTGGCGCAGGCGGCAGCCGCGCCGATCGAACCATACCAAGTCTGGTGATTCAGGCGGGCTTGCATCAGCTTGAAGTCGGCGTGGAGCGCGAGCTTGCCTTCGATTTCCAACCCGATGACGTAGGCCGTGAGTATATCTTTACCTGAAGCACCGAGATGCTCGCCGAGGCTCAGCACGGCGGGCAGAACCAAGACACTGGGGTGGCCGATCTTCACGCCGCAATCGTCGTAGTCCAGTGCATGAGCAATACAGCCGTTGGCCAGCGCAGCGTCTGCAGCCGAGACTTTCACACCCGCGCCGAATAAGGATGCCTGCGCCGGTCCACCGAGTTTGGTCGTGTAACCTGTGATAGTTTGGCTCACTGGCTCGCCAACTCCTGCGAGCGCAGCACCAATGCAATCGAGTGCCGTGCGCTTGGCTTTCTCGATAGCGCCCCGTGGTATGCCCTCGAAGCTTGTCTCGAGGATGAACTGCGCAATTTTTTCAGTAGCACCCATACTTCACCTCGCAAACGAGGATTTGAAAATCGAAGGGCGGGTTAAAACCCGCCCTTCGAGCCAAAAATCTTTTTCGTTGCTTCTTACTTACGCCGCCGCTTGCAGCGAATGACCGTTGCCGCCGCCGAGCACCGCACCCGGCAGCGCGCCGGTATGCTGATCTTTTTCCACCAGCACTTCACCATTGACGATGGTCATCTCGATGCCGGTCGCTCTCTGAATGAAGCGCTTCTCATTGCCGGGCAGATCCTGCACCATCTCCGCATCGCCCTCGCGAACAGTCGATGGATCGAAGAGACATAAATCTGCCGCCATGCCTTTCCGCAACAGACCGCGGTTGGGCAGCCCGAAGATCGACGCGACCATAAAGGTCAGCTTACGCACGCCCTCTTCCAAACTCATGATCTGTTTCTCGCGGACCCAGTAGCCGAGCAACCGCGTCGCATAACCGAAACCGGCATCGTAGATCAGATGGGCGCCGGCATCGGACTGGCCAACCAGCACGTACGGGCTGCGGATAATTTCCGCCACGGCCTTTTCATCGCCGTTGGTGCTGGAGGTTTGGAACTCGGTGTCGAGCCCTTCTTCCAGCGACAAGTCGAGAAACGCATCGATGATATCTTGATTGCGGATCTTGGCGATCTCGGCGACGCTCTTTTTTTCCAGATGCTTGTTTTCCGGCTTGACCGCGTTGATCAAGTAGACCAGATCCCAGCGGCGCGAGAACCGCGACGACTTCTTTTCTTCCACCGCCTCGTAGCGCAGCTTTTTGCGCGTCTCGGGATCTTTGATCGCTGCGATGCGCGCCTCCAGCGGCAAAAACAGAATCGTTTTCCAAGTCGGCAGGTCGTCGAACACCTGCGCATTCTTCATCGTCAATCGGTTGTTGAACAAGCGCGCGTTGCACAGCGGATAAGACTGCACGCCGCGGTCGATGGTCTCCTTCGCCGCATCTAACAGCACGCGCCACTCATTGGGCTTGTCCCAGCGGTGAGCAATGCTCTGCCAGATCACCGGCCGTCCCGAGCGTGAAGAGATTTCCTCGAATAATTTTAGGCTCTCCGGGATCGGCACCGACACGCCCAGTGAGCCGCGTGAGATCTGCACCGCTCCTTGATTGATTTCACCCAGCGCGCAGGCAAGCTCGACGATTTCTTCATCGGTGGCAAAGCGGCTCTGAATCGGCGTGCCATCGGCGTACATGTGCACGGGGTTTTGATTGGTCGAAAAACCCGCAGCGCCGGCGCGCACGCTGGCTTTGAGCACTTCTTTCATCTGCTGGATTTCCGCCGGCGTCGCCGCCCGTTCGATGGAAGCCGGCCCCATGACGAACTGGCGGAGCGCGCAGTGGCCCACCAGGGACGCGACATTGACGCCGAGTTTTCCCCGCACCGCATCGAGATACTGCCCGAATGTGGTAAAGCTCCACGGCACACCCGCCTTCAAAGCAGGAAAGGTGATCGCTTCGACTCGTTCGAAGCTTCTGAGAATCTGATCGCGATCGGGCTCTTTGCATGGCGCCAGCGACAGGCCGCAATTGCCGGGGATCACCGTCGTGACGCCATGGTAACAAGACGACGTCGCCAGCGGATCCCACAGGAGTTGCGCATCGAGATGGGTGTGGAAATCGATGAAGCCTGGTGACACCGCCAGCCCATCGGCGTTGACGACACGCTTGGCGCTGCCGTTGATACGGCCGGTGTCGACGATCTTGCCGTCTTGCACTGCGACGTCGCCAAGATAAGAGGGCAAACCGCTGCCGTCATAAATTCGTCCACCCTTGATCAGAATGTCATAAGCCATGAAGCACCCTCCTTGGGTTAGCCGCGTTTCTTGTCGGAGCTTACAGAGACAACGGCGCTGCTGTCAACCAAGGTGCACTTGGCGCGTCGCCGGTATTTCGTTATAAGAAGCTCAGAGAATTTAATTATGAATCGTGATAAATCGACGAGGCTCCCGGCAAACGAACCGAAGAGCGCGGAAGCCGTCCTGCAATGGGTTGAAGCGCGCACTCGCGCCAAGGATCGCTTCGCTCACGTCGCCGCAAAATATGACAGCCATCGCGCCGCCCACGGCTGTTACGATGTTTATCCTTATTCAAACGGCGCGCTGCTTGGCACGCTTGCCGCTGCCCATCGCGCTCGGCGCATTGTCGAAGTCGGCGGTGGTCTCGGTTACAGCGCTCTGTGGTTCGCGTACGGCGCCGGTCCGGGAAGTTTGATCGAATCCGTCGAACGCGATCCGACTCATGCCGCCATCGCGCGCGAACATTTCGCGGCCGCGAGGTTGAGCGACCGCGTAAAAATTCTCGAAGGAATCGGTGCCAAGATCTTGCCGGCGCTAAACGAAAGCTACGATCTCACCTACTTCGACACCGACCCCGCAGAATCGTTGCTCGATCTCCAACAGTTCCAACGACTTTTGAAGCCAGGCGGCTTGTTGATCTCGGCGAATTTATTTCTCGGCCAACATGCGCCCGAGCTCCCCGGTTTGGAAAAAACCGCCGAGTACCGAGAGCGAATTTTGCGTGACGCTGATTGGCTGACGAGTTTTCTGCCGGATGGCACCGCAATCAGCATCAAACGTTGAAATTGGTTGTGGTCTCGGATTGAGATGTCGAAATTACTGCTTGCAATAAGCATCCTGCTGCTCGGCTGCACGTCTGCCTGGAGCCAAACCGCCAAACCCGTCAGCGCGACCGATCTTGCATCCTATGTAGGCGCGGATCGCGAGCGCGTGTTGTTCGACGGCGCCAAGCGCGAGGGGAAAGTCGTCTGGTACACCACGTTGGCCACCGACCAAAACAAGCAAATCGCCGCCGTCTTTGAAAAGAAATATCCCGGCGTCTCCGTCGAAATTTACCGCACCGGTGCAAGCGCGCTGGCGCAACGCCTGCTCACTGAAGCCAAAGCCCGCCGCCACATTGCCGATGCCGTAGAAACCACACCGCCCGGATTGATGACTTTCCGCGACAGCCAATTGCTCTTGCCCTACGCTTCGCCTTATCTCGCGGCATTTCCCGATGAAGCGAAGGAAAGGGCGCCGCGCAATCAGGTTTACTGGACCACCGTCCGCGAGTCCTACGTCGGGTTCGCCTACAACAAGCGTTACTTGAATGCCGCCGACGTGCCGAAAAATTTCGATGGTCTTCTGCGCCCTGCGCTGAAGGACAACATGGGCATCTCGGGGGACGACACCGGCGCGCGCATCGTCGGCGCCATGGTCAAAGCAAAAGGCGAGCCGTTCGTAAAAAAATTGAAGGAACAAAATATCCGCATGCACATGATGGCGGGCAGCGCCTTGACGCAGCTGGTTGCCGCCGGCGAAATCTTCGCCTCGCCGAGCCAGTTCTACAGCGCCACCAATGTCGCCGTTAAACGCGGCGCGCCATTGGGCTGGGTTCCGATGGACTTGGTCGTCTGTAGCGCCGGTGGAGCTGCCATATACGCGTACACCCAGCGACCCCATGGGGCGCTCCTGTTCGCCGATTTTCTCCTAAGCCCCGATGGCCAGAAGTTATACGAAGATCTGTTTTTCGGCAGCG
>Ga0207645_10000431_pt1 | contig 34728 bp, 34 predicted proteins | sample KBSM53metaG_FD_184331 | JGI IMG/M metagenome (GOLD analysis project Ga0207645, IMG submission 184331) | Miscanthus rhizosphere microbial communities from Kellogg Biological Station, Michigan, USA - KBS M5-3 metaG (SPAdes) (version 2) | ecosystem: Host-associated > Plants > Roots > Rhizosphere >...
CCCTGCTCGGCAAGCACAAGCGACACACCTTCGGGAGTGTTGTCCAGGGAAGCCAACGCGACGCTGTCGATGACGTCGACGCCGGATGCGAACACCAGAGGCAGCAGTGCCGCGCGCAACGCGCGCTCCTCGACGATCCAGGCCAGCGCGCGCTCGCCCATTTGGTAGGCGGAAAATTCGATCGTTGCGCCCGCGTCGCCGGCGACATGCATTGTTTCGATCGCCTCGATGCGCTCGGGCGGAAGCATCTGCCATGCGCCGAGAGAACGCAGAAACGTGGCACTACCGGGGCTGATTGCGTAGACACGCGTGTCCCAGGTGTCGGTGTCGAACTCGGGTGCCGCCACCGGCCCGCGGTCGATCAGCGCTACCTTCAGGCCCGCGCGCGCGAGCGCAGGAGCGAGCGCCATGCCGACCAGACCGGCCCCCGCGACGGCGACGTCGAAGTCGCCGCTCATGCGTCGGCGCCGGGCAGCACTTCGATCACGTGCTGCTGATTGGTGTAGATGCAAAGATCGCCGGCGATCACGAGCGACTGCTTGACAATCTGCTCGGCGGAGAGCGCCGAATGCTCGAGCAAAGCGCGGGCGGCCGCCTGCGCGTAAGGACCACCCGAGCCGATGGCGACGATTCCGAATTCGGGTTCGAGCACATCGCCCGTTCCGGTAATGACCAGCGACGTCGTCGCGTCGGCCACGGCCAGCATCGCCTCCAGCCGCCGCAGGACCCGGTCCGATCGCCAATCCTTGGCGAGTTCGACGGCCGACCGCGTCAGGTGGCCCTGGTGCTTCTCCAGCTTCGCCTCGAAGCGCTCGAACAAAGTGAACGCGTCCGCTGTGGCGCCGGCGAATCCCGCCAGCACGCGTTCGTGATAAATCCTGCGCACCTTGCGCGCACTTGCCTTGATGACGATGCTGCCGAGCGTGACCTGTCCGTCGCCGCCTAGCGCCACCGCGCCGTCGCGCCGCACAGAAAGTATGGTCGTTCCGTGAAACTGTTCCATGGCAGAAAAATCTCGACACCAAAAAAACGCTTGGCAAGAGCAGCCTGGCGCATCAAACGCTCGGTTTTTACTTCGGAAGTTCTGCGATGAAGTTACGGGCTCCGCCCGAACTTCATCGGTGACATCACGCCGGAGCCGGACAAAAGTAGGTTTTTACTTTTGTCCGAAGCTTTCATGTTGCCCGCTTCAGGAAGTGCCGGGGAGAAATTCCGATGAGCAGCAGCAATGCCCGGATGATTGGTGACGCCCCGATGATCTGGACCGCCTTGCGCTGGTGTTCGATGCGGTTGATGGCGTTGAGCAGCGACCCGGCGCAGACGAAATCGATCCGGTCGACGGCGGTCATGTCGATCGGCACGATCGCCTTGCGCTGCGCGAATTCGGCCATGCTCGCGAGTTGCGCGTTCGTCGAACCGGCGAGCACGCCGCTGAACATGAGGGACTCGGCGTCGCCGTCTTCCACAACGCGCAATTTGTCGTCCGATGGAGCGTCGGCCGGCGGCGCTTCGCCCGCCGGCGTCACGGCCTCCGGCATCGGCGGCGGCTCCCAGGCCGGCGGCGATTGCTCGAACGCAATCGCGTACTCGATGGAACGCTCGTCGAAGGCATCGTGGTTGTTGGCGAATTGAAGCAGTTCGAGCGACAGCAACCACGCGCCTTCGCCGCCGTCCCGACCGCGCTTGACTACGGCGGTCACGGCGACTTCGAGCTTTTCAGGACGCTGCAACGTCAGCGCGAAGCGGTGCTTCCGCGCATAGGCCAGCGCGTCGGCGAGCAGGCGCGCGCCCACGTCGTCAAATCCTGTGACAGAAGCCAAGTCCAGGCGGGCGTGCGGCACCTTCTTTTCGATCGCCCGCTTCATGCCCTCGATCTGCGCCGCGCTCGCCGCCGTAAGCTTGCCCGTGACCGGAATGTAGCCGCCGGCAATGACCTTAGGCCCGGCGGTCGTCGTCAGCCCTTCCTCCCACGCCGGCGCCGAACGTTCGAACTGCACGACATACTGGAGCGCCATCTGCTCGAATGCCGCGCGATCGTTCGCCCGTTGCAGTACGTCGAAGAGTGCCAGCCAGGCAAGGGGCGAAGTCTTGGCGTCGTGGTCCGTCCGGACACCTTGCTCGAGCAGCGTGCGTGACGCCTCCAACTGGCCACCGGCGAACAGCAGCGCAGCATTCTCCAGCACGCTGCACAGCCCCGGATTGGTCTGCAGGACTTCGATGGACGAGTTCGACGTCGACCATTCCATCATGCTGGCGCCGCCCACGCTGATCTCGCCGGCCGGCTCGATGCCGGGCCATTCAGCCACACCCTTCTTCCCGCGCGCGTCGTGGGCGACCTCGCGCGCCGATACCGGACGGTCACCTGAACGCGGCGGCGTGCGGGCCGTCATCGGCGCCCCCGATTTGGGCTCGAGTTTCAGCGGCTCGGGCTTCTTCGACGGTGGTTTGGAGAACAAAGCCATCACATGGTCAGACTGGACGTAAGGCGCTGATTATGTTCCTGTCATAGCCTTCCCACAAGCCGCCGGTCCCGCACCAACCCGGCGCCGTGCGCGGAATCCGAAACTTCGCGATCGACATGGCCGTATGCGCAACTGCTTGCTAGAATGATCCGACAAAAAACACCGCTCCATTCGCCGATCTGGCGGCAATGCAGGGTACGCGGTGCCAATCACGTGCCTTCGCGCCTGGAAAAACCGGGCGTCAACCAAACAAAAAAGGGCTAACGATGAAAAATCCGCTGGACTCCCTATGGGGAACGATCATCGCCGGGGTCATCCTCACCGCGATCCTGTACGCCGTAGTCAAGAACGTACTGAACTGACGGAGACTCGACAATGGATCTCGTTCCGATTTTTGCTAGGTGGTTGCATTTTCTGGCCGGCGTGATGTGGATCGGCCTTTTGTACTACTTCAATTTCGTGCAGGTCCCCGCGCTGAAGGCAGCTGCGGCCGACAACACCGCGGCCGGCATCACCAAGCACGTTGCGCCTCGGGCGCTTTTCTACTTCCGCTGGGCGTCGCTTGTGACATGGCTTGCCGGCGCCGCGCTGCTCGGCGGCCAGTTCGTGAACGCTTTCACCTTGTCGAAGGGCATGGCCGGAATCGGCGTAGGCGCATGGCTGGGGACAATCATGCTGTTCAACGTCTGGGGCCTGATCTGGCCCAACCAGCAAAAAATCCTGGGCATGAAACCCGCGACTGACGAGGAAAAGAACAAGGCGCGCCGGATAGCCTTCCTCGCGTCCCGCACCAACGTCATGCTGTCGATACCGATGCTGTTCTTCATGGCCGGGGGCTGGTCGCACCGGGGTACTTTCGGACTTTGACACCGGCAACGGGCGGGCCTAAAGGCAGCCCGGCTTGTCAGCCCCGGTCGTGCGAAGGGCCCGCAATTGCGGGCCCTTTCGTCTTGCGGCTGAGGATGCTTACTGCGATTTAGTCCCCATACAGTTTCTGCACGCGCTCGCGACGTTCCTGCGCCTCGAGCGAAAGCGTGGCCGTGGGCCGCGCGATGAGCCGCGGCACGCCGATCGGCTCGCCGGTCTCTTCGCACCAACCGTAGGATCCGTCCTCGATCATGCGCAGCGACTTCTCGACCTTCTTCAGGAGTTTGCGCTCGCGGTCGCGCGTGCGCAGTTCGAGCGTGTATTCCTCCTCGAGCGTCGCGCGGTCCGACGGGTCGGTGGTCACCTCGTTCTCGCGCAGGTGCTCGCCGGTGTCGTCGGCGTTTTGCAGCAGCTGGCCGCGCAGTTCGAGCAGCATCTTCTTGAAGAACAGGAGCTGCGCTTCATTCATGTAGTCCTTTTCGGGCGCCTTGAGGATTTCCTCTTCGGTCAGCTCGCGGACTTTCTTGACGGCGGTTGCGGTTTTGACTGCCATGCTCAATTCACCTAATTTCACTTTGATGATGCTCGATTGGCTGCGGCAATCGTCCGCGGCTCACGATAACGTTAAGGCCCAAGCCTCGCGGTTCAAGCCCCTCATTCAAGCCTGGCTCCCCGCTTTGCGGGGGCCGCACGAAATTTCACATTATAGCCCGCGCCCGCCCCGCCTCGCCACCCTCGTTTTCCGACCTCGGGGGCGGCGGCAGCTGTCTCATCCGGAGGCCCCAAGCACCGTATAATCCTACGAAAAACAAGGCTTTCCGATGACTTTGACCTCAGCCAAGACCCCTTCTTCGTCCCCAGCGGCAACCCATACGCTGCGGAGGCCCGACGACTGGCACCTGCATCTGCGCGACGGACCCGGGTTGGCCGCGGTCGTGGGTCATACCGCCCGCGTCTTCGGACGTGCAATCGTCATGCCAAACCTGAAGCCGCCGGTGACGACGGTCGCCGCCGCGGGCGCCTACCGCGACCGGATCCTGGCCGCGCTGCCTGCCGGGACCCGGTTCGATCCGCTGATGACGCTGTACCTGACCGACAACATGCCACCCGCGGAGGTCGCGCAAGCCAAGGCTTCAGGCGTTGTTCACGCGGTCAAGTATTACCCGGCTGGAGCAACCACCAATTCAGATTCCGGCGTGACCTCGCTCGACCGCGTCTATCCTGTCCTTTCGGCCATGGAAAAAAACGGCGTGGTCCTGTCGCTGCACGGCGAAGTAACGGCGCCCGACATCGACGTGTTCGACCGCGAACGAGTCTTCGTGGACACGCTGGCCACACGCATCGTTCGCGACTTTCCCGGCCTCAGGGTAGTTCTCGAACACATCACCACACGTGAAGCCGCCGAGTTCGTACTGGACCATCCGCGGAATATCGCTGCGACGATCACGCCGCAGCATTTGCTGTACTCCCGCAATGCGCTTTTCGCCGGCAACTTCCTGCGGCCGCACCTTTACTGCCTGCCCGTACTCAAGCGTGAAGCGCACCGGCAAGCGCTGATCAAGGCGGCCACATCGGGGGATCCGCGCTTTTTCCTGGGCACCGATTCCGCACCCCACGCGAAACACCTGAAGGAAAACGCGTGCGGATGCGCCGGATGCTATTCGGCGCCGGCAGCGTTGCCGATGTATGCCGAAGCCTTCGAAGACGCCGGGGCGTTGGACCGTCTCGAAGGCTTCGCCAGCCGCTTCGGCGCGGCCTTCTACGGATTGCCGCCGCACGTCGACACCGTGACGCTGGCGCGGGACGCGTGGACGGTGCCCTCCGAATACGCATTTGGCGACGGGAGCATCGTGCCGTTGCGCGCGGGCGAAGTCTTGCGCTGGCAAGTCCGCTAAGCGCGACGTCGGGAACCGGCGCGCGTCTAGAACAATCCAACGACCTTGCCGTCGGCGTCGATGTCGATCTTCGCCGCGGACGGCGCCGACGGCAATCCCGGCATCGTCATCACGTCACCGCAGACCATCACCACGAACTCGGCGCCTGCCGCAAGCCTCACTTCGCGCACGTTGACGACGTGGCCGGACGGCGCGCCGCGCAGCAGCGGATCCGTCGAGAACGAGTACTGCGTCTTGGCGACGCACACCGGATAGGACCCGTAACCTTCCGTCTGCAGCTTTCGAATCTGCGCGCGCACCTTGCTGTCCGCCGTGACCTCCGACGCGCCGTAGATGGTCTTGGCCACCTTCTCCATCTTCTCCCACAGCGTGTCTGCGTCGTCGTACACGAGGCGGAAATCCGCCGGCACGCGCTCGATCACGTCGACAACGGTTCGCGCGAGCTCCTCGGCCCCGGCACCGCCGTCGGCCCAGTGCCTGGCGACAACGACCGGTGCGTCGTGATGCGCGATCTTCTTCTTCAATAGCGCGATTTCGGCGTCGGTGTCCGACGAAAAGTGGTTGATCGCGACGACGCACGGCAGTCCGTAGTGGTTGCGCACGTTGTTGATGTGGCGCTCGAGATTGGCGACCCCTTTCTCCAGCGCCGGCAGGTTCTCCCTGGTCAGTTCCTTGGCGTCCGCGCCGCCGTGGAACTTGAGCGCCCTGATCGTCGCGACGAGCACCGCCAAGTCCGGCCGCAGCCCCGATTTGCGGCACTTGATGTCGATGAATTTTTCGGCGCCCAGGTCGGCACCGAAGCCGGCCTCGGTGACGACATAATCAGCGAGCTTAAGCGCCGCCTTGGTCGCGATCACGGAATTGCAACCGTGCGCTATGTTGCCGAACGGACCGCCATGGATGAAGGCCGGATTGTTCTCGAGCGTCTGCACGAGGTTGGGCTTCAACGCGTCCTTCAGCAGCACGGTCATCGCGCCATGGGCGTCGAGATCCCCGGCGTGCACGGGTTTCTGGTCGCGCGTATACCCGATGACGATTTTCGCGAACCTCGACTTCAAGTCGGCCAGCGATTCGGCTAGGCAGAAAATCGCCATGACTTCGGACGCTACGACGATGTCGAAGCCGTCCTGCCGCGGATAGCCGTTCGCAGACCCTCCGAGGGCGACGTTGATGTCGCGCAGCGCGCGGTCGTTCATGTCCATCACGCGCTTCCACGTGATCCGACGTACGTCGATCCCGAGCGCATTGCCATGATGAATGTGATTGTCGATCAGCGCGGCAAGCAGATTGTTGGCCACGCCAATTGCGTGGAAATCGCCGGTGAAATGCAGGTTGATGTCCTCCATCGGCACGACTTGCGCAAAGCCTCCGCCGGCTGCGCCGCCTTTCATTCCGAACACGGGTCCGAGCGAGGGTTCGCGCAAGCAGATGGCGGCCTTCTTGCCGATGCGGTTGAGCGCGTCGCCCAGGCCAACGGTCGTCGTCGTCTTGCCTTCGCCGGCCGGAGTGGGACTGATCGCCGAGACGAGGATCAGTTTCGCCGATGGGCGGACGGCGAGACTCGCGAGCCAATCGAGCGAGATCTTGGCCTTGGTTCGGCCATAGGGCTCAAGCGCGGCTTCCGGGATGCCCATCCGCGACGCGATTTCGCCGATAGGCAGAAGCTCCGCGTGCTGCGCGATGTCGATATCGGTCTGCATGTCTCTGGTTCCTCTGGGAGCGGCCACCGTGGCGGCGCCAAGTGTACTGCGCAGCGGGACGCTCGGCGTTACCCCAGGGCCAAATCGCAGTACACTAGCGGCCCGAAGCCAGCCAGACCGTCGCCGCCCAATCCGTGAAAACGGTGCGGGGGGAGGAAAGTCCGGGCTCCGCAGAGCAGGATGCCGGGTAACGCCCGGACGCTATAAGTCGCCGTTAGCGCGGCCGATGAAGGCGAGGAACAGGGCCACAGAGACGAGTCGCTTCCTGTCAAAGGGAAGCGGGTGAAACGCGGTAACCTCCATCCGGAGCAACACCAAGTAGGCGGACACTGACGCTGCTCGCGTAAGTCCGCGGGTAGGTGGCTCGAGCGCACCGGCAACGATGCGCCTAGAAGAATGACGGTCATAGCGCACGTACCGCGTGCGCCGTAACAGAACCCGGCTTATCGGCTGACTTCGGATTTATTTCAGAACCGCCTTCGCCTGATGTCGCGGAGGATTTCGCGCGCGGCATTTCGCCCGGGAATGCCGGTGACGCCGCCGCCCGGGTGCGCGCCGGCGCCGCACAGATACAAACCGCGCACCGGCATCCTGTAGTTGGCATTGCCCAGGACGGGTCGCGCCGCGAACAGCTGGTCGAGCGAAAGCGCGCCATGAAAGATGTCGCCGCCGATCAGTCCGAAGTCGCGTTCGAGATCGAGCGGCGAGAGGATGCGCCGCCCCAGGACGCTCGCGCGGAAGTTGGGGGCGAATCCATTGACGGTGTCGATCATCACGTCGGCGACCTCGTCACGGACATCGTCCCACGTGCGCCCGGGCAGCGCCTCCTCGAGGCGTGGATTGGCGTGCTGGCAGAACAGGCTGGCGACGTGCATGCCGGCAGGCGCCAGCGTGTCGTCGACGGTCGACGGGATCAGGATCTCGACGATCGGCGCCTTCGACCATCCCAGCGTCCGCGCATCGAAATACGCGCGCTCCATGTAGGCGAGTGATGGCGCCATGACGATGCCGCTGCTGTGGTGGGATTGTGCGTTGCTGCCGGGGAGCGCCGTGAAGTCCGGCAACGCCGACAACGCGACGTTCATCCGGAACGTTCCGGACCCGCAGCGATAGGCCGCGATGCGCGCCCGAAAATCGGCATCCACGTGTTCGGGGTCGACCAGTCGGTCGAACAAGAGCTTCGGATTCACGTTAGCGACGACGCGCGCGCCCTCGATCAGCGTGCCATCCTCCAGTTCGACCCCCGCGGCACGACCAGCCTTGACGAGAACGCGCGCCACCGGCGCACGCGTGCGCAACGCGACGCCGCGCGCGGCGCACTCCTTCACCATCGCCTGCGTGATCGCACCCATGCCGCCGCGGGCGTGGCCCCACTGCCCGCGCTTGCCGTTCACTTCGCCGAAGACGTGATGCAGCAACACGTACGCGGACCCCGGCGCATACGGACTGGCGAAGTTGCCGACTACCGCGTCGAAGCCGAATGCCGCCTTGATGGGCGCGCTTTCGAACCAGCGATCGAGCAGGTCCCCTGCGCTCTTGGTGAACAGGTCGAGCAGGTCGCGCCGCTCCGGCAACGACAGCGCGCGAAAGCGCTTGCCCACCTTGAACATGTCGACGATGGCCGCGAGATCCGCCGCATTGCCCGCCCGGATGTTAGGCGGCGTGACAGGAAGGATTTCGCGCAGCACGTCTGCGACACGCTCGAGCATCGCGTAGTACTCCGGCAGCGCTTGAGCATCAGCGACGGAGAATTTCGAAACTTCCGCCTGCGTCGCGGCCACACCACCGCCCACCTTCAAGTATCGTCCGTCCGGCAGCGGAAGGAAATTGGCGAAGGGCCGCTCGCTGATCGTCAGCCCATGCTCGGCCAGGTGCAGGTCGCGGATCACCTGCGGGTCGAGGAGGCTCACCGTGTAGCTCGCGGTGGAGTTGCGGAACCCGGGATGGAACTCTTCAGTGACCGCGGCGCCGCCGAGCACGTCCCGGCGCTCCACGACGCAGACCGACAGGCCGGCGCCGGCGAGATATGCGGCACAGGTGAGACCGTTGTGGCCGCCTCCCAGGATGACGGCGTCGAAGCGGCGCGCCGTGCCCATCATGCGGCTGTGCGCGCGGAAAATGCGCACATTCTGGAGTTACTCCTCGCCGATTCCGGCCGCCACCGTCGAATAGCCGCAGTCGACAAACGTGATCTCGCCGGTGACCGCGCTGGCCAGGTCGGACAGCAGGAAGGCCGCGACGTTGCCTACCTCGTCGGTCGTCACGTTCCGGCGCAGCGGCGCGGTGCGCTCGACGAAGTTCAGGATCTTCGAGAACCCCCCGATGCCGGCCGCAGCGAGCGTCTTGATCGGGCCGGCCGATATGCCGTTGACTCGAATCTGTTCAGGGCCGAGACACGACGCCAGATACCTCACATTGGCTTCGAGACTCGCCTTGGCCAGACCCATCACGTTGTAGTTTTCGAGCACGCGCGTCGAACCGAGGTACGTGAGCGTCAGCAGCGCGCCGGGATGCCCACGCATCAACGGTCGCGCGCCGCGCGCCAGCGCAGCGAAGCTGTAGCTCGAGATGTCGTGTGCCGTATGGAATGCGCTGCGCGACATTCCGTCGAGGAAATCGCCGGCCAGCGCCTCGCGCGGTGCGAACGCGATCGAATGCAACAGGCCGTCCAGCGTTCCCCACTCGGTCTTGAGCGCGGCGAACAGCCCCTCGACCTGCTCATCCGACGCGACGTCGCAGGGGAGAACCGGGCACGGGCCGAAATCGGCGGCAAGCTTGACAACGCGGCTCTTGAGGTCGTCATTGACGTACGTAAACGCCAGCGTCGCGCCTTCACGCTGGCACGCGCGGGCGACCCCGTACGCGATCGAGCGGTTCGAGAGCACGCCGGTGATGAGAATTTTCTTGTCGGCGAGGAAGCCCATGCGGTCCGTCCCGGAAGATGTCCGAAAGTGCGAAGAATACCTGTCCGGTGCTCGAGGACGAAGTGATCGTGCCAATCGGGCGCGGCGATTCGCTGCGGCGCGGCCCTACTGCACTATCCGCTGCAAAAAGCCGGGCGTGAGATTTTCGAACACGCCGCAGGCAATGTAATTGTTCGACGAACCCGGCAGAGGTTCGTCCACGAAATTGCCTCTGTGAAGAACGATACTGCGGCCGCGCAAACTGGGCTCGCGGTCGATGTGGACGCCCGGTATACGCACCGCGTACGAAACCATTTCGGTCATTCCGACGTAGAGTCCGGGAATGAGCTCCCCGGGCGGCTTCGCGGAGTCCGGCGGCGCCCAGACAGGTCCGGACGATTCGCCGTTGGGCGAGCTACAGTTGGGCACGGCGTGAAAGGCCAGGCGATAGTTGCCCTGCTGCAGGTTGGCAGCGTCGAGCGTGAGCGTGACGCCCTGGCTGTTATCCACGACAACTACCCGGCCGGTAGCGGCGCTGCCGACACCGCGCATTCGCGCTTCCATGTTGCCGACCTGGTCGGCCGCGGCGGGACTCGACGGGTTGGGACCGGCGCACGCCGCCAGTAGCGCGGCGGCCAACGCGACGGTCGCGAGCTTCAATGCCGGATTCATTCCGTGACTCCGCTTGGGGTTCGCTCTTTCATTCGCGTCCACGCGCAACACCGCGCCGTCGCACGTGAACATCACTGCACGTTTACCCGGATCGTGGCGGCCATTGCTGGACCGTAGGACACATGCGCGCCATTCGCATATTGGAGGGTGAGCTTGTAGCTTCCCGGCGGCAGCTTGACCTCCGTCTCCGTCTGCGCCTTGCCGAAGTGCAGATGCGTGTCATCGACCGGAATGGCATCGCCGGCCTTCATTGCGTCAAGGTTGATCAAAAGATGGTGATGCCCGGAATTGGCCTTGATGTCGCCGGCGGGCTCGACGGCCATGCCCTTGACGCCAAACACGACCTTGAACGGGCTCGTCACCGTTGCGCCATCCTTCGGCTCGATGAAGTAAATGGATTGGTCGGCTTTCGGCGGCGTCTGGCCACAGCCCATGAGAAGCGTTGCCGCAACGAACGCGAGCGCGAATCGACGCATGATGTACCTCCAGATGGATGGAACGAAAGAGGCGCGCCCAAAGTTGCCTACCGCCGCTTGCGATGCTTCCCATCATAAGGGAAGCGGACCTGGGCGACCAGTTCCGCGGCGTGCTGCTCGACACAGGCAAGCGGCCGCGTTTGGCTGGCGCGGTACAATTCCGCAGCCATCAACTTGAAGCGGTTTTTGTCCTGCCGCCGCGCGAGCCATCCGATGTCGTCGCAAATGACACCCGAGGAAATCGTCTCCGAACTCGACAAGCACATCGTCGGGCAAGAGGCGGCCAAGCGCGCCGTCGCGATCGCGTTGCGCAATCGCTGGCGGCGGCAGCAGGTGCCCGAGCCGCTGCGCCACGAGATCACTCCCAAGAACATCCTGATGATCGGTCCCACCGGCGTGGGCAAGACGGAAATCGCGCGCCGCCTGGCACGGCTTGCCGATGCGCCGTTCGTCAAGGTCGAGGCGACCAAATTCACCGAAGTCGGCTACGTCGGACGCGACGTGGACACGATCATCCGCGACCTCGTGGAAGTCGCGGTCAAGGAGACGCGAGAGACCGAAACGCGCAAGGTGCGCGGACACGCGACCGACGCCGCCGAGGAGCGCCTGCTCGATGTCCTGCTGCCTCCGGTGCGCGACGTGAACTTCTCGGATATGAAGCCGGCCGACTCGACCACGCGCCAGAAATTCCGCAAGATGTTGCGCGAAGGCACGCTCGACGATCGCGAGGTGGAAATTGAGCTCTCCGCCCTTCCGCAGCAGATGGAAATCATGGCGCCGCCTGGAATGGAGGAGCTGACGAGCCAGATCCAGGGCATGTTCCAGCAAATGGGCAGCGGCAGGCGAAAGCACGTCAAGACGACCGTCGCGGACGCGATGAAGCAGCTGACCGACGAGGAAGCGTCGCGGCTGCTCAACGACGACGACGTCAAAGGCAAGGCGCTCGCCGCCGCCGAGCAGAACGGGATCGTGTTCCTGGACGAGATCGACAAGATCGCATCGCGCTCCGACATGCACGGCGCCGATGTCTCGCGGCAGGGAGTGCAGCGTGACCTTCTGCCGCTGGTCGAGGGCACGACGGTGTCCACGAAATACGGGATGGTCAAGACCGACCACATCCTGTTCATCGCGTCGGGCGCGTTCCACCTCTCCAAACCCTCCGACCTCATTCCGGAACTGCAGGGTCGCTTTCCGATCCGCGTCGAGCTCACGTCGCTGTCCGTGGCGGATTTCGAGCAGATCCTGACGGCAACCGATGCGTGCCTGACCCGTCAATACGCGGCGTTGCTGGGTACCGAGCAGGTGCACCTCGAATTCCAACCTGAAGGCGTGAGGCGGCTGGCCGAGATCGCGTTCGCCGTGAACGAGAAGCAAGAGAACATCGGCGCGCGCCGTCTGTACACCGTGATGGAGCGCCTGCTGGACGACGTATCGTTTTATGCCGCGCGCCGGACCGGCGACACCATCGTCATCGACGCTGCGTTCGTCGACGCCACGCTCGCCGGAATCGCCGGCGACGACAACCTCTCGCGCTACATCCTCTAGCGCCTGCTCACACTATGGGCGCGCCCTAGTGTTTTCCAGGATTCTCGGCATCATCCTGCCAGTGTTCGTGATCGTCCTGGTGGGCTATTTCTATGCGCGGCGGATAAAGCCGGACATGACGATGGTCAACCGGATCAGCATGACGATCCTGGCGCCGGCACTGATATTTTCGGCATTGGCGAGCAAGGACTTCAGCATCGCGGACAACGGACCGCTGATGTTGGGTTCCATTGGCATCGTGCTGGGCTCCGGCCTCCTCGCGTGGCCGTTTGTCCGGCTGCTGCATGTGGATTACCGCACGTTCATACCGCCGATGATGTTCAACAATTGCGGCAACATGGGCCTGCCGCTCGCCGCGCTCGCCTATGGGTCTGCCGGATTCTCGGCGATGGTGGCGCTGTTCACTATCTCCAACCTGCTCCATTTCACGCTCGGCACATGGATGATCGATCACCACGCGCGATTCGGAAGCCTGCTGCGCAGCCCGATGGTGTGGTCGACGTTCCTGGGCTTCGCCTTCGCGGTCGTGCATCCGCCCATTCCGGAGTGGGGTTCGGTCGCGATCAAGCTGGTCGGCGATGCCATGATCCCGATGATGCTGCTGTCTCTGGGCGTGCGCCTCTACGAAGTGCGCTGGGACGATTGGCGCCTGGGCGTGGTGGGCGGCCTCGTGTGTCCGCTGACGGGGATCGCGATCGCCGCGCTGCTCGGTTCCGTGCTGCGGCTCGATCCGATGCAGCAGGGACTACTGATTATCTTCGGCTCGCTGCCGCCCGCCGTCCTGAATTTCATGGTCGCGGAGCAGTTCCGCCAGGAGCCGGCGAAGGTGGCGTCGATCGTTCTGATCGGCAACGTGATGTCCGCGGCGTTCATCCCTCTCGGGCTGGCCATCGCGTTGCACTAGCCGTCGCTACAAGTAGGCGAGCAGCCGCCCGCACGCCACGACGCCGATCCACAGCGCTATCGACAAGCCGCCCGCGACCTTGGCGGCCAGCGGTGTCGTCGTGTCGATATCCCAGCCGCGTGTGTCGCGCAATACGCCGGTGTGCAGGATGCCGGCATTGATTCCGCCCGCGAGGATCAGGCCCATCTTCAGGATGAATATCGGCAGCGTGATGAACTCGGCGACGTGCGCCGTGAACATCAAAAGACCCGTCGTCGCCGCGAGCGCGAAACCGGCAAGCGACCACGGCACCGCAAACCTGGCCAGCGCGGACACCGGCAGGCGCCGACCCAGACCCATCAGGCGCAGGTCAACGATGGCGATCGATCCGAACAGAAGCCCGATACCGATGATGTGCAAGGCCTCCGTGGCCGGATAGGCCCAGAGCGCCTCGCGCATGAAGCGGGCGAGACCGCTCGCCTCGACAGCGTGGATTGCGGTGGTCATGGCTCGACGTTCGCGCCGGCGCTAGCGCAATTCGGTCGTCGTCGGCCCGACGGTAATTCGCTCTGCACGCATTTCCTCGGGCTTGCCGCGGTTGGCATAACCCACGACGGTCACCGTCGTGCCGACCTTGAGCATTTCCTTCGTCAGCCCGCGGTTGTCCATCCGCGATGGCGGCGCCAGCACCGCGATCCAGGTCTTGGCCGGTGTCCTGAGCTTGACGAACCCATGCGGATGCTCGTAGCCCATTTCTTCGATCGTGCCGGTCAGCGTCAATACCTGCGTCTGGTCGTATTCGCTCCAGCCGTGATGCGCCGCCGCAGGCCAGGAGACGAGAGCGAATATAGCGAGAACAACAGCGGCGAGGAAACGGCCCATGGTGAGTCTCCCAAACACAAGAATCGCATTATCCTCCGGTCAGTTGGCCGGCGCCGGGGACTTCCCATCTGGTCCGGGATTCGCGTCGACCTTCGTGTCGACGGGGCGCGCGACAGCGAACACGGGGCCGCCGTTGTGCGTGAAGTACATGCGCTTCTGGCTGTGCGAGACCAGCACGCGATGCGAGCGCAGGAAGTCGACGCCCAGCAGCATCTGCTGCGATCCTTCGACCTTGGTCGGAATGCGGGTGCCGATCGACGCGTAGTTCGCCTCACGGAACAGGTCGGAAAACGCGATCCGGACGTCCTTGGCGGTTTCGGCGCCGATCGTGAACGATTGGAACGGAGCGCTCCACACCGGAAGGGTCTTGCCGCCCGCTCCCGATCTCTGGCCGACGACCGTCACGCCCGGTGTTTCCGGTGTCGCGCCCAAACGTGACGCCGCGGGCTTGTCCAACACGGACGACGCCGCGCCGGTATCGAGCAGCGCGCCGATCGTTTTGCCGTTGACCCTGACGTCGAGCACGATCTGCGGTTGGCTTGCAATGATCGGGTCGATAGGCACGTCGCCGACGCTCTGTCCGTCGCTCGCCCAGTAAGCGAGGTTCTTGCCATCGCAATTCTCCGGCTGGAACAGGCGCACGACGTTGTGTTCGAGATCGAATTCGAAGTCGACCAGCGACAAAAAGTCCTCGCCCAGCAGCACATCGACGCCGAGATCAGCGTCGCCGGAGATCACCATTCGCCAGGGCGAGCGCTTGAAGTCCACCACGCGGAATTCGTCCAGATGGGCGATCTCCACCTTGGATTCGCCGCTGGCGCCGAACTGGCGGTCGCGCTTGACATCCCTGCGCGCGGCATTGAGCCGCGTCGCGGTCGCGCTATTCAGCTGCGTACGCGGTGCGCCCGTATCGAGCATGACGCGCGCAGGCTGGCCGTTGAGGGAGCCTTCAACGAGCAGTTGGCTGTTCTCGATCCGTACCGGCCACTCGGACAGCATCGCCAGCTTGCAGCCGGCGCCTTCGGCGAGACCGGTTGCGAGCGCGAAGGCGACCGCTGCGGCCTGTACCGCGCGGCAAGGCAAAGCTGGACGCTCGATCATTTCCATTCTCCTGTCGTGGCTCTTGCCAGTGGTGTCACAAAAACTCACCAACCCGCCAATATTATTGCTCGATCCTCCGGTTGGAGTCAGGGCTCCGGGCGCACTTGTACGACTGTGCATTGGCCCGGCTCCGGTCCGCGGCCCGGCAATCGCAATTGATCCTTGGCGAACCGACATTCTCGTAGCATTATTGCCGACCGGCCGCGCGACATTTCCGCACCTGCAACGTCGCCAACAATCCAGAGGTTTGCGATGCCCCACGCTCCGATGTTATCGAATTTCCCGCCGTTGCGACTCGTACTGGCGGCCCCCGGCGAAGCCAGTCGTCACTATGACCTGGGATTGATGTGCATCCGCGGCGGGGGTCGAGGACGCGACGCAGGTGGAGCGGCGCATTGGTTTCACAGCTCGGCAGAACAGGGGTATGCCCCCGCCCAACTTGCACTTGGGTGCATGTACAGCTCCGGCCAGGGAGTCACCCGGGACTACGTTCAGGCGCGGGAGTGGTTTCTCAAGGCGGCTGATCAGGGCAACGACGAAGCCCAATATGCGCTCGCGCGGATGTACAAGCTCGGTCAGGGGGTGTCGCGGAACGAAGCCGAGGCCGCCAATTGGTACAGCAAGGCCGCTCAGCAAGGCCATGCTCACGCACAGAATGACCTCGGCGTCATGTATGAATATGGTCAGTCGCTGCGTCAGGATTTCGCCGAGGCGGTTGCGTGGTATCAACGGGCGGCTGAACAAGGTCACGCCCGCGCCCAGAACAATCTGGGATACATGTACGATCGAGGGCGCGGGACGCAGCAGGACGCTGCCCAGGCGATGAAATGGTATCGCGCGGCCGCGAACCAAGGTCTTGCCATCGCGCAATACAACCTGGGTGTGATGTACGAACGTGGCCAAGGCGTCCCGCAAGATTTCGCAGAGGCGCTCAAATGGTTCCTGAAGGCCGCGCATCAAGGATTGGCCGTTGCCCAGAATAACCTTGGCTACCTCCACGAGCGCGGACGCGGGGTCGCCCGGGATTACGCCGAGGCGGCAGACTGGTATCGGAAGGCGGCCATGCAGGGTTACGCGCAGGCCCAGAACAATCTAGGTGTCCTGTATGAGAGCGGCCAGGGCTTGACGCAGGACTATGGCCAGGCGCGCGAGTGGTTTCTCAAGGCGGCGGAGCAGGGATTTGCCGTCGCGCAATACAACCTCGGGGTCATGTGTGAATCGGGACTCGGCGCGCCGATAGACCATGCCACGGCGCATCGCTGGTTCCGGGCGGCAGCCGACCAGGACAATGCAAGTGCGCAGTTCAGCCTGGGGGTACAGTACGACAAGGGCTTTGGAGTTCCGCAGGACGACCGTGAGGCAGTCCGCTGGTACCGGAGCGCCGCCGAAAAAGGAGACGCTGCCGCGCAACTCAACCTGGGCATCATGTACTACTTCAACCGAGGCACACCGCAGGATTATGTCGAGAGCCACAAGTGGCTCAACCTCGCCGCGTCAAGATTCCTTCCTTCGGAAGCCGCGAAGCGGGAGCGGGCCGTCAAGAACCGCGACATCGTGGCGAAGCGGATGACGCCAGGGCAAATTGCCGAGGCACAATCACTTGCCCGGGATTGGAAACCAAGTTCGCCTGTCCGCCAGCCCGCCATTCGTTCGACTGAACTGCCCGACGGACTTACTGCCGGGCGAGACGCCACAGCGACGTGACTTCCGCGGCGCGTGCCGCATGCAGCACGTCGGTCTCGTCGGTTACCCGTGGATGCTTCGGGCGGACATCGTTTCGATCCACGACTTGCAATCCCGCCGCGTCGAACATCGCGAGCAGTTCGGCCCTCGTCCGCAGGCCCAGATGTTCTGCAAGATCCGACAGGATCAACCAGCCCTCGCCCCCGGGGTCGAGGTGCGCGGCCAGCCCACTCAGGAATCCTCGCAGCATGCGGCTCTCAGGGTCGTAGATGCCGTGTTCGAGCGGCGAACTCGGCCGCGCCGGGACCCAGGGCGGATTGCACAGGACGAGAGCCGCCCGCCCTTCGGGAAAGAGGTCCGCCTGCACGACGTCCACTCGCAGCGCGAGTCCTAAGCGCTCGAGATTTTCGCGCGCGCACGCTAGCGCACGGGGATCCTGGTCGGTCGCGACCACGCGCCGGATGCCGCGCCGCGCAAGCACGGCGGCCAGTACACCGGTTCCGGTTCCGATGTCGAACGCGACGCTGGATGACGTGAGCAGCGCCGGCAGTGGCGCCTGGGCGACGAGATCGACGTATTCCCGGCGAATCGGCGCGAACACGCCGTAGTGTGGATGGATGCGGCCCCCGGTTGCCGGGATGTCGATTCCAGTGAGGCGCCACTCGTGTGCTCCGATCAGTCCCAGCAACTCCCGCAGCGATACGACAAGGGGTCCCTGCGCCTGGCCCCAGGCTTCCGCGCAGGCTTGCCGGACATCTGGCGCGCGTCGCAACGGAATGCGCTTGTCCGCGTCGATCGGCAGCAACAGCATTCCCAACGTGCGCGCTCGTTGTGATCTCGCCTGGCGATGCAGATGGAATGCGTCGGCGGTCGATGCCGGCGCCGCCGTTGCCACGGGCTTTTTCTGCTTCCGCGCAGGGCGGTCGGAACGACTCGCCAGCGCAATCAGCATCTGCCGCGCGTTCTGGAAATCGCCCCGCCACAACAGCGCGGTACCCTGACATGCGAGGCCATACGCGGCATCTGCGGTCATGGTGTCATCGGCAATAACCACGCGCGCGGGCGGTAGCGCCCCACGTTCGGATTGCCAACGCGCGGAACGCGCCTCGCCATCCTCGGTCCAGTGGACAGTCGCAACTTCGGGCACGCTAGAGCTCCGTGTACTTCTTGCTGTTGCCACGCGCCTTGTCTGCCGGATACTTGACCTCGTTCGCGGCGAGCTTGCGATTGGCGGCGACGACCGGATCGATCCCCAGCTTGTCGCACAACCGGATCAGGTACAGCAAGACGTCCGCGACTTCGTCGCTTGCCGCCGCAAGCACCTCGGGCGCCAGGTGCCGGCTCTGCTCCTCGCTGAGCCACTGAAACGTCTCGAGCAATTCTGCCGCCTCCACCGACAACGCCATCGCGAGGTTCTTGGGCGAATGAAACTGGTCCCAATCGCGGGCAGCGGCAAAGGTCCTCAGTTGTTCGCGCAGGCTCTCCAGTTCCGTCACGTTCGTGCTCCCCTCAATTCCATTCGCCCCGGCACGCGCCGCACAGGCGTCGCTAGTCAAGCGTGTTGCGGAAGGTCCGCAAACCCAGCGCCAGCACGACCAGCATGAACACCAGCAGCGGCCATGCTTCCGGCAGCACCTCGATGAGTCCGTTGCCCTTCAACAGGATGCCGCGAACGATGCGCAGGAAATGCGTCAGCGGCAGGACTTCGCCGATCGCCTGCGCCCAACCCGGCATGCCGCGGAACGGGAACATGAATCCGGACAGCAGCATCGACGGCAGGAAAAAGAAGAACGTCATCTGCATCGCCTGCAGCTGGTTGCGTGCCAGCGACGAAAACGTCAGCCCCAGCGTCAGGTTGGTGGCGATGAACAGCAGCACGGCCACGAACAGCAGCGCGAAGCTGCCCACCATCGGTACGTCGAACAGCATCCGCGCCAGAACGAGGATGATCGACACCTGGACCAGCCCTATCGCCACGTAGGGGACGATCTTGCCGGTCATCACCTCCAGCGCCGTCGCGGGAGTCGCGAGCAGGTTCTCCATCGTGCCGCGCTCGCGCTCGCGAGTGATCGCGAGACCGGTCATCATCACCATCGTCATCGTCAGGATCACGCCCATCAGCCCGGGAACGATGTTGAACTGCGTAACCGCCTCGGGATTGTAGAGCGCATGCACGCGTATTTCGAAGGCGGAAGGCTGCATGGCAAGCGACGCAAGCGGCCCCGTCAGGTCGTGCGCCAGTGCCGATTGCCCGAGTTGGTTCAATGCGGACACCGCGTTGGCAGTGGATTGCGGATCGGTGGCGTCGGCCTCCACCAGCAGCGCGGGACGCTCGCCGCGCACCAGCCGGCGCGAGAAATCCGCCGGGATCGACACCACGAATTGTGCCCGGCCAGTGGCCAGCATCCGCCGCGCATCCGCCTCGTCCGCGGCCTCGCCGATGAACGCGAAATAGTCGCTGTTGCGCATGCTGGCCAGGATGCTGCGCGAGAATTCGCTGTGCTCGGCAACGAGCAACGCCGTCGGCAGATGCTTGGGATCCGAGTTGATCGCGTAGCCGAACAGCGTGAGCTGGATCACCGGAATGCCCACGATCATGCCGAACGTCAGCCGGTCCCGCTTCAGCTGGATGAATTCCTTGGCGACGATGCCCAGCCACCGCGACCAGGAAAACCAGCTGTTCATGGCCGGGGCTTGGCACTATGCGGCTCCGCCGCATCGCGCATCAGGTGAATGAACACGTCTTCCAGTCCCGGCTCCACTTCAGCCCACGCCCATCCGGGCTCTCGCATCAGCGGCGCGAGTTCCGCGCGCAGCCGCTCGCCATCGGAGCCGGTGACATGCAGCGCCGTGCCGAACGCCGCCACCTGCTCCACCGCCGGCATTGTGCGCAGCCGCGCAGCGAGCGCGGGGAGCCCTTCGCCGGTGACCGACCACGTCGCCAGCGACTGGCTTTCGATCACTTCCCGCGCCGTGCCCTGGACCAGCAGCTTTCCGTTCAGGATGTAGCCGAGCTTGTGGCAGCGCTCCGCCTCATCCATGTAATGCGTGCTCACCAGCACGGTGATGCCGCGCGCAGCCAACGCGTGCAGCTCTTCCCAGAAATCGCGGCGCGCCTTCGGATCGACGCCGGCGGTCGGCTCGTCCAGCAGCAGCAGTTTCGGGTCGTGCAGCAGGCAGGCGGCCAGCGCCAATCGCTGTTTCCAGCCGCCGGACAATGCGCCCGCAAGCTGATTCGCGCGCGAAGTGAGGCCGAGTCCGGCAAGCGTCGCATCGACCTTGCGGGCGCGGTCGCTCATGCCGTACATACGCGCGATGAAGTTCAGGTTCTCGCGGATCGTGAGGTCTTCCCAGAAAGAGAACCTCTGTGTCATGTAGCCGACTTCCCGCTTGATCGACTTGGCCTCGCGCACGATGTCGAACCCGAGACACTGGCCCTCGCCGCTGTCGGGCGTCAGCAGGCCGCACAGCATCCGGATCGACGTCGTCTTGCCGCTGCCATTCGGTCCGAGGAAGCCGAAGATCTCGCCGCGATGCACCGAAAGCGTCAAGTCCTGGACGACGTGATTCGTGCCGAAGAACTTGTTGAGCCCGCGCACGTCGATGACGACATCGGTATCCGCGCGCGGATTCAGGGATTTTCCCGCGTTTGCCGTCGCGGGCGTGGCGCTCATTGCGGCAGCGTGACGTCGACGGGCTGACCCGGATTGAGCCGCGCGGCGATGTCGGGCGCAGGCTTGGCCTCCACCAGGAAGACGAGCTTCGCGCGGTTGTCCCGGGAGTAGAGCACGGGAGGCGTGAACTCAGCGCGGTCGGAAATGAACGTGATCGGGGCGGACATCGGCGGACCGCAGCCATCGCACGAGAATGTGATCGTCTGACCTGGCCTGATCCGTCCCAATACCGGCTCGGGAACGAAAACCCTGACTTTGACATTGGCAGGCGGCAGAAGACTGGCCACCGGAAGGCCAGCGGGAACCCAGTCTCCGATGACATAGAAGGTGTCGTTGACGCGTCCGGTCACCGGCGACGCGATCGCGCGCTGACTCAGGCGCCAGTCGGCTTGCGCCAACTGTTCGCGCGCGGCGCGGGCGTCGGCTTCGGCCGCGCGTATTTCGTCCGCCCGCGCCGGCAACTTTGCGGTGGCGACCGACGCCTGCAGTTGCGCGACCGCGGCCTCGTCGCGCTTGACCTCTGTCCGAGCGGTGTCGAGTCCCGCCGCGCTCACGAAGCCGCTTGCATGGAGTTTCTGCAGGCGGTTGAGATTGGCGACGGAAAGTTCGCGCGTTGCCATCGCCTGGCGCAGTTGCTCGGCAACGGTCTCGACTTCCGGCGGACGTTTGCCGGTGCGCAGATTCTCGAGGCGCGCCTGCGCGGCTTGCAGTTGCTGCTCGGCCTCGCGGCGCAGCGCAACTTCGTTTTCACGTTCCAGTGCAAACAAGGGCGCGCCCGAGCTCACCTGATCGCCACGCTTGACGGATAGTTGCGTCAGCGCGCCCGCGAAGGGCGCTGCCACACGGACGTACTCTCCTTCGATGTAGCCCTGGATCGGCCGCTCGCCAGTGGGCGTGCAGGCCGCAGTGCCGAGCGCCAATGCCGCGATCGCGCACCGCCGCCGCGCGACACACGTCGCGCGTAGTGGAATCCGGAAACGCGTCAATGCGCCCGGCCGCGCATCGCCGCCGGATGTCCCGGCAGCGACATGCGCTTGCCGGTGTCGACGAGTTGGTCGCCGACCACCTGCAGGATCGTCACGTCGCTGTCGAGGTAATTTCCCACGTAAAGGTATTTTCCGTCGTCGCTGAATACCAGGCCTTCCGGCAGCCCTTCGACGACGACTTCGTTGGTGCGCGTCACCTTCTTGCCGTCGATCTTCAGCGCCACGACCGAGCCGTTGCGGTTGTAGAAGAATGCCGTCTTGTCGGCGTTCGACCCGCGCAGGATCACGGCCACCGCCATCCTGCCGTCCGGACTGATCGCAAATCCCTCGGGACCGTCGCCGACGACGACCTTGTCGATGACGCGCGGCGGATTCGCCTCGAGGTCGACAACAGTAACCGTATCGATATTGCCGTCGGAGGAGCCCGACAGGCCGTTGTCCGCAGTGAGCAGCAGCTTGCCGTCCGGAGTTATATCGAGGTTGTACGGCCACCAGCCGACCGTGACATCCTGCTTGTCGTAAGTGACCTTGTCGCCGTTGATGGCGAGCAGCGCGGCCTTGTGGCCCGGAAATTTCGCCGCGACGGCGCGCTTGCCGTCGGACGTGATCGCCACGTGCGAAACCTGTTCACCCATCGAGACGGTGTCGATCAGCTTCACCGATTTGCCGGTGATCTTGACGACGCTGATCGAGTTGTCGTTGCGGTTTGCGATCAGCGCAAGATCGCCGGCGCGGTTGATCGCCATGCCGGAAGGCTGCTTGCCCACCGACACGGTGTCGATCAGCTTAGGCGGGTCGAGGGTGAGGTCGATCACATACAGCTTGTTGTCGGGTACGGCCTTCCAGGTTGCGCCGTCGGCGACCCAGTCCATCGAATTGGCCACCAGACCCAGCTTGCCATCCGGCGTGATCTGCAGGTTGGTCGGCGGACCGAAGATGGTGTTCATCAGCGGAAGATTGGCGATGATCTTCGGTTCGAGCGGATTGGTGCCGATATCGACCACCAGCACGTTGTCCTTGCCCGGCGCCATCATGATCGGCTTGCCGGCATCGTCCCAGAGAATCTTCTGGTCGTTGGCGACGAGCATCAGCTCGCGCTTGCCGGGTGTGGGCACGCTGGCGCAGCCGGCGAGCAAAATCGACGTCAACGCGATGTACACCGCTGCTTGCAGAATCCTGTTCATGGTTATCCTCCCACTTGTTGTCCTGCTACTTTACCGTTCCTGACAACAAAAAGGCCAGCCGTGGCGGCTGGCCCTTCCGGTGGCGACACTGCGCTTCAGTATTTGACGCTGCAACCGTAGGGCGCCGTGCTCGCGACGGTGACCGGCTTGCCGGCCAGCGCTTCGGAAAGCGCCGCCCGCACATAGTTGTTGGCGGACTTCGCGTCGGCGGGATTGGTGGAACGCCGGTCGTCGATCGCGCCGCGGTAGATCACGTCGCCGTCGGGATTGACGACAAACATATGCGGCGTCGTCTTGGCGCCATAGGTGCGGCCAGTAGCGCTGGTGCCATCGATCAGCGCCGCCTTCGGCGCTGCGTCCTTGGCGCGCATCCACTCGCCCATCTGCTGCGGCGACTTGTACTCGTAGCTCGACTGATTGGTCGAGTTGACGGCAAGCCAGACGACATCGCGCGCGCCCCATTCCTTTTGCAGTCCCTGCATGTTGCCGCTGTCGTAATGCTTCCGGACGAACGGACATTCGGGATTGGTCCACTCGAGCACGACGTATTTGCCGCGGTAATCGGACAATTTGACTGTCTTGCCCGTCGCATCGGTGAGCGCGAAGTCGGGCGCGACGGTCGACGATGCGGCCGCGACAGCACCCGCCGCGAACGCGAGTACCAGGGGCAGGAAACGGATGGGATGCATCATGGCGGTCTCCTCTAGCGGCCGCGCGCGGCCTGCAAAAAAAGTCACTTGAGCGTGACGGTCTGGCTCGGCACGCTGTCGAGCGTAGCGAGCGCGTCGAACACGGTCTGCTTGTTCAGGATTTCCGGCAGCACCAGCGGACTCTTGCCGGGACGATACAGGACATAGACGGGAACGCCTTGCCGGCCCAGCGCCGCCAGCGCCTGCGTGATCACGGGATCGCGGCGCGTCCAGTCGGCGCGCACCAGTTCCACGCCACGACGCGCGAAGGCGTCGCGAACTTCCGTGTTGTTGAGGACCAGGCGCTTGTTGACCTGGCAGGTGACGCACCATGCCGCGGTGAAGTCGATGAAGACCGGGTGGCCCCCGCTGCCCAGGTCTGCCACTGTCGTCGGCGTGAAGGCACGCCATGGTCCCGTCGCTGCCGACGTCACGGCCGACGGCTCGTCCTTGTCGCCGCGCAGCAGCGGCCAGACGACCACCAGTGCCGAAACCAGCGCCACGGAAGCGACGGCGGCCCAGGCGCGGCCGTGGCCGATCTTGAAGACGCGCCACGCCCACAGCGCCAGCGCGAGCACGACCAGCGCGATCAGCATTCGCACGACGGCGTCGTTGTCCAACTGCGCGCCCAACACCCAGACCAGCCACGCTACCGTGGCGTACAGCGGGAACGCCAGCGCCTGCTTCAGCCGCTCCATCCACGCACCGGGACGCGGCAGCCAACGTCGCCATCCGGGAAACCACGCGAGGAGCGCATAGGGAAGCGACATGCCCAGGCCAAGCGCGACGAAAATGCCGAGCGTCACGACCGCGGGCTGCGCAAAGGCAAATCCCATCGCGGCACCCATGAATGGCGCGGTGCAGGGCGAAGCGATCACCACGGCGAGCACGCCGGAAAGCACGGAATCGACATACGGGTTCTTCGCGGTCCAGTCACCGGCCGACGACGGCACCAGCGACGTGAACTCGAATACACCGGACAGGTTGAGCGCCAACACGAAGAACAGCACCGCAAGGCCAATGACCACCGGCGGCGACTGCAACTGGAAACCCCAGCCCAGCTGTTCGCCGGCAGCGCGCAGGGCCAGCAGCAGCCCGGCCAGCGCGACGAACGACGCGACAACGCCCAGCGCAAAGGCAATGCCCTGCAGTCGCTGCACGCGTGCGACGGTGTGGCCCTGCGCCAGATGCAGCGCCTTCAGCGACAGCACCGGGAACACGCATGGCATCAGGTTCAGGATCAAGCCGCCGATCAACGCCAACAACACGGCGGCAGCGAGCGACAGGTCCGAGCCCGAGGCGGCCTGGGCTGCCGCGGCATCGGTCGGCGACGGCGCCAGCGCCGACTTGGCGCCCGCGACGACGGTCCCCACGAGAGGCACATCCACGGTGACCGCGGCCACGCGCTCGCCGTCCTCGACGAAACCCTTGCCCGCCGTGACGACGCCCGCGACCCGCTTGAAATCGGGCGCCAGCTGGATGGCCGCCGGCAGCGTCAACTGATACGCCCCCGACGCGTCGCGCGTCAGCACCTGCTTGGCGGATGGCTCGACACGGCCTTCGTCGTAAGAAAAGAAATAAAGCGGACCCGGGTCGGGCGCGCCTTCGGGGGGCGTCAATGCCAGTGCGATGCGCGCGCCATCACCTCGCGCATTGACGCGCCACGCCTGCAACGGCGTCGGCAACGCCGCGCGCACGGCGGCGATGGCGCTGCCCCACTGCGGATACGGATCCGAGTGGTCACTCACCGGCAACACAATGTCGAGGTCCGCGCCCTCAGGGATGCATACGTCCTTGCAGACGAGCCAGTCGGCGCGCGCCGAGAATTTGTACGTCGATCCAGGGGCGGCATCCCGCGGTACCGTCAACCCGGTCAGCAGGAGGACTTCGCCCTCGTAGCCGTAATTGACCAGCGGACCCGTCGGCAGCGTGCGTGGCGCCGGCCACTGTATTGCGCCGACGCCAACGCCTTCGGGAAGCTTCCACGCGATCGTGGTGGGCAGCCCGGAGTCTCCGGGATTGCGCCAGTAGGTGTGCCAGCCTTCGGCCATCTTGAGGCGCAGCGCGAGCGTGACCGGCTTTCCAGGTATCAGCGCGGTGCGCTCCGAAACGAGCTCGGCCTCGACATGCTCGGTCTTGACCGGCGACGCAAGCGCGGTGGATGCCATGCCGGACGCGAGCACCACCGCCAGCGCGAAGGCGGGAGTGACGCGAGCAATTGTTTTCAAGGAATCCAAGTGGTGGTCCAGCCGGCGAAAGGTCCGATGTTTGGCGCTTCGCCCAAGGAGAGGTTCCCGGCGAAGCTATAATTATCGCTCCGCATCACCGTCCCGCGTAGCATTACCGCAGGGCGGTCTATGACAATAGCATAAAACGCCCGATCTGGCGACTCCTCCTGACGTCTCGCCGCCCCAACGAATGCCTGAAGCCCTGCTCGTTTCAACCCTGGTCGTCGCAATCGGCGAACTGGGCGACAAGACGCAGTTGCTAACACTTGTGCTTGCCGCGCGATTCCGCAAGCCGTGGCCAATAATCGCCGGAATCCTGGTCGCCACCGTCGTTAACCACACAATTGCCGCGTGGGTCGGCCATTGGGTGCGCGACGCGGTCCCGGCCGAGGTCCTGCGCTGGGCGCTCGCGCTGTCGTTCTTCGCTGTCGCCGCGTGGGCGCTCAAGCCCGATCAGTTCGACGCGTCCGATGCCCCGCCCGCGTCGAATCGCAGCGTGTTCGCCGTCACAGCCGTCGCGTTCTTCCTGGCCGAAATCGGCGACAAGACGCAGATCGCCACCGCGATCCTCGCCGTGCAGTTCTCATCGCTTGTCGCCGTGGTCGCGGGCACGACGCTCGGCATGCTGATCGTCGACGCGCCCACGGCGTTCATCGGCGATGCGGCAGCGAAGAAGATTCCGTTTCGCGCCGTCCGCATCGTTGCCGCCGCGCTCTTCGCCGGCCTCGGCGTGTGGGTGCTGGTGGCTCCGGTTGCCGGGTAAGCGACCGGTATAATCGCCACTCACGAAATCCTTCATGGCGCCGTGCCGCGCCAGGTCCGGTCCGCCCATGACGCCGTTCAATCCCAGGGACATCGAAGCCGCCGCCCAGTCCGCCTGGGTCGCAGCCGATGCGTATCGCGCCGTCGAGCGCACGGATCGCAAGAAATTCTATTGCGTGTCGATGCTGCCCTATCCTTCGGGGCGCCTGCACATGGGCCACGTGCGCAACTACACGATCAACGACGTCATGTACCGGCACCTGCGGATGAAGGGCTACAACTGCCTGATGCCGATGGGCTGGGACGCCTTCGGGCTGCCTGCGGAGAACGCGGCGATGAAGGCCGGCGTCGCGCCGGCGAAGTGGACACACGACAACATCGCCTCGATGCGGCAGCAGTGCAAGACGATGGGCTGGGCAATCGACTGGTCGCGCGAATTCGCCGCCTGCGATCCTTCCTATTACCGCTGGAACCAGTGGTTCTTCCTGAAGATGCTGGAAAAGGGAATCGCCTATCGCAAGACGCAGGTGGTCAACTGGGACCCGGTGGACCAGACCGTTCTTGCCAACGAGCAGGTCATCGACGGGCGCGGCTGGCGCACCGGAGCGCCGGTCGAGAAGCGCGAGATTCCGGGCTATTACCTTCGCATTACCGACTACGCAGACGAACTGCTCGAAACGCTCGACCGCATGCCCGGCTGGCCGGAGCGCGTGAAGACCATGCAGGCCAACTGGATCGGCAAGAGCGTCGGCGTCCGCTTCGCTTTCCTGCACGACATTCGCGAATCAGATGGTGAAAATCGCGGTGCCCTGATCGGCGATGGCCGCATGTACGTCTTCACGACTCGCGCGGACACGATCATGGGCGTGACGTTCTGCGCGGTGGCCGCGGAGCATCCACTCGCGTTGCATGCCGCGAAGACCAACCCCGCGCTCGCCGACTTCCTCGAAGAATGCCGGCGCGGCAGCGTCATCGAGGCGGATATGGCCACGATGGAGAAGAAGGGGATGGCGACGGGCCTATACGTCGCGCATCCGATCACCGGCGAAAGCATCGAGGTCTGGGTCGGCAACTACGTGCTGATGGCCTACGGCGACGGCGCGGTGATGGGAGTTCCGGCCCACGACGAGCGCGATTTCGAATTCGCGAAGAAATACGGACTGCCGATCAAGCAGGTCATCGCCATTCCCGACGAGGAGTTCTCGACCGACGCGTACCAGCCGTGGTACGCCGACAAGGATCGCGGTCGCTGCGTGTTCTCGGGAAAGTTTGACGGACTCGCCTATGCCGAGGCCGTGGACGCCGTCGCCGCCGACCTGGCCGCCAAGGGTCTGGGCGAGAAGAAGATTACTTTCCGCCTGCGCGACTGGGGCGTCTCCCGCCAGCGCTACTGGGGCACGCCGATCCCGATCATCCACTGCGACGCGTGCGGTGCCGTCCCCGTGCCGGAGCGCGACCTGCCCGTCGTGCTGCCCGAGGACTGTGTCCCGGACGGCGGCGGCAATCCACTCAACAAGCGCCACGACTTCCTCGACGTCGCGTGCCCGAAGTGCGGCAAGCCGGGGCGGCGCGAGACGGATACGCTGGACACGTTCGTCGATTCCTCGTGGTACTACATGCGTTACACGTCGCCCGACGCCGACACGATGGTCGACGCGCGCAACGACTACTGGATGCCGATGGACCAGTACATCGGCGGCATCGAGCACGCGATCCTGCATCTGCTCTACGCTCGTTTCTGGACCAAGGTCATGCGCGACTTGGGGCTGGTGAAAATCGACGAGCCCTTCACCCGGCTGTTCACGCAGGGCATGCTGCTCAACCACATCTACTATCGGCGCAACGCGAAAGGCGGCAAGGACTACTTCCCGCCGGACAGCGTCACCCCGACGACCGATGCGCAGGGCCACATCGACGGCGGACGACTGGCCGACGGCAGCACCGTCGCGTACGGCGGCGTGGGCAAGATGGGCAAGACCGAACAGAACGGCGTCGAGCCGCAGAACCTGATCGACAAGTACGGCGCGGACACAGCGCGGCTGTACGTGATGTTCGCAGGCTCGCCCGACGATTCCGCGATCTGGTCCGACGCCGGCGTGGAAGGCGCGCACCGCTTCCTGAAACGGCTATGGACCTTCGGTCAGGCGCGCGCGGATGCCGTGCGCGGCCAGTCCGGCCGCTTCGACTGGTCCACCGCGGATGCGACCGTGAAAGCGACGCGGCGCGAATTGCACGTCACGCTGAAGCAGGCGAACTACGACTACGAGCGCATCCAGTACAACACCGTCGTCTCCGCCGGGATGAAGATGCTGAACACGCTCGAGGCGGTTCCGGTGGACAAGCGTGGCGGCGAAGCGTTGCAGCGCGAGGGGCTGGCGATGCTGTTGCGCACGCTGTATCCCGTCGTGCCGCATGTGACGTGGGCGCTTTGGCAGGAACTGGGATTGGCGGCCGAATTCGGCGACCTGCTCGACGCCACGTGGCCCGAAGTCGATCCTTCGGCGCTGGTGCAGGATGAAATCGAGCTGATGCTGCAGGTGAACGGCAAGCTGCGCGGCAAGCTCCGCGTACCCGTTGCGGCAGACAATGCGGCGATCGAGGGCGTCGCGCGCGCGAGCGCCGAGGTGGCCCGCTATGCCGATGGCGCACCGGTGAAGAAGGTCGTCATCGTGCCCGGCCGTCTCGTGAACGTGGTCGTGTGATGCGTTTCCTCCGCCGCGCGTGGCTCGTCGCCTTCACCGCGCTTTCGCTGGCGGGCTGCGGCTTTCACCTGCGCGGCACGGCGACGTTCAACTTCGATTCGCTCTACCTCAATTCGTCGGGTTCGCCACAGTTCAACAACGAGATGCGGCGGGCGCTGGTCGGCGCGGGCAGCGCGACGATCAGCGAAAGCGCGGCCGCCGCCCAGGTCGTGCTCGACATTCCGGTCGTCCAGGACGACAAGGAAGTACTCTCGCTGTCGTCGGCAGGCGCCGTTCGCGAATTCCAGTTGATCAAGCGCGTATCCTTCCGCCTCCACGACAAGGAAGGCGCGGAATGGATGCCCCCGGGCGAGATCGTGATCCGGCGCGCCTATACGTTCAACGAGACGCAAGCGCTGGCGCGAGACCTGGAAGAGCAGCGGCTGCAGCGCGACATGCAGACTGACGCCATCGCTCAGATCGTGCGGCGGCTCCAGGCGGCAAAAAAGCCCGCCTGAACGGCATTCTCCCTCGGACCCTGAATGATGCAGGTTCGCGCAGAAGCCCTTGCCGACCAGCTGCGGCGCGGCGTCGCGCCGTTGTACGTGGTCCATGGAGACGAGCCGCTGCTGGCGCTGGAGGCGGGCGATGCGATCCGCGCGGCGGCCCGTGCGGCCGGCGCAACCGAGCGCGAGCTCTTTGTGGTCGAAGCCGGATTTCGCTGGGACGCGTTCCTCGCGGCCAACCTGAATCGCGGACTCTTCGGCGAACGCAAGCTCGTGGACCTGCGCATCCCGTCGGGCAAGCCCGGCGTCGAAGGCGGCAAGGCACTTGAAACGTACGCGGCCAACCCGAGCCCGGACAACGTGACGCTCGTCACGCTGCCCCGCCTCGACCGCGCCGCGCAATCGTCGGCGTGGTTCGAGTCACTCGCCGGCGCAGGCGTCACAGTCGCCGTGTATCCGCTGGAGCGCGACGAGCTGCCGGCGTGGATCGCCGCGCGCATGAAGCAGCATCGTCAGCGCGCTGCTCCGGAAACGCTGGCGTTTCTAGCCGACCATTGCGAGGGCAACCTCCTCGCCGCGCGCCAGGAGATCGAGAAGTTGGCGCTGCTGCTGCCGGAAGGCGAGCTGGCGCAGGACGCCGTGGAGGCGGCTATTGCCAACGTCGCGCGCTACGACGTATTTCAGCTGTCCGAATCCTGGCTGGCCGGAGACGCGACGCGCGCGTTACGTATATTGAGCGCCCTGCAGGCGGAGGGCGACGCGCCCATTGCAGCGATCTGGCAACTCGTCGAGGACGTGCACGCCATCGCTGCCGTGCATGCAATGGTGCGCGGGGGCACGCCCATCGCATCCGCGATTCGCAACGCGCGCGTCTGGGGCAAGCGCCAGAATGCGCTGGAACGCGCGGTAACCCGGGTGGCTCCTGCATCCGTTGCTCCGCTCTTGCGTTCCCTCGCGAATCTCGATGCACTGTCGAAGGGGATCGGCCGCGGCAATGCGTGGGACGCGCTCACGGACGCCGCGCTGACGCTGTGCGGCAAGCCGACGGTCGCGGCGGTATAGCAAAAACTGCGCGAAACTGCGCAAGGGGGAAGCATGTATGCAAGAGTTCTGGTCGCGTATGACGGCTCGCCGGAGTCCCGGCTGGCACTCGATGAATGCATCCGGCTGGCGCCCGGGCCGACCACCGCGATCCACTTGGCCGGCGTCGTCCACGACCCGTCGCTGTACGTGCTGGCCGGCGAATACGTCCCGGAGATCGCCCTCGGCGACGACGAGGCGCGCGTCGACGCCGACATCAAGGAAGCCGCCGCGCAATTCACCGCGCATGGGCTGTCCGTCACCAGTCACGTCGTGGTCGGGGAGCCGGTGACCGTGATAGCGCGGCTGGTGGAGGAACTCGACATCGATCTGCTGATCCTGGGCCATCCCCGCAGCGCGTCGTTCGCGTTGCGCTGGTGGCGCGGTTCGACTGATGCACTGCTGCTCGAACGCGTCCGTTGCAGCATCCTGGTGGCCGCGGACCCCGGCCGATGATGCGAACGATCAGCGGAAGTCGCCCCACGCCGCGTTGATCGCCGCCAGCGAGGCCAGCGCAGCGGTTTCAGCGCGCAGCACGCGCGGGCCGAGGCGAATGGCAGTCATGCCGTTGTTTTGAGCTTGGGCAATCTCATCCGGCGCGAACCCACCCTCGGAACCAACCAGCACGTCGATTGCGTCCCGCGGCCGCGGCAAGGCGGCAATCGAGACTTCCGCGGTCGGCGACATGACCAGCCCCGCCATCGCAGGATCGCGGCTCGCGAGCCAGCGTTCGAGCGTCACGACGGCGCGTACTTCCGGAACGCGGTTGCGGCCGCATTGCTCGCACGCCGCGACCACGATCTGGCGCCAGTGGGCCAGCCGCTTCTCGCCGCGCTCCCCGTCGGGCACACGCGCGCTGCGCGTCGTCAGCACGGGCTGGATCGCGGCCACGCCCAATTCCACCGACCTGCGTACGGCATGGTCCATCGCGTCGTTCGCGGCGATGCCCTGGACCAGCGTCACCCTGAATGGATTTTCGCGTTCCACCGCGTCAAACGCGTCTATGCGTGCAAACGCATCGCGCTTGTCCGCTCGCACGAGCGTTGCCGCGAATTCGCCGCCCTCACCGGTAAAAAGCGCAATGCGATCGCCCACGGTCAGCCTCAGCACCCGCAGCGCGTGATGCGCTACCGGATCGGGCAACGCGTACTCGTTGCCCACGTCGTCCGCAGCGAGCTCGCCCGGACAATAGAATCGCGGCACGCTCAAAGGACCCCCACGCTCGCGGCCGGGAAGAGCGAGGCCGCGACGCTGCCCCCCAAGGGGGAGCGGTTCGCGCCTTGGGACGGCCCGGCGGCGCTCATTCCCGGCCCGCGCCGGCGTCGACGAAGTCGAAGTGAAACAGGTCCGATTTTGGACGGAAGCCGATCTTCGCGTAGATCGCGTTGGATATGGGATTGGCGAGATCGGTGATCAGGAACAGTCCCTGCCGGCCCCGGTCCAGCAATGCCTGCGACAAGTCGGCGACGAGCGCCGTGGCGTAACCTCGCCCGCGCGCCTGCGGCGGCGTATACACCGGAGCGATGCGCGCGGCGTCAGGGGGCGCATCAGTCCATCCCGCGAATGCGACAGCGCCGTCGTCGTCCCAGATCCAGATCTGGCCCTGCTCGATCCGTCTCGGAATCAGCGCGCGCAACCGCGCGGCATCGTCCGGCAGACGCACCTCCATGATGAAATCGTGCTGGGCCTCGCTTACCCAGTCGGCGTCGGACGCCGTAGCGAGTCGCGCGGCGCCCGAGGGCCTGGGCACGGCATCGACGCGGGTGAGCTTGTGGTTGCGCAGCTGGACGCGCATGACGTGGGTCCGGCCGGTGAGCGTGCGCCACCTGTCCGCGAAGGCATCACAGGCGGGCCGGAGGCCGACGACACCTCGCGGCATGGATTGCGCCGCCCCGCGCTGCAGGAATACGTCGTCGGCAAACGCGGCAGCGGCCGCGACGTCGCTCGCACCGACCCATAGCCCTCCCAATCCACGCATCATGGCCGCGCCTTGCATACCGGCCGCCCCATAGGTCGCCAGATAGACAGATTCGGAAGTGGTGGGCGGATTGCGCAGGAGCCCGTTCGCGAAAGCAACGTAGCTGCTCGCCAGCGCCTCGTCGCGCGCCAGCACCGGAGCAGCGGCCGCGAGGAACGCCATCGGGTCGGTGTGCCTGGCCACGGAACTCTCCGGCGCGTCTGCATTCATGCACCGATTCTGCCACACGAAAGGAACCGATCAGCGCGGGAGCGCGCGGTGCATTTGCCTACGGGGACTCGCCTGGAGAAAGGTGCGCAATGCGTCGAGCACGGCGTCGGGCTGCTCGGCCATCATCGCGTGGCCGGCGCCCTGCAGCGTGACCACGCGCACGCCTGCCAGTGTGTCGAGCAGCGCCCGCGCGCCCTTGACCGGCGTCATTTGGTCGCGCCCACCCACGACCGCCAGCACCGGACAGCGCACTGCCGCCGCATCGACGAGGCCGTTACCGTAGGACTGGCAGGCCGTGAGGTCGCTGTGCAGAACACCAGGGCGCGTGCGCTCCATCAGGCGCAGCGCGCTACCTGTCATCCACATTCCCGGCACCGTGTTGCCGCCAAGCTGTCTCGCGGCGGAAATCGACCAGCCCACGATCATTTCGTACGCGAGAAGCTCATCGTCGCGCGCGGCCGCGAGCAATTCGTCGCTCACGAGCATCGGCGCAGCCGGGCCAATCAGCGCAACGCTGGCGACGCGCTCCGGATGCCGCGCCGCACACGCAAGCACCGCCAGCGATCCCAGCGAATGCCCGACGAGCGCTGCCTGCGCTACACCCGCGGCATCGAGCAATGCCGGGATCCAGTCCGCAATCGCCTCGACCGTCGCAAATGCTTCCCCGGCGGACCGGCCATGCGCCGGAAGATCTACCGCCAGCACATTGAACCCGTGATGAGCAAAGTACCGCGACTGCAGCGCCCAGACGCTGTGGTCGTTGGCAGCGCCGTGCACGAACGCGATCGTCGGTTGCGCCGGATCCAACCGATGGAAGCCGGTGTACGCGTAGCACTCGCCGCCATTGACCGATATGCGCATGACGTCGTCGGGACCTGCCCCGATGCCTCTAGGTCTTTCCCGCCGCGTGCAATGCCCGGCCCAGGTCCTCGGTCAGGTCCTCCGGGTCCTCGAGGCCGATCGACAGGCGAATGGTGCCCTCGGTGATGCCGGACTTCGCCAGGTCCTCAGCGGACATGCGGAAATGCGTCGTCGACGCCGGGTGGATCACCAGCGACTTGGCGTCGCCGACATTGGCAAGGTGCGAAAAGAGATTCAATGTCTCGATGAATTTGCGTCCCTGCGCCCGCGTTCCGCGGAGGTTGAACGAAAACACCGCGCCGCACCCGCGAGGCAGCAGCGTCTTCGCCAGCACGTGGTCGGGATGGCCGGGCAATTCCGGGTAGCCCACGTCCTCGACCAAAGGATGCGCGTCCAGGAACGCGACGACCTTGCGCGTGTTTTCGACGTGCCTTTGCATGCGGACCGGCAGCGTCTCGATACCCTGCAGTATCTGGAACGCGGTGAATGGCGACATGCACGCGCCGAAATCACGGATGCCTTCGCGCCGTGCCCGCAACAGGAAGGCAGCGGTCGTCGACTCCTCGCTGAATACCATGTCGTGGAAGCCGTGGTAGGGCTCAGTCAGCGTCGGAAATTTCCCGCGCGCCGCGCCGGCGTCCCAATCGAAGCGGCCCGAATCCACGAGTACGCCGCCGATGACGACGCCGTGCCCCGAGAGAAACTTGGTCGCGGAATGGAGAACCAGGTCCGCGCCGTGGTCGAACGGCCGCATGAGCCAGGGCGTGGTGAATGTCGAGTCGACCAGCAACGGCACGCCGTGCTCATGCGCCACTCGCGA
>Ga0207645_10000441_pt1 | contig 34495 bp, 27 predicted proteins | sample KBSM53metaG_FD_184331 | JGI IMG/M metagenome (GOLD analysis project Ga0207645, IMG submission 184331) | Miscanthus rhizosphere microbial communities from Kellogg Biological Station, Michigan, USA - KBS M5-3 metaG (SPAdes) (version 2) | ecosystem: Host-associated > Plants > Roots > Rhizosphere >...
AGCAAACTCGTAATTTTGTGATCATGTCTCCCTTTATTCTATATTCCGACGGCAAAGGAAACATTTTCGAAGACCAGAGCCTTTTTGCCTGCGGGCGTAGCGGCTGGGATGCCGTGCCCGTGGACGAAACGGACTGGATTCCGCTGCCCGAAGGCGGATCGCTCTATGAATTACCCGGACGACACGGTATTGGTATTGATGTCCATACCGGTGACATGAGATTATGCGAAAAAGGCTGGGCAGTGGCTGCATTTATCCCGCCCGCACACACGGGACTCTATCTGGCCGCTTATGAAACCGGCAACGATGCTCCAACCCTTCCTCTTTTTTGCTATACCGCGGCAGGTTGGCAGGATGAAAAATTCCTGGTGCCGGCGGTACGCATAGAAGCCGATATCCGTCAGGAATCGCGCGGTTATCATAGTCGTAAAATTGAAGAAGGGTCGGCGGCGCTGCTGAAAGCATATCCCCACAACCGCCTCGTCAGCCACCTGATGAACAACTGCTGCAACACCTATCATTGCCCTGCGGCGAGAAATTTATCTCTCGGAAGATGGGAATGTCCGGTACCCGTGTCCCCGGCATGCAATGCAAATTGCATAGGATGCATCTCGTTTCAGCCGCAGGAAGAAACGATCCATTCCACGCAGGACCGTCTGACCTTCCGTCCCACTGCCGAGGAAATTGTGGAATTCACGGTTCCGCATCTGCAGGCTGCGCCCTATCCCATCGTAAGTTTTGGCCAGGGTTGTGAAGGCGAACCCCTGCTGATGTGGGAAACCATCCGGGACGCCATCGCCGAAATGCGTAAACACACGGATCGCGGGAGCATCAACATCAATACCAATGGTTCGAAACCCGCATCGGTCCGTGCTTTATGTGAAGCCGGACTGAATTCCATCCGCGTAAGCACCAATTCGGCAAGGAAAAATATTTATGAAGCGTATTATCGTCCGAACAATTATGAATTTGAAGATATCCTCGAAAGTCTCCGGGTAGTGAAAACTTTTGGAGGCTGGACATCCATCAACTATTTTGTTTTTCCCGGTATGACAGACAGCGCAGGCGAATATGAAGCGCTCCGCAAACTGATTTCCGGAACAGGGCTCGATATGATCCAGTGGCGCAATTTTAATATCGACCCTGACTGGTACCTCGGCAAGATCGGATGCACGGATACCGGTGAAGCCATGGGTTTGAAAAATCTTATGCAACTCCTGCGCGAAGAGTTTCCGCTGTTAAAGTTTGGTTATTTCAATCCTCCCCGCGAACGGATCAGCGGTATTTTTGAAAAGGATTTTGCTTCATGAAGGGTGAACAGGTTTAGGGCATTGCGCTAATTTCTTATCTTTATCCACGTGAATTATATTCAGGCAAACAAAGAATTCGAATCCCGGAAAAACAGAAAAGCATTTTTCTACACCCTGCTGATCAGCGGGGCGCTTATGCTCGCCCTGTTCCTTATTTCCTGGAATCTGCCGTTCAACCCTCCGGAGCCGGTCGAAGAAGGACTGGAAGTAAATCTGGGCAACAGCGATCAGGGTCTGGGTGACAACCAGCCTTTTCTTCCCAACGATCCTTCAAAACAGGATCAGGAAAAATACACGCCACCGAAAACCGTTGCCGCAACAGCGGAACCGATGAAGGATGTGGAAACCGATGATAAGGATGCTGAAGCACCCGCCGTTAAAACGCCACCTGTAACAAAACCGGAGGCTAAGAAAATTCCAGAAAAAGACCTTGCAGTAAAAACTCCTAAAAAAACGGTACATACTGCCGTGAACCCCACCCCTGCGCCGCCAAAACCCAAGGCGGTATTTCACGGTGTGAACGGGGATGGTACGGGAGGCAATGATGCGGATCATTTCAAACCCGGCGGCAATCAGGGTATAGCCGGCGGAAAGGGCGATCAGGGTGCTCCGGGCGGCGACCCGAACTCAACGAATTATAAAGGCGGAGGTCATGGCAATGGCATCGCCATCAGTCAGGGATTACAGGGGCGCCGGATTGTACGGACTCCGTCATTTACCGATGAATTCAATGAAAACGCTAAAGTGGCTGTGGACATCCATGTCGATGCCTCAGGAAATGTGATCAGTGCGGAATACCAGGCGCGGGGATCCACCACTTCGGCTTCTGACCTGAAAGCCATTGCCCTCCAAAAAGCGCGGCAGGTTAAATTCAACAGTGGTGCCGAAGAATCGACGGGAACCATCGTCTTTAATTTCAAACTGAGAAATTAAATGACTGATCAGTTCCTTTCTTACCATCCTATACCATAGTCTTCCCCATAATTACTGCTGCCGCCCCAGAAGGTTCCGTGTGCCTGATCATAAAAAATTGCATTGAGAGGACCACTTGTCCGGTCGGCAAATTTTTCAATATATCCCAGCTTACTGAGTGTCTTCCGGATTTCCTCAGAGGTTTGGCTGTTGAGAAGAATCGTTCCCGGATGCGGCATCCGGTCCTCCCTGCGATAACCCCCTAGCGAAAGCCAGAGTTGTTCAGTATTGATATTAGCCGCTTCCACCGCCTGCTGAACGGTCATATGGAATTCCACGACGTTGAGAAAAAACTGAAGCAGATTCTGGTCCTGCGTATCACCACCCTGAACGGCAAAGGAAAGAAAGGGTTTGCCGTCTTTCATGGCAAGTGAAGGTGTCAGCGTTACCCGCGGTTTTTTATAAGGCATGAGCACGTTGAAAGGATTTAAGGCAGAATCCAGTACGAAACTCTGCATGCGCTGACTCATCCCGATTCCGGTATTCCCCGCAACACAGGCGGGAAGCCATCCGCCACTGGGCGTAACAGATACCACCCAGCCTTCCTCATCGCAGGCTTCAATGGATGTCGTCCCGCGCCGTAGCCTTTCCTCATACAGGTCACGGTCACCATCATGCGCTTCCTGAAAAGCGAGGTCACGGCTTTTCGGCCACTCATTTCCGAACCTTGATTTCAGGATGGATGAATAGGGATTGACTTTGCCTTCAAATGAATAGGGATCACCGGGTGCGCAGGTGCTGTCGTTATATCCATACTGGATCGTCGCCGCCCTTTGTTTCGCATATTCCTTGCTCAACAGTCCGCGCATGGGTTCGCCTGGTGAAAAATAAGGATCACCATAATAGAAATCACGGTCTGCAAATGCCAGGTTCATCGTCTGATAAATCGTGTGGATGTATTTCACGCTGTTGTAGCCCATAGCCGGCAGGTCGAAATTTTCAAGTATATTCAAAGCCTGCAGAAGGACGGGCCCCTGCGACCATTGCTGAAGCTTGTATACTTCTATGCCCTTATAGTTAACGTGCAACGGCTCTTCCTCCATTACCTTCCAGCGCGACAGGTCATCCATGGAAATAAGGCCGCCCTGTTCCTGGCAACCCCTTACAAATTCACGTGCTATATCCCCTTTATAAAACCGGTCATAAGCTGCATAGATGGCTTCTTTGCGGGATTTGTGCCGGCGAAGCGCGTCCTGTTCAGCATCCACCATTTTAGTCAATGTGGCCAGCAGATCTTTCTGAACAAAAATCTCCCCGGGTTCCGGCGCCTCGCGTGGTTGTCCGGAATGAACCAGAAACAATTTTTTACTATAGGGCCACAACCTGAGGGAATCTGCATAACGCTGCATATTGTTGGACACCTGCGCGTCGATGGCGTAGCCCGCAGCCATTTCCATGGCCGGTGCCAACACCTGTTTCAGGCTCATCGTCCCGTATTCTGCGAGCATATGGCAAAGCCCGCCCGGTGTGCCGGGCGTAACGGCTGCAAGAGGCCCGTATTCGGGTGGAAAATAATATCCGCGGGAATGATAATATTCCACGGTTGCCCTGCCGGGTGCGAATCCCAGTGCATCAATGGAAATGACTTTTTTCGTTTTCGGATTGTAAATGATAGCCTGGGTTTCACCGCCCCAGCTTAGTACTGCCCACTGCGTACACATGGAAGCCAGCATGGCACAGGCCGCATCCACCGCGTTGCCACCCTGATGGAATATCCGGGCTCCTGCTTCGGCTCCAAGCGGCTTTCCGGTAATGGCCATCCAGTGCCGGCCATGCAGTGGAGGCTTCTGGGTTTTTTGTGCCGTGAGATTTTTTATTGACAGCAGACAGAATAAAAACAGCAGGTATTTCATGGCGGTGATTGAGATTTAAAGTTAATGACAAATCCCCGTCGCGCTCCTGTCCAATCCGTCATTCACTATATTTGTCTAATCAAAAAACACGAATGAGCACTACCATCAAATGTCCGAACTGCCGTCATGAATTTGCGATGGAAGAGGCTGTTTCAGAACAATATAAAAAGGACCTGCGGGAGCAGATGATCAGCTTCACGAGGAAGAAAGAAGAGGAATTCCAGCTCAGGACAACCACCCTGTCGAAGCAGCTGTTGGAACAGGAAGAAGCTTTTCAGAAAAAGCTGAGCGAAGAAAAAAAGATCTTACAGCAGTCCATAGAAGAGAACCTTCGCAAATCCATCCATGGTGACTTTGAAAACCGGCTTGCCCTTCTGCAGCAGTCTAACGAAGATCACCAGGAGAAACTGAGGCAGGCCCGTCAGAAAGAACTCGAATTCCTTCAAAAAGAACAGCAACTCCGGACCCGCGAAGAAGAGCTGGAGATCTCCGTCCAGCGACGCCTGCAGGAAGAAAGGACGCAAATCCGGGAAGAAGTCAGGAAAACAGAAGAGCAAAAGATCCAGTCGCGTGAACAGGAGTTTCAGTTCCAGGTACAGGAACTGAAAAAACAACTCGAGGATCAGAAGAAGCTGGCCGAGGAACAAAAAAGAATCGCGGAAGAAATGAAACGTAAGGCCGAACAGGGGTCGATGCAGCTTCAGGGCGAAGTTCAGGAACTGGCCCTTGAACAACTTCTGCAGACGGCTTTTCCCTTCGACCGTGTAGAACCCGTTGGAAAGGGCGTGCGCGGTGCCGACTGCATCCTGGCGGTCAGGAATTCCCTTGGACAGGATTGCGGTAAGATCATCTACGAAAGCAAGAGAACTAAAAATTTCGAAGCCGACTGGGTTGACAAGCTCAAACATGATATGAGGCAACAGGGGGCGCAGGTGGCCATCCTCGTTACACGTGTGATGCCCAGGGATATGGAAATCTTCGGTGAAAGAAATGGTATCTGGATCTGCGATTTTTCTGAAGTCCGTGCCCTTACGGAAGTGCTGCGTGCGGGCATACTGAATGTTTTTCAGGCCAACCGGACGCAGTCCAACAAAGGGGATAAGATGCAGCTGCTATATGACTATCTCACGAGTGCCGAGTTCAGCGAACAGTGGAAGGCCATACGGGAAGGTTTTTCTTCCATGAAGATGTCGATTCAGCGGGAGCGCGACATGATGGAAAAACTCTGGAAGACCCGGGAAAAGCAACTGGAAAAAATTTTATTAAACGCAGCACATATCAAGGGCTCGATGGAAGGCATCTCAGGACAGGAGGATTTCAACATGAACCTGATCGACGAATCAGATGAGATCCTTGGGATAGAATAGGGTAAACCGCCGGCTAGGTAAATATATAGGTAAGCACCAGGTCATCGAAAAACTTATAGAAGACGGACAACGCAACAGGCTTGTCTTTGCTGAACTCAAAATTCAGTGAGGCGCCGTTTTCCTTTCTCATAAAATAGGGAGGCACCCAGCGGATGTGGGCGCGAAAATCCACACCGCCCAGGCTGTACCATTTATAGACCGATTCCTTTGCACTCCAGAGCAGTGTGAGCTGGCGCAGGCGGTGACCTGTTTTTTCGAGTCCTTCAAAAGCAATATCCGACTCCCCTTCCGAAAGAAATTTGTTTCGGATTCGTTCAACGGCAGGACTCGCTTTCTCCACATCCACGCCCACGCGGTGACTGCTGCTGGCAATCGCCGCGGCATAGGGCCCGAAGTGGGAAATTGAAAAATGATACTTTTCATCCTTCAGGTAGGGTTTTCTGGTGTCGGCAATCAGTATTTCTTCCAGCGGAAAATCCGGGAACAGTTCAGCAAGCAGGTAACGGCCCGCCAGGTGTTGCAGTCTCTTCTGGGCATGGGAAACATTTCTTTTGAGGGGAACTTTTTCTAAAAAAAAATCCTCCTTTTCCGTAATATGCCAGATGGCCAGACGGGTATTTTCGTTGATATTATGTTGATAAAATAAGGGCATCCCCAGGTGGCTTAGTGCGAAATTCGCTGCGTTTAACCGGTAGCAAAAAAACGAATAAAGCTTTAAACGAATGATTTTATCTGATTTGCGCATTATGGAGGAAATGAAAAAAGGAACGATAAAGATCGAGCCTTACCGGCGTGAGTGCCTGGGCAGCAACTCATATGATGTTCATCTCGGTCCCTGGCTGGCAACATACCGTGAGCACATCCTCGATGCCAAAAAACATAATGAAATTGAATCTTTCGAAATCCCTGATGAAGGGTTCGTCCTGTACCCCCACATTTTTTATCTCGGTGTCACGGCGGAATACACAGAAACACATGAACACGTTCCCTTTCTCGAAGGAAAGTCTTCCACCGGAAGACTTGGCATCGATATCCATGCCACGGCCGGCAAGGGCGACGTGGGATTCTGCGGGAACTGGACACTGGAAATTTCCGTCAAGCAACCCGTCCGTATTTATAAAAATATGCCGATCGGACAGCTCATTTATTTCCCCGTCGACGGAAACATTGAAGTGAAATACAATCAGAAAAAAGATGCTAAATACAGCGGGCAGACCAATAAACCCGTCGAAAGCATGATGTGGAAGAATACATTCTGAAGCGGCTTTTCATTTATTCCTTTTCACCCGCCCTTTAAAAAGCATCTGCGCCATACTTGCGATAGTAAGCGATGGCGAGGCCGATCACTTCATCATAGGCATTTAAACCCTGCGGCTGCCGGTTGGCTTTGAGATAGTCACCGTACATCCGCCGCAATAAGGGTTCGAAAGGGTTCTGGTATTTCTGATAGAAACTGCGCAGGTCCCGGAGATCCTGCCGTACGGAAGGTTTGAGTGATTCGCGGTAAGGAATGAAGGCGGTGGAATCCAGCAAATAGAGGGCATTGGCGGAATACAGGTAAATATCCAGGTAAACTGAATAACGAAAGGCGGGGTCAGAGGAGGTCTTGGTGGCCAGAAAGCCACAGAAATTGGCTTCCTCCTCCTTCGCATAGCCAAGCTGGTGACCAATCTCATGGCAACTTACAAACGGCTGTACAAAGGTTGGTATGGTCGTGTTCACCTGCGCCTCGCCGCTGAAAGGATTATAATATCCACTGAATCCCATATAATTCATCAGGTATCCGTAAAAAGAAAATTTTACCGAAGGATTGGGATAGGAGATGGAAGGATATTCCCTGCTGAGTCCGCGGTAAGCCTGGATCGAATGTTGAAATACGGTATCAATCTTTGCAAGCAACGGCCTTGCCCTGCGGGAAGCGGAGTCGGTTTCATTCATTCTGGATACCATCAACCCGACGAGCGTTTTTAATTCATCTTTTGAATACATTTTTTCTTCCAGACCCAGCCTGCTGCCGAGTGGCATGCGGTCGTAGTTAAGTCCCCAGAAAATATTAAAAATGAGATAGACCCAGAGAATCTCGGCCAGTAATCTTTTCAGCGAGAGCATCAGGAAGCTGCGGTGAAGCTGCCGGCGGAAAGCGCGTGTCACAAAACGGATCACGGAAAATAAACCATAAATAAATACAGCTGCATACAGGATATCTCCCATACTGAAAGGAATCCATCCGAACAATATTCTGAGAACACGCGAGATCCATGGATACACTCCGGTGGAATAATATTTTTCCACGAGGTGCGGAAAGAAGGAAAATATTTTAATGAAGACCGCCAGCAGCAGAGGCAATAGCCAGGGCCTGATGCGTTTCCATTGCATAGCCTTAAAAATACAGATTATTAGCCCATCCATATTATATTGCACTGTATAGCTTCCCATGGATCTGGAATTTAACAGGAATGAAGATTTTATGAAGCAGTCCCTTGGACTGCTTCGCAGCCGCTTTCAGAAAATTTCGCTGGGCGGCGGCCTGAAAGCCGCGGAAAAACAAAAAGAAAAAAACAAAAAAACCGCCAGGGAAAGGATCGCATACCTGCTTGACCCCGACGCGGAATTTATTGAGATCGGTGCATTTGCAGGATATGAAATGTATGAGGAATACGGAGGCTGCCCGGCAGGCGGCACGGTGGCGGGCATTGGATATGTAAGCGGGAGGCAGTGCGTTATCATGGCCAATGACCAGACCGTCAAAGCAGGCGCCTGGTTTCCCATTACCGGCAAAAAAAATCTGCGTATACAGGAGATCGCGATGGAAAATCATCTGCCCGTGATCTACCTGGTAGACAGTGCCGGCGTTTTTCTTCCCCTGCAGTCCGAGATTTTTCCCGACAAAGAACATTTCGGAAGAATTTTTCGAAACAATGCGCGTATGAGTGCCATGGGCATTTCGCAGATCTCTGCGGTTATGGGTCCCTGTGTGGCCGGCGGCGCTTACCTGCCCATCATGAGCGATGAAACACTCATGGTTGAAGGCAACGGTTCGATCTTCCTCGCAGGTCCCTATCTTGTCAAAGCGGCTATCGGAGAAAACACCGATAACGAAACCCTGGGCGGCGCCGTCACACACACGTCTATTTCGGGAATAGCCGATTATAAATTTTCCACTGAAGAAGAATGCCTGGATCAGGTGCGCCGGATAATGGCTAATCTCGGTCACCCCGCGCAGGCGGGATTCGACCGTATTGCACCCCTCGCGCCGGCTAAGGATCCCGCCGGTATTTACGGCATACTTCCCCAGGATGCCACGCGGCCGTATGATATGCTGGAAATCATTGATAGACTCACGGACGCACCCGGCCTTCAACAGTTCAAGGAAGATTATGGCAAGACCATCCTCTGCGGTTATGCACGCATCGACGGATGGGCGGTAGGCATCGTGGCCAACCAGCGTACCGTAGTAAAATCAAAAAAAGGCGAAGTACAGCTCGGAGGGGTGATTTATAACGACAGTGCAGATAAGGCCGCGCGTTTTATTATGAATTGCAACCAGAAAAAAATTCCACTGGTATTTATCCAGGACGTCACGGGCTTTATGGTTGGCACCCGCAGCGAGCATGCAGGCATTATTAAGGATGGGGCGAAAATGGTAAATGCCGTCGCCAATTCCGTAGTGCCCAAGTTCACCATTGTCGCCGGTAACTCTTACGGCGCAGGAAACTATGCCATGTGCGGCAAGGCTTACGATCCGCGACTGATCTTTGCCTGGCCCGGAGCAAAAATTGCCGTCATGGGCGGCGATCAGGCCGCGAAGACCCTGTTGCAGATTCAGGTGGCGGCACTGCAGTCGAAAGGAAAAATCATTGATCCTGCGGAAGAAAAAAAACTGCTCGATGAGATCCGCGGCCGTTATGAACAGCAGACCAGCCCTTACTATGCGGCCGCCAGGCTTTGGGTAGACGGGATCATCGATCCGCTGGATACGAGAAAATATATTTCAGAAGGCATCCGGGCTGCCAATCAGAATCCTGTAACTGCTGACTTCAGGACCGGCGTCTTCCAGGTCTAGCGTCCGTCAGAAAAAAACCTATGCAACCCATCACCATGTATACCGACGGCGCGTCGAGGGGAAATCCGGGTCCCGGAGGATATGGAACCATCCTGATGTATAAAGGCCACGCAAAAGAACTGTCCGCGGGCTACAGGCGCACAACCAACAACCGGATGGAACTCATGGCCGTTATTGCGGGACTGGAAGCGCTCAGGAAAGAAGGCCTTCATGTGAAAATATATTCAGACAGCCAGTATGTCGTCAATTCCGTCGAAAAAGGCTGGCTAAAAAACTGGATGGCTACCGGTTTCCGTGGCGGGAAAAAAAACCGCGACCTCTGGGAACGGTATCATGATCTGGCCCGGAAACACCATCTACAGTTCTTTTGGGTTAAGGGACATGCGACCAATCCCCATAACAACCGGTGTGATGAACTGGCCACGCAGGCAGCCGATGGAACGGGCCTGCTGGAGGATGAAGGATTCGAAACAGAGGGATAAATCCCACAGCAGACGCCGTGGTCACATTCCTGGCAGGAATAAATACAGGCAGACAAATAAGATCTGTTCCTGATAATAAAACCTGAAGGTTGAAGAAAGTAAAAACGGTTTTTGAGATCTTCAGGCGTTAATTTCCCGTCCAACCTGCTGGTATCTGCGGAAGAACAGGTAAGCACCGAATAGAATGCCAGAGAATATCAGGGTGGCAATAATGCTTACGGCATAAAAAGGAATTCCGTCCACATAACACTGGATCAGCCCCGCGAGGTTTTTGGGACGATTCAGTCCGCGGACTTCCGCATTGCTGGCCCAAACCAGAAAATTGGAAAGAATAAAATAAAGTGTGGGGGCAACGACAGAAGCCGAAGCCACCTGGGCGACATTGATTTTTTTTACGGCAAAACCGACGAGTACCAGACCGCCAAACAAAAGGTAATTCTGCCACTGTCCTTCATACAGGCCGGGCATGGAAGTGGCGCCTGCCAGGTAAAGTCCCTGATAGATCAGATCGGATATGAACATGGAAAGTACAGGGATGATAAAGGCCCATTTCCTGTCCCGGATAACGGCGCCGGCAAAGACAGCCATAGCCCACTGGGGGGCGAATCCGAAAGGACGGCCCGGAATAACACGATAAAGCGCGGCAATCACCACGAGCAGTAAAAGAGTACCAATTAGATTTTTTGACGAATTCATGTCCCTGATTTGAAGGGTCAAATTTAGTCCATTTCAAAATGAAATGAAAACCGGCTTTTCACCGGTTATCCCCGATTGGCATTTACCTGGTCAGTAATTAAGGAGCAACGGGAATGGAAGCGCGGTAAAAAATGGCGTTTTCCCCGGCCGTTATAAGGGAAACAGCGGCGTCGAAACTGATCCAGGCCTGTCCTCGTGAACGGCCAAAAGATTTTTTACCGTCTTCCTGTATATTGAGGGTTCCCTGAAGCAGTATAAAGATTTCCACTGAACGACTGGTCAAAGAAAGAGTTTCTCCTTCCGGCAGATCGAAGCGGCTGAGTTCAAAATCAGGCGCCGTCGTCTGAAAAATTTCCGCACCGTCTGCTGTTTTCCGGCCGTGAATAATCTGTGGAACGGTGGCCTGAAACTGGATATGCTTTAACAGCTCGGGCACATCGATGTGCTTTGGCGTGAGACCTCCGCGCAATACATTGTCGGAATTGGCCATGATTTCCACGTTCTGTCCTTCGAGGTAAGCATGGGGCAGTCCGGCATCCTGGAAAACGGCCTCCCCGGGCTTCAACTGCACGAGATTGAAAAAATAAACAGAGAAAATGCCCCGGTCTGTATGGCCCGAATCAGCATACGTCACGGCGGCACGGGCCGCCCAGAAATCCTCATTTGTTTTTTGAAGTTTTCCTGCCCTGTATAAAGGAACAATTCGTTGGAGGAGGGGCTGAAGACAGCGATCGGTTTGTTCTTCAGACATCTCCATGACGGTCCGGTAAAGTTCCCTGTAATTACCATCGCCAAAAACAGGAAGCAGCCATTGCAATTCAGGCGTCCAGTTCAGTATCTGCCTGAGTGGCTCTGCAGGCTTAAACCCGTGCAGCAGCCAGAACTCGCTGAGAGCAAGGACGAGCTCCGGTTTGTGATTGTCGTCTTTATAATTTCTTTCAGGCGCATCCAAGGGAATTCCCTTCAGGTTTTCTTCTTTAAAAGCAGTTCGGGCTTCCAGGAGATTGGGATGAACCTGGATGGAAAGCATATCCTTCACATCAAGCACTTTGAGCAGATAGGGAAGCCGCCCGAACCGACGCGCGGCCTGTGGGCCAAGGGTAAGCTCAGGAAATGCACTGATATAATCTTTCAGTAAAACAGGATCCTCTCCTTCCCGGCGATATTCCGCACTTCCCCTGTCATGGGTACCCAACCAGTATTCCGCGTAAGGTTCACCCTCCTTTTTGCCGGAATTCAACAGATCGGGAATGTAATGATAACCTCCCCAGGCATAGTGCTGCACTTTGCCATCGATGGGAAGAACGAGATCTTTCAGTGGTTCCATAAAAATTCAGTCAGGCTCAAAATAAAGCAAAATTGGCCGCACATCAGGAATTCGGGAAACAGGGTGAGCAGTTGGCTGCCGAATGGCTCCTCCGGCAGGGCTTCGAACTGATCTGCCGCAACTGGAGGCATCGTCGCTATGAAATCGATATTCTCGCCTGCCGCGAAGGTGTCCTGCATGTTATTGAAGTCAAGGCGAGGCATGACGACCTGTTTGGAAATCCGGAAGACTGGGTGGACCGGAAAAAAGGAAATCATCTGCTCTCCGCGGGGGAAGCATTCCGTGAACAATATCCCCGATGGCTGCTGATCCAGTATGATATACTTTCCATTCTTATCCGTAAAAAGGACGAGCCTGAATTTTTCTTTATCGAAGATGTATACTGGTGGTAATACAAACTGGACGAAATCCGGTCTGTCCATGAAAAAATAGGTATTCAGATCGGGTATTGATATATTTACGCCTCACCTTATCAACAGCAGAAACTTCATGAGCAGGCGAACTGTGAATTTAAGGACCTTTAGAAACCTGGTCTCCCGAAATAAAAAAAGATTCCGGAATTTTCTGACAAGGCTTGAAAAAAAAGCACCCCGGAATCTCCACCTCATCACACTTGAAGCCAACGAACTCTCCTGGGCTAAGACCGACTGCCTCGACTGTGCAAATTGCTGCAAAACCATGTCGCCCACTTATTCGCCACAGGACATCAGCCGCATCTCCGGTTTTCTCGGCATGACAAAAAAAGAATTCAAAGAAAAGTGGTTGTACAGGGACCGCACGGGTGACTGGCTCAACCGGTCCACACCCTGCCAGTTTCTTGATCCCAAAACGAACTACTGTTCAATCTATACCGTGAGGCCCTCTGATTGTGCAGGCTTTCCCCACCACAGTACAAAGAAGATCCGCGACTACGGTCACGTATACAAGCAAAATGTGGAATTTTGTCCTGCCACCTACCGGCTGGTGGAGACCATGCATGAGGGTATCCGTCAGGGTAAGTGGACGTTAAAATAAAACGCATGTGGTCCGCTGAAAAAAAAGGGTTCAAAGCCTGGCTTCAGTTGGAAAAATCACTTTCCGCCCATTCAGTAGATGCTTACCTGCACGATATCGATAAGCTTACCCAATTTCTTTCTACCCAGTCAAAATCTGCCACACCCGACCAGGTTCAACCCGAAGACCTGAGCGCCCTGTTGCGCTGGGTAAATGAGCTGGGCATGACAGCGAGTTCACAGTCAAGGATCGTTTCGGGTATCCGTTCTTTTTTTAAGTACTGCCTGCTCGAGAATATCGTCAAGCAGGACCCGACCCAGCTGCTGGAAACGCCCCGGCTGCGGCGGCTCCTTCCCGATTTCCTGACGGTGGACGAAATCAATCGCATTATCACCTGCATTGACCTGAGTAAACCTGAGGGAGAAAGGAACCGGGCGATATTGGAAACACTTTATAGCTGCGGTCTTCGGGTGTCGGAGCTGGTAAGCCTTAAACTCTCCGCCCTGTATCCCGAACTGGGCTTTATAAAGGTAACCGGTAAGGGCGATAAGGAAAGGCTCGTTCCCATTGGTGAATCGGCGTTGAAATATATCGGGATCTACCGTCACCAGGTGCGCGTTCACCACAAAATAGGAAAAGGACAGGAAGACATTTTATTTCTGAACAGACGGGGATCTGCCCTTACCAGGCAAATGATATTTATCCTGCTGAAAAATCTTGTTAAGGAAGCAGGCATTAAAAAAAAGGTGTCCCCGCATACATTCCGGCATTCATTCGCCACCCATCTCGTCGAAGGTGGTGCGGACCTGCGTGCTGTACAGGAGATGCTGGGTCATGAAAGTATCACTACTACTGAAATTTATACCCACCTCGATCGAGCATACCTTCGTGAAACACTTCAAAAATTCCACCCGGCCTTTCAAAACCCGAAATAACATTGATTTTATACAGTCTGGCAAGGTTGTTGAAAACTTATACTTATCTCCATCACTAAAAAGGAAATTTATGAGCCTTCAGAGTATGTTTACCGCCACACTGTGCGGAGTTGTTATCGGCGTATTGATCGCCCCGGCCAAAGGATCGGAGACCCGCAGGAAATTGCAGGATTCCATGGACAATGTGAAGGATAAGCTCCGCAGACTGCGGGGCACGACCAACGAAGAGCTTGACGAAATGCACCGGGTCTTTGAACAGGAAATCAGCGGACTGCGTACTGACATCCGCGAAAAAGTGCTGAAGCTTATCGAAGTGAGCAAGAAGGGCTACAACCACGTGAAAGCGGAGGCTATGTCTTAGTGTTCACTAAAGAGGTCCCCGGAATGATCCTGAATCTTTGTATCACCAGACTGAGGAGAATTACTCCCAGCGCGCCAATGGCATTCAGCCAGAGGAAACTGATGTTTACGATTCCATTCTGGTTTAGCAGGTGAATGGCGATCACAAACAACTCCACCACAACGGCGCTGTAAAACACCGGCGTTGCGCTGATCTTTTTGAAATAGAAAGCTACCAGGAAAATTCCGAGGATCACTCCATAGAATAGCGATCCCAGTACATTGACTGCCTCAATAAGGCTGTTACCGATATTATATGCAAGCTGGGCCACGACGACGCAGAAAATTCCCCAGAAAAGGGTATAGTACTGTGATACCCGGAACTCTTTTACGGGTTCCATCGGCTTTTTCACCCAACGTTTGTGTAAGTCGTTCATAGTGGAAGACGACAGCGAATTGAGTGAGGCTGCAATGGAACCCCATGCCGACAAAAAAATCACCGCGATGAGCAGGCCGATCAGGCCTTTCGGCAGGTGGTCAATCACAAAACGGAGAAAAATATAGTTGGTATCGTTTGGATCGCCGTTTACTTCTTTGTCTTTCAGCCAACGCTGAATGGTTTTCCGTAATTCGGTCTGACGTTTCTGAACGAATTGCATCGTGAGCCCCTGCCGCATGCGCTGTTCTGCCTGCGGTTCGTTGCCGGGTTTCATCTGCTCTATTTTTTCATCCTGCAGATGTTCGTATTCCTTCATCACAATTTTCAGAGAATCCGCATATTTGGTTTTGGACAGTAGGTCGAGCTGGGTCTGATTGAAAAATAACGGTTCCCGGGCATACTGATAATAAGCAAACACGAGTACCCCAAGCAGCAGGATACTAAACTGCATCGGAACCTTGACAAGGCCGTTAAGAAGAAGGCTCAGACGGCTTTCACGCGTTGATTTTGCCGTCAGGTAACGGCCAACCTGCGACTGATCCGTGCCAAAATATGAGAGCTGCAAAAAAAATCCGCCGATCAGCCCGCTCCATATATTATACCTGTCATTCCACTGGAATTTTTCATCTGTTCGCCCTGAAGTAATAACATTGAGCTTACCGGCCCGTCCGCCAATATGAAGTGCGTCGGAAAGACCTACATCTCCCGGCAGCAGGTGAACTACCATATAGCCCGCCATGAACATGCCGGCAAAAATGATAACGAACTGCACCTGCTGGGTGTAGGCCACCGCTTTGGCCCCGCCCGTAAACGTATAGATGATCAGCAGACCACCCATTAGCATATTCGTCCAGAGGATATTCCATCCCAGCAGGGAGGAAAGAATGATCGAAGGCGCGGAAATACTGATGCCGGTTGACAGTCCGCGCTGTAAAAGGAAAAGCAATGCAGTAAACGTCCTCGTCTTCCCGTCAAATCTTTCTTCCAGGAACTGGTAGGCCGTAAATAATTTCAGCTTATGGAAAACAGGAACAAAAGTCACACAGAGAATCACCATAGCCAGCGGCAGCCCGAAGTAATACTGAACGAAACGCATGCCGTCAGTATAAGACTGACCGGGCGCTGAAAGAAAAGTTACCGCACTTGCCTGCGTACCGATGATTCCAAGCAGGATAAGCAGCCAGGAGGAACTCCGGTTCAGCAGAAAATAATTCTCCAGGTTTTTTTCTTCCCTGCTTTTATAAAGGCCATACAGGATGATGCTCAGGAGGGTCACCACCAAGACAATCCAGTCGATGACACTCATGAAAAATATTTGGTGAAGAAATAAAAAAAGACAATCAGCGCAGCGAGAAACCCCACGACCAGCACATACCAGGATCTCCAGGAATTAAAAACAGGAGGCTTTTCGTCCGGCGGGAGGTTCATATTATTTTTTTGAATTTCGGCGGCCGGCCATCAGCATGGCAGCAATCAATCCCAGCAGGAGTCCGATCAGCAGCCCAACCGTCACTTTCTTAATCAGCCTCCCTATAAGGAGGCCCGTACCTATGGCCACGATCGTAGCGATTTCCCTTCTGTTCAGCATGCTATTTATTCCCGTTTTGATTGAGTGCGATCAGGTTGGCAAAAAGCCGGTAAGCACCGGGAATGCCCGCAGGCAATTCCCTGAAAAAAACAAGTCCGGTGTATGTGAAGTTCCCTTTGCCATACCGGCAGGTGATCAGGCTGCCCCGCTGGTCCGCTTCTCCGGTATCATGCATGGAAAATACCGACTGGTAGTTCGGGTCCGCACGCTGCGCAAAGTAAATGCCCCTTTCCTGTACCCATCCTGCAAAATCCTTTGTTGTGATCTGGTTTGGAAAATGCATCAGTGGATGATCGGGCAGTAACACATTTACTGTTGCATCCTCTTCCGCCACGCGGGCATTGGAAATCACAAAGGGATAAGGACCTATCCTCGTGGAATCATCCGGATTGCGGTTATACTGAACGATCAGGTTTCCGCCATTTTTTACGTAATCCATCAGCACCGTGTATTTCTCCGTGAGCCAGTCGTGAACATCATAGGCCCGCACGCCGGTAACAATAGCATCGAGATTTTTCAACCCAGAGGGATTCACAGACTTTTCATTCAGTATTTCCACCGTATAGCCCATAGCGCGGAGTGCTTCAGCTACCCGGTCACCGGCACCTTCTATATATCCGATCCTTGTACCCTTTATGGCAAGATCCAGATTCAGCAGGTTTGAATGAGCCGCCCGGAAGTAATCGATGCGTGGAATATGTTCATATGAAATGGTCCTGCACTGCTGGAGCGTATCGGATCCGCTTTCCGTGGCCTTCACCGCCCATGATCCTGTTTGCCTCTCCAAATCATTTTCGGATCTGAGCATAAAACGGAAATAATCCGGGGAGGAACCCAGGCTGCTGATCTCAAATCCGGGCACCGGTGTAATTTTTATGAACGACTTGTCAGATGCTGTCCCACTGACCGAAGCCGGATGAACCATGACGGTTTCCGTATCTTTTTTTGTCTTCCACTGGCGGTTGACGGTGAGCTCGGTTTCCTTCCCTTTTGTGAACACCATAAGATCCGGATCACAGTAGGCCATCTGGTCAGGTACGATGGTCAGTGGCTCGAAAAGTTCCCCTTTTACAGCATCTGTGTATTTATATATCACAGCCTGATGAAATTCGAATGTTCTGCCTTGAAGTGCAACCTGGAAAACAGCTTCAAGCGCAGGCGGATTTTCCGCCCTGCCGATGAGTTCCTGGTTATTTACATTGAATGAACCCGGCGACATCGGTTCCACTAGCCAGTAAGGTTGAGAAATGGGCAGTCCCTTAAGCGAAACCACCCGTGCTATGGAATAATTCACGCCGGGATTCAGGTCCTGATGCCAGATGGTATCCTGTCCGTTAAGTATAACCTTCTCCACCCTTACGGGAATAAGCGAACGGTTGAGCACCCTCAGGGTTACGGAAAGATTTTTATTCTGCCGGACATAGCCCCCGCCTACATTCGCTTCCAGCCACAAGCCGCTGCATGCGCGGATCAGCTCCTGTACTTCTTTGAGTTTCCGGTTGCGCCAGTATGATTCCGGAAGCGAATTCAGCTTGTCATACAGGCTGATGAGCATCGGCAATGAGGCCGCGGGTGCCTGAGGATTAAAGGAACTGATCAGTTTATCTACCAGTTTTCCTATTGGCTTCCCTCCGGGAATGCGATTCCAGCTTACATCGATGTTCTCCAGCAGGGATTGTTTCGCGGAATCGCCACCGATGATGCTGAAATATTCTGTAACGTTTCCCCGGCTGTGCGCAAGACCAAAGCCCTGTGACTTATGCTGGCTGCGGCTGTCGGCAGCGATCTCGCCATAACTTTTACCTGCAAGCGTATTGAATCCGCCCACTTCTATTTTCAACTGGTCTTCACTGGTGGTATTCGTCCTTCCAAAATTATAATTGTTCCAGAACAGTCTTCTGGCCTGCCATGGCCCGACGCCGAAAGCAAATTGTTCGGGAAATTTTTGGGGGTCCGCGGCGGCCGCGTAGGCCATTCTTGCCAGTACCGCCGAAGCAGAATGCTGACCATGACCCGCTCTTTTATCCTCGGGAAAACGCGTAATGATCACGTCGGGCTGAAATTTCCGGATGACCCATACGACATCACTGAGTATTTTCTGCTCATTCCATATCCGCAGGGCTTCTTCCGTTGACTTTGAAAATCCGAAGTCATAGGCCCGCGAAAAGAACTGCTCCGCTCCGTCAACGCGCCGTGCTGCCAGCAGTTCCTGGGTGCGGATAAGTCCCAGCTCAACACCCTGTTCTTCTCCGATGAGATTCTGTCCGCCATCACCGCGCGTCAGGGAAAGATACCCTGTACGGTACAACTGGTCTTTGGAAAGCCAGGCCAGCAAACGCGTGTTCTCATCATCGGGATGCGCAGCTATATAGAGTACAGTTCCCAGCACACGGAGCTTTTTTATCCGCAGAAGAATGTCGGAAGAACTGTAGGTATCCGGCGCCTGTGCCAGGGCGGCCAGCGGGCAAAACATCCAAATGAATCTGCTGATTACCCCAAGTTTTTTCATCTGTCCGAGTAGGTTAGTATTTGCCAAATTAACGAATCCCCCATTAACAATATTCGATATTCCACCGGCGGCAGGCTTCCGGGGCCCTGAGAATTTTTCCTTAATTTCCGCCAATGCAATACAGGTCCATTTCCCTTTTTGTTTTTCTTGTCATAACCGCCGGGATCCGCCCCGCTTCAGCACAAAAACCCCGGGCACTGATGGAATCAGTCAAGCGCGTGACCTGCAGAAACGGTGCCGTGGTATCGGCTCATCCACTGGCCAGCCAGGCCGGTCTGACGATCCTGAAAAAAGGAGGAAATGCCGTGGACGCAGCGATCGCCACACAGCTCGCCCTGGCTGTAGTATATCCGGGTGCGGGCAATATCGGCGGAGGCGGGTTCATGGTGGCTCACCTGAAAAACAAAAAAAATCTGGCGATTGATTTTCGGGAGAAAGCACCCGTTGCGGCCAGCCGGGATATGTACCTGAACTCAAGAGGTGAAGTGGTTGAAGGTAAAAGTGAAGACGGGCACCTCGCTGCGGGCGTCCCGGGATCGGTAGCAGGAATTTTTAAATATTATCCTTATGCACGGCTTCCTTTTCGGGAACTGATCACGCCGGCAATCAGTCTGGCAGAAAACGGCTTTGCCATTTCGCAGGCTGAGGCAGACGACCTCAATGAAAATCAGGATGCGTTTAAAAAATTCAACTCCGTCACACCGGTTTTTGTGAAAGCCGGAGGATGGAAAAAAGGAGATATCCTGATACAGCATGACCTCGCGCTCACCCTGCGACGTATCCGCGATCTGGGCGTGAAAGGATTTTATGAAGGAGAAACGGCCAAACTGATCATCGCCGAAATGAAAAGAGGCGGTGGCCTGATCACAGCAGAAGACCTCAGAACCTATACGGCCGTGGAAAGAAAACCGGTGGTGTTTATTTATAAAAATAAATACACCATCATCACCATGCCCCTGCCCAGCAGTGGCGGGGTCCTGTTGCCACAGATGATGAACATGATCGCCGATCGTTCTATCGGACAGTACGGATTTGAAACGCCTGAATCCGTACACCTTATGGCAGAAGTGGAAAGGCTGGCCTATGCAGACCGGGCACAATGGCTCGGCGACCCTGACTTTGTAAAAATTCCCGTGAGGACGCTCACTAGCGAATCCTATGCAAAACAAAGAATGAATGGATACAAAAAGGATTCTGCGGGTAAGAGTGAAATGATAAAAGCCGGACAAATTCCTGAGTCAGAAGAAACCACTCATTTCGACGTATATGACAGGGAGGGCAACTGCGTTTCTGTTACGACCACCCTCAACGGCGGCTTTGGCAGCCATACGGTAGTATCCGGCGCGGGCTTTCTGCTGAACAACGAGATGGATGATTTCAGTATGAAACCCGGGGTTCCCAATATGTATGGAGCTGTAGGCGGAGATGCCAATGCGATACTGCCCGGAAAAAGAATGCTGAGTTCAATGACGCCCACCATCGTCCTGGAAGGTGAACGTCCCTTTCTCATCCTCGGCACACCGGGTGGCACGACGATTACCACTTCTGTTTTTCAAACGCTCGTGGATATCATAGAATTCAAAATGACTGTGCAGGACGCAGTCAACAAACCCAAATTTCACCACCAGTGGCTCCCGGATATTCTTTATATCGAAAAAGAGTTTCCTGCAGGGGTCGCCGTACAGCTTCAGCAGATGGGATATACAGTCAAAGAAAGAGGCCCTATCGGCCGGGTGGAAGTCATCCGCATTTCCCGGGATGGGAATATAGAGGCCGTTGCCGACCGGCGTGGAGATGATGATGCTGCAGGATACTAATCCCTGTTTTGGCCAAAATTTGCGTGGCCGGTGCACAACCATGCACTCACTTTGGACGTTTTGAGAACGTTTCACTGCTTAACGTTTAAGTTTTAAGCATTTAGCATAGAAACCCAGCACAGTTTTTGTAATTTTAGCGATCTAATCTCACTATCTGAAAAAAGCCGGTAAAATAATCCGCAGGACGCTAATCGCCCTGATTCTACTCCTGCTGGTCGCCTGGGGCTTAATCCATACCCGGCCTGTACAGAACTGGCTTCTGACCCGCGTGACGCAAACCCTTTCCCAAAATCTTCATGCAAAAATTTCAATTGAAGAGATCGACTTTTCACTCTTCGACAAGATGAAGCTTAACGGGGTGATGGTATATGACCGCCAGGGAGATACTTTGTTGTATGCCGGTCAGGTAAGGGTAAATATTACAGACTGGTTCTTTTTCAAAGAAAAGATTGAACTGAAATATGTTGGCCTCCGCGACAGCTATGTAAGGATTTACCGGAAGGATTCTGTATGGAACTATCAGTTCCTCGCCGATTATTTCAGTTCGGGGAATACAGCCTCCAAACCTATTCAGCTTCAGATCCGCGATATAGATATTTCAAATCTTCACCTGCTGCAGCAGGACGCCTGGCGCGGTGAGGATATGGAACTCCGTCTGGGCGCACTCAACCTGGATGCTGAACAGTTTGACCTGCAAAAAAAAATTGTCGTGATCCATAAGCTGACTATCACGCGCCCGGATTTTGCCATCCGCAGTTACAATGGTTTCCGACCCTCAATGCCCGCCGGAGACCCAATCATTATGAATGATCCCGCAAAGCTGCGATGGAATGCCGGCGAGTGGAATATCTCCGCCCGCAGCGTAGTGATTACAAAAGGAGCTTTCCGGGACGACAAGATTCTGGACAAGAACCTCTCCGCTGTCTTTGACAGCTACCATATGAATTTTACGCAGATCGAAGCAGACTTCCGCGATGTTCATTTTGTAAGGGACAGCATCCGTGCAAAAATGCACCTGGCTACGAAAGAAAGATCTGGAATTGTGGTAAAACACCTGGATGCCAATATTCATTTTTACCCCGAGGGCATGATCTTCCACAATTTCGACCTGGAGACTTCAAAAAGCCATCTCAGGAATTATTTTGCCATGAAGTTTAAGTCCTTCGACGACCTGTCTGATTTCACAGGCAAAGTCGTCCTGGAGGCAGACTTCACAAACGCTACGGTAGACAGCGATGACATTGGCTATTTTGCTTCCGGCCTGAAAAGCTGGAAGAAGAATATCCTTATCACGGGCAGGATCAAAGGCACCGTGGCCAACCTGGCCGCAAAAAATATCCGCATCAATGCCGGATCACATACCGAACTCCGGGGCGACTTTCACCTGACCGGCCTTCCCGATATCAACAGGACATTTATCGATTTCCGGTCTAACGATTTCCGTACTACCTATCCGGACATCATTACATTTGTCCCTTCCCTTAAAAATATCAGAAACCCCAGGATCGACCGCATCGGCAATCTGCGTTTCGTTGGAAATTTCCTGGGCACACTTCAAAACTTCGTCACCTCCGGCACCATCCAGACCGACCTGGGCAGCATGGTGACCAACCTGGCCATGCAGATTCCCGATAAGGGTCCGGCGCTTTATTCCGGCAACCTGCTGACAAGTGATTTTCAGCTGGGGAGGTTTCTCGAAGATTCCAGCCTTGGCAAAATGTATTTTAACGGAAAAGTACACGGCACCGGACTTTCCATTAACACCATCAGTGCGGGCCTGGAAGGAACTATCCGGCAGTTCAATTATCAGGGATATACCTATGAGAACATCTATGTCAATGGCCAGGTCGCCAAAAAAAGATTCGATGGAAAGATCATTTCCAATGATTCCAACCTCCGGGCAACCCTGATCGGACTGATCGATTACAGTCATGATACGCCAAAATTCGACTTCAATGCAACCGTCGAACAGGCCAGGCTTAAAGCCCTGCACCTGACAAAGGACAGTATTGACTTTATTGGCAAACTGCAATTCAATTTCACCGGTAATGACATAGACAAATTCTTGGGGAAGGCCAGAATATTCGACGCGTCGATATTCCGTCAGGGAAAACGAATGTCCTTCGATTCGCTGGTCGTCGAATCAAATATCATCGACAGCAGCAAAACCATCACGGTCGTGAGCAATGAGTTCGAGGCGGCCATTGTAGGTGAATTCTCCATAAAGAAACTGCCATCGGCTTTTCAGGATTTTCTGCACCGCTATTATCCGAGTTATATTAAGCCGAATACGGTGAAGCTGAGCAACCAAAAATTCAGTTTTGTCATCACGACCCGCCAGGTGGATCCTTATTTCGAACTTTTCTCCAAAGACATTCGGGGATTTAACAACAGCAATATCAATGGCCGTATCCAGAGTGATCAGAATCTGCTGAATGTGAATCTGGAAGTACCCCAGTTCAATTACAGGAATATCGCTTTTTATAAAGTGGAACTGCATGGGAACGGCAACTACGACAGTCTCTCGATGGATACCCGGATCGGCGAAGTGTATGTGAGTGACAGTCTTCATTTTCCCCTGACCCATATCCAGTTTAGGTCGTTTGATGATGTGTCGCAGGTGAAGATCAATACAAGTGCAAACCAGACACTGAATGCCGCCAACATTTCAGCCGAAGTAACCACACTGAGTGACGGTGTGAAGATCAAATTCAATCCCTCCACTTTTGAAATCAATAGTAAGACATGGACGATCGACAAGAACGGTGAATTGCTTTTCTCACAGAATACTGTGGGGGCTGAATCCGTGCGGATCTATTCCGGTGAACAGCAGCTGCTGGTGAGCACAACGCTTTCCGGTGAAGGAAACTGGAAGGACGTGCACCTGGAACTGCAAAAAATAAATATCGGCGATTTTGCCCCCTTCTTTATTAAGGATGAAAGGGTTGAAGGGATACTGACCGGAAGGGCTGATATTTCAGATCCCTTTCACCACATCGATGCCCGGTTCAGCGGTACGGCGGAATATTTTCGCTTCTCCAATGATTCGGTGGGAAAGGTAAACCTGACAGCGAATTATAATAAGTCCACCGGCCTCGTCAATGCCACCGTCGCTTCAGACAACAAAGACTACCAGTTTGACATGAAGGGCGTCTTTGATACCAATGACAGCGCCAAGACACCGATAAATATTACCATCCCCAATATGGTCAACACGAAAGTGGACCTGCTTGAAAAATATATCGGAGAGATATTTACAAATGTTACGGGACATGCAACCGGATCCCTGCAGATCATCGGGTCGGGAAGCAACCTCAATTATATCGGGGATCTCCACCTCACCGATGCGCGCCTTCACGTGAAGTATACCCGCTGCACCTATTTTATTCCATCTGCTTTTGTGCAGATGCGTGAAGACCGGATCGACTTTGGCAATTTTCAAATCAGGGATTCTCTGGGTAATACGGCGGACGTCAGCAAAGCATTCCTTTATCATCATTCTTTCAGGGACATGCGCTATGATTTCGCGATCAATACCAATAAACTCCTGCTGCTGAATACAAAGATCACAGACAACAACCAGTTCTATGGCAGGGTGATCGGCCGTGCAAACGTAAAACTCTACGGACCTCAGGAAGACCTGCAGATGGATATCAAGGGCGAGCCTACCGACAGCTCGGTTTTCTCCATACCGACAAATACAAGCCGCGAAAGTGCCTATGCTGACTTCATTGTGTGGAAAGTGTATGGCAAGGAGATGGAGCCCGAGAAGCTCGCCTCCTCTTCCGGAAATTTCACGGTCACGCTCGACGTCACCGCGAACAATTTTGCCCGTTGCGAACTGATCATTGATCCGCTTACCAAGGATGTAATCACGGCCTATGGACATGGTAACCTGCACATGCGCGTAGGCACCAATGAAGACATGTCAATCCGCGGGCGCTATGTGATTGACCGGGGCAACTACAATTTTTCCTTCCAGTCATTCATCAAGAAACCGTTTGTCTTCATGCAAAATGGCGACAACTTTATTCAGTGGACAGGAGATCCCTATGATGCAGACATTAACGTGCAGGCAATCTACGAAGCGGAGAATATTCAGTTTAGCGACCTGGACAATAAATCCTATTCTATCAGCAACACCGGTAAAGCCAAGACCTACAGGGGACCCGTATGGGTGGTAGCCACACTGAAGGATAAACTGCTTCATCCTACCATCAGCTTCGAGCTACAGCTTCCTCCCAACAGCGAATTACGAAACGATGCAAGTGCCACACTCACACTGATGCAGATCAACCAGGAACCCAGTGAGCTCAATAAGCAGGTTGCCTTTCTGCTGGTATTTAACAGTTTCGGACCCATGAGCACGAGCAACACGGCTTATACAGCGAATGAAGCCGTGAATGGAATTGTGGTGAACAGCATTTCTTCGGCGCTATCGAATACAATGAGCGGAGTTTTCTCCAGTTATTTTCAAAAATTCTTTAAGGACAAAAGCATTCGCGTCAACTTCAATGCGGCGCTTTACAACGGAACGGCCCTGGAGACAACGGAGGCCACTCCTACTACCAACTCCACATATGACCGTACCAATGTTAATCTTTCCGTCATAAAAAGCTTTCTCAATGAACGCCTCACTTTTACCGTGGGCAGTGCACTTGATGTCGGGCTTACTACCCAGCAAAACTCTTATTCATCGGTCCAGTTCCTGCCCAATGTGACAGCGGAATGGAAACTCACGCAAAACGGTCATGTGGTCCTCACACTGTTTTACCGCGACTCATACAATTACCTTTCAGTAGGTAATCATACCATGAACAGCTCAGGTACCAGTATATCCTACAGAAGGGATTTTGACAAGCTGGATGAAATTTTCAAGAAAAAAAAGAAGCCCGTTGAAAGCGAACCGGAAACAAAAAATCCGGAGAGTGAGCCTGCAACGAAAAACTAGTATCTCAGCGTTCCATCTCGTGACCCAGTTTATCTCGTTTGGTGTTCAGATATTTTTCGTTGTGCGGGTTGGAAGGTATCTGAATCGGAATCGTTTCCACGATTTCCAGGCCATACCCGGAAAGTCCCGTGCGTTTCCTGGGATTATTGCTGATCAGTTTAATTCTTTTCACTCCGAGGTAGCGAAGAATTTGTGCGCCTACTCCGTAATCCCGTTTGTCCATGGGAAAACCAAGATGAAGATTGGCTTCCACCGTGTCCATCCCGTCTTCCTGTAGTTTATAGGCTTTTAGTTTATTCACCAGTCCTATACCACGCCCTTCCTGGTTCATATACAGGATAATGCCTGTCTTGTTAGCGTCAACCATCTGCATGGCTTTATGCAGCTGATCGCCGCAGTCGCAACGCAGGGAGCCCAGAATATCCCCGGTGAAACAGGATGAATGTACGCGTACCATCACCGGATCATTTTCTTTCCATTCACCTTTGATGAGGGCAAGGTGCTCATTTGAAGTGTTTTTTTCCCGGAAAGCGACGAGTTTGAAATGCCCGTATTTGGTGGGCATGTCCACCCGCACGATCTCCTCTATCAGGGAGTCGGTCTTCATGCGGTATTCGATCAGGTCGCGTATGGAAATAAGTTTGAAATCGAATCGCCGCGCAATTTCTTTAAGTTCCGGCAGACGCGCCATGGAGCCATCTTCATTCATGATTTCCACGAGGATGCCGGCCCCTTCGAATCCCGCAAGCCGGGCCAGATCGATGGTAGCTTCCGTATGGCCAGCCCTCCGCAATACCCCGCCTTTTTTTGCCCGGAGAGGAAATATATGCCCGGGCCTCCCCAGATCTCCCGGACGGGTAGCGGGATTGATGAGCGCCTGGATGGTGAGTGCACGATCGTGAGCCGAGATGCCGGTAGTGCATCCATGTCCCAGCAGGTCAACAGAAACCGTAAAAGCCGTTTCATGCAGTGCGGTATTGTTGTTGACCATCAGTTCGAGACCGAGCTCATCACATCTTTCCTCGATGAGCGGAACACAAATCAGTCCCCTGCCGTGCTTACTCATGAAGTTGATCACTTCCGGGGTTGAATTACGGGCGGCTGTAATAAAATCCCCCTCGTTTTCTCTTTCTTCGTCGTCTACCACGATCACCAGCCGGCCCTGACGGATCTCTTCTATGGCGTCCTCGATCTTATCTAACATGAAAATAATTTATGCACAAAGTTACAATTTCCTGCCTGTTATGAAAGAGTACTTAACCTATTGATTTTCAAAATATGAAAAACGTAAACTGCAGATTTTACAGATGTTGAAAAAAATAACCGCTAGAGAAATATTAACATTTGAATTTTTCTTTCCTTTACTCCGCAATTTTCCCCTGCTTCGATTGCCAGCCATCATGGTACGATTGGTTCTCATATGAATTAATGTTTTCATAATCCGTTTTCGGATTCTATCGGTTTTAACTGCATTTATTTTTATAACCTAAACTACCTTCTTTATGAGAAAATGGCTCTTGGTTTTTTTAGTGGCAATTGCTTTCGAACCCTGCCTAAAAGCGCAGGAAACAACCTCGGAAATCGCCGGTCAGGTTCTAAGTTCCGATAAAACGCCCCTGGCCGGAGCAACGCTCACGGCAGTGCATGAACCTTCAGGCTCGACCTATAAAACCACGTCAAGATCCGACGGCCGGTTTAACCTCGCTAACCTGCGTATTGGTGGTCCTTACACGGTTACCGTTACATATGTCGGATACCAGCCCTCACACCAGGAAGACATTTATCTGGTGCTCGGGCAGGAATTCCGGGCCAGTTTTGTTATGACACCGGAAGCAAAACAGCTCAGCGAAGTGGTGGTAACATCGCCGGGCACACAGGGAAAGGTTTTTAATTCCAGTCATACAGGCAATCAGGAGATCATCACCCGGGCACAGATGGAAAGACTGCCGACGATCAACCGTAGTCTCCTGGATTTTACGAAACTCACGCCGGTCGCCAACGGGCTTTCTTTCGGCGGCCAGAGCAGCCAGTACAATAATATCACAGTGGACGGCGCGAACTTCAACAACTCATTCGGACTTTCGGGAACACTGGGCGGGCAAACCAATTCCCAGCCCATCAGCCTGGATGCCCTGGAACAGATCCAGGTAAACGTTTCACCATATGATGTGAGACAGGGTGGCTTCTCCGGTGCAGGCATCAACTCGGTTACCCGCAGCGGAACCAACCAGTTCAGGGGAACTGTTTATACCTATATCAAAGGTCCGGGCACGCAGGGATACAAAGTAGGCGATATCACGGTGCCCAGACAGGATTATTCATATAACCTTACGGGATTCAGCGTGGGCGGACCTATAATTCCCGGTAAACTCTTTTTCTTCGTTAACGGCGAGATGGAAAACAGGACAGACCCCGCTACTTCATGGGTAGCGTCCAGTGCCAGCAATCCCGCCAACGGGGTTTCAGTTTCCAATGCCAATCAGGATACCCTCAATGCGCTGGCTTCTTTTCTAAAGAACACTTCCGCCTCCAAGACATGGTCCTATGATCCCGGACAATATCAGGGATACAGCTATGTAACGCAGAGCAAGAAAGTAACCATCCGCCTGGACTGGAATATCGATCCTGCAAATTCGGTAACCATCAAATACAATTTTCTCAAGTCGTCCCGTCAGACGCAGGCAAGCAACAGCGGGTCCGTGAATTCGTCCTACGGAAGAACGCCGGGCAACTATGCCATGCCCTTCAATGGAAGCGGGTATACAATCAACAACAATTTTGATATTTTCATTGCAGAATGGAACACACGCCTCAGCAATAAGGCCACCAACAAACTGCAGGTGGGATATACAGCTCTCCGCGATTTCAGAAGTGCCGCGACGTCGTCGCCTTTCCCGCTGGTGGATATTTTGGATGGCAGTGGCAACCCCTACACTTCCTTCGGATATGAACAGTTTACGTATGGCAATCTGCTGAACACCGACGTGTGGCAGCTCAATGATATCTTCACCTATTACAAGGGACCGCACGAAATAACACTCGGATTCCAGGGCGCCTATAAGAAATATGAAAACGGATTCTCACCTTCCTACCAGGGAGTATACCGTTTTAAGAGCCTGTCTGATTTCTACGCAGCCGTCGCTGATCCGAATGTGAAAGCCCTGCGTTATGATCTTTCTTATACCCTGCCTCCCGACGGACCATTCCCACTGGTGGGACCGGTGGATTATGAACTCGGATTTTTCGCACAGGATAAATGGAGGATCAAGCCGAACCTGACGCTGATCTATGGTTTGCGCATCGACATCCCTATCTTCAAGAATACCTTCCTGCAGAACGACTCCGTGGCCGCGCTGACAGGATTCTATAATGGCGTGACCCTGAATACCGGTCAGGGACCGACCGTTAACCCCCTGTTCGGACCCCGAATAGGATTCAACTGGGATGTAAACGGAGACCAGAAAACACAGGTCCGCGGTGGAATCGGATTGTTTGCCGGCCCGCCTCCCTTTGTGTGGATCAGCAACCAGACATCAAACAGCGGAGTGGCCCTGTTCGGTTCGATCAGCAATTCCACCACAGCCTCTTTCAGTCCGCAAGTCGATCCAAACCCCAACTGGCCGGCCAATGCTACAAAGTCAGCCAGCTCCTCTTATAGCCTGAATGTTACAGATCCTTCTTTCAGGTTCCCTCAGGCCCTTAAGAGCAGCATTGCCATCGACCAGAAACTTCCGAAGAATTATATTGTTACCCTGGAGTTCACCTGGGCGAAAGATGTCAACGCAGTATTTTTCCAAAATGTCAACCTGCCGGATCCCTCAGCGGGTACACCCCTGATCGGAGCGGATAACCGTATTCACTATCCGGCAAGCCAGATCTATGCTGTTGGCGGTCCTTCAAAAGCCACACCCTCCAATCCGAATATTGGCAACGCGATCTATATGACCAATGTAAATGAAGGATGGGCATATACGGCAACCCTGCAGATACAGAAAAATTTCAAAAACCTCTACCTGAACGCTGCCTACACCTACAGTATGGCCAAGGACGTAATGGTAGGCGGTTCTACGGCTGCCACCATGTGGGGATCCAAACCCATTTCTGGAGATCCCAATGCCGCCCAGGTAGGATATTCCAACTCCTATATGCCGCAACGCATCATTGCTTCTGCCTCATACAGGTTTGTTTATGGAAAAAATTTCGCCACTACGGTGGGACTCCTGTTTGAAGCCGCTCCCTCAGGCATCGGGTCCTATGTCTATTCGAGCGATCTTAACGGGGACGGGCAAACCTCCAATGATCTGCTTTATATTCCTACAGAAGCAGATTACGCGAGCGGAAATTATAAAACAGCCAATGGCGGCGGCACAGATACAAGGACACCGGATGAAGTATGGGCCCAGATCAATGCTTATATCAAGCAGGATGGTTATCTGAACAAACACCGCGGACAGTACGCAGAAAGAAATGCCCTGATTTTTCCCTGGTACAAGAGAGTGGATATGAATGTGACGCAGGATGTTTACATGAAAATCGGTCAGAATACGCATACCCTTCGCCTTTCGGTGGATATTGTAAACGTCGGCAACCTGATCAACAGCAGCTGGGGTGTTTATCAGCTGCCTGCGGCGGGTACCGGATCGAGCATACTGGCGAGCGGCGTTCCCAATGTCATCAACGTGGGCCTGATTTCCTCCAAAGTGACGAACAATGTTCCGGTATATTCATTTCCCTACCAGATTGCCGCTTCCAAGACGCCCTATACGACAAGCTGGAAGGACGATACGAGCCTGGCTTCCCGCTGGCAGATGCAGTTCGGGATCCGGTATCTTTTTAACTGATCCGGTCGGTCTTTTTGATGAGGTTAGCAGGAAGTGCGCGCCGCTTTGAAAGTTCAAGGCGGCGCTTTTTTTCGGGATATGAGCAAACAGGCCCGGTGACCGATAAAATCATTAATCGGCTTTTTAGACGATATTTATATATATCGGCAGATTAAACGATATTTGTTAAAATCGGTAAAGTAGCCGATATTCGTATTATGAACGCTGTCATCACAGGCGATATCATCAATTCCAGGAAAAGCAGGCAGGACAAATGGCAGGCTCCCCTGAAGAAATTATTATCACGGTTCGGAAAATTTCCGAAAGACTGGGAGACGTCCAGGGGCGACAGCTTCCAGGTGGAAATCAGGGAACCGGAAAAATCTTTGCTGGCCGCCATTACCATTAAAGCGCTTGTCAAATCCCTGGGTATAAAAAAAATGGACGTGCGGCTGGCCATCGGTATAGGAGAAATATCTTATCACGCACCCAGGATCTCAGACGCTTCAGGCACGGCCTTCATCTATGCCGGTGAAAAATTTGAGACCCTGAAAAAAATAAAACAAAATCTTGCAATCAAAACCGCCTGGCCGTCAACGGACCGGGAAATAAACCTCATGCTCCGCCTTGCATTGATCGCCATGGACAAATGGACTGTACCGTCGGCCGAACTGGCTTTCCTTATTTTCATGGAAAAATACAGTACGGGGAAAATTCTGTCCCAGAAGGAGCTCGAAATAAAATTAAAACTCAAACAGTCGTCTGTCAGCGAACGCCATACCCGGGCACAGATCGATGAGATAAAAGACCTCCTGGAATATTTCAGTAACCGGATCAAAAATCCTTTAACATCATGACGCTGCTCATTCAGTTTTTGCTGGCCCACCTGATCGCAGACTTCTTCCTTCAGCCAGATCGCTGGGTAAAAGATAAAGAGGAAAAAAAATGGCGTTCCCCTTTTTTATACCTGCATACTGCCGTCAACTTTATTCTGATTTTAGTCATCACAGGAAATGCGGGTTACTGGAAACAGGCTCTCTGGATAGCAGGTCTGCATTTCATCATAGACCTGTGTAAAGTTCAATTTCAAAAAACCAGGACAAAAAGAATATGGTTTTTTATCGATCAGGGCCTGCATGTTCTAACTATTACTGCCGTGTGGGCTTTCAGTACGCATTGGATCCCGGATTGGCACAGACTCCAGAATAAAAATGCACTGATCATCCTTACGGCGGTACTGACCCTGATCAATCCCGCATCCGTCATTGTGAAAACTATCATTTCCAAATGGCCGCCCGACCTGACAGCATCACGCATCGATCAGCAGACCCTGCAGGATGCCGGCAAATGGATCGGCATTCTGGAAAGACTGATGATCTTCGGATTTATACTCCTCGGCAAATGGGAAGGTATTGGATTCCTGCTGGCGGCGAAATCAGTTTTCAGGTTCGGTGACCTAAAGGATGCCAGAGATATGAAACTAACGGAATATGTACTGATCGGCACACTGCTGAGTTTTGGAGTGGCCATGTTGCTCGGAGCGCTCACCGTTCATTTTACCGGCATTGATGCTAATGCTCTCCTTAACTGAGTTGCTGTACAGCAGGAACGGCTACGGGAGGAAATGCCCATTCGAGAAAAAAGGGAAATGCTTCCGCCCAGGTCGGAACGTCATGGCGGCCTCCATCCATTTCATAATATAAAATATCCGTTTCAGGATCATATCCCTTATCGAGCAATACGGCAATCAGATCTTTCGTATCGTCGATCGAGTCGATGATGCCGTTCCCATTGCGGTCTTCCGATTCATCCTCTGTTCCGCACTGAAAGAAAAATTTCAGACCGGGCTTTTTTTCGTCTTCCCTGATCTGGTTATGCATGATGCGGTGATGGTCGTCGGAATAAAGCGGATCGTCCTTGTCAACCAGCCTCCACCACAGAGAGCCGGAAAAAATACCGGCCTGGCGGAACAGATCTCCATTATTCCATGAAATATCGAGCGCACTCAGGCCTCCCAGGGAAAAACCGGCAAATGACCAGCTTTCACTGAGTCTTCCGGGAAAAAGCGTCCGGATGGCCGGAATCAATTCCCCGGTAACAAAGGCGGTGTATTGTGCTGCAAGGTTCCCCCTTCCTTTATAGTCGGGTGTTACCGCCGCGCCATATTCCCATTTGCGTTTTGCACCCGCATGAATACCGACGCAAAGAACCGGCCTGATCGATCCGGACCGGTAAAGATCTGCGAGTATGGATTCGAAATGCATGGTCTGCAGGTCCTGTCCGTCATTGATCAATAAAACATCGAGTTGTTGCCCGTTTTGTCCGGGTGGAAGATAAAAGTCGATACGCAGGTCTCTTTCCAGAAATGATGATGGAAAAGACAGGGTTTCAATAGTCCTGATCCAGGGGTTTACGGACGGCATAGCTTCAAAAATAGGGAAGATTGCGGAGTTCATTTGTTTTTGTACCTTTTTAAAAATAAATTTGAATCCCTCCTTTACATATGCCCATAAAAGAAGATTATCACAAATGGCATTCACCTTCCCTGGGCCGCGATATCGAAATGCTCAGTTTCGGATATGCCGGCCAGCCGGTCATTCTTTTCCCCACTTCCAAGGGTGCCTATTATCAGAACAAAGATCAGGGCATGATCGAAGCGGCACACTGGTTCCTGGAAAACGGAAAAGTGAAGATTTACTGTCCGGACAGTATCGATGCAGACAGCTGGTATAACAAATCGATCCCTCCACATGCGCGGGCCTATAACCAGGATCGTTACGACCGGATGATTGCCACTGAGCTCGTGCCCTGGGCGCAACACGAAACAGGTTATGGAAGAATGGCCTTTGCAGGCTGCAGCTTCGGTGGATACCATGCAGTCAATACAGCGTTCCGCCATCCTGAACTGGCGGGTTATTGTTTTTCCATGAGCGGCGCTTTCGACGTCAAGCAGTTTACGGAGGGCTACTACGACGATACCATCTTTTTCAATAATCCGGTAGACTATATCCCGGGCGACAACAATCCCAATCTCTGGAAAATGGGAATCGTACTCGGCACCAGCGAATACGATATCTGTAAAGCAGACAACGAGCGGCTGGACCTCATTCTTCAGCAGAAAAATATCCGTCACTGGCTGGATGTGCGTCCGCATGCCACGCATGACTGGCCGATATGGCGTGAAATGTTTCCGCACTATCTATCCTTAATACATTAACTTCCTGAAATAAATTAACCGCATGAAAAAGATCGGCGTTCTTTACGGCAAAGAAAGGAGCTTTCCCATGGCTTTTATCGAAGCGGTCAACGGGAAAAATGTAAGGGGCATCCAGGCAGAATCCGTCCTGATCGACAAAGTGGTACAGGGTCAGCCTTCCGGCTACAGCGTGATCATCGACCGTATATCCCAGGACGTGCCTTTCTACAGGGCTTATCTAAAGAACGCAGCTCTAAGCGGCACCGCCGTTATCAACAATCCTTTCTGGTGGAGTGCTGACGAAAAATTTTTTAACAACGCCCTCGCGACAAAAATAGGCGTGCCTGTTCCAAAGACCGTTATTCTTCCCTCCCGTGAATTGCCGGAAGACACTTCCGACCTTTCGTTCTCCAACCTGTCGTATCCGCTGGACTGGGAATCCATATTCCGTTATGTTGGCTTTCCTGCCTACATGAAACCGTTTGCCGGAGGAGGCTGGAAAAATGTATACCGCCTGCAGAGTGCAGAAGATTTTTACCAGAAACACAGTGAGACGGGCAGGCTGGTCATGCTGCTTCAGGAAGAAATCGTGTTCGAAGAATACTACCGTTGTTACTGTATTGGAGGAAAATATGTACGCATCATGCCCTATGAGCCGCGCAATCCTCACCACCTGCGTTATGTAGCGGGATTTACTCCTTCGGAAGAAAGGCTGCGCCAGATGGAACAGATCGTGCTGCGTATAAACCATTACCTGGGCTATGATTTTAATACGGTGGAACTCGCCGTAAAAGACGGGATTCCCTATGCCATCGATTTTTGCAATCCGGCACCTGAT
>Ga0207645_10000444_pt1 | contig 34381 bp, 30 predicted proteins | sample KBSM53metaG_FD_184331 | JGI IMG/M metagenome (GOLD analysis project Ga0207645, IMG submission 184331) | Miscanthus rhizosphere microbial communities from Kellogg Biological Station, Michigan, USA - KBS M5-3 metaG (SPAdes) (version 2) | ecosystem: Host-associated > Plants > Roots > Rhizosphere >...
AGCTGGAAGGCCGCTCGATGTTGGTGAAGAAGAGTATTCCGGCACCCGTCGAATGCATCGTGCGCGGCTATCTCGTGGGATCCGGCTGGAAAGACTATCAACAGACTGGCGCGGTTTGCGGCATTCCGTTGCCGCGAGGACTGGTCGAGGCATCCCGGCTCGATCAGCCGATCTTCACACCGTCAACGAAGGCGCCCGTCGGCGCCCATGATGTGAACATCACATTCGAAGAAATGGCCGGAAAGATCGGCAGGAAACGCGCCGAGAAAATGCGCGATCTGACCATTGCCATTTACGCGCGCGCCCGGGATTTAGCTGAGACAAAAGGCATTCTCATCGCGGATACCAAGCTTGAATTCGGCATCGAAGGCGATGACATTATCCTGATCGATGAAGTGCTGACCCCTGACTCGTCTCGGTTCTGGCCAGCCGATGGTTACAAACCGGGGAAAACGCCGGATAGCTTTGATAAACAATTTGTGCGCGACTATCTCCTGAATTTGCCCTGGGACATGAAATCACCACCCCCCGCACTGCCGCCCGAAATCGTCAAAAAGACGCAAGAAAAATATGCCGAGGCCTTGCGGCGATTAACCAGTTAACGCTCGACGTTCCAACGACGTTGTCGGCCGGCAAAAAGCTTTCTCCCTCTCGAGCCGCCACCAGAGTCAACTGCCTCGCACTGACGTAGAACCCGTCGGATAAATTTGCGCGCTTTTCTCCGGTCATAATCATGCGGAATGTGAACGAAGGCTAGTCGTACGGCTAATTTCCGCTGCTTGATTTCACGCAGGAGGACATAGATCGAATAGTTGCATACGTAGTCGCCGGCGTTTCTCGAAGTCCTCGCCCATCGACCTGCTTTGATTTTGAACGTCGTAGCTAATTGCTTCGCTTCCGCCGCGAAGATCGCTCTGCGTTTGGCGGACCTGTTGGCCCTTCGATGATTGACTCCCCTACTTTCAATTTCGATCCGCCGTCGCGAGCTTTGCCCGAGACCCAGAACGATATCCGGTTTAGCGCGCATCAATGCATTGATGAATTGTTGGCGATGAAACCGCACTGGAAAAACGCGTTTTGTCAATCCGGACTGCCGCGGCAGGGTTTTAAGAATGCGGGCGGTGATATTATCGGAAAACGGCCCGTACGGACCAAAACCGTAAACCAAGATACGCTTGTTCATCGATTCGAATGACGCGATCGTAGGGTGCTGGGCCAAAAAAAAACTGGCCGGCATGACGCCGGCCAGTTTTCTACACCAATGAAACGCGCTACTCTTTTGCCGCTGCCCTCGTTTCTGCAGAAGCTGAAGAGCCGACCTCTTGATAAATTTTCGCTCCGGTCTTTTTGAATTCTTCGGCTTTTTCTTGCATGCCGGCAGCGAGGGCCGCTTCCTCCTCCAGACCTTTCTGCGCAGCATACTCGCGCACGTCCTGGGTAATCTTCATCGAGCAGAAGTGCGGCCCGCACATCGAGCAGAAGTGTGCCAGCTTGGCTCCCTGCGCGGGTAGCGTTTCGTCGTGAAATTCCCGCGCCGTCTCCGGATCCAGGCTCAGATTGAATTGATCTTCCCAGCGAAACTCGAACCGCGCCTGGCTCAAAGCATCATCGCGTAACTGCGCGCCAGGATGCCCCTTCGCCAAGTCCGCGGCATGTGCCGCGATCTTATACGCAATCACACCGTCCTTGACGTCCTTCTTATCCGGTAAGCCCAAATGTTCTTTCGGCGTGACATAGCAAAGCATCGCGGTACCATACCAGCCGATCATCGCCGCGCCGATGGCGCTCGTGATGTGATCATATCCGGGAGCGATGTCGGTCGTGAGCGGCCCTAGGGTATAGAAAGGCGCCTCATGGCATACTTCCAATTGCTTGGTCATGTTCTCGTGAATCAAGTGCATCGGCACATGGCCGGGCCCTTCGATCATCACCTGAACGTCGTGCTTCCAGGCGATCTCGGTCAATTCCCCCAAAGTCTCCAACTCACCGAACTGCGCTTCGTCATTAGCGTCGGCGATGCACCCGGGACGGAGTCCGTCACCCAATGAAAACGACACGTCGTAGGCTTTCATGATCTCGCAGATCTCTTCGAAATGCGTGTAAAGGAAATTTTCCTGGTGATGCGCCAAACACCATTTGGCCAAAATCGAGCCGCCCCGCGATACGATTCCGGTCACGCGTCTGGCCGTAAGCGGGATATAGCGCAATAGCACTCCTGCATGAATCGTAAAATACGACACGCCCTGTTCGGCTTGCTCAATCAGCGTATCGCGGAAAATCTCCCAGGTGAGATCCTCGGCCTTGCCGTCGACTTTTTCGAGTGCCTGGTAAATCGGCACCGTGCCGATCGGCACGGGCGAGTTGCGCAAGATCCATTCGCGGGTTTCATGAATATTCTCACCGGTGGATAAATCCATCACCGTGTCAGCGCCCCAGCGCGTCGCCCAGATCATCTTTTCCACTTCCTCTTCGATGGACGAAGCGACCGCGGAATTGCCGATATTGGCATTGATCTTGACCAAAAAATTTCGTCCGATGATCATCGGCTCGGCTTCCGGGTGATTGATATTCGCCGGAATGATCGCCCGACCGCGTGCCACCTCGTCACGGACAAATTCAGCGGTGACAAATTGCGGAATCGCGGCGCCAAAACTGTAGCCTTTGTGCGTTCGACCCATACTCGAGTGGCCGTTCTGCAGGGCCTGCTGCCGGCCGATATTCTCCCGCAGCGCGATGTATTCCATTTCCGGCGTGATAATTCCCTGCCTCGCGTAGTGCATTTGGCTGACATTGCAGCCGGGTTTAGCGCGTAAAATGGGCCGGCGCGACTCGTCCGGAAAACGTTCCGTCGAAGAAGTCTTTCTGTGACCGTTGCTCCTTGCCGGCGGCTGATAGCTGGGCGCCGACAGCTCTTCCACGTCGCCTCGCGCGCAAATCCAATCGGCGCGCAGAGCCTGCAACCCACGCCGGATCTCGCTCTTACCATTGGGGTCGGTGTAAGGACCCGAGGTATCGTACACGGTCAACGGCGGTTGCTTCTCACCGTGATGACTATTGGCATTATGACCATTCTCCCCTGATAGATGGATGGCCCGCATGGCTACCCGAACGTCCGGCCGGCGCTGACTTTCAATATAAATTTTATGAGATGAAGGCAGCGGCTCGGTACTGATCGCCTTGGTCGGCGCGCCGTTTTGAGAGTCTGACATGGTAAATCCTCCTTCGGGTAGGCGAGAACGTCTTAGAGGTTAAACGTGCCGGTAGGGTTTGACGTATTCTTCGTAAAGGCCTTCTTTGCCCTTCTCGGCAAGTTCTTTCGACCGCTCCATCAGCACTTCCTTGGTTTCGACAAATTCCTTTCGCCCAAAACCGAGATTGCCAGGATGGGTTCCGGAATCCATGCGGATCGCATCACACGGGCATGCTTCTACGCAGTAGCCGCAGTAAATACACCGCAATGTGTCGATCTCATATCGGATCGGGAACTTTTCAACCGGATTGTCCGGATACTCGCCCGCCTCGATATAGATACACTCGGCCGGACAAGCCGTCGCGCAGAGAAAGCAGGCGGTGCACTGGACTGCCCCATCTTCCTTGAGCGTGAGCCGATGGCGTCCACGATACGTATCTGGATAAGGTAACCGCTCTTCTGGGTATTGGACGGTGATGGCTGCCTTGGCGTTTTTCGCCAAGCCAAACATCTGTAGGAAATGAATCGTGAGATTGCGCCAGAATCGATATCCGGTGACCGTTAGACCACGAATTATCTCTGGGAAATAGAGCCGCTCCCAGAGTGACATTTCTTCTATTCTTTTCATGAGCTATGTCAAAAATTTTCCGCTGGGTAGATCTCGATTTAACGGACAGCTTTTGCTCATCTATTGTCACTCTACAGAGCATTGCACGGGGATGTCAAGGAAGCGAAACACTGCGATAACACAGCAATTCATTTATTCAGAATCGTATCGGAGCAATGAAAAAACCTTGTACGGTTGCAACTTCTGTCGGCCGCTTAGAAATCCGAGCTCGATCACAAAGGCGCACTCCACCACGGTTCCGCCGAGTCTTGTCACCAGTGCGGCAGTGGCCGCTGCAGTGCCACCGGTGGCGATCAGGTCATCGGCGATGATCACCCGAGCATTGCGTGGAATCGCATCGATATGGATTTCCAAGCTATCGCGACCGTACTCGAGCTCATAGCTTTCGCTATGGGTTTCATAGGGTAATTTTCCAGGTTTCCGTACAACACTGAAGCCCGCCTTCAGCTTGTAGGCTAATGCCGCACCCATAATAAACCCACGCGATTCGATCCCGAGGACAATGTCAATGCTTTCTTCCCGGTAACGATCGCCGATAAGGTCGATGGTTTTGCCAAATAATGGGCCATTGGCCAATAGCGGCGTGATATCTTTGAAGGTGATTCCCGGTTTGGGAAAATTGGGGATATCCCTTATCGCCCGGCGGATTGCCGCAATATCGCCATTCATTTCGATCGTGTCCCCTCTCCTTTGCAAACTGAGCGCTAGCACAATGGGATATCAAGCGCACGTATTTGCCACGCCAGCAGAGTCGCTGACAGCGCTTCTGTCCGACTCCTAACCATTCGGCTCGACAGTATCGGACGCGCGATGGCAGCACAACTGCGGCAGATATCGAACGGGATCTTGCGCCACGTTGCGCTTGCGAATCTCAAAATGCAGATGTGGACCGGTCACCCGCCCGGTGCTGCCGACCTTAGCGATGATGTCGCCTTGCTCCACAGCTTGTCTAGCACCAACCAGGTTGATCTGATTGTGAGCGTAAACCGAAACGATGCCGCCCTCATGGCGGATAATCACAATGTTGCCGTAGCCACGGATTTGATCGCTGTAAATGACTTCGCCTTTCTCCACGGCACGAACCGGCGTGCCCTCGAGGGCGCCGATATCGATGCCATCGTGAAATCCGGAACCGCGCGGGCCAAAACCGGAATTGACCGTGCCCGCGATCGGCCAAATCAGCGTTTCATCCGGCGATTCAAGCGAATGGATGCCGTGATCGGGTTGGGCGCTTTCTGCCGGTGCAATCGTTTCTACGGGAAGCGCTCGATTTGCGCCCGGTATCAATAGCCGTTGACCGCTGAAAATCAGTTTCGGGTCTTTAATACCGTTGATGCGCGCTAGTTCGTCGATGGCAACACCGTAAGCTTTGCCGATACGATATAAATTCTCGCCCGGTCTCACGACGTGGTACACATCATGTGCTCGCCCGGAGGACGCCGCGGGGACGCTCGCGGTTTTCTGCGCGCAACCCGGTAGAAAGGACAACAGGAGAGCAACTCCAACAAAAATCCCGAACTGAATTTTTCTCGGCACGCCTATCGTACAATTGCTCGGCGAAAGAAGCGTATCACCGACTTCAATCTAATTACGCCAGCCGTATTTGCCGAAAAGCTTGACAAACTTGCATTCACCCAGCTGCTCTTTTTCGAAGCCGGACGAGCTGCGGCTTACACGGAATAACGTTTGCGTTTGCTCGTCGCCAATCGGAATCACTAAGCGACCGCATAGAGACAGCTGTTCGACCAGCGGTTGCGGAACCGAAGGCGCGCCCGCGCTGACGATAATCGCGTCGTAGGGAGCGTGCTCCGACCAGCCGATCGTACCATCGCCGACATGGAGGGCGATATTCTGATACCCAAGTTGATCGAGAACACTTCGCGCCTTTCGCGACAAAACACGGATCTTTTCAACCGAAAAAACGTTGAAGCAGAGCTCCGCAAGCAGCGCGGTTTGATAACCCGATCCCGTCCCAATCTCCAAAACCTTTTCATCGCCGCCCAGCGCAAGCGCTTCGACCATTCGCGCCGTCATGTACGGTTGGGATAGCGTCTGTTTTTCGCCGATGGGTAACGCGCTGTCGTCGTACGCGCGATTGACGATGCCTGCATCCACGAATAGATGTCGCGGGATCTTACGCAATGCGGCGATGACGCGAAGATCTTGAATGCCCTTGGCAACGACTTGTTCCTGGACCATCCGTTCTCTGGCCCAGACAAAGTCTTGCGCAGTGACTTCCGACAACTTCACTTTCACGAGAAAACAAAAGCAAAAACCATGTATGGGTAAATTAGCATAGAAGCGAAATGCTTGCTATAAATCCGACATCTCTCGGATGAACAGCGTCGACGGGGAATAAAAGCGGACGGTCGAAACCGGTTACCTACGCACGGCTATTGTTCTTGAGCTCTCCCAATCGCCAGGCAATAACTTCTTCAATACTCTGCACGGGCAATGGGGGCGGCAACGCATTGGGTTCCGCGCCAAGCTGCACCAGCTTGCGATGCATGTCCGTGAGCTTCATGTGCAGTCGCCGATAATCAGCGATACACACCGAGCACTCTTCGAGTTTTTGATCCAAAGCTTTGAGACAGACTTCTAGGGAGTGTGTTTCTTCATCGAAGACAGCGCCAAGTTGCTCGCGGATTTCAAAAGTTTGTTGGTAGAGAGTTTCCGTGACGTGCGTCAGGTTGATTTTCATCTGGAGAACAATCTCCATTAATCGCTCTACCGACTGTCCGCTCATCTGCGCTCCCCCCGATGCCTGTGAAACAGCCTGTACTTACGGTAATCGATTGAGAGACGATCATTCTCTCTGAAAACCAATATCTTGCCGATCTTTAGTCTTGTAAACCGGCCCGCTTTGGAAAGTCAAGAAAGTTTAATGTCGAAGTTCTTTTTTAAACCGGATCGTGCGGATCTAGGTTCTAGCGTGTGACGAGGTCGATATTGCGAAGCCAACAACGGTCAAAGTCCGTTACTTAAATCGTTTTCCACCGGCGTATGAGCATCAATCTGATTTTGCGCTGTTCCCTTTCGTCCAGTTCTGACCAACGATCTTTAAGGCTCTTTTCGAAAGCGCCCAACGCGGGACCTGAATTTACTTCTTGAAGCTGCTGTTTGAGCACATAGAAGCGCTCTGAAAATTCTCCGCAAAGCTCCCGGATGAAAGGAAACGACAGTCGGTGAATCGGGCAAGGTCCGAGTCGGCGAATGGCGTCCTGGTGCTCTGCGGTCCCATAACCTTTGTGCTGCGCGAAACCGTAGCCTGGATATTTCTTCTCGAAGCCTTCCATCAGGCTATCTCGATACGTCTTGGCGACAATCGATGCCGCAGCAATCGAAAAATTGATTCCATCACCTTTGTTGAAGGCGTTCTGCGGAATTGCAATCTCCGGAATCGTGCGCGCATCGATCAGTAGATGCTCAGGCGCGGTGGGGAGAGCCTTAACAGCCCGGCTCATCGCCAGGAGGCCGGCTTGATAAATATTCAGATGGTCGATTTCGTCGACTTCTGCCCAGCCGAGGCCAATGGCCGTCGCATGCTCGCGAATAAGCGCGGCCAGTCGTGTGCGTTGTTCCGGTTCGAGCTTTTTGGAATCATCAATGCCAATAAGCTCCGTGCCCGGCGCAAACACCACGGCTGCAGCAACTACAGGCCCCGCCAAAGGACCTACTCCAACTTCGTCAACACCTGCAATACAGCGAACTCCCGATTTCCAGAGCAGCCGTTCAAAATTCAGCATGTTCTGTATGCGCACGCGCTCGGCACGTTCCTTTTCAAACCGCCTTCTGAGCAGGTCACGCATTTTGCGCACGCCCTGACGAGGATCTCGGCTTAGCTTAGTCAGAAACTGAGCTGTGATCGGCTGATCGCCGTCAAGAAATTGCGCGCGAATTTCTTCTATCGATAGGTCACTAAACTTCATGATGCGATGGCTCGCCCGGCGGAATGTTTATTCTTGTAAGAAATTCCTGGCGAATATGCAACGCATCGCGTTTATTTCGAGTTCCGAAGTACGTTCAAACGTTCACGGATGACATAGCCATTGCTCAATATGCGGCGAAGGAGGTTTTTATGCCGGAGAAACAAACGATGAAGAGAGCTCGAAGAGCGAAGCGCGAAGGAAAAGCACCGAGCACGCAGGCCGGCCAGTTTGTCCGCGAGGAGATCCACCACATCAGAGAAGGTAAGCATGGCGCTCGTTCGACCAAGCAAGCAATAGCCATTGGGTTATCCAAAGCACGGCGGGCGGGGGTCAAGCTTGCTCCGCCGAGGAAGGGGAAAGTTTCAGTGTCAACGCGGCGCAACGCCGAACGGGACTACCAGGCGAGTCACAAAAAGAAGTCACCGTCATTTGGCCGCCGCTCCAAAGCCCGTCAACGGGCGCTCAAACGCGAGGGTCATAGCGCTGCATCGCCCAAAGCGTTGCAAAAACAGGCGCGCTCCGCCGCGCGACGACGGTCACGTGCCTCCCGCTCAGAGGCTGCCCGACGCGCGGCACGCACCAAGGGCGGTCGTGGACGTTCGATGGGCGCTCGCAAAGCGGCCCGCACCCGCGCGCGACGAAAGTAAAGGTGAAGTTTGAACGTGCGCGACTGTAGGACTTGGAAAATCCGCAATAGCTTTTCTTGCGGGCACAATGTCGGGTTTAATCGCGCGCAGCGGATCGATGCGGAATTAAAATCGTTCGGGGCATTAATCTGAACGATTTTGAAGGAAAATTCTATTACTTTAGCAGGGCACCCTACGCCGCTTCCCTGCATCTATCATCTTCATCATGGGCACTTTGCCGCCAATTCGGCACGTAACCGCAACCTCGGCAGTAAAACTGCTCAGGAATGTGGTCGTGACATCGTGGACACATGCATCCACCATCCTTTTTGCCTTCGAGTTCCGTGTCAGACAGTGGGGGCATTATTGTTCCTGGGTGGGAATCTTTAACGTGAGCGACGGCTCAACCAAATAAAACTACCAGATCGGTCTTTGAGTTTTCAGTAAAACCACAGAGAGCGCGGCAAAGAAGGTGTCCCATAATCCAAAGCCAGACTTCTTTCGTCTCTTGGGAGCGAACGGTTCCTTTATGATCTTGGACATGGCTTTCTCTCCAGTCTGATTGCTTCAGTCCGTGCTGAGAGTAAATAGTCGATGGCTGTATGATTCCTCTACCAACTTTTTTGAGCAAAAAACGATCCACGCCGTAAGATCTGGAATTTCCTGATTGTTTGGTGTGACAACCAAAGGCTCGGAACTGTCATTCTGCGACAGGAGTGGCGATTTACATGGACGAGGACGGTCCGACAAAGACAGCGGCAAGCGAAGTGTGATTAATCTCGAAGAGCCTATCATTGCGGCTCTGAGCTCCATTAAGCCGCTACACGTCACTGAGGCTGATCGATGAAGTAAACGAAGTATCTGAAAATGTGGATCGAAAGAAATGGTCGGGGCGAGTGGATTTGAACCACCGACCACACGCACCCCAAGCGTGTGCGCTACCAGGCTGCGCTACGCCCCGATATCGTTGGTAAGGTGTGCGAAAATTAACATTCCAGGTCGGCCAAAGCAAATTTCGAAATCGTCAATCGTGCCATGCTGGCAGCGAATCAGGAGAGCAAACGCCGCAGCGACTCCAGGTCTTTTTTCAACTTGACCAGAGCGGTTTTGTACTTTTGTTCGGACAGCGGCAGCTTGAGTTGGTTCTTTTCCTCTTTTTTCGATTCTTTCAGTTTCTTGCGCGCGCCTTCGATCGTAAACCCCTCGGTGTATAACAGCCGCTTGATGTCGAGTAGAAGCTCAACATCCCGCTTTTTATAGAGCCGATGTTTGGAAGGAGCTTTGGAAGGTTTCAATAAGTCGAATTCGGTTTCCCAGTAGCGCAATACGTACGGCTCAACACCGACGATTTCACTCACCTCGCCGATTTTAAAATAGATCTTTTCCGGCAGACGAGGAGGCATGCGGTTTCCTCATTCCGCTGCGGACGAGCCGGATGCTGATTCGGGCGCGGTCGAAGCGATGCCGTTAAGACTCTTTTTCATGATCTGACTAGCTTTGAACGTCAAAACTTTTCTTCCGACGATAATAATTTCGTCGCCGGTTTGCGGATTTCGTCCCTTGCGCGGCCGCTTGGTGTTGACCACGAAATTTCCAAAACCTGAAATTTTCACTTTTTCGCCGTGTTCCAAGCAGCCCTTGATGATATCGAAGGTCGCCTCCACTACGTCCGTCGCATCCTTTTTGGAAAATCCGACTTTTTCGTAGATGCGCGTGATAATTTCCGCTTTTGTCATATTACACCTCTTCCCTGGACTCGGCAGCGATAGCCTTCATCAACTTCGCCGCTCGGCGCCAAAAGTTTTACCCAGTCGATCCACCAATCTTTGGTGCAGCTCGTTAACTTCGCTGTCGGTAAGGGTCCTGTCATCGGCGCGATAGGATACTCGATAGGCGAGACTTTTTTTCCCGTTCGGAATCGGCGCGCCGACGTAGTGGTCAAAAACCTCAACATGTTCGATCAACGGTTCGCCCAGATCATGGATCCAACCGATGACTTGCTGAGCGGCAAAGTCGCGATCAACTACAATCGCAACGTCTCGCTCGACGGCCGGAAAGCGTGGCAGCGGCTTCGCAGCTATTCGGCGCGGAGCATACTGAAGCAGTTTATCGAAGTCAAGTTCAAATACCAGCACTTGCGAGGCATCGAAGCGCTCCGCAACGTCCGGATGCAGCTCTCCCACATAGCCCAAATCGGCATCGTTATGTCCGACCCGCGCCGATTTTCCGGGATGTAAAAATTTTGTGCCTGCCCGCGCCCAAATAACGGCGCCGTTCAAATGAAACAAATCTAAAATCGCTTCCACGATTCCCTTGCATTCGAGAAATCCAGGCGCCGGCTGTTCGCGCAGTCTCAAGCCGTATAGGACACGCGGTCCGGACAACAATCCGCTGACACAAAGCCTCTCCTCGGTTTCGCCTCCCGGCAGCAGTCGAAACACTTTTCCAAGCTGATAAGCCCGAAGACTTTGAGACTCATGGGCGCGATTGAGCCGCAGATTCTCGATCAGGCCGGGAAGCAGGCTGTGGCGCATCTCGCTATTTTCCTGCGCCAGTGGATTGAGCACTGCGACGGCTGCCAAATCCGGTTCTTGCCAAAGCCCCGCGAAACACTGGTTCAACTGTTCCGAAACAAACGGGAGGTTAATGACTTCCGTCATGCCTTCGCCGTTTAAAAGCGCTCGGACTTTTCGTTCCCAAGCCAGCCGTCCATCGCGTTTCGCCGAAATTCTAAAAGCCGGCAATGTCGTCGGAATCTTGTCGTAGCCATTTAGCCGCGCCAATTCCTCGATTAAATCGGCTTCCCGCTTCAGATCGGCCCGGCTTGCGGGCACTGTAACTCTTAGGCGCCGCCGATTTGGCTCTCGCTCGACGTTCAGCCCGAGGGCGCCAAGAAGCGTTTCCGCATGTTCAAGCTCGATCCGCACGCCAAGCAATTGCTCGATCCGCTCCACCCGTAGCCCCAGCGCTGCCGGTTTGACGCGACCCGGATAGTGATCAGCAATTCCGTTCGCCTGAATTCCGCCGGCAACTTCCTGCAGCAACCAGACAGCGCGATCGAGCGCCGCGATAGTTCCCTCCGGATCGACGCCACGCTCAAAGCGATGCGATGCCTCGCTATGAAGCCCAAGACGCTTTGCCGTTCGCCGTATGCTCGACGAAGAGAAATTTGCGCTTTCCAGCAAAATCATAGAAGTCGAAGCGCGCACTTCGCTATCGCCACCACCCATCACACCGGCGAGTGCCACCGGGGTTTCCCCCGCGCAAATCAGCAAATCGTCACGCGCGAGGTCGCGGGTGACGCCATCCAGTGTTGTGAATTTCTTGAGCTCGCGCGCTGGCCGAACGATGATGCTTTTCTCCGGCAGCCGGTCCCAATCGAAGGCGTGCAGCGGCTGACTTGTTTCCAGCATGACATAGTTGGTGACATCGACGACCTGGTTGATCGCGCGTATGCCACAGGCCTCAAGGCGATAGCGTAACCAGCCCGGTGATTCAGTGATCGAAAGACCGTCGATGATTCGTGCTGAATAGCGCGGGCAAAGATTTGGATCTTCGATCCGAATCGCGACGCGTTTCTCGAGCTGCGGCGTTTTCTCGCTCGGCAGCGTCGCTATCGGTTTAAGCTCAGCACCGGTCAGCGCGGAAACTTCGCGCGCAATGCCGGCAATGCCGAGGCAATCGCCACGGTTGGGCGTCACCGCGATCTCGAGCAGCCAATCTTCACGATTCGTGTCAGGCTCGCGCAATGAACTCAGCGACTCCACTTCGAGTCCGGCCATCGTCAGCAATTGCACCAGCTCCTCTGGCGCGCCGGTGAAAGCGACAAACTCTTTGAGCCAATTAAAAGTGAGTTTCATGAAACGTTGCGTTTTCGAACCACTGAACTGTCGATGCAGTTGCCGGCAGTCGTTCAGCGCGGAGTTAACGAAACTGCCTTAAAAATCTCAAGTCATTTTGGAAAAACAGCCGGATATCATCGATGCCATACTTAAGCATCGCGATTCTTTCGACTCCCATCCCAAATGCAAATCCGGAGACCTTTTCAGGATCGTAGCCGACGAAGTTAAAAACCGCCGGATCGATCATCCCCGCGCCGAGAATCTCTAACCAACCGCTCGCTTTGCACACCCGGCAAGTCTGACCGGAGCTGAGCGCGCCGACGCCGCTGCAAATGACACATTGAATGTCGATCTCTGCGCTAGGTTCGGTAAACGGGAAAAAACTCGGCCGAAACCTCACGCCGAAGTCTTTTTCGAAGATCTGCCGCAGGAAACTGGTGAGCACCCCTTTTAAGTCAGAGAACGCAATCGCTTCGTCCACCATGAAGCCTTCGACCTGATGAAACATCGGTGAATGAGTCGCGTCATCATCGTGGCGGTAAACCGCACCGGGGACTACTACCTGAAGCGGCGGGTTGCGCGTTTCCATCGTGCGAATTTGCACCGGCGATGTATGGGTACGGAGCACTCGATCATTGGAAACAAAAAAAGTATCTTGCATGTCGCGGGCAGGATGATCCTTGGGAAAATTAAGCGCCTCGAAATTATGGTAATCATCCTCGATGTCCGGTCCACGCGCGACTTCGAACCCCATGCCCCAGAAAATATCGATGATCTCGTCGATCACGAGTGTCAGCGGATGGGAGCTTCCTCGCGCCGGCCACCTTCCAGGGAGCGTGATATCGATGCGCTCTTCGGCAAGACCTTTGGCCTTAGCCTGCTGTTTGACCGTCTCAAGTCGGGCATCCAGTGATGCCTCGACGGCCCGCCGGAGTTGATTCAGCCGCTCACCCTGCCGCGGCCGCTCCTCGGGAGCGACCTCCCTAAGCCCGCGCAACATGAGTGTGACTCTACCGCTCCGGCCGAGGACATCGATTCGGATCTGTTCCAGCTCCTGCTCAGAATTGCCTTGCTGGATGCGGTCCAGAACCTCTCGTTGGAGAGCTTCCAGAGAATCATTCATTCGACTACGAAGATTCTAGCGCTTAAGCGCCAAGGTGAGACTTTGCGGTTTCAGCCAATTGATTGAATCCAGGCAGGTCTGCCGCCGCGATTTCTGCCAGGACCTTGCGGTCCAATTCGACACCCGCTTGTTTGAGTCCCTTGATCAATTGGCTGTATGAAATGCCATTCATTTTTGCCGCCGCGCTGATGCGGGTAATCCATAAGCCGCGAAAAGTTCTTTTCTTCACCCGCCGATCACGATACGCAAATGATAGCGCGCGTTCCACTGTTTCCCGGGCCGACCGATAGAGCCGCCCACGACCACCGACATAGCCCTTGGCGAGCTTCATGATTTTTTTGCGTCTCTGTCTCGATTTACTGCCGCCTTTTGCTCTAGGCACTGTAAACTCCTTCCTGCCTTGCTTCGCGATGGCCGCTAAGCTCGTCGCGGTTGCTCAGGTGCTTCCTTGCTACTTGTAAGGTATGAGCTGCCGGATATTCTTCGACTCGACGGCCGAAACCATCGTGGCTTGGCGCAAATGTCGTTTTCGCTTTTTATTCTTCGACGACAGAATGTGCCGTTTGAATCCTTTATTGCGCTTGATCTTTCCGGTGCCGGTCACGCGAAATCTTTTCGCTGCCGATCGATTGGTCTTGATTTTTGGCACTGAATACTCCTTTACTTCAATTGACTTGATTCCGAGGCTTCACTTCGGAGTCAGCAGCATCGCCATATTTCGTCCTTCCAGACGCGGCTCGATATCCACTTTGGCCACGTCTTGGACCTGATCCACCACGCCCCTGAGCATCTGCCGGCCCAGCTCCGGATGCGTAATTTCCCGGCCGCGAAAAAATACCGACACCTTGACTCTCTGCCCTTTTTCGATGAACTGACGAATGTTGCGAACCTTGTGCTCCACGTCGTGAGCGTCGGTGCGAGAACCCATCTTGACTTCCTTGATTTCAACCAGGGTGTGTTTTTTCGGTCCGTGCGTCTTTTTTTTCTGCTCGTAGCGAAATTTGCCGTAGTCCATCATTCGGCAAACCGGCGGCTGCGCATCGGGAGCGACCTCGACCAAGTCGAGTTCCTGGGCTTCTACTTGCTTCAGCGCCTCATGCAGCGGCATGACTCCGAACTGCTCCCCTTTGGGTCCGATCACTCGCACTTCACGGGCACGAATTTGATGATTGATTCTCGCTTCTCTAGCGATAGGCCACCTCCGTTTTCAATATGCCATCCATATCTATGCTTCTCCTATTTCGCGCGCAACCTCCGCGCGCAGCCGTTCTATAAAACCCGCTAACTTCTCAGGCGGTAGGTTCTCGCCCCCGCGCCGGCGCGGCGCCACGGTTTCGGCGGCAACTTCTTTATCGCCGATCACGAGCGCGTAGGGAATCTTCGCCAGTTGCGCTTCGCGAATTTTGTAACCGAGCTTTTCGTTTCGGTCGTCAAGCTCAGCCCGCCAATCGTCACGCCGAAGCTGCTCAAAAACGTTCTCTGCATATTGCTTCTGGGCGTCGGTCACAGTCAAGATCCGCGCCTGTACCGGCGCCAGCCATAATGGAAAAGCCCCCGCGCAGTGCTCCAATAAAATCGCGATAAAACGCTCGATGGAACCCAGTACGGCTCGGTGCAGCATCACCGGAACGGCTTCCGTGCCTTCCGGGGTTACATACCTCAAGTCAAAACGCTCCGGCATGGCGCAATCGATTTGCACCGTCGCCAGAGTCCACGAGCGTTCCAGCACGTCGCGAAAATCAAAACCGATTTTCGGTCCGTAAAATGCGCCCTCGCCCGGCAGAACTTTGATCGCGAATCCCGCCCGTTCGAGACATCGACGCAGCGCACCTTCAGCACTCTCCCATAATTCGATGCGACCGAGAAATTTTTCCGGTCGTGTCTGCAATGTAACCTCGATGCGATCGAAGCCAAAGACTTTGTATACTTCCTTGGTCATCGCCACGAACTGTTCGAGCTCGTGATCGAGTTGTTCCGGCGTACAGTAGATGTGCGCGTCGTCTTGCGCGAACGAGCGCACGCGCGTCAAGCCCGACAACACGCCCGATGGCTCAAAGCGGTGCAGGCGGCTGAAATCAGCGAACCGGATCGGCAAATCTCGATACGAATATTTTCGCGACGCGAAAAGGTAGCAATGCCCGGGACAGTTCATCGGCTTCACGCCATACTCGCCGTCATGCACATCCATCAGGAACATGTCATCGCGAAATGCTTCGTAATGCCCTGAGGTTTTCCACAAATCCGTTTTGTAGATGAGCGGCGTCACGACCTCGCTATAGCCGTAACGGGCGTAAAGCTCGCGGATATACTGAATGAGCCGATTATAGATGATCGTCCCCTTGGGATGAAAAAACGGCGAACCGGGCGCAATTGGATGCAGCGAAAACAAATCGAGCGCCGGCCCAAGCCTGCGGTGGTCGCGTTGCTTGGCCTCTTCCACCCGCTTCAGGTAGGCATCCAAATCCTTTCGACTTGCCCATGCCGTGCCATAAATTCGCTGCAGTTGTTCGTTGCGTGAGTCTCCCCGCCAGTATGCGCCGGCGACGCTGGTTAATTTGAAAGCTTTGAGTGCGGCTGTGCTCGGCACATGGGGGCCGCGACATAGATCGAGCCAATCGCCCTGCCGATAGAGAGAGACCCTTTCGTCGGGAATACCTTCGATGATCTCGACTTTGTAGTGCTCGCCCATGCTGCGGAAAAGGTCGATCGCTTCGCCGCGCGGCAGCTCTTCGCGGACGATCTTCAGATCGGCTTTAACCAACTCTTCCATGCGTTTTTCGATCCGCTCCAATTCCTCGGGTGAAAACGGCTCGCTGCGCTTGAAATCATAGTAGAAGCCATTCTCGATGGTCGGACCGATGGTCACTTGGGTCCCAGGAAAAAGATTCTGCACCGCTTGCGCCATCAAGTGGGCAGTGGAATGACGCAGGGTATCCAAGCCGTCCGGGCTCTCGGGCGAAACCCATTCCAATGTAGCATCGTGATCCAGCGCACGGCTCAAATCCACCAACCGCCCGTTCACCTTGGCTGCCACGATGCCGCGCTTTACACCAGCGCGCGCAGCGAGCTCCTCGACACGAGTCCCAGAAGAAACGTCGACGGTTTTACCGTCGGGAAGTGTGACGTGAATACCAGCCATGTAAGAAGTTATGAGATGGTAGGCACGGGCAGGATTGAACTGCCGACCTCTTCCGTGTCAAGGAAGCGCTCTCCCACTGAGCTACGTGCCTGCAGACTATGGCAGGAGCGGCTGAATCGGCTCCTTTGAACCGCCCGAAGACGGCTCCAATCGCCGCCCACTATCGGCTTCATCATATCCATTGCAAAATACCGCAAACGATCGATTTTACTACCAATTTCACAGCACTATGTCAACCGAGCCGAGTGATGGATGGGGCTTTTGTTTGGAGCCAGACAAGTCCTCGGTAAAGATATTGACAACCGGACACGACGGTTACAACCGCAGTGAGACCGACGAAGACAGCGAGGGTTGGAGCCGGTAAAAGTTTCGGTTGGTCAAGGGTGACCAAGGCGACCGCCAAGGTGAGCAGCTGTAACGTGGTGCTCCACTTGCCAACCACGGTTGGCTTTACCTCAAACCGTTCTTGGACCAGAAAGTAAACGATCGCGTAGCCGAGCACGAGCAGAAGATCTCGAGCGACCACGACGATGACAAGCCACATGGGAATTCCGTCCATCGAACCGAGCACCACGAAAGATGTGATGACAAGCAGCTTGTCGGCGACCGGATCCAGATATCTGCCAAGAGGGGTTTGCTGGTTCATCCAACGCGCGACGAAGCCGTCCAGGAAATCGGTGAAACCGCCGATCGCAAACACCAGCAGCGCTTCCCAAAAGAATCGGTAGGACAAGAATTCTAAAAAAACTGGAATTGTTAAAATGCGCAGCAGCGTCAGAAAGTTCGGCAGGTTCAGCATCAGCGCCCATTGAAATCAATGCTCGACGGGCGCAGCGACTCCGTTGAGCAACTTTCGCATTTGCCCCGCCAACTTTGGTGTGACCATTGCGGTGACATGGACACCGTCCTCTTGATAGACTTCTTGAACAATCCGCCCCCGCTCACGCAACATCGCAATCAAAGCGCCTTGCGCTTGAGAAAAAATCCCCTGGAATCGCTCTTTACGTTCATCCAGAATCGCTCCGACAGCAGCTAACAGCCGATCAATCCCCTGCCCGGTCAAAGCGGAGATCGGACAAATCTCACTCACTTCATGATTTTTGAGTAGGGCCAGCGGCATGTCCTCGACCGCATCAATTTTATTGGGCACCAAGATCGTGGCAACATCTCCGGCGCCGATTTCGCTGAGGACCCGCTGAACGACTTCGATGTGTTCTTCGAATTGCGGACTCGTCAAATCCACCAGATGCAGCAACAAATCGGCTTTGGAAACTTCTTCGAGAGTGCTTTTGAACGCTTCGATCAATGAATGCGGAATCTTATTGATGAAACCAACGGTATCGACGAGCATTATCTTGTCGCCATTGGGTAGTCGCAAAGCCCGGGTGGTCGGATCCAGTGTCGCGAACAGCTTGTCTTCCACGAAAACACCGGCGGCGGTCAAAGCATTCATTAGCGTCGATTTTCCAGCATTGGTGTAGCCCACCAGAGCCACGGTCGCAAACGGGACCTCGTCGCGCTCCTTTCTTTGTAGTGTGCGCGTTCGCTCGACGGTTCTCAGCCGTTGTTTCAAATGGCCGATGCGCTCGCGAACGCGGCGGCGATCGATTTCCAACTGAGTCTCGCCCGGCCCGCGGGTACCGATACCGCCGCCCAAACGTGACAAATGCGTCCACTGCCGAGTAAGTCGCGGCAAGAGATATTCGAGCTGCGCCAGCTCGACTTGCAACTTGCCCTCGTTGCTGCGCGCCCGCTGGGCAAATATGTCGAGGATGAGCTGGCTCCGGTCGACCACGCGAACGTTGAACGCGTTTTCTAGATTGCGCTGCTGAGCGGGCGTCAAATCTTCGTCCAGAATCACTACATCGGCATGAAGCTCTTTCACTTTGGCCTGGATCTCGTCCACCTTGCCCCGGCCGATCAGAGTTGCTGGAGTAATACTTTTAATCTGTTGATGCTGTTTCTCGAGCACCGCCGCGCCCGCGGTTTCGGCCAGGCGTTCAAGTTCTTCGAGACTATAGGCTAAGGGGACCTGCTGGTTGCGGGGCAGTTCGATGCCGACCAATAGTGCCCGTTCTCTGGGAATCTGGGTAGAAATCAGCGATTTCAAGAGTTCAGAGCTGGAAAGCGACCCGCTGACCGAAGAGCTTTTCGACCGTTTGCTCCAATTCCGGTGATGAAGCGATGCGCACCTGTTCCGGCAACTCGATCACAGTCTCGCCACTTGCCGACGTTAGCATATGCAAAAATACCGTAGCCGGTCCGGGGTAATCAAGCAAGATGTCGCGCAACCGCACAAGCTCATCCGCCGATATTTCAGCTTCCCGGACATAGACGTGCACTTTCTCGCCGGTGCCATTCCCGTTGGGCTTGCCGTTCACACTACCGTTTCTCTGATTTTTCGCTGCTTCGGTCAAAGAGAGAACTTCATTCGCAATGACTTGGAGTCTATCTTCGCCGACCTCGAGGCGGCCTTTAATAAAGATCGGATCGTCGGCGCCCAACAGAGCGGCGCATTTTTTATAAACATCGGGCCAGGTGATGACCTCGATAAAACCGGTTTTATCCTCGAGATTAAAACTCCCGTAGCGGTCGCCTTTTTTGGTATTGCGCAGTTTTAACGTCGAAACCACTCCGCCGATTTTCACTTCTCCGGATTGCGCTTTTTCCTTGATCGCGGTGATCGCGCCGCTGGCAATCTTGTTGAGCACACGCTCGAACTTATCAAGCGGATGACCGCTAATGTAAAATCCCAACGCTTCCTTCTCGAAGGCCAACGATTCCTGCGCCGACCATTCAGAAACTTGAGCATAAATATCGCCGGGCTTCTTGGCGGATTTGACCGGCGTGCCGAGCATCGCGAAAATATCGATTTGATTGCTGCTGAGATCCCTTTGATGAGCCTGGCCCACTCGCATCGCGTCGTCGAGGGTGGCGTTCATGCGCGCGCGCGACGCACCCGTGCTATCGAAGGCGCCGCATTTGATCAGACTTTCGATCACGCGACGATTCACCGCCGTCATATCTACTCGACGACAAAAATCGAATAGCGATTCGAAGGGTTCGTCCGCGGCGCGGCTTTCGAGGATGACCTCCACCGCCTTTTCGCCGACGTTTTTGACCGCGGCTAGACCAAACCGAATCTTGTCCGCCACCGGTGTGAAATCCGCGCGACTCTCGTTGATATCGGGCGCCAGAACTTCGATGCCTTTGTCGCGGCACTCAGCGAGATTTTTGATGATCTTGTCCGTATCCCCCATTTCCGATGTCATGAGGGCCGCCATGAATTCGACCGGATAATGAGTTTTCAGGTAGGCGGTTTGATAGGAAACCAGCGCATATGCCGCCGAATGCGATTTGTTGAAACCGTAACGGGCGAAGGTTTCCATCTGGTCAAAAATTTCTGTCGCCCTTTTTTCCTCGATCTTCTTGGCTTTGGCGCCGCTGACGAACCGCTCCCGCTGCGCGGCCATCTCTTCGGGATCCTTCTTGCCCATGGCGCGCCGCAAGATATCCGCATCGCCCATCGAGTAGCCCGCCAGGACTTGGGCGATCTGCATCACCTGTTCTTGGTAGACGATGACCCCATAAGTATCTTTAAGGATCGACTCCAGTAACGGGTGCAGGTACTTGATTTTTTCTTTCCCGTGTTTGCGCTTGATATATTCTTCGGCCATGCCGCTATCGAGCGGACCGGGACGGTAGAGCGCCAGGATTGCCACCAGATCCTCGAAACAGTTGGGCCGGATTTTGACCGTCATTTCGCGAATTCCGGTGCTTTCCAGTTGGAAGACGCCGGTGGTGTTGCCGTTGCACAGCGTGCGGTAGGTTTTCTTGTCATCGAGCGGCAATCCGTTAATGTCGATCTTCTCACCCCGTGCCAGCTCGATCAGCTTCAGGCAATCATGAATCAGTGTGAGCGTCTTTAGGCCCAGAAAATCAAACTTAACCAGCCCGATCTTCTCTACCGCGCTCATGTCGTATTGAGTCACGATGCCGCCTTCTTTATCGACAAACAGCGGCAAGTGATCCACCAATGGCAGATTTGATAGCACCACGCCGGCGGCGTGGGTCGACGCGTGACGCACCAAGCCTTCGAGCCGCAGCGCATGGTCCATCAGTGTTTTGATGCGCGGGTCGTTCTTCATGAGCTCGCCGAGGCGCGGCTCCATCTTGATCGCCTCGGTGAGCGGATAATCGAATCCCTGCTTGGGCGCTGGAATCAGTTTCGCGATGACATCGGTTTCCGCGAAGGACAAGCCGAGGGCCCGGCCGACATCCTTGATCGCGGCTTTGGCTTTGAGCGTTCCGAAGGTCGCGATTTGCGCGACTCGATCCGCTCCATATTTGTCTTTCACGTACTGAATGACCTGCGCCCGGCCGCGAATACAGAAATCCACGTCGATGTCGGGCATCGATCGGCGCTCCGGATTGAGAAAGCGCTCGAACAACAAAATGTGTCGGATCGGATCGAGATCGGTAATGTTGAGCGCGTAAGCTACCAAGCTGCCGGCTGATGAGCCCCGACCGGGCCCCACAGGAATGCCGGACTGCTTAGCGTAATTGATGAAGTCCGCCACCACCAGGAAATAGCCCGGAAACTGCATGCGCTTGATCACATCGAGCTCATACTCGAGTCGCTCGAGATAATTTTTCTTGAGCGCCGGATCATCGATTCCGCAAAGCCGCTCTTCGAGACCTTGATGCGCCAACTCATCGAGGTAATCATCCAGGCTGATCTCTTTGGGCGGCGTGAAATTCGGAAAATGGTATTTGCCGAACTCGATCTCGATATTGCAGCGATCCGCGATTTCCAGCGTGCGCTCCACCGCGCCGGGACAGTAGTCAAAGCCGCGCATCATTTCTTCGGCTGATTTAAGATAGAGCTCATCGGTTTCAAGTTTCAGGCGGTTTTCCTCATTGATGGTTTTTCCCGTCTGAACACAGAGCAGAACGTCATGCGCGTGAAAGTCCGCACGCTCGCCATAGTGGCAATCATTGGTCGCCACCACGGGAAGCGAAAGCTCCTTCGCCAGCTCGACGAGTTGCGGGTTCACCTTTTCCTGTTCGGGAAGTTTGTTGTCCTGAATCTCGATATAGTAGCGATCGCCGAAAATCGCTGCATAGCTTTGCGCGGCGGCCTTGGCCTTTTCGTAGAAGCCATAGTTGAGCGCTTGCGAGACTTCACCCTGCAAACAGGCGCTGAGCGCAATCAAGCCACCGTTGAATTCTTTGAGTAGTTCTTTGTCGATCCGCGGCTTGTAGTAGAAACCTTCCATGTAGCCAAGCGATACGAGCTTGCAGAGATTGCGGTAACCCTCGCGGTTCATGGCCAGCAAAATGAGATGGTTGTTGTACTCTTTGGGACCTTTGTCGACGCCTTTTTTTTCGAACCGGCTGGTTGGCGCGACGTAAATCTCGCAACCGATGATTGGCTTGATGCCGTGGCTCACCGCCTCGCGATAAAACTCCACGGCGCCGAACATGTTTCCATGATCGGTCATCGCGACGGCCGGCTGCTTTAGCGCTTTGATTCGTTCAAAGAGCTTGTCGACTTTGTTCGCACCATCCAGCAGGCTGTATTCGGTATGACAATGAAGATGAACGAAACGAGAATGTTCCATCAGAGCTGCTACTGACTTAGCACAAAGGTCTTCGCTCGACAATTATTTCTCGGTAAATTTTCCGCCTGAGTTATCCACAGCCCCGCGGCCAACCGCCCGCGGCGATGAAATCCTTCAAGATGGTGGCGAGGATATTCGCAAATTTGAAATCAAAGCATTGATCGAGCTCGATGCTCGCGAGTCTTTGTCCTTCGTGCAGCGTCAATTCATCAATGGTTCTATCGATTCGCGCTCGGTAAATATATTTTTTGTTCGGGTAAACGTCCCCTTGCAGGCATTCATACGAACGGAAAAATTCGTAGCTGACAAGCTCGATTCCCAACTCCTCGTTCACTTCGCGCACCAGCGCCTGCTCGGGTGTTTCGCCTACTTCCACGTGACCGCCAAAAAAATCCCAGTAGTTCGGAAAAGGAATATCTGCCTTCTCGTCGCGCAGATAAATGAGCAAACGATCGTGGCGGTCGAACAACAGGACCTGGGCGATTTCAATCATCGTCCTGACGGGCTCGATCACAACGAAGCTGCAGACCGATCGCGCTCTCCAAAATACCAACGGCGCTTTATGCGCGAACCGTAGGACAACCCGAATTGTTCCATGGCGATCTCAGTGATAAGCGCTACCGCGTCGCGAGGCGAGTCAGTGACGATCAACCGATCCACGTCAGCCTGATCGATGGTTTTCTCCTTAACCAAATGCTGCGAGAGAAAATCGAGCAATGGGCGCCAAAACTCACTGACCATCAAAACCAGCGGGAATCTACTGATCTTCGCGGTCTGGATCAGGGTTGCGGTCTCGAAAACCTCGTCCAAAGTCCCAAATCCGCCGGGTAACGCGATGAACGCATAGGAATATTTGACCAGCATTACTTTGCGCACGAAAAAATGCCGAAACGTGATCCACTGATCGAGATAGGGGTTGGGCTTTTGTTCTTTCGGCAGTTCGATATTGCAGCCTATCGATCGACCGCCAATATCTTTTGCGCCGCGATTGGCGGCTTCCATAATGCCGGGTCCGCCTCCGGTCATCACCGTGAAGCCCGCTTTGGCGAGTTCCACGCCGCACTCCCGCGCGATGATGTAATAGGGATGTCGTTCCGTGAATCGCGCCGACCCGAAAACAGTCACGCAAGGCCCGACGAAATGAAGCGCGCGAAACCCGCGCATAAATTCGCAGAAAATTTTCACGGCGCGAACAAGCTCGATGCTCCGTTTCTGCGGTCCTTCGAGAAAGCGCACGACTTCAGGCGCGCCTGGAGTGGAGCCCCACTCCTCCGATGTGTTGACTTCGTTCTCTTTTCTGTTCATGGAAAAATCGTTACCCGCCAATCGAGTGAGCACACGGTCTCAACTCAACTATCGGCAGAACGACAATCTATTCCCACTCGATTGTCGCCGGCGGTTTTGAGGAAATATCGTAAACGACGCGATTAACGCCGCGTACCTCGTTCAGAATGCGGTTCGAAATTTTACCGAGGAGTTCATAAGGCAAGGGCACCCAGTCGGCGGTCATGCCATCCTGGCTATCCACTGCTCGAAGAGCGATCACATTTTCGTAACTGCGCTCGTCGCCAACCACACCCACCGTTTTGATCGGCAGCAGCACCGCAAACGATTGCCAGAGCTTCTCGTAAAATCCGGCGGTACGGACCTCATCGAGGACGATCGCATCGGCGTCGCGCAGAATTTTTAACCGCTCATCGCTGACTTCTCCCAGGACGCGGATTGCTAACCCGGGACCAGGAAAGGGTTGGCGTTGAATCATTTCTGGCGGCAAACCAAGCTCTTTACCTACATTTCTAACTTCATCTTTGAAGAGTTCTCTGAGCGGTTCGATGAGCTGGAATTTCATATTCGTCGGCAGGCCACCGACGTTGTGGTGCGACTTGATCGTAGCCGACGGGCCGAGCACGGAGACCGATTCGATCACATCAGGATAGAGCGTTCCCTGAGCTAAAAACTCAATCTCACCAAGGGCACGCGCTTCTTGCTCGAAAATTTCGATGAACTTATTGCCGATGCGCTTTCGTTTGATCTCTGGATCTTCGACGCCTCGAAGCGCGGCAAGAAACTGCTGGCTGGCATCGACGTAGCGAAAGCTCGGGCCGAACCGTTCGACAAACAAGCTGCAGACCCGTTCGGCTTCGTTTTTCCGCAGTAGTCCGTTATTGACAAAAACGCAAATCAGCCGCTCGCGAATCGCACGAAAAATCAAGGTGGCCGCGACGGCGGAATCGACCCCACCGCTAAGCGCGCACAAAACCCGCCCGTCGCCGACTTGGTCGCGAATTTTGCTGACCGAGCTCTCGATAAAATGCTCCGTGGTCCAGTCGGACCGGCAGCCGCAAACCCGGAAGACAAAATTGTTCAAAATCTGCCGCCCACGCACTGTATGCATGACTTCCGGATGAAACTGCACGCCGAAGTAGCGCCGGGTCGGATTGGCGAAAGCCGCAATCGGCGAGTTGTCGCTGTGCGCGAGCACACTCCAGCCTTTTGGTGACGCGGTCATTTTGTCGCCATGGCTCATCCAGACGCGGGTCGCTTCGTTTCGGGAGAATCCGTAAAAAAGATCGGCGTTGTCGTCGATAACGAGATCAGCGGGCCCGTACTCACGCCGTTCGGCGCGGCCCGCCTCTCCGCCGAAAGCTAAATTGACGACGCCCATGCCATAACAGATGCCGAGAAACGGCACGGGCATTTTGAAAAAATCTTCGCTGACTTTCGGGGCGTTTTCCTGGTATACGCTCGCCGGCCCGCCCGAGAGAATAATTCCCTCCGGCTGGAGTTGGCGAATCTTTTCAAGCGCAATGTTGAAGGGATGGATCTCGCAATAGACTTTCGACTCGCGAACCCGCCGGGCGATGAGTTGGGTGTATTGGGAACCGAAGTCCAGAACGAGGATCATTCGACTCTATAGTTGGGCGCTTCCTTGGTGATAAACACGTCGTGAACGTGACCTTCCCGTAACGCGGCAGCGGTCACTTGCATGAATCTGGCTTTGCTATGAAGCGCCGCCATATCCGGACACCCGAGATAACCCATGCCGGCGCGTAATCCTCCAACTAGCTGGTGAATATTGAAGGAAAGTGATCCTTTGTATGGCACCTGACCTTCGATTCCCTCGGGGACGAGCTTATTGGCGTCTTTCACGTCCGCTTGACCATAACGATCGCGGCTTCCCTGCCCCATCGCTCCGAGCGATCCCATACCACGATATGCTTTGTAGCTTCTTCCCTGATAAAGAATCATCTCGCCCGGGCTTTCCTCGGTGCCTGCGAAGAGACTGCCAATCATGACACTGTCCGCGCCGGCCGCGAGCCCTTTCGTAATATCACCGGAATACTTGACGCCTCCATCCGCAATGATGGGGATATTGTGCCGCGCCGCTGCCTTCGCACAACTGCCGATCGCGGTAATCTGGGGCACGCCGACTCCCGAAACAACGCGCGTCGTGCAGATGGAGCCTGGCCCGACGCCAACTTTTACCGCATTGACGCCGGCATGGATGAGAGCTGTCGTTCCTTCCGCCGTGGCCACGTTGCCCCCGGCAAGATTGAGATCGGTATAGCGCCGGCGGATCTGTCCAATGACGTCGAGCACGTTTTTCGAATGTCCGTGCGCCGTGTCAACGGCGATGAGATCGACTCCGGTGCGCACCAGGGTTTCGACGCGCTCTTCCCAATCCGGGCCGACTCCGACGGCCGCCCCCACTCTCAGCCGACCACGGTCGTCCTTCGAGGCATTAGGGTATTGAATCTTCTTTTCGATGTCCTTGACGGTAATCAAGCCCTTGAGCTCGAGGCGATCGTCCACGACCAGGAGCTTTTCGATGCGATGTTGATGCAGGAGCTCCTTTGCCGTATCGAGATCGACGCCCGGCTTGACCGTCACCAGATTGTCTTTGGTCATCACTTCGGAAACTGGACGATCGTGACGTTTTTCGAAACGCAAATCGCGGTTGGTGAGAATTCCAACCAGCTTGCCATTCTTTGTAACCGGCAATCCAGAGATGCCGTACTGATTCATGATCGCCTGAGCTTCGGAAATTTTTTGATCGGGCGCTACGGTGATGGGATCGGTGATCATTCCGCTTTCGTATTTTTTTACCTTCTCCACCTCGGCTGCCTGTGCCCAGACCGATAAATTGCGGTGAATGATGCCGATCCCTCCCTCTTGTGCCATGGCAATGGCGGTCTTCGATTCGGTGACCGTATCCATTGCCGCACTGACGAGCGGAATTTTTAGTGTAATGCGATCGGTCAAACGGGTCGAAACATCGATATCGCGCGGTAATACCGCGGACTCGGCGGGGATCAACAAAACGTCATCGAAAGTCAAACCGACAGGCAAGACTTCTTGTTCAAGCATGATTCACCCTCCGGGTGAGATAAAAAAAAACCCAGACCTTAGCCTGGGTTTTTGGCGCTCATCTGTTCTTCGAGCAAACATGTAATCTTATACCAGGAAATTTTTCTGGCGGCAAGATTTCGCATTGAGGCGCACGGGCCATTGTGATAGCAACTGCCCATGCCGCTCTATGAATACGAGTGTCGCAACGGTCATCGCTTCGAGACCATTCAGAAAACTTCTGCCAAGCCGTTGCGGCGGTGCTCCACCTGCACTGCTCCTGTGAAACGCGCCATCTCGCAACCAACCTTGCTCCATAACCGCGGCGTGCATGTCTTCGACCGCGCTACGAAAGACGATGCTATCCGCGACCGTCCATCCTCACTGAAATCGTTAAGAAAAGACAAATTCTGATCGGCGCCGGTATGGCCGACCAGCGACCCTTCCGGTCACGGGCTTAACGCGAACGGTATTGCGACACGCGCTGAGGACGACGTCAGTAGTTTTCCTGCGGGCGCAGTAAATCAGCCGACAATTGTCTCCAGGCCACAAGAGTTGTTCCTGATTAATTTCGGGAAATCGTGGCATATCACTTGCTCATTCCTTACAACGAACTTTTAAACAGGAGGATCACCTTATGGCACAACCGTCGGATATGGAGCGCGTCAGAGCCAATACGCCAGCCGAAATTAACTGGCGCATTGATCGGCAAATCGAAGATAGCGTCCGGCGCTACGCCAGTGAGCCAAAGGACGTCATCTTGCGTCGCATTTGGGAACTGGAACGCGAGTGGGATATCGAGCGCGTCCTGCAGCTGATGGCATCGTCTGTTTCACTCACCGGTATCTTGTTGAGCGGAATCCGAGATAAACGCTGGATCGTTTTGCCGGCCGTGGTGCTTTCGTTTTTATTCCTTCATGCGGTGCAGGGTTGGTGTCCCCCGGTACCGGTGCTGCGTCGATTGGGAGTACGGACTCGGGAAGAAATTGATCGCGAGCGCTATGCATTAAAGGTTTTGGTGGGCGACTTTCCAACCATTGGCAATTTGCAGCCGGGCGCGGCCACGCACTGACAGCTTCGCTTCGTAGTCGCGAGCGATCGAACCGCCCAGATCATCAGGCCTCGGTGAGGAGTTCCACCTGCCCTTCGCGTCGCTCGACCTGCACCGTCGCGTATTGAGCGCGGCGCGTGATCAGCACGTCCACGGAGGCTGCGCCGACGCGCAGGTTTTGGATTCGAACCTCATCGAGAAAACTCGGTAGCACCGGTCGCACAAAAGAAAGCCGTGCGCGCGCGGCATCGATGTTCATGCCGAGGATGGATTGTAATAATAGGAACACAGATGCGGCAGACCAGGCCTGTGGCGAACAAGCGGTCGGGTACGGCACCGGCGCAGCTCCCTTGCGTCTATAGAAGCCGCAAAAGAGCTCGGGCAGACGATACTCGACAAAAAGGCTTGCATCGAATAAACCGCCAAGAATTCGACTCGCCTCCTCCTTGAAACCATATCGCGCCAATCCGGCAGCGATTAGGGCATTGTCGTGCGGCCAAACTGAGCCATTGTGATAAGACATGGGATTGAAACGCGCCTCGGAAAACGCCAGCGTCCGCACACCCCAACCAGTGAAGGAGTTCTCTTGCATGAGAATGCGCGCAATGGATTTTGCGCTTTCAGCATCAGCGATCCCGGTCAGCAAGCAATGACCTGGATTCGATGAAACGACGCGGCATTGCTGTTTGTCACCGTCCAACGCCAATGCATAGGTCGAAAGTTCCTCGCACCAAAACTCGGCGTGGAATTTCTCCTTGAGAGCTTCCGCGCGCGCCATCAGCGTTCTAGCTTTTTTGCGGCGCGCCAACGCCGTTGCGATCACGGCTCCTGCAAGGCGTGCCGCATAGACATAACCCTGCACTTCGCAAAGGGCGATCGGTCCGTGCGCCAAGCCACCATCACGGTGTGAGACCGAGTCCCAGGAATCTTTCCAGCCCTGATGAACCAGCCCCCTAGAAGACGATCGCGCATACTCGATAAAACCGTCGCCGTCCCGGTCACCGTAATGATCGATCCAGCGAAGCGCGAGATTGATCTGCGGCCAGATCGACTTGATGAACTCAAGATCCTGTGTCGCCTCGAAATATGCGCCGGCGAGCAGGACGAAAAGCGGGGTGGCATCCACACTGCCATAATAGCGATCGAACGGAATCTCCCGCAGCGCGGCCATTTCGCCTTTTCGGGCCTCATGGAGAATTTTTCCCGGTTCCGCGTCCCGCTCTAGATCTTCTCGTCGCGCCTGAGTCGCCGCCAAATACGCAAGCACTCCCCGCGCAACGTTTGGATTGACCCACAAATACTCGAGCGCAGTGATGATGCCGTCCCGACCGAATGGAGTGCTGAACCATGGGACTCCCGCGTACGGATAGAGGCCATACGGCGTCGAGGTAAACATCATGTGCAAATCGGCGCTCGACTGCGCCAGCCAGTCGTTAAATTGCTCGTTTGAGGTGGAGATTTGGGCATCCTGACTCTGCTGTACGCTGAGATCTCGTTCCGATTCCGCGTGAGAGCGTTCATAATTCGAACCGATGAAAATGGGTGTCGTCCCCTCAATTTCGCAGGAGTAAGTCAGGGCGAACTCTTTTTCTTCTTTGGGTCCCAAGGATTGCACGAAACCGGCGCCGGTGATGGTCAAACTGTCCGGCACAGGATCGCAGCGAACGATGGTCCGGCGGGTGACACCGTCGAGTCCCCGATAAGCGAAGGCAATCTGCTCGCCGCCATTCTGCTCTTCGCGAAAATTTCCCCGCGCTTGTCGGGTCATGCCGCGTACCTCAAAAATGTCCGCGAAGTCAGCGCCAAACTGAATTGAGAACCGCACCTCGACGGGAGACAAACCATAATTGATGAATCTGAACGTCTCGAAACATCGCGATTGCCGCAGCATCTTGCTCCGCGTGATATGCAAACTTCCACGCGGCAACAGAAGATGTCCCGACCGATAAATGTCGGGGTTCGTCAAATTCACGACAAAGCTAAGATTGTCTTCCTGTACGGTGGAATTGAGCAGGAACGGGCGGGCGTTCCCCAGCTGGAAAAGCAAATGTGAGAGGAACCTCGTTCCTTCGTGGTAAACACCCTCTTGTCCAGTCCGGCTTTCGGCCTGAATATCACCGTGCTGATCAAAAACCGCGAAGGTGTCACCATCCTTGAGCACCCGGGTCGCATGGTCCGCGGACGACTCGGTGGCGACAATATAAAAACTATCCTCAACTGGTGCGCTGGCTTCCATATCGTATTATGGCATTATCTCCTAGTATTCAGTCAATTTTAGTATTTTCTCCGATATCATCAACCAAAAACTGATCCACGCATCAAAAAAGAAGTTCGTCAGAATGACTCAATTCTCAAACTCAGTGCGCCGGCAACTCTGGCCATATTGTATTTCGCCGTGCGCGCGCAGACTTTTTTCATGAAGATCCCGATCGAATTAAGCGCGGAGTCACGTGAGTTGCTGGTTCGACATTTTAAGAAAGGAGCGCACCTGCACCAAACTCTCGAGCATGCTACCCGCAAGGACTTAGCGGGCATCGAAATCTATTCTTTTGAATGTGACCCGCCGCAGGCGGAAACCCTTCTGCAGATGGGGCGCGATCATTATTCCCGGTCGAGAAGCCGACGAAACTCCAGTTATCATTAGCCTCAAGACAGCGAAGCAAATATCGGCCTCACAATCTGTGCCTAACGTGCGGAGAGCGGACTGGATCATTCGATGAATTCGAATTCTTTGAGGCGGTCTTTGCGAGAGGAAAAACCTCTGGATTTGGTATTGCAACCAGCAGCAGGTGTCCTCTCTTTGGAATCTGCCTATCCGTGCTCTCGCTTGTCAGTAGAACTACGGCTGAGCCTGGTTTCTGTTCAATGCCCTCCCACTCGTTTTGCCAGACGAGGATGTAGCAAGGCGCTGTAGCTTCCGCGTTCAAGCGATGGATATGCCGGCCGGCGTAGAACATTACTGAATAGTCTTCGGAATTGTAAAAGAACAAAGGCGCATGCTTTACGGTGCCGACCACCTTCAGCATGAAGGGTTTGAAGCTGTACTCTCTGGCCAAATCCATCGACAGCGTCCGAACACTGGTCAGCGAGGCGATCATGAGCAATCCCGCGCACCAAGCCAAACGCTCCCACGCAGCTCTCTTCACGGAAACAATCCCTATGATGCCACCGAGAGCGCACACCCCGGCCCACATCAGCACGATCGTTCGATGCTGCAGCAAGAGACCCGCAACATGAGCGAGATCGGTTTTATCTTTTGGCCCCAAGCCTGAAGCTAGATAGCTCAAAGGGGCCTGGTTGGCGGATTGAAAAATCAACAATGCTGACAGGCCGACGAACGATCCGGCATTTAAGTAACCGCCCAGTCGTGTAAGAAACCCAGGCTGAGTTGATTCGCTCGTGAGCCTCTGCCACCATGCTCCGAAAAGAAGCGCAATGGCCGGATAAGCCGAGAGGATGTACACCGTTCGCTTCTGGGAAAACAAAGAGAAGAAAATTACAACCGTCAGAGCCCAAACGGCAAAATAAAGCAGTTCTTGTTCTGCCAACTTCTTTCGCTCTCGATAAAGGAAAATCGCCAAGGATGGCAAAAAAAAGCTCCAGGGCGCGGTCCCGAGAAAAAGAGACGGCACGTACCACCAAAACGGATGTGGATGGCCGGCGTCCGCGCCGATAACAGAGCCGAAGTTCTCCTTGATGACCATAAACAAAAATTCCCTGCCGCCCTGCGAAAGGGCTAAGAAATACCAAAGGCCCGCGACCACAGCGCACGTAAGAACAACAAGGATCGGGTTAAGTCGTTTGAGAAAAGCCCAATCCCTCTTCCAGCAAAGAAATGTGAGGAATGTAAAACTGGGAAGCACAAAGCCGAGGGGCCCCTTGGCTAATGTGGCCAAGCCTAAAAAAATGCCCAGGACAATAGCCTTAGATCGACCGCCCCCGTTCTTGTATTGGTAATAGAAAAATACAAATGAACACAGCAAAACAAACGTCAATGCCATGTCTACCCTTGCTTCCCTGGCGGCCCGCCATTCGAAGCTTGTGGAGAGAACCAAAGCAGCGACTAACCCGGCGCCTCGGCCCCACAGCACAGCCCCGACGCCATAAGTAAGAAGCACCCCAAGTGTTCCCAGTAGAGCTGAGGGCAGGCGAGCGGTAAACTCATCGACTCGGTTAAGGACTGATGCCACCACTGCGCCGAGCCAATGGTAAAACGGCGGCTTCGCAGGAATTTCTTCCTCATTTCTCAGAGGCAATATCCAATTACCCGAATTATGAATTTCCCAAATAACCAGCGCTTCACGCGCCTCTTGTTTGTCATAGAACTCCGTCTCTCCGATGCCGCGAAAAAACAAAAGAAAGCAAATTCCCAAAATCAAAGAGACGGGAAAAAGGTGATATGTGAAATTTTTTGCTCTGAGCGGGCCAGTCTGCATTTGCGCGTGTTCCTTAGCGTGACGGCTTGTTAATATCTGATCGTAATTACCGGAAGTCCTTTTTTTGAATGTACTCACATCGATTACGTCACATGTAACAATTCGTTGAGGAATCTGAAAGCTTATGGATAGTGATTCCCGTGGTCGCGACATATGCGAGTGATTAGGCCGCATCTGCAAACCGGAACCTAAGCAAAGAAACACGGCTAACCCCTCGCCCAGCGCAGAAACAGAATTTGGTTTTACGCTAGACCTGCGGATACTAGCCATTACACACGGATGCCTGAAGACGCGCCATTTTTATTGACAATAATTCTTGATTCGTAGTACGAGAAACAACCGGTCGGCTCACATGCAACTGTTTCACATTTCCTAGCTCTTCACTTCGTCTAAAGATTTTTCGACCGATGGAATTTCCTAGAGGTGTTATGGAACCATGCCCGTTGTTGTCTTGTCTGCGCCTCCTCCTTCTGATCGTAACTGTTACCGGCATTCCGAGTTATCTTGGAGCTCAATCCTTCAGGCCGGATACCGTTCGTTTTCTCGAGCAATCAACCTTCGGTCCAACCTATGATCTCATCACACATACTGAGGAAGTAGGCTTGGATGCCTACCTAGCGGAACAAGCTGCCGCGCCCATACATGACTATCCGGATTTGCCGTTTTGGCCGCAGACGCGCCCCACGACATGCACCAATGCGGCACCGTCCACATGTCAACGAGATAACTATTCGCTGTACTTGCTGCAGAAGCATTTTTTTTCCAATGCACTTTCCGGTCAAGATCAACTGCGCCAGCGGGTCGCCTTCGCTTTCAGCCAAATCATCGTCACCTCGGCGGTGGACGTTCGGCTGCCGAGCTGGATGAGAGGCTATCAGCAATTACTTTACGCGCATGCGTTCGGCAATTTCCGCCAGTTGCTTTATGACGCCACGCTCAATCCGGCAATGGGCCGCTTCCTCAACATGGTGAACAATCGCTGTCAGACCCCTACTCCGGCCAACCCCAATGTCTGCCGGAACGGATTGAAATCTCAGCCCAATGAAAACTACGCGCGGGAAATTCTCCAGTTGTTCTCGATTGGGACATTCCTACTGAATCAAGACGGAACTCGCCAGCTCGATGGCGATGGCAACCCTATTCCGACCTATGACCAGAATACTGTGGAGCAATTCGCCAGGGTTTTTACCGGTTGGGTGCTCGCTCCGGCGCTGCCGGGCCCGTCCGACGTCGGTGGAACCGTGCCGAACTATCGCGACGCAATGATCGTTCACAAAGACACCCAGGGACGAGAGGACTATCACGATCGCGGGGCGAAAACCCTATTGAACGGCCTACAGCTACCCGCCGGACAGTCCACGGATCAGGATCTCAATGCCGCCATCGACAACATCTCGTATCATCCCAATGTTGCGCCTTTTATTAGCAAACAATTGATTCAACATCTGGTCACCAGCGATCCGAGCCCCGCCTATGTACAAAGGATCGCCGCTGTGTTTGCCGCAAACCAAACCTCGCCGACATAACTATTCGAGGTCGTGCGCGCGATTCTTTTGGACGATGAAGCACGCGGTGACGTAAAAGATCCGGCCACCCTTCCCAACTACGGCAAGCTGCGTGAACCGGTACAACTCATCACGAGTGTCCTGCGCGCCTTTAATGCAACGAGCGACGGCGTGTTGGACTCGCTTAACGTCGGCGGTTCGGCGATCGGTTCCGCGTTGACTTCGGAGCGGGCCGTTCCCGTGGCAGCCGCCTGAGCCTCGCCAAAAACGGCTTGATTGCGCTCGGATACGCCGATGATGTTGCGGAACGACGTCGCGTTGGCGGCGTAGAAGGCCAGCTCGGTATACGTCAGACTCGTCGTGTGCGAGCCGGGCGAGCGGCGCGTCAGCTGCACGAGCGAGTCGGGGTCCGGCACGGAATTCCCCTGCAGGTCGGCATACACGGTCATGCAAAGAACCCGTGCATCCACCAGCGCCCGCCCTCGGTCATCGGCGCATCTCGGAAGATCCAGAAGCGAGAGCCCTCGATCGTCTCGAGCCGGTAATAATCCCGAATCCTCTTCTGCTCATCGCCGAGCCACCACTCGGAGGTGATGCGTTCCGGCCCATCGGCCTTCGTGACTTTGTAGCGGACCCGGCGCCATATGAACGACACCGGCGGGTGGTCCGGCAGCAAGGCCGTCGTCATGATCGATTCCGGCGGATCGAGGAGGCGGGTGGGACGCTCGAGGTTCTCCGGCCAGGTGGATCCCGACGGCGGCGCAAGCGGGGAAACCCTTCTTGTCATCCGCTCGGGGACGAGGGATTGAACCGGAGCGAGCCGGTAGACGCGGTCCTCACCGATGCGGGCGGTCAGCCGATCAACGAGCTGGCTCAGATCGACGGCTTCATCCTCAGCCTCGATCCCTCTTGCGAGGATCTGCTTCTCAAAGAGCGGCTCG
>Ga0207645_10000451_pt1 | contig 34167 bp, 34 predicted proteins | sample KBSM53metaG_FD_184331 | JGI IMG/M metagenome (GOLD analysis project Ga0207645, IMG submission 184331) | Miscanthus rhizosphere microbial communities from Kellogg Biological Station, Michigan, USA - KBS M5-3 metaG (SPAdes) (version 2) | ecosystem: Host-associated > Plants > Roots > Rhizosphere >...
GTCTTCGGGTTCGTCGACATGCTCGGGCTGCACGTCGTCGCCATCCTGAAGGGAATGGGCGGCGGACGCCTGATCATTCCAGGGTTGAGCGGCTACGCCGACCGGATCTAGGAACAGCGTGAGGCTCGCCGCTACCGCCGTCGCCTGCGCGATCGCCGCCGCCACCGTCGCCTACGCCCGGCCGCTTGCGCTCGGATCGATCCACCTCTATCAACGCGCCGGCGTCCCGATCGCATCGCGCATCGGGCTGCGCTGCCGCTTCACGCCGACGTGCAGCCGCTACGCCGAAACCGTCATCGCCCGCGACGGCGTCGTGGTCGGGAGTTGGCGCGCGCTGAAACGAGTCGCGCGGTGCAACCCTTGGACGGTGGCCGGGGCTCGCGATGATCCCTGACATTGCGGATTGCGGATTGCGGATTGCGGATTGATTGGTTAATTGTCTGCCATCCGCATTCCGCGATCCGCAATGTCGTTGAACACCGCTTTGCCGTGTTCACTGAGCAGCACCCACAACGCGTAGATGCCGAGCGCCGTTCCGTACGGCAGCAGCAGCAGGTCCACCGACCCGAGCATCAACGCCAGCATCCTCGCCCACGGCCGCCGCCGCCGCAGCGGCACGCCGACAACGACGTGCGCCGAGCCCCAGATGATCGCGAGTATCGCCAGGGTCGTGAACACCGCCGCCGTCAACCCCGCGGCCAGGCCGCTGCCGCCGCTGTCGCGGGCGGCCGACGTCATCAGCGCCGCCGCAGCCGCGCCGAGCGCGAGCGTCGACAGGCCGATGAGCGTCGTCAACAGCCCCCACACGATGAACAGCACGCCCACGAAGTCGACGTGTGACGGCACAGGCGCTAGGGACCAGGAAATAGGGAGCAGGGATTAGTCGGGATTAGTGATCAGGGATCAGGCGACCGAGCGAAGTCAAGGATCGGGCGTCGAAATCTGTGATCCGAAAGCGGGTTTCTGTGATCGAGGAAGAAGGTCGCGATCAGGCGGCGGACGATCGGATGGCCACGCGCACTTCGATGCGAACCGGTGAAGCCCCGGGCGATTTGATGCGAAAGCGGAACCGGGCGCCGTCGGCGACCCGCGGCGGCACGGTGACCCGCACCGGGTGGTGCAGCCGCGATTCGCCGGTACCGCGGCAGAGCGCACACGCTTCGGTCCAGGTCTCGCCTCGCCCGCCGCAGTGCGGGCAGGTGACGCGGATCGGCACCGCGACCGACACGACGAGGCCGGCAAACGCCTCGCGTTGCGACAGCGACACGTCGGCGCGCAGGAGATCGCCATCCACCGGCTGCCCGAGAAAGGCGTCGCGCATCCGTTCGACGACGCGCCCCACCGAGGGGAAGTCGATTGCAATCTCGTCCGCAAAACACTCGTGCGACATCAAAGTTCGCCTAACGATAGGAGCCGGTCCATGCCTTGTCAAGGCGAGCCGCGAGATGCTACGGTCTCGCTGAGCGCCTCATATCAGCGCAACAAGAATCATGCCTGCGACGAAAGAATGTCCGCTCTGCGGCGGGTCCATGAAAATGCGCGAACAGCAAACCGTCGTCTCGGTACGGGGCAATCCGAGTGCCACCCCGCGCAAAACGCGCGAGTGGGTTTGCCCTGACTGCGACTACTTTGAAGAAGCCGAAGAGGAAAACAGCAGGTGAAGGACTGAGGCTACCGGTAAGGCGTCAGCGCGCGCCGATCGTCAGCAGGACTTCCTTGCGCAGCGTGTCCTCGAACTCCTCGAAGTTCAGCGCCGATTCACACTCGTCGCACAGCACCTCGAGCACGGCCGGTCGGCTTTCCTCCGACACTTCCACGCGGCCGCCTTCAACGTTTACAACGTGCATCTGCAGCGTTTTGACCAGAAAGTTCCGGTCGTTGCCGCAATTCGGACAGGTCAACGTCACGTATTTCTCCTTGGCCAAACGATTCTATGAAATGGTCGGGGCTGACGCAATGTAAATCGGCCCGGAATTTGCCGATCTTCGCGAAATCGGCCCGGATCTGCTAGATTTTGCGCTCGATGGCCACCTCTTCGACCTCGTACGAGATCCACAGCGAAGCCCGCGGTCCGCACTGGATTGCGTGGGTCAGTCGCGACGGCAGCGGCAAGCCGGAACACGGCGTCATCCTCGTCGGCGAGAGCCGCGACAAGGCCGAGGCGAACGCCCGGCGATGGGCAGAACAGTCCCCTTATTGGGCAACCTGATCGCTCAGACCACGGGATCAAAATCGTCTATCGATGCGACCGCCGAGTTGGCGCGGGCGAGGCGCTGGTTCGGGCGCTCGACGGGGCTCGCCGCTGCTGCCACAAAGCGCGCCCTGACCGCCGCCGGCAGCACCTCGCCCAGGCTGCCGCGCCCCATCCGGCACACGCCATCCTTCACGGTCGCTGAGAGATACAGGCGATCGCGCGCGCGCGTCAGCGCGACGTACAGCAGCCGCTTGCTTTCCTCGCGCTCGCGCGCCTGCGCATCCTCGTCGGCCTCCGACTGGTAGTCGGCAATCGCGACCGACGCGTCGCCGCCCGCATCGTCGGCCACGCGAATCGGCGCCCGCGGCCCGCCGGTGCCCCGCCCCATGTTGACCACGAACACGATCGGAAACTCCAGCCCTTTGGCCGCGTGCACCGTCATCAAACTGACGGCATCCACCGCGTCGATCGCGGCGTTCGACTCGTCGCCGACGGCGAGCCGCTCGAGGTGATCGGCAATCCTCGAGAGCGTGGCATAGCCGCGGTTCTGCGCCCGGCGGACGAGGCCCCGCAGCTTCTTGAGGTTCTCGCGCGCCTGCAGCCGCCGCGTGCCGCGCAGCTCGAAGGCGTAGGCGGCCTGGCGCAGCACGGCATCGAGCAGATCTGAGGGCGACAGCCGATCGACCCACGACAGCCACAGCGGCACGGAGCGCCGCAGCTGCTCGAGCACCTGCGCGTCCTCGGCGTCGAGCGTCGTCGCATCCAGCACAGGGGTGGGCGACAGAATCGCCTCGACCGTCCTCGGCCCGAGGCGCGCGACCGCCGCATCCGACAGCCGCACGATGCGCGACCGCAGCAGCGCGGCGGCGCGCAGCGGCGACAGCGGATCGGCCAGGTATCTCAACAGTGCGACCGCGTCCTGGATCTCGTCCGCCTCGAAGAAGCCGAGGCCCTTGTAGACGTAGGTCGGGACGCCGCGTGCATCGAGCGCCGTCTCGAACTCGCGATGGCTGTCGCGCGAGCGGAAGAGGATCGCGATGTCTGCCGGCCGCGCCGGCCGCCGCACCCCCGTGGTGCGGTCGCGGACGATGGCGCTGTCGACGAGATGCACGATCTCGGAGGCCACGCGTTCGGCCGCGGCCTGCACCGTGTCGCCGGCAATGAACGCGACTGGCGATTCGGTCTCCGCGGCGTCGATTGGAAAACGATCGCTCTCGGCGTATCGGAAGGCGTCGCGCCGCGGCGTCTGAGCGGTGTCGTCGCCGTCGACGATCGCCGCGAACACATCGTTGACGAAGCGGAGGATCCCGGGCGTCGAGCGGAAGCTGACCGTGATCGCCTGCGGCGGCACGCCGTCCGGCCGCAGCGCACCGATGAACCCGGCCGCCTCGTCGACGACGGTGACGTCGGCGTCGCGGAAGCCGTAGATCGACTGCTTGCGGTCGCCGACGATGAAGATCGACGGCGCCAGGGCGTCGCTGGCGGCGCCGAACCCTTCGCCCCAGCTGCGCACCAGCTGCCGCACCAGCTCCCACTGCGCGCGGCTGGTGTCCTGGAACTCGTCGACCAGCACGTGCCGGTGCCGCGCCTCCAGCCTGAGGCGGCTCTCCGAGAACTCGTCGAGATCCTTCAGCAGCCGGACCGCGCGCTCGAGGACGCCGGAAAAGTCGAGCAGCGCATGCGCCTCGAGCGTGCGTTGATAGCGATCGATCGCCACTGCGAAGATTCGCCAGACACCGCGCGACATCACCACGTTGAGATCGCGTCGGAAGTCACGGATTTCGCGGGCGACCAGCGAAGCGATTGCCGCGGCGCTGGCACGATGACGCTTCCACGCGTCGGGGCTGTCGCATTCTTCAGCAGTGAAGCCGGTGCCGGCGAAGCGGTCGCCGCGGGGCCGTCCGTCCTGCGTGAGGAAATACGCGCGCAGCCGATCGACCAGCGCGCGGAACGCGGCCTGCGCCTCGCGGCCGCCGAAGGCGATGTTGCCGGCGGCCAGCGCGCGCACGTCCTCGGCCAGCATCGCGAACTGCGGATGCTTCCACGGGCCGTCGCCGAGGAACGCGTCCAGCCCGTCGCGCACGCCGGTGAAGACGGTGCGCAAACGTTCCGCCGCTGCCGCACACGCCGATTCGGCGGTGGTGTCGGGCGGTCCCTTCTGCAGGAAGCGGCGCAGCGCATGCGGGGCGACGAGGCGGCGATCGAGCAGCGCCGCGATCCCGCCGCGCAACCGCCGCTCGCCGAGCTGCGCGAACACCAGCGCCACGTCGTCGTCGTCCTGCGCCACCGCGCGGCAGATGCGGAACGCCTGGTCCAGCGATTCGGCGACCAGCCGCGGCACCTCGGTCGCGTCGGCCAGGTCGAATCCGGGATCGACGTCGGCCTCGAGCGGGAACTCGCGCAGGAGCGACAGGCAGAAGGCGTCGATGGTGGAGACGGCGATGTCGCCGAGCCGCTCCTTCAGTTCGCGCCATCGCGCGGCATCGAATTCCGACAGCCGGCTCGCTTCCTTCAGTCGATCGACGATGCGCTGGCGCATCTCGGCGGCGGCCTTGCGCGTGAAGGTCACGGCGAGGATGTGATCGGGCTCGACGCCGGCGCGCAGCAGGTTGACGTAGCGTTCGACCAGCACCCGCGTCTTGCCGGTGCCGGCCGACGCCTCGAGCACGATGTTCAGCGAGGGATTGACGGCGTTGCGGCGGGCATCGGCGTCCGGCAGGCGCGGCGTGATGTCCGCCCGGACAACCTCGACTCCCTCGTCGAACGGCAGCATCGGTTCAGACGTCGCCGACATAATCCTTCCGGCAGACTGCCGCAAAGCTGCAGCTCTCGCAGCGCCAGACGTCGTCGGGCGTCGGCGGGAACTCGCCGCGCTCGATCGCATCGACCGTGTCGGAGAGCCGCTGCTGGGCATCGCCGATCACCTTGGCGCGATCCGCCGGGTTCGCAAACAGGGGCACGACCCGCCGTGGTCCCTTGAAGGCCAGATACGCCGCTTCGCCGAGCGCCCACTGGCGGCCGCGACGGCCCGCCAGCTGCTGCTCGGCGGCGACGCTGTAGATCGGAAGCTGCAGCGCGCGGGCGCGATTGGGCGGCCACCCGAGCTTGTAATCGATCAACCGAAAGGTGCCATCGGCGAGCAGGTCGATGCGATCGGCTTTGCCGCGCAGAGAAATCGTGCGCGGACCCTGTGCCGTCGCGATCAGGATGTCGCCGTCCAGCCGCCGCTCGAGGAGACGCTCGACGACCGCGATCGGCCGCTCGGCTTCCATCCTGAACACCGCTTCGCCGAGCCCCGCCGCCGCCGGCGACCCGAGCAGGCGCGTGCGCTCGAGGCCGGCTTCAGCCTCGGGCAGCCGCTCGAGCGCGCGCTCGACCACCGCCGTGAACAACTCGCGCGCGACGTCGAGGTTCTGCGGCGTGATCGCGTGATGCCCGGCCCCCTGCCACGCGCGGAAGAACGACTCGAAGACATCGTGCACGAACTGCCCCTGCCGGCGGGGATCCATGATCTCTTCGTCTTCCGGCTCCTCTTCGAGCTTGAGGACGTGCTGCGCGAAGAACTTGAACGGGCAGTCGAGATAGGTCTCGATCGCGCTGACCGACCACGCCCGCACCGGCACGTCGCGCACCGTGCCGTGGAAGACGGCGGCATCCCCTGGCGTGCGCGACGCGCGCAGCTCCGCCCACCGCCGCGCCTCTTCATCCAGCGCGTCGAGCGCAAGCGGCTCCAGCGACAAGGCCTCGTCGGCGAAGACGCGCGCGCCGTCGATCGGCGTCGACGCCGCGGACGTGAGGCGCGCGCGCGGGATCTCGTCGAGCTGCATCGATCGGGTGACCAGCGCATCCTCGTCGAGCGTGAACGTCGAGACCAGCGTGCGGCGCGATGCCGATTCGAGCAGATCGAGAAACCGCGCATCGTCGGCGCCGCGGCGATCTTTCTCCGGCGGCCAACCGAGCGACTTGAGCAGCGCGGGCGGGTAGAAGATGTTGCGCCGCGGACGCTCCGGCCAATCGGTCTCGATCACGCCGACGATCGCGACGTCGTCGAAGTCGCCGTAACGCGCCGCCTGATCGTCGACCAGGCTGATGCCGGCGGGTGCGGCATCGGGATCGTCGATCGCGAACGTCTGTTCGCCAAGCCATCGCCGGACGGCGATCCCGAGATCGTCGATCGTCCACGCCGGATCGTCGTGCGCGGCGTGCACGGCCGCGAGCGCGCGCAGCGTGTCGGCGACGGCCGCCCTGGCCCGGCGCTCGCGTGAAGCGAATGGATCCCCATCGGCAACGGGCCGCAGGCGGGCGTCGAGGAACGCGAGCAGCCGCGCGATTTGGGCCGATGCCGGGTGGCGATCGGCCAGCGGCGCGAGATCGCGGGCCGCGGCGAGCGCCGCGTGCAGCGCCGGCGCGGCCGCGCCGGTCGTGGTTTCCGCCAGCGCCTCGAGCCGATCGACGCCGCCCAGATATCGCGCCTGGCTCAGCGCGCGGTCGAGGGCGGCGACCGACTCACGCGTGATCTCCGCCTCCTCGTCGAGAAACATGAAATGAGGAGATCGGAGCAGCGCCACCACCGAGCCGCGCGTGAAGTTGGACGATGCCGCCTCGAGCACGAGATCGAGCGCCGCAGCGGTGGGCTCGGCCGCCAGCGGCAAGGCATCGAAGGCTTCGTAGGGAATGCCGGCCGCGCCGAAGATTTCAGCGGCGGGGTACAAGTACGGCAGCGGGTGTTTGTAGACGACGGCCGTGCGCGCCGGCGGCGCCGCGCTGCCGTCGCGCCGTCCCGCTTTCACGTAGCGCGCGACCGCGACGAGCTCTTCCTCCCGGTCGCGGTGCGTCCACCACGGCTCATCGGGATCGGCGCCGGGCGGGGTCAACAGCACCGGCCGCAGGGTCGACGCGTCGGCATCGATTTCGTCCAGGCCGGGCCACCATCCGTGCAGGCGCTCGTGAAAACCTGAGGCGAGAACCCTGGCAGTCGACACGATGTCGAGCGTGTCGAGACCGGGGATGCGCGCGAGCAGATCGAAATCGGCCGAGTAGAAGCCGGCGGCATCGGCAATCCAGTCGGCGACGGTGACGACGACATGCCGGATCGGCGATTCGGCCGGCTCCGCGATCAGCCGCTCACGCAGCATGTGCTCGTCCGCTGCTCCCGACTCGCGCGCGCGCCGTTCGTACTCTCGAAACGCACGGGCGAGAAACCGGGTTTGCGTGCGCATCCTCGCCGTCGCCCGATCGACGTCCTCTTTGCCGAGCGTCTCGAGGATCAGCTCCTCGAACCGGTCGACCTGCTGCGACTGGCGGCGCAGATGATCGTAGAAGCGCAGCATCTCGGCGACGAGCCCTGGTCGAAGCTTGAACGACAGCTCCTCGCCGGCAGCGGCGGCGCGCGCGGCCGCCTGCGCCATGACGTCGCGTTCGATCCCGGTGAGCCGTCGCGGCGGGCTGGCGAGGCGCGCGTGCAGGAGATCGTAGAGCTCGTCGCGGGTAACAATCGTCTCAGCCGCGGCGACGTCGCCGAGCGCGCGCGCGAGAACTCGCGCAGCGCCGCGCGTCGGGACGACGATAACGGCTTCGCCGAGGTTCGGGGAACCCCGAACCGAACCTTGAACCCCGAACCCCGAACCCCGAACCTCTGTCGCGAGGCGCGCGATCGTCGAGCGAAATGTCTGCAGGTTCGGGACGCGAACGAGCTGCGTCCGGCGAGGTGTGATCACCTGAGTTGCGGCAGCCGCATCGCAGATTGAATGTCGGCGCGCGCCCGGGCCGCCAGCATCAGCGCGCCCGCGGCGGCCGACGACGCGTCCCAGGCGCGGCTCATGTCGCTGGCCAGCACCGCCTCGCGCCGGATCTGCGCCGAGTGACCCGCCAGCTGGACGGCGCTGATGAGCAGCGCGTGGCCCGATGCCATTTCCTCCGGCGGCACGATCCCCGACACCAGGTTCAGGATGCGGGCGACCCGCCGCTGGATGAAGGTAAGCGTCGCCGGCGGCGACCCCGCGAGCGACTTGATGCGTTCGAGCGGCGCCTGCAGCTCGTTGAAGAGATCGATCGGCGCGTCGATCGCGAGGCGATACCGCCGCAGGTCGGGCTCGCGCAGCGCCCAGCGGTCGCGCGCCAGCTGCAGCTGCCGCGCCGCATCGAGCTTCGATTCCACCGCCGCGACCAGCGACGCCACCGCCTCCGCCCGCTTCGCGCCGAGCGCCGCATCGCGCCGCTGGATGCTCAGCAGCAGGCGCTCGAGGCCCGGAATGTCCGCCCTTCGCGCCCTGTAGTTCGCCGAGGCCATCGTCCGCTGCGTCAGCTGCTTGTAGGAGCGGTCGAGCTGCTCCTCGATGCGGATCGCGTCGGTGGCGTCGGCGCGCGTCGCCGCCGCCCATTCCGACGGCAAGGCGTCTTTCGATCGATCGATGGTGGCGACGACGGTGGCGAGGAGCGAGGTGCGCTCCGCCGGCGTGTCGACGGCGCGGGCGGCGGCCATGACCTGCTCGACCGATTCTTTCAGGTTCGGCGGCGGCAGCAGCGGCTCGGGAATCGTCGGCGGATCGGCAAACGCGGTCAGCGTCAGGTCGAAGCGGCCATTGCCGCGCGCGGCGCGCAGGTCGGCGATCGCCTCATCGAGCATCGACAGCATCTGCCGCACTTCGGTCTTGCGATAGCCGTAGTGCTGATCCGGCCAGTCGGCGAGCGTCCGCCTCGCCTCCTCGACAATCGACAGGCGCTGTCCCGGATCGGGCGCGTGCGCCACCTGGTTCAGCGTCGTCGCCACCTGGTTGGAGAGCGCCGCGTAGTCGTCCTCGGCTTTCGTCTTCACGTAATGCGCCATCCGCGCCGCGTTGGCGTAGCGGGTGGTGCGATCCCAGTCGACGCGCTCGAGCGGCAGGTTGATCAGGTGCAGCTGCGGACTCTGCGAGGCGTCGGTCGGCATCGAGAAGATCACGCGGTTGTCGACCTGCGCCGGCTCCCCATAACTGACGAGCGAAGTGCCGTCGTGCAGGAAGACGCGCAGGAGCGTGACGTCGTCCTGCGCCTGCGCGTGCGCGGCGGGGACGAGCAGCGCAGCCGCAGCGAATACGGCTGCGACGAGGCGGGGACCCATCAAGCTGCAAGGGTAGTGTGCGCGCCGATCCAGGTCAAGGCTGTGGAAAACCTGTTGACGGTTGGTGAATTTCCTGTGGACGGAGCGACACGCAAATTTTTTTTTCACCGCGCGCTTCCGAAATCGTTCGCGCGCCGCGCGCGCTTCGTGCTTTCGCGATCCGCTTCGCTTGATCGCCGCGCATCGAAGCGTAGAATGACCGGCGTTCCCAATAAACGCTCGACGCTCCGACGGCAAACTGTGAACGCTTCTGTGCATCGATACGAAGAATCCATCGGCGGGCGGCCGTACCTCATCGAGGTCGCCGCGGTCTCCCAGGATCGATGGCGCGCTCACATCGTCCGCATCCCCGGTGTGCCGACGGCGATGATGCCGTTCTACGGCGCGACGCCGCGCGAGGCGGCGCGGCTGCTCTGCGACTGGCTGACGCGCGCGCACGCGCGGGCCTCGTCGCCCGCAGGCTCGGTGTAGTATCGGGAAATGGCGCGTGCCCGCGCGGGACTCCTCTATTCCACGCTGATCGCTCTCGTCATCGCCTGGCTGCCGGCTGCGCCGGCCATGGCGCAGGACGCGGTCGTGCCGCGCGTCCGGCTGGTCGCGACCGGCGGGACGATTTCCAATCGCACCGGCAGCCGGCTGACGGCGGAAGAGCTGGTGAAGTCGATGCCGGGCATCGAGAAATTCGCGCGGCCGGAGTTCGAGCAGTTCACCAACCAGGCCAGCAGCGAGCTCACCCTCGACCAGTGGCTCGGCATCGCGAAGCGGCTGAACGAGCTGTTCGCGACCGACGCCGATCTCGCCGGGCTGGTCGTGACGAGCGGCACCGACACGCTCGAGGAGCTCGCCTACTTCCTCGACCTGACCGTCAGGAGCGAGAAGCCGGTCGTGGTGGTCGGCTCGATGCGCAACCCGAGCACGCTCGGCTACGAGGGGGCGGCGAACCTGCTCGAGGGCTTCCGCGTCGCAGCGTCGCCGGACGCGCGGGGCAAAGGCGTGCTAGTGGTGCTCAACGACGAGATCAACGCGGCGCGCGAGGTGACGAAGACCGACGCGCTGCGGCTGCACACCTTCCAGTCGCGCGGCTACGGCGCCCTCGGCGTGGTGGATGCCGACCGCGTGGTGTTCTACCGCACGCTCGTCAAACGCCATACGTCGCACAGCGAGTTCGACGTCTCGTCGATTGCACGGCTTCCGCGCGTCGACGTGATCATGGTCTACCAGGGCGCCGACGGCGACCTGATCAAGGCAGCCGCTGATGCGGGCGCGAAAGGGATCGTCATCGCCACGGCCGGCGCCGGGGCGACCAGCGGCACGCAGCAGGCCGGCATCGCGTATGCGCTCAAACAACACGTCATCGTCGTCACGACGACGCGGACAGGGAGTGGGCGGATCGCGCCGCAGCGGCGCAGTCCGGACGCGCCGGCGCCGGGCGCTGGAGGCGGCAATTCGCCGCTCAACGCGTTGACCCCGGAAGAGCGGGCGCGGCGGATCGCGGGCGAAGATCTCGCGCCGGTGAAGGCGCGGGTGCTGCTGATGCTGGCGCTGACCAGGACCCAGGATCCGCAGGAGCTGCAGCGGATCTTCTCGGAATACTAACGGGCCGGCCGCCGCGCCCCGGCTCACCTGCAGTGGTAAGCTGCACCCTTCAAGGGAGGTCAGGCATGCATCCAACGGTTCCGGGGCTCGCGCTGTTCACCGTCGCGTGCCTGATGGCCGCCGCGGCAAGCGCGCAGGTTGTGCGGCAGGAGGTTCCGGGCATCCGGAATTTCGCCAAGGTCGAATCGACGGTGGCGTGCGCGGGCGCGATTACGCCCGCCGCGATCCCGGAAATCAAGAAGATGGGGTATGCGTCGATCATCAACCTTCGTCTCGCGTCCGAGCAGGGGGCTGACATCGAGGCGAACGTCGCCGCGGCCAAAACCGCCGAGATGCCCTATTACCACATCCCGTTCAGCACCGCGGCGCCGGATCCGGCAGCGGTCGACACGTTCCTGAAGACGATCACCGCGCCCGGCGTCCAGCCGGCGTTCATCCATTGAGCGGGCGGTGGAAGAGCCGCCGGGATGTGGCTCATGAAACGCGCGATCGTCGACGGCTGGGACACGGACAAGGCGATGGAAGAAGCGACGCAGCTCGGGCTCACGAATGAAACGCTGAAGCAGTTTTTCCTCGCGCAGATTCAACAGCGACAGCGCTGAAGAGCGCCGGAATCAGTCAACCCACCCACATCTCCCGCGACAGGCACGGGACCACTGCCTGATGCGCAGTGCGCGAGCTCGCGTGCTCGCGAACGCGCTCCCCGCGGGATGCTGACCGGCGGCCGCTTTGTCCAAAGGCGGCGCGGGAATTGATAGCGCAGCGCGCGTGCCTCCCCCGCCGATGGCGGGTACGAACTTTCAGCCTTGCGGGTGAACGACTTCCGGCCGGCCGGCTCAGGGCCGCTCGATCGCCTGGAGAGGTCCGCCTCCATCCCGATGGAGGTGCGTCGAAATGTTGGAGGCCGCTGCGCCTGAGCGGAGGAGGGTTTCATGATACGCGCAACTTGCGTCGGAATCGTGTGCGTGGCTCTGGCCGCGTTGTCGACGCGGAGTGCCGCGGCGGGTACCGCCGGACTGCGGTCGTCGTCACAGTCGGGAGCGGCTGCGACCGCCGCCAAGGCGAGCCCGGAACTGGTCGGGATGCTGTCGAAAGAGATCGGCGCCAGCCCCGCACAGGCGGCAGGCGCCGCGGGCGCGCTGTTCGGCGTCGCCAAATCACGGCTCAAGCCCAACGAGTTCGCGCAAGTCTCGAATGCCGTCCCGGGTATGGCCTCGCTGCTCAGCGCGGCGCCGGCCGCTGGTGGCGCGGTTGGGACGGCCGGCGCGCTCTCGCACCTCGCCGGGTCGGCTGGCGGCCTCGCATCCGCGGCGTCCGCATTCAGCAAGCTTGGACTCAAGCCTGAGATGGTGGCAAAGGCCGCCCAGGTGCTGACGTCGTTCGTGACCAAATCGGGCGGCGCGAGCGTCGGCAACCTGCTGGCCGGCGCACTGAAGTAATCGGAAGGAGCGTAGTCATGCGGCTCACTCTCACGCCAGCCCGTGCAGCGGCTGTCGCCGTGGTGCTGTGCGTGTCGGCGACGACGCTCGCCGCGCAGACGGTGATCAAGCTGCCGAAGAACCGGTACACGCCGCAACAGGATGTCGAGCTCGGTCGCGAAGCGGCCGCAGAAATCCGCCAGCAGTATCCGGTCATCCAGGACGAGCGAATCAGCAGTTATCTCGCCGGGCTCGGCGATCGACTCGTCACCGCGGCGCCACCCGAGCTCAAGGACCCGCTGTACGAATACTCGTTCACGCCGGTGAACCTGAAGGAGATCAACGCCTTCGCGCTGCCTGGCGGTCCGATGTTCGTCCACCGGGGGATGTTCGACGCCGCGGCGGACGAGGCCGAGGTCGTGGGAGTGATGGCGCACGAGCTGTCGCACGTCCTGCTCCGACACGGGACGGCCAACGCGTCAAAGGCGCAGAATCCGTGGCTGCAGCTCGGTCAGCTTGCCGGGGCGATCGGCGGCGCCGTGGTCGGCGGCAGCGTCGGATCGACCATCGCGCAAAGCAGCCAGTTCGGGCTGGGCACGCTGCTCCTCAAATACAGCCGCGACTTCGAGAAGCAGGCGGATCTGCTCGGCGCGCAGATCATGGCGCGCGCCGGCTACGACCCGCGTTCGCTCGCTCACATGTTCGAGACGATCGCGCGCGAGTCGCAGGGCAGCGGCGGCAACCCGCAGTGGTTGAGCAGCCATCCCGATCCGGGCAATCGGACGCTGTACATCAACAAGGAAGCCGAGGCGCTGACGATCGCGACGACCGCCGACGCGAGCGGATTCGCCCCGGTCAAGACGATGTTTGCGTCGCTGCCGCCGGCCAAGTCGATGGGCGATCTGGCCAAGGCGAAGGGCGGCGGCGGGACAGAGGGCGAGACGAGTCGGGCCGTGCAGGCGGTCGGCACGCCCGGGCAGCCGGTGCCGCGGCCATCGGCGCAGTACCGCGCGATCAGCGGCGGCAAGGTGTTTCAGGCCTCGGTTCCCGCCGACTGGACGAGCGTTCCATCGAAAAGCTCGATCAAGGTGATCCCCCAGAATGGCTACGGTCCGCACAACGGACAGACGGTGTTCGCCTGCGGCGTCGAGTTCGGCATCACGCAGGCCTCGTCGCGCGATCTGCAGGAAGCGACGAACGCCTGGCTCAAGGCCGTGGGCCAGTCGAACCCCGAGCTCAAGCCGGCCGGCACGCAGCAGCCGGTTCGCATCGCGCAGCGATCGGCAATTGCGACGCCGCTGGTCAATCCGTCGCCGCTCGGCGGCCAGGAACGGATTGGCCTCTACACGACCTTCCTCGCCGACGGCAGCCTGTTCTATTACCTGACGGTGGTTCCTGAGAAAGACGCACAGGACTTTCAGGAAACCTTCCGGCGGATCGGCGAATCGATCCGGCTGACCGAAGTTCGCTGACGATCTCGGCTACTTCGCTTTATTGTTCTCATCCCGCGGCATCGGCTCCCACAGTTCGACTTTGTTGCCGTCGGGGTCGAGGATCCACGCGAATTTTCCGTTCTCGTCGGACTGCGGCCCCTTCAGGATTTCGACGCCGTTGCGCTGCAGCGTCTCCAGCATGTCGGCCATGTTGTCGATCCGGTAGTTGATCATGAAGCTGGCGGGGCTGGGGCTGAACCAGTCGGTGTTCTTCTCGGCGACATGCCACACGGTGACGCCGCGGTCCCCGGCCTGGTCGTCGGTCCACCTGAGGATCGCGCCGCCCCACGACTCCAGCTGCATTCCCAGGTTCCTGCTGTACCACTCCGCGAGTTTCTTGTGATCGCTGGTGGACTTGAAGAACACCCCGCCGATCCCCGTGACCTTCGCCATCCGCTCCTCCGTCCAGCTGCAACCCTCGGGTTAGAATTCGCGCACTATGGCTCAATATACACGCGGAGAATTTCTCGGCTTCGGCGCCGCGCTGGCTGGCGCGTTCGCGCTCGGCGAGGCGCCGCGCGCGCAGCAGACGGCAGCGCCGCAGGCCGCGGCGCCGCTGGCGTCGGCCGAACCCGACCTCGTTGTCGTCAACGCCCGCGTGCTGACCAGCGACGCGGCGCAGCCGCGCGCGCAGGCGTTCGCCGTGAAGAACGGCCGCTTCGTCGCCGTGGGCTCGACCGCCGACGTGCGCAACCTCGCCACCGCGCGCACCACATCCGTCGACGCGCAGCAGATGACGATCGTGCCCGGGTTCATCGACGCGCACTCGCATCCGAGCGGCGTCGAGGAACTGTTCGGCGTCAACACCAACCTTCGCACCGTGCGCGAGATTCAATCGGCAATCAGGCAGAAGGCGGAGCGCACGGCGCCGGAAGTGTGGATCAACGGCTTCATGTTCGACGATACCAAGCTCGATCGGCCGCTCACGCGCAAGGACCTCGACGAGGCCACGACCGAGCATCCCGTGGCGGTGGCCCACCGCGGCGGCCACACGACGTTCTACAACAGCAAGGCGTTCGAGCTGGCGGGCATCACCAAAGACACGCCCGACCCGCCGGATGGGCGCTTCTTCCGCGACAACGGCGAGCTGAACGGCCGCGTCGCGGAGAACGCCCGCGACGTGTTCGACAAGGTCGGCCGGCAGGAGCTCTTCACGCCCGAACAGCAACGCGACCGCGCGCGGCAGGGCATGGCCCACATGTCGAAGCTGTTCAACGCCGCCGGTCTCACCACGGTGCACAACGCGATGGCGAACACCGAGCAGATCCTCGCCTACGAGGACTGCCGGCGAGGCGGCGAGCTGACGCATCGCGCCTACCTGATGGTCAACGGCATGACGCCCGCATACAGCGGGCTGAGGGCCGCCAACATCTATACCGGCTTCGGCGACGAATGGATTCGCGTCGGCGGCGTGAAGTTCGTCGCCGACGGCTCCGCCTCCGAGCGCACCATGCGGATGAGCACGCCGTTTGTCGGCACCAACGACTACGGCATCCTCACCATGACCCAGGACCAGATCCACGACGCGGTCGACGAGGCGCATACACACAACTTCCAGGTCGGCGTCCACGCCAACGGCGACGTCACCATCGACATGGTGCTGAAGGCCTACGAGCGGGCGCTGCAGAAGTGGCCCGATCCGAACCGCCGCCATCGCATCGAGCATTGCACGCTGGTGAATCCCGATCTCATCCGCCGCATCAAGGCGAGCGGCGTGATCCCGACGCCGTTCTGGACCTACATCTACTATCACGGCGAGAAGTGGACGCAGTACGGCGACGACAAGGTGGCCTGGATGTTCGCGCACCGCTCGTTCCTCGACGCCGGCATCCGCGTGCCGGGCGCCTCCGACTACACGCCCGGCCCGTTCGAGCCGCTGATGGCGATTCAGAGCATGGTCACGCGGAAGGACTACAAGGGCCGCGTCTGGGGCGCGGCTCAGAAGGTGACCGTCGACGAGGCGCTGACGATCGCGACCATCAACGGCGCCTACGCATCGTCGGAGGAGAACCTGAAAGGATCGATCACCGCGGGGAAGCTCGCCGACTTCGTCGTGCTCGAACGCGATCCGCACGACGTCGACGCGGACCAGATCATGAACATCAAGGTGAACCGCACGGTTGTCGGCGGCAAGACGGTTTACGGCGGATAACCGCGATCAGATGCCCGCGTACCAGGCGTAGCCGCCTTCCGGCGATGCAGAGCCGAGGCCCTTGCCGAACCGCTTCAGGCTATCGGTCACGGCGAGGCGGTTGATGAACTTGACGCTCTTGTAGCCGAGTTGCCGCGGAACCCGCAGCCGCAGCGGGCCGCCGAACGCCGGCGGCAGATCGGCGTCGTTCATCGCGTAGGCGACGAGCGTCTGCGGATGCAGCGCATCGGCCATGTCGATGCTCTCCCACCAGGCGCTGTCGATCGAAAAGTAGGCGACGTAGCGCGCCTGCGGCATGATGCCGGCGGCGCGCAGGATGTCGGCGAGCGGCGTCCCGATCCACTCCGCGACGTACGACCACCCTTCTTCGCACGCGATCTCGGTGATCTGCCGGCGCGCTGGAAACCGCTTGACCTCGTCGAGCGAGAGCGACGCCGGCTGCGCGACGAGGCCTTCGACCTCGAGGCGCCAGTCCTTGAAGCCGTCGGCCTGGAGGCGCTTGAACCGATCGCTCGGCGGCGCGATCTCGTTGGCGAACGGCGGGGTCGAGATCTGGCTGCGGCTGAATTCGCGCGCGCGCGAGTTGCGGGTGAGGAGCCGCTGCGCGCCATAGGTCAGCGTCGCGCCGGGTCCGTAAAGCCCGCCGTGATCCGGCGGAACGAGCCCGTACCGATCGGCGATGCGCCCCGCGGCGGCGAGACCGGACAGCCCGGCTGCGGCCGCGAGCCCGCGCGTGATCATCGTGCGGCGTGAGACTGCGCTCATTCAGGCCCTCTCGTGGGCGCAGCCGCGCCCGTGATCATCGCCGTGACGCGCGTGCCGAATCCGGCGAACCAGACCATCGCGACGTGGATCAGAAGAAACGCGACGAGCGCGAGCGTGACCAGGAAATGCAGCGTCCGCGCCGACTGCCGGCCGCCGAGCAAGGTGACCGTGGATGGCACCGCCGACACGAACGCCGGCGACATCGCCAGGCCCGTCCAGATGACGAGCGGGAATAGCCCGAAGATCACCACGACGTAGGCGAGCCGCTGCACGAGGTTGTACGACCACGCGTCAGCGGCCGCCGGCGGCGAAAAACGGAGGTGCCGCGCGAGGGCGCGCGAAAACGCCGGCAGCGAACGATCCTTCGCCTCCGGCAGCAGGTGATTGCGGAAATGGCCGCTCACCGCGCCCCAGATGACATACAGCGCGCCGGTGAACACCAGCACCCACGCCGACTGGAAATGGAGCGCGCGGCTCCAGCCGTTCTGGTCCGGCAGCACGAAGCCATACCCGGTCGGCACGGTTGCACGCGACGCCGGAATCGGCAGCGAGAACAGCGCGGGCGTCAGGGCGTTGCCGGTCTCGCCCCAGTAGAAGCGTGGGTGCGAGACAACGATCTCGAGCCCGCTGACCAGCAGCGCGAGGAAGCACGCCGTCGTCAGCCAATGCGTGACGTGACCCGTACGACCGCGGTATGGCGCGGCGCGTCAGTGCGGGCGGCGACGGCGGCCAGTCCGCCGACGCTCCATGCGGTCTCGGCCATCGGCGAATCCTAGCACCTCGGCGAGTATTCCGGGGGGTTGGGTGCGCGTCGCGCGCTACCGTTCGACGATGGCGAGCGCGTAAGGCTCGTGACCCACGCCGGTGACCGTGGCGACGACGCGGCGCGACCGAAGGTCGATCACGTAGAGGTGCCCGAGCTCCTGCGTGAACGGCGGCAGCGAGGGTCCTCCGCTGATCACGGCGTAGCGGCCGTCGGAGGTGACCGCCGACCCCTTCGGGCGAGCGGGCTGTCCATCGGATCGGACGAGGGGGATGCGTGCGGCTTCCGCGTCAGGTTTGCCGGCGAGCGCCAGCTCGAGGTTCACGATCGACACGTTGTTCGCGCGGACGTTCGGGACGATCACTGCACCGCCGTCGGGGGTGACGGTGGGGATCAACGGGTGGGTCTGCTCCGAGCGATCGTCCGTGCCGACGAGGACGCGTGCGACCTCGGCGCGGTCACTCTCCCCGCCTTGGACGCCGACGCCCTGGCGAAGGCGGCTCGCGCGGTCGACGTCGATGACGGCGATCGTGTTGCCCGCGGATCCATCCCGCTGACTGCCGCCGTTCGCGACGATGACGTGCCGCTTGTCGGGAGTCGCGGTGATGCCCCAGGGGCCGAGCTGCATTGGAATCCGACCGATCTCCGCACGCGCGTCGCCTCGCAGCGCACGACCGAGATCGATCACCGACACGTCGTTCGTCCCGCCGTTCGCAGAGAACACATACGCGCTTCCATCGGTCGCCCGGCCCAGCGCCAGCCCGTTCGGGTCTGGATAGCAGCCCCAGTGCGGATCGGGGGCGCGCACGGCCAGGTTTCGCGGCGGGCCGTACGGCGCGACGTAGGGCACCGGGTAGTCGCCACACGGAAACCCGGGCGATCCCAGCGCGAGCTCCACGGTGCCGCGCAGGCTGCCGGTCTGTCGATCGACGAACGTGATGCGATTGCCGCCGTCCTCCGTCAGGTTGTTCTCGGCGTTGGCGATGACCAGCATGTCGGGCAGGAGCACGAGGCCGAGCGCCCCGAAGCCGCCGGAGTCCATGTGCCGCCGAACGGCGTTTGCGGTGCGATCGTTCCGTGCGGCCAGGAGGTCGTCCACGTCGAGCACCGCGATCTGTCCGCGGCCACCGTGCTGACGGAACGCCGCGTTGTCGATGGCGCCATGATGATTCACGACGTAGGCGGTACGACCGTCCTCGCTGACGACGAGATTGGCCGGATCGCCGAGCGGACGTCCGTCCAGTGCCTCCGTCGCCACTTTGCTGCGACCGACGATCGCGTTGGATGTGCGGTCGTTCGCCGGATCGAGAGCCGCATCGAACGACACGACGTAGACGTACGGAAGTCGGCGGCCGGTCGCGAGGATGTAGCGACGCTGCCCGACGGCCACCTGCGCGTCGCTCGCCGCGCCGAGCACAGCTGCGGCGAGTGTCAGGCATGTCAGCGACGAACGCGCGGAAGGCACGGGCGCGATTATAGGCAGATCGTGGCCACGGCCGAGTCCGTTCCCTGGTTGTTGTATTGACCCGGTTGGTAGCGGGCGCTACCATAAGACTTCGTCCTTCGCGGCAGACCTCTGTAGTGTGGGCCAGTAGCGCAGTTGGGAGCGCGCATGAATGGCATTCATGAGGTCACCGGTTCGATCCCGGTCTGGTCCACCATCCTTCGCTCATGAATGCAGGCGAAGGATGCCGCGCCGGAGCGTCGCAAAGCGACGCGAAGGCGGGCTTGTCCTGTCCATGAACGAGCTTCGGCTCGGCAAGCCAGTTGCTTCAATCGTTGCGGCCGTTACCTGCTCTGCGATCGCACAAACTGCAATCGTCGCCGTCCCCAGCGCGCACATTCCGCGTCTTTCGAAACATCACGGCCTGGCATTGGCGTTGCCTTCCCCGGCGCATGCCGGAAGACAAGCGATTCGTTTACGTTCTGAAGAATGCCGCTGCGAAGCCACGCTTCTACGTCGGTTGCACCTCTGACGTTGCTGCCCGCCTCGCCGACCACAACGCCGGACGGTGTCCTCACACCGCCCGCCATCGCCCCTGGCAACTTCACGTGACGATCCAGCTCGCCGACGAGCGACGAGCTGTTGCCTTCGAGAGGTACTTGAAGTCCGGATCCGGTCGCGGATTTGCGAAGAAACATTTTGATTAGCGTCGCCGGGACTACCTCTCGGCCTCGAGCTACTTTGAAGCCCTGACGCTCGCGATCTCTTCGCAGGTGTTGAGCTGGGTTGGCCAGACTCATGTTCTCGGTGTGCTCCTTGGGTGCTGACGTGCACGTAGCTCACCGCGCCAACCATGTCGGGGAGCATGGAGCCGACTCGCTGCAATCGCAAGTTGCAGCGCACGGGTTAATGGATCGTCGGCACTACTCGGCCGAGGAACCTCTCGATCACGTGCTGAGCGACGGTATCCGCACGGATACGGATTCGATCGACATCGTCATGGTCAGATCGATTGCTTCGTCGCCGAGCAGCTCGCGACACCGCTCGATCGAACACTCGTTGTACGTTTCGCTGGCGGAAAAGATCTCGTCCATCGCAACGCGCTCCACAACGGCATCGATTGATGTGGGTCGTTGCGCTCGGGACGTCGAGGAATTTGCCGAGACGTCCAGGGTTCGGCATCTTCCAGGGCAATGAGAGCCGAAGCCAGCATACGGATCCCGTTGGAGCGGCGCGCCGTTCCCAGGGCTGGCGTCAAATCGTCGTCACGAGACCCGCCTGAGACCGTCGAGTCGACGCATCCACCAGGCAATTCAGTTCCAACGGGCGCCCGTCAGGTCCACCAACCTCCGCTCATGATTCACGCCGAGTGTGGCCACACAGCGCCGAAGGGGCGACGGCAAGTCACACGTGCTCGAAACCATCAGCGGGCAGACCAAGGCGGTCGAGCAACGGGAGAAATCGGCGATGGGGCGAGATCGACGGCACGCTCGGCGAGCCGGCGAGCCTGGTGGGCGTTTCAGGTGTACGCCAGATAAAAAGAATAGAAGTGTAGCCCGGCGACGTCATTCGGCTCCAGCTCAATCGCGGGTTTGAAGTGACGCTCTGCTCCGGGCCAAGGCGGCATCGTTGCGCACAAGCGGGTGGTACACGGATGCTATACAATCGCCGCCGAACAGGAGGCCTCATGCGCCTACGCGTCCTCTGCACGATTCTGACTCTGCTGATGACCGCCGCGATCGCGCGGCAGCTGACTGCCCAGAACCCGCCGCCCCCGCCGAAGCTGTTCGCCTCAGCCGCTGACGTGACGGCGATGATCGCGAAGGCGAAGGCCGAACGGAAGCCGGACCAGCCCAACTTCATCCAGCCGATCGTCGGCCTGGCGCCCTACACCGCCAACCTCGAGCATCGTGTCGCCGGTATTCCGGCGCCCGCGTCGGTGCACGAACGCGAAGCCGAGATGTTCTACGTCGTCGAAGGATCGGGGACGCTGGTCACCGGCGGCAAGCTCAAGGACGAGAAGCGGACCAACGCCGAGAACCTCACCGGGTCGGGCGTCGACGGCGGCACGCCGCGCAAGATCGCCAGGGGCGACTGGGTGATGGTGCCCGAGAAGACTCCGCACTGGTTCCAGCAGATCGACGGCACGATCGTCCTGATGTCGATCCATTTGCCGCACGCGCCGACAACGACGCCGTCGCGGTGAAGCGTCGACACCGCGAACGTCACCTGAAAAACGTCCCGGTCAGCGCGTCGCACCACACGCCACTCGTTCTCAAACTGGGGCGACTCTCGCCAGCGTCTCGAGAGCGGACTTCGCCTTGGCCGTGCGCACCTCCTTCCAGTCGCCGCCGACGCGGTGGTGCTGGAGATCCGTCAGGTAGGCGTACTCCGGCGTGAGCAGCTGGTGCTGCTTGGCCTTGGCTTTCGTCCACGATCGGGCGAACTCCTCGAGCGTCGGCGCTTCGCTGCGCGTCCAGAACTCCATCGCCAGCACGCGCGCCACTGCGTCATCCCGGAACCGGCCGGCGGTCAGCTCGCGCAGCACCGCAGGACTTCCTCGAATTCCTTCGCATACCAGCGATAGTAGAGCCGGTCGCGAGGTCCGAGGCGCGCCGGCGGTTTCTCCTCCCGGACGATCCGTGCCGGGATGCAGGTGGGCCGACTGACCTGGCCCGTCCCGAGATAGCGGCGGACGCGAGCCAGCACGATCGGTTTGCGATCGGTGTCCTTCGTCGCCTTCACGTCCCGTTCGAGGACTCGGCCACGATCCGGTACGGGATCCCGCGCGCCGAGCAGAACCCGCGAATCTCCTCGAGGTTCATGCAGTTCAGCTCTTCGTGCTTGCTCGCTCTTCGTGAGTTGCGACAGAAACTTCGGCATCCACAAGCCTGTTCGCGCGTCCGCTCTGCGGTCGGGACATCCTATCCCGCCGGCAGACGAGCGACGCTCATTTTGAATGGCCCGAAGGCGGTGGAGTTGCCCCGCCCGAGCAGGTCCGCGCGCGGACCAGCGCAAGCGTGAGTTCCTCGCGCAGATTGTTTCGGTGGCGGTCGTACGTGTCGATTCGATCGCTCGAACAGAAACGCCTGATCCAAACGGTCCAGCTCTTCGCGAATCGCTTTCTGCTTCCGTTCGATCGCAGCGATGCGTTTTCTCGCGTCGCCCTGCATCTCCCACCACGCGGTCAGCACGCGCGGTCACTGATCGCCATGAGCCCTCATCGGTGGCGTGCGACTTGCCTCTGACCCGCGGAGTTTCGCTGGCAGCGGCGGCGGCAGCAACCTGACAGCCGGTTTCCGGGCCGTTGCCGTTTCACCATCTGCCGGCCGCATTCCGAAGCGTGTGTCCCGGTCGGATTCGCTCCGAAATGCCGGAGTCGACAAGTCTACGGAGGTGATGATGCGGGTGAGTCGACTCGCTTTTCTAACAGCGGTGTGCCTGATGAGTCCTGTGGCGGCAACGCTCGGACAGAGCGTTCCAGGATCAGGCGCAGACACCGATTGGCACGTCACCGTGTACCCCGTGCTTGCCTGGGTGCCGCTCGACATCGGGATTGACGTCGACATCCCGCCGATCGACACCGGTGGAGGCGGATCAGGGCAGATTCTCGAGAGCCGGATCGATGGAGCGTTTTTCGCCGGCGTGGCCGCGTCGAACGGCCGCTGGCGAATCGAGGGCTACGGGCTATGGGCCAGTTTCGGTGGCGACCGGCCGGAGCGGCCGTTCCTGGCGATCGATCTCGATCTGATCTATGGTTCCGGCAAACTCGGCCGACGAGTCGCGCCCGACTTCTACGTCACCGGAGGCGTGCGCCGTCTCGCGCTCGACTATGACATCACGCTGGGTGACCTCCCCCGCTTTTCACGCAAGCCAGGAGTGTGGGATCCGATTCTCGGGATCGGGTGGCATCGCGTGCGGCCGAAGGTCGAGTGGCATGCCGCGTTCGACGGTGGGGGCTTCGGTGTTGGCGCAGACGTTGATCTCGGCGCTTCGTTCAGCGTCGACTGGAAGCCGCTCCCGCATTTCGGTCTCACAGCGGGGTACAACATCCTGTACCTGAAAGTCAGCGATTCGGTGGCGAGCAGAGATCTCACCGTGAAGCTCACCGCGCATGGTCCGACAGTGGGGTTCGGATTGTATTTTTGACGCGCGCGCCGGCCCCGTGTTGACCTCCACGTTCTTGAAAACGCTCTACTTCCAGCCTGTGCCTTGGCTTTGCGACGCAATGGATACGACACTCTGCGTGTCCTGCACGACATGCAGCCGTACCGCCGCCGGCGCATCGCAATCAGCTTGATGGCCGCGAGTTTTGTTGGTAGTAATAGGTGACACCGTCGCATTTTTTTCAAATATTCAATGAGGGGTGGCGGCCGCCGTGTCGATTCCACCGGGAGCGCTGTTGTTGAGATTACCGAAAATCTGCCTGGTTCTGATGGTTGTCGTCTCCGCGACGGCGTGCAGCAAGAGCAATGCGGCGCCGGCCGCGCCGACTCCTCCGCCGCCGCAGTTGACCGCGCCGGCCCTCGACACGCCGAGCGACGATGAACAGCTGAGCACGCTGCGGCCCGAGCTCACGGTGAAGAACGGCACCACGAACCAGCCGACCGGAACCCGCACCTACGAATTCCAGATCGCCGACAACACCGCGTTTGCACCGGTCGCCGTCACCGGAACCGGCGTCGCCGAGAACGCCGGCGGCAAGACCAGTTTCACCTCTCCGCAGGACCTGCAGCCGACGACGCGGATGTACTGGCGCGCCCGCATGGTGCAGGGCACGACCAACTCCGAGTGGTCGGCGACGGGCAAGTTCAAGACGCGCCTGGCCGGATTCAACCGGCCGGGCGAGCTCTACGATCCGCTGGTCCACGGCGAGACCATCGGCATCGTTGGCGGTTCCGGCAACATCACGTGGGTGCCGGGGGAAGGCGTCCGGTTGAACGACGCCCTCGCCTATGTGGTCTACGACCTGCCGCAGGTCCTGCTGACCGGCGAGTTGTCGGTCGAAGTCACCGGCCTTCGTCCCGGCGGGCCGTGTTGCAAGGTGAGGGTCTTCTCAATCCTCGATCGGCTGGGAGGGTTGTCGTCGTCGAGCCCGTACTCGATGAATGCTCAGTACCGTGGCGTCAACGGCAATCCCGACAACTGCATCTGCTTCAAGGCCATCTTCGGGAACAACGCGCTCGGGCTGGAGCCGACGACGTCCCAGCGTCTGGGGATGTCCTATCTGCTCGATCCCTCGAAGGTGTATCTCTGGCGAGGGGTGTGGACCAGGGACTCGTATCGCTTGATCGTGAGAGAAGGCGGGGCGACGGGCCCTCTGGTCTACGACTTCGCCATCCAGTCCGCTCAGGCCAACTGGAACCCGTCGAAGATGTACGCGTTCCTCGGCACCGACAACGGGAGATTCGACGTGTTGGACGGCACCCTGAGAGGGATCACCCTCAGAAACCTCTGGGTGGGCAGCACGCCGCGCCCGAACACCCTCGGCAACGCCATTGCGCCGGCGCCCTGAGCGCGGCGGTCTGGCCGCCCGAACGATCTCATGACTTCAGCGTCCGGCGCAGCTGGTCGAGGTGTCGCACCTCGTGCTCGGCGATTCGGTTCGCATAACTCAACACGGTCCCATCGCGACCTGACGTGGTCCCGGTGAATGTTGCCGATCGTGTCCAACCACCCGCGGGCAATTTCCTGAGCCTCGTGACCAGCCCTGCGCGCTGCTCCGAAAATTTTCTCAGAGTCTCTCGGAAATCCTGCTGCAGATAGTCGGTCTTCCTGATCCAGCCACGGGGCGACACATAGCGAATGGTCGGATGGTCTTCCGTCACCATCCGATCGATGCTGCGCCCCCACACCTCTGCGCACGCGCGAAGATGTGCCACGATCTCCTGCGCGGACCACGCATCCACATCGGGCTGGCGATGGAGTTGCTGTTCGTCTAGACCCTGCGCGATCCGGGCAATCGTTTTTGGCGTTTCTGACAACAGCGTCAGCACGGCCCGAATCTCGGATGCATGCGCGTGCGCGTCCCGTGCGCGTTTTGCTTCGCGTTTCTTCAACGATGCCTGGCGACTTGCCGCGTTACGGTCTGGTCCGCTCGAGGAGCGCGTCCAGCTCCGGGAGCAGGACGATGCCGTCCTGATCGCTGCCCGACGAGTGCACGACGAGCCACACGCACGGCGCCCCGCTCTCGTTGCACGGCGCGTGCGGCACATCGGCCGGGATGAAAATCTGATCGCCGGCGCGAGCCTCGGCGCGGCGCTCCAGGCGCTCACCGTAGTAGACGGCGCACACGCCCTGCAGCAGATACGCGATCGTCTCGATGCCGCGATGGTAATGAACCCTGGCACGCGCGCCGTCGGGCATCGGCAGCACGTTCATGCAGATGTGCTCCGCGCCAGCCGTCTCGCGGGACGCACCGGCGCCGTAGGTGAACCCTTGCTGGCCGACGTAGGTCTGGCCCGGCCGGATCACCTGGACGCGCTCGGTCGCGGACGTGCTCATGATGTGAGGTTCCCGGCGGAATCATAGCCTTGCCGCGGAGCGGTGCGCCGTTTACACTGCGCCACGATGTTCAACCTTCCTTGCCGCCAATCGCCCCGGGCCCACGCCGTCGCCATTCTCCTTGCCGGCGCGCCTCTCGTCGTGGTGTCGGCGCAGACCAATCGAGCGCCGGCCAGGGCGGGCTGGACGATGCCGCGGACGCCGGACGGGCATCCCGACCTGCAGGGGATGTGGACCAACTACGACCCGACCCCCTTCGAGCGGCTGAATGCCGGCGAGCAGCGGCCGCGCGAGCTCGGCGTCAGCACCGCCGACTGGCTGATCCAGGACAGCCCGATCAGCCCGCGGCGTCCGTCGATGGTCGTCGACCCGCCGAGTGGACGCGTGCCGGTGAAGCGCGAGGCCGCCGAACGGCGCGACTCCGACTACGCGCTGCGCGGCGACTCGATCGAGCACTACGGTCCGTGGGAGCGATGCATCACGCGCGGCGTGCCCGGCGCCATGTTCCCCGGCGCCTACAACAACGGGCACCAGATCGTGCAGACGCGCGACTACATCGTCATCCACTCGGAGATGATCCACGAGGCGCGCGTCATCCCGCTCGACGGCCGGCCGCACGCCGACGCCAGAACCGCGTCGTGGAGCGGCGATTCGCGCGGCCGCTGGGAAGGCGACACGCTGGTCATCGACACCGTTCACTTCAACGGCAAGAGCTGGATTGCCACCAACGCCGCCGCAGGCTGGCTGCGCGGCATCCCGCAGAGCGAAGACTGCACGCTGGTCGAGCGCTTCACCCGCGCCGACGCCAACACGATTCAGTACGAAGCGACGATCGTCGATCCCAACGTCTACACCGCGCCCTGGACCGTGGCGTTCCCGTTGAACCGGGACGATAAGTATCAAATCTTCGAGTACGCCTGCCACGAGGGCAATCACGCCCTCGAGCACATGCTGAGCCAGAGCGCGACGCTGAAGAAGAACAAGAACTGATCCGCCGCCTCGCGGCGTTCATTTCCTGCCGAGATAGACCTCCTCGGTCAGCGGCTCACCCTGCGACGTCGGCCCCGCGCCCATCGTCACGAACGTCATGGTGAAGCTGTCGCCCGGCGTCGAGCCGTGCCAGTGCATGGTGCTGGCCGGGATGTATGCCGTGTCGCCCGGCGCCAGCTCGCGCATCGGCTGTCCCTTGATCTGAAGCCGGCCGCGTCCCGATTCCGCGAAGATCAGCTGCCCCGCCGCGTGCATGTGCCACGTCTCGTTGTGCGAGCCGGGCGCGAAGATCCGCCGGCCAATCGAGTAGCCGGTCGTGTCGAGCAGCGCGGTCTTGCCGGTGAAACCGGCCGCCTCGACCGGGATGCCGTCGCGTGCCGTCTGTGCGGCCGGCGCCGGAACCAGCCACGCAGCGATTGCCACGCAGGCGAACGTGCCGGCGGCCAGACGGGTCGAGCGCGTGTGCGCCATGGCTCCTCCTCGAATGTGAACAGGCGCAACCTATCATGGAAGAGATGATTTATCCTTCACCAGACGCCGTGGAATCGCGTCAACGAACCTGGAGGGACACGCCGTGAAGACACTCGAGCGCCGCACCAGCTTCTGGCTCGCCGCGGTTTGCCTCGTCGCCGCCGCCGCGCACGCGCAGACAACCCCTGCCAGATCATCGACGACGGCCGCGAAGGCGTCGGCGAGCGATCCGGCGTGGCCGCAGAGCGCGGTCGCCGATCCGACCGCTCTCGGCTTCACCAGGAGCGGACTCGACGCGCTCGACGCGCGCCTGAAGCAATCGGTGGCAGATGGCGACACCGCGGGGATGACCTACATCCTCATGCGGCACGGCCAGGTCGCCGCGTTCAACGCCTTCGGCCGGCAGACGCCGGACAAACCGATGGCGCTCGATTCGTTGTTCCGCATCTACTCGATGTCGAAGCCGATCACCGGCGTGGCGATGATGCAGCTCTACGAGCAGGGCAAGTGGCGCCTCGACGATCCGATCACCAAGTACGCCCCCGAGCTCGCGAACCTGAAGGTGCTCACCTGGGACAAGGACGGCAAGGTCGTCACCGGCGCCGACGGCAAGCCGGTTCTCGTGTCGCCGAAGAAACCGGCGACGATGAGGCAGTTGATGAGCCATACGGCGGGATTCGCCTACGGGTTGGCGGGCGACGATCCGGCCAACAAGGCGTTCCGCGACGAGCGCGTGCTGGGCTCGCGCGATCTCGACGAGATGATGCAGAAGATCGCGAACATCCCGCTGCTCTACGAGCCGGGCGCGAAGTGGTCGTACTCGGTTGCCGTCGACATCCAGGGATACCTGGTGCAGAAGCTGTCGGGCCAGAAGTTCGGCGACTACCTGAAGGCGCACGTCTTCGGCCCCATCGGCATGACCGACACGGCCTTCTACGTCACGAGCGATCGCAAGCCGCGCTTCACGGAGGTGTATCACTGGGATCGCGATCAGAACAAGCTGGTGATGAACGTGCCGCGCACCGATCGCGGCGGCTTCGAGGATCCCGGCCGGCTCGAATCGGGCGGCGGCGGCCTCGTCGGCTCGACGCACGACTACGCGCGCTTCTGCCAGATGCTCCTGAACAAGGGCGAGATCGGCGGCCGGCGGATCCTGAAGCCCGACACGGTCAAGCTGATGGCCGAGAACCACATCGGCGGCCTGCACGTCGCGGTCGACGGCACGCGGCCGCAGCCGGGCGCCGAGGCGGTGCGCTTCGGCCTCGACTTCGCGGTGTACGTCGATCCGAAATCGGTGGGCCTGCCCTTTGGCAACGGCACCTTCTACTGGGGCGGCGCGGCGGGCACGTGGTTCTGGATCGATCCGGTGAACGACCTTGCGTTCGTCGGCATGATCCAGATGCAGGGCGGCAATCGCCCGGAGGGGCTGAACTTCCGCAGCGACTCCGCGAAGCTCGTGTACGCGGCGCTGGCGCCGGCGGCCACGAAAACGTCGCAGCGCTGAAATCAACCGTAGCGCAGCCCTTTTAGGGCTGCCAACGCGTTTCGCGCGGGCAGCCCTGAAGGGCTGCGCTACGGTAATTTTGAAACGCGCTCTAAAGGGCTGGCGCTGCCAGCTACCACTCGATCGGCCGGCGGTCTCTGAAGAAGCCGCCGGTCGGTCCCTTGTCCGGCAGCGTCGCCAGCCACACGATCGTGTCCGCGCCCTGCTCGACCGAGCGCGGCGCGGATCGCCCGCCCATGTCTGTGCGCACCCAGCCGGGATCGACGGCATTCACCAGCACGCCCGAGCTCCGGTAGCTCTCGGCGAGAATCCGCGTCAGCGCGTTCAGCGCCGTCTTGGTCATCGCGTACGCCGGCGCGTAGGTCGACATGCCGGACAGCTGCCCCGCGCCCGACGAGACGTTGACGACGCGGCCGTAGCGGCGCGCGGCCATGCCGGGCACGAACACGCGGCACGCCTCGATCGCACCGAACAGGTTGGTCTCGAAGCTGCGCTGGTAGTCGCGCGCCGGGATCGAGAGCGCGTCGCCGTTCTCGGCGACCAGGATGGCGGCGTTGTTCACCAGGACGTCGACCGGTCCCCACTGCTTGTCGATCGCCCGCGCCGCGGCGGCGATCGACGCCGGTTGGGTGATGTCGAGCGCGACGGCGATAGCGTCGACCGCCGCATCGCCGAGGCCGCGGCGAGCCCGTTCGACAGCCGCGAGGTCGCGGCCGGTGAGGGCCACCCGATAGCCGCGCGCGAGCAGCTGGCGCGCCGTCTCGAGCCCGAGGCCGCGGTTGGCGCCGGTGACCACGGCGACTCGTCGTTCAGCCATTGTTGTAGCGCAGCCCTTCAGGGCTGCCCGAGGTTGTAGCGCAGCCCTTCAGGGCTGCCCGAGCGCGTAGAATAATGCGGCCATGCATCGACCGACCATCAATGTGCTGCTGCTCGCGGGACTCGTGGCGCTCGCCGCGCCGGTCTCGGCGCAGAACAACCCGGAATGGACCCGGCCGTTCCCGCCGTTCCGCATCATCGGCAACCTCTACTGGGTCGGCTCCTACGACCTCTCCACCTATCTCATCACCACGCCCGCCGGCAACATCCTGATCAACACCGGCGTCGGCGACACCGCCAACCAGATCAAGGCGAGCGTCGAGCAGCTCGGGTTCAAGCTCTCCGACACGAAGATCCTGACCGCCACCCATGGCCACTGGGATCACGTCGCCGGGCTGGCGCAGCTGAAGAAGATGACCGGCGCGCGGCTGATCGTGTCCGAGCCCGACAAGGAGCTGTTCGAGAGCGGCGGCCGCGCCGACTTCCGATTCGGCGACGATCCCGGCTCCCGGTTCGACCCGGTCAAGGTGGACGCGACCTTCAAGGACAACGACACCATTTCGCTCGGCGGCACGGTGTTGACCGCGCACCACCATCCCGGGCACACCAAGGGCGCCACCAGCTTCACCCTCGACGTGCCGGAGAACGGCAAGACCTACCGCGTGGTGATCGCCAACATGGGATCGATCAATCCCGGCGTCACCGTCAGCGGCATGCCGAAGTATCCCGGCATCGGCGACGACTACGCCCGCACCTTCAAGGCACAGAAGGACATGCCGATCGACATCTGGCTCGCGTCGCATGCCTCGCAGTTCAAGCTGCACGAGAAGTACAAGCCGGGCGACCCGTACAACCCGGATCGGTTCGTCGATCCGAAGGGGTTCAAGGCGGCGGTCGAAGCGCTGGAGAAGACCTACCGCGAGCAGCTGGCGAAAGAGCGCACGAAGAAACAGGAGGAGCCTCGATGACCGCGAGCATGAAGTGGCGAATCGTCGTGTCGGCCGCGGCGCTGGCGATCGCCGCGCCGCTGCAGGCGCAGCTGGCGCCGCCGAACGCGGCCGGCATCACCTTCGGCCACGTTCACCTCAACGTCAAGGACGTCAACGTCCACAAGAAGCTGTGGGTCGAGCATTTCGGCGGCGTCCTGGTCGAGAAGGGACCGCTCGTCGCCATCAAGCTGCCGAACATGCTGATCGCGCTGCGCCAGGCCGAGCCGACCGGCGGATCCGAAGGCACGGTGATGGATCACTTCGGCTTCAAGGTGCCGAACGTCGCCGAGGTCGTCGCCGCGTGGCGCGCCGCCGGCTACCGCGTCGGCCGCGAGTTCACCGGCGCGGAAGGCTTCCCGAACGCGTACCTCTACTACGATCCCGACAACCTGAAGTTCGAGCTGCAGGAGGACAAGGCGCTGCCGGTGAAGGCATCCGGGTACCACGTCCACTTCCTGCTCGCCGACTTCGTCAAGCTGCGCGACTGGTACGTCGACATGTTCTCGCTGGTGCCGCGCCAGCGCGGCAACATCCCGACCACCGCCGACGCGCCGGGCATGAACTTCTCGTTCGCCACCTCGCAGACGCCGACGGTCGGCACCAAGGGGCGGACGATCGATCACATCGGCTTCGAGGTCACCAACCTCAAGGCCTTCTGCGAGAAGCTCGCGGCGCGCGGCGTGAAGTTCGACGTGCCGTTCAGGAGCGTCCCGGCGATTGGCCTCGATATCGCCTACATCACCGATCCGTCCGGCGTCTACATCGAGCTGACCGAGGGCTACAACAAGTACTGACCGCAATAATTGAGAATTACGAGAATTAGGAATTAGGAATTCGTACGCGGATCCGCCGGATCCCGGCGAATCGTAACCATCTACGAATTCGTAATTCTTAATTCCTTTAATTCCGAATTCTCAGCGCGGCGGTCGACGGCGTCCGCCCCTTGAAGAGCGACAGATCGATCGCGTCGCCCATCGCCTTGTAGCCGGCGTCGCTCGGGTGCAGGTAGTCGCACGAGTCGTATCGCTCGAGCAGCTTCTTCGGGTCGGCCGGATCGCGCGTCGCCTTGTCGAAATCGATCACGCCGTCGTAGCCCTTGCCGCTGCGGATCCACTCGTTCACCGCCTGGCGCTTCGCCTCGCCCTCCTCGGTGAAGTAGGCCGCGCCCCAGAACGGCGTCAGCGTCGCGCCGATGATCTTCAGCCCGCGTGCGTGCGCCTGCTCGATCAGCTGCCGGTGCGCGGCAATCAGCTCCTCGGCGCCCGGCGCCGGGTTCTGCCTGGCGTTGCCGATGTCGTTGATCCCCTCGAGCACGATCACGTGCGTGGCGCCCGGCAGCGACAGCACGTGGTGTTCGAAGCGCGCCAGCGCGTTGATGCCGGCGCCGACCGCGCGCACGTCGATCCCCGGCGGGACGACCGCTTCGCTCAGCAGCCGGTTGCCGCCGATGCCGGCGTTCAGCACGCCCATCTTGATCCCCTGCGCCTGCAGCCGCCGCGCCAGCTGATCCGGCCAGCGGTTGTTGGTGTCGGGGGTCGATCGCGCGCCGTCGGTGATCGAATCGCCGAACGCGACGATCGCGCCGGCTGCGTCGGGCGCGACGACGTCGACGCGCGAGAGCAGGAACCAGCTCAATGTCGTGCCCGCCTCGGGCATCGTCGCCTTGCCGGCGTGGTTGCCGGTGTCGGAGATGTAGCTCGTCTGAAACGCTCCGCCGTGCATCGTCACGGTCCCGGGTACGTTGGTGGTGCCGGGGAGATACAGATCGATGGCGAGATCGGCCAGCGGCGGCACCGTGAGGGCGACCGGATCGCTGTAGATCACCGCGTTCGCGGGGATGGTCATCGTCGGCTTGCCGCTGAAGGTCAGCGCGCGTCCCGACGCGGTCTGGATTGCGCCCTGCCGGTCGCGCAGCGCGATGTGCGCGGCGCCGACGGTGACCGGGGTCGTGCCGTAGGCGTTGCTCAGCACGACCCGCGCCTTGCTGCCGCCGATGCTGCTGCGGACAATCTGCCGCAGCGTCTGATTGGTGAAATGAGGAAACGGCGGCGGCGCGGGCGTCTGACCGGCCGACGTCGAGGCCGGCGCCGCGGGCGGCGCCTGGCACCTCGTGTTCGCCATGAACGGCCGCAGCGCCGGCGGCGGCGGCACCGGATTCTGGGGACGACCGACTTCCGCGGTCGCCCACGTGCCGACCCAGCGGTCGGCGCTTCCGCTCTGCGGCTGAGCGCCGGGCGCTGCCTGGACGAGGACGAACGCAAGCGCGAGTGCGGCAGCAAGAAATCTCATTGGCGGCTCCTTACCAAAGAGGCGGTCCCACAGAGTACGCTTGAAATTGCGCGCGGCTCGCGTAGCGCAGGCCTTCAGGCCTGCCAACGCCGCGCGGTCGCGGGCAGCCCTGAAGGGCTGCGCTACGTGGACTCCTGCGACGCGAAATTCTACTCCCGCGGGCGCCCTGAGGTAGACTTCGCTCCTCGGGATCTCATTCGCGCGGAGCCGGATCGAGATGAAAGGACCAGTCCTCCTCGCCGCCGGCGGCATTGCGGCCGCACTGGCCATCGGCGCCGCCGCAGCGCAGGCGCAGCGGGGCGCGACGCCGCCGCGCGCTCCCGCGCCGCAGACCGCATCCGCATACACCGGCCCGCGTTCGCCCGACCGGAAGCCCGACCTGAACGGCATCTGGCAGGCGCTGAGCACGGCGCACTGGAACCTCGAGGCACATTCCGCCATCGAGGGCGTGCCCGCCGGCCTCAGCGTCGTCGAGGGCGGCAGCATCCCGTATCAGCCGGCGGCGCTGGCGAAGCGAAACGAGAACTTCCAGAATCGCCTCACCGCCGACCCGCTGCGCAAGTGCTACCTGCCGGGCGTGCCGCGCGCCACCTATCTGCCGTTCCCGTTCGAGATCACGCAGACGCCGACGCACATCGGCATCGCCTACGAGTTCGCGCACGCCACGCGGACGATCTTCCTCGACGGCACCGCGCATCTCGAAGATCTCGACTTCTGGATGGGCGATGCGCGTGGCCGCTGGGAAGGCGACACGCTGGTCGTCGACACGGTCAGCCTCGGCGACCGCACCTGGTTCGATCAGGCCGGCAACTTCCATAGCGACGCGCTCAAAGTCGTCGAGCGCTTCACGCCGATGGACGGCAGCCACATCGCCTACGAAGTGACGTTCGACGATGCCAAGGTGTTTACGCGGCCGTGGAAGATCAACCTCGTGCTCTACCGCCGGATGGAGAAGAACCTCGAGCTGCTCGACTACGAGTGCGCCGAGCACATCTACGAAAAGCTGTTCAAGAAAAAATGATGACCCGCATCATCGCCCTCGCGTCCGTCGCGCTCGCGCCCGTGCTCGTCGCCGCGCAGCAGGGTGCGCCAGCTTCGCCGCCGGCGCCGGCGGCCTATCCGCCGTACACGCGGCCGGTGTCGACCTACGTGCCGCCGCGAACGCCCGATGGCCAGCCCGACATCGGCGGGCTGTATCTCGCCATTCCGCTGCCGCGAAACATCGAGACCCCGCTGGTGCCGATCACGCGGCCGCCGAACCGCGCCAACGGCGAGTTCTCGTACAGCCTGAACGAGCGTCCGAAGCTGCCGCCCGGCGCCATCGTGCGGCCGGCCGGCGTCGACCCCGCGGACGGCAGGATCCCGCTGCGCCCCGAGGCGCTGGCGAAGCGCAAGGAGATCATCTCGAAGCAGGAGCAGATCGAGCACCTCGACGGCCGCGTCCTCTGCCTCGCGCCCGGCATCCCGCGCAGCACGGTGCCGGCGCCGGTGGTCGGCTACCAGATCTTCCAGAAGCCCGGCGCTGTGGTGATCTTCTACGAGCAGAGCCACCTGTACCGGACGATCCCGCTCGATGGCCGCCCGCCGCTCGACCCGAACATCCGCAAGGCGATGGGCGTGTCGCGCGGCCGCTGGGAGGGCAACGTGCTCGTCGTCGAGGTGACCAACTTCACGAACAAC
>Ga0207645_10000456_pt1 | contig 33758 bp, 28 predicted proteins | sample KBSM53metaG_FD_184331 | JGI IMG/M metagenome (GOLD analysis project Ga0207645, IMG submission 184331) | Miscanthus rhizosphere microbial communities from Kellogg Biological Station, Michigan, USA - KBS M5-3 metaG (SPAdes) (version 2) | ecosystem: Host-associated > Plants > Roots > Rhizosphere >...
ATCGGGTGCCCGTTTGGACCGGTCACGCGTTCTGCTCCTCGTTTCGTTCCACACAACTGCACGGATGCGATGGCCGAGACTTGCGCGCCCCAACTGTTGATGAGCGGCTCGGCCAACCGGATGGGTCGCCCGTTCGGCCGCGACCGGGCTCAGGTCGACGCATCGTGGATCCCCGCCGCTTCGAGATGCCGTCGCACTGTCATCAATACTTTGTCGAGTTGGCGGTAGACCTTGAACGGCGAATCGATGCCGAGAAGCCGAGCGATCTCCGGGACGGAGACGGCGTCCTCGAAGCGCAGGCGCAGGATCAATCGTTCGGTGACGTCGAGCTGCGCCAACGCGCAATCGAGCACCGCGCGCAGCTCCGAGCGCTCGAGCTGCACGTCCGGCGTGTCGGTGTTGCCCTCGATCGTGTCGAGTCCCAGCTCGTTGCCCACGAGATCTGCCAGTTGGCGACGCGTCGCACGCTCTGCTTCGGCGTCCGCGTCGTCGCTCTGCGCGCGGCCGTAGCGGTGACGGTGCTCGTCCATGCACAGCCGCCGTGCGACGACCGCGAGCCACGTGTCGAAGGAACCACGGCCATCAGGATCGTAGGCGCGCAGTCGTTTGAAGTCGTCACGCTGGAGCGCATCGACCGCGTACGCGTACCGATCCATCGTCGCGTCGTGCCCGCCGCCCATCGCGCGCGCCACACGAAGGATCACGTTGCTGTGCTGGCGGAGGAAATCGGCCCACGCGCGATCCCGCACGGCCCGGTCTGTGGCTGTGACGAGGGATTGGAGATCGCCGGGTAGAGCAGGCATCTACTCCGCCTTTCGCCGAGACCGCGCGAATAAGGAAGGGTGAGTGGCGATCATACCACTCGCGAGGTCGTCTGTCAAACCGCGTGTGCGTTAGGCAGCGCAAAGCAGCGGACGTCCATCCGTGTTTGCATCTCAGACGTGAACAGATTGCGCCACCCTGTCGGAGGACTCCATGTACCACTCGACGCGCCATGCTTCGGCGGCATGCGGCATTGTCGCCGCCCTTGCCGTCACGCTCGCGGGTTGCGCGACGGACAGCACCTCGGTGATCGAGCCAAGGCAGCTCATCCTCGCGCAGGCACGCGGCAACACTGACACGCCGGTGAGCACGTACGTCGCTGACTCCGACGTCGACGTCGCCACCAGCCTGCAGATTCGCAGTGATGGGCTCGGGGTCTACAGGAACTCCAACACGCTGACTTCGGTCATTCAACCGATCGGCGCATGGGTTCTGGATTCACAGAACCCACGCAACTCGACGCGGACGCTGTTCCTGGACTTTGGCCGGCCCGTTGGGGGTACCGGTCCGAATGGCGGGGACCCGATCGCCGTTCCATCGGGGCTGTACAAGGTCCACGCGATCTCCAAGTGCAATGTGTACGACTCCAGCATGTGGCTGCTCGCTCCGGGCGCCACCATGCCGTGTCCGCTGCACATCGCCTTCACCTCCGGCGGGACCAGCTACGCGGTGCAGATGAACCCGTATCCCACCGGCGCGGATCCCGACGGCGCGCCGGAAACACACTGGGCGAACGTGACATGCCTAACGCCCGCGAGCGGCTCGGCGCCGTGCACCGAGTGGAAGCTCACCCCGAGCGCCGCCGATACGGCGGCGAACGGGAGCGTCACGCAACGGAACGTTGCCCGACTGATCAAGTACGTCACAACCAAGAACACGACGACGAACGTGAATCAGGGCGATTTCTACTTCTCGTTCGCGATTCGGCTCACGAATCCGTAAGAGCCAGATCACCCTCCACCCCAACCGCCGACAGCGATCTCACCCAGGAGCCACCGAATGAAAGCCTACCTCGGAGTTGCGGCCCTCACGGTCGCGGTGCTCGGATGTCGCGATGCAGCCACCAGCCCAACGGCCCAGCGCCTAACGCCATCACTGACCGTGGCGCAGGATGTACAGCGCGTAGAGATCGAGGAGACCGATGTCTTCCCGGTACCGCGCGGCTGCACCGGCGAGCCGGTCGAGTGGCACCTGCGCCAGGAATCCATCCTGCACGAAAGGATCGACGCGAACGGCGGCTTTCATGGCACGTTCACGTTCCACGACAAGGGCTCGTACGGTGTGGGCCTCGTGACGGGCGCCATGTACCATCTCGCGCAGACGCAGAACGAGAGCTTCAACGTGGGCCCAAGCGGGCTGCCGATTAACGACACGGCCGTCTTCCTTCGCCGCTTCATCAGCCAGGGATCACTCCCCAATTTCCGGGTCACCAACATCTTCCACTTCACGATCGACGCCAACGGCACGATGACGTCATTCCGCAACACGAGCGAGCGCGTGTGTGACTGACGTCTGACCCACGACGGGTGGCGCGACTGCCCACCCGTCAATGATGCGTTGGGGATCGCTCGAGATCCTCCAGCCAACGCGCGAACCCGAGATCCAAGTCCAGCCCGAGCTCGGTCTTCAACAGCTCGCGGTGTCGGCGAATGGAACGAATGGCCCCGGACCGATCGCCCGCCGCGATGAGCGCCTCCGCCAACTTTCGCGACGCATGGGAATCGAGCGGGTCGAGATCGAGGACATGTCGTCGCCATCGTGATGCGCTTTCCCACTCGTGAGTGGCCTCCAGCCGTGCGGCGCGCTGCGCCAGACACTCGCGGAGGCGTTGCTGAAGGCGCTCCCGCTGCGCCTCGGCCCACGCATCGAACTGTGGCGCGTTGCCGAGGAAGAAGCCGTCGAGAAACGGACCGTGATGGTAGCCTAACGCATCTTCCACGCGCTGCTCGCTCAGCGCGACCTCGAACGCGGCGACGTCCGTCCAGATCAGTGTCGGGTTGAGCCGCAGCAGCTTCTTTCCGAGGAAAAGCGAGTCCTCGTCAAAGAGCTGCCGCTGAGCATAGAGGAGCTGGTTGAGGACGTGACGCGCCCGATCCATCTCGCTCTCCGGCCAGAGCAGGGCGAGGAGCTTGTCCCGGCTCACGCCGCGATCGCCTGCGACCGCGAGCCTGGCCAGGATGGCGAGCCGGCGGGGCTGCGTCGCCGCGCCCGTCAAATCCTCCCGGCCCTGCGTCAGGCGGACGCCGCCGAAGGTCGTAAGCCGGAGCACGTTCCAGTTGACTGTCGTCTGATCGGGCGTCGACGGCGACTCGCTAGCAATTGTTGTCGGAAACCCTGTCGCGGGCAAGCCGAGAAATGACGTACGTTGGGTCCCACTGGAGCGTCCGAGTTGACTTTCGTCTGATCGGGCGTTGACGGCGGCTCCCTACCAATAGTCGTAACGAGCCTCGACGAGGTCAGTCGGAAACGTGTTCCGGCTCGTCGACTTTAACCGGAGCCGAACGCCATGTGCTCCCTCCGCCCCAGCTTCGCCATCGTCATCCTGCTGTCTGCCGCGTGCCAGCCGGACGCTTCCGGCCCGGCTGGGCCAATCGAGCCGCCACGGGGCGTGATAGCCGTGAGCGTCGCGACGCAGGGGGACTCCCTCGACCCCGATGGCTACCTGGTGGTCGTGAGCAAAAACGCCGCGACCGGTACGGAGTATACCCGGAGCGTTGGCGGGGTCGGCGAGCTGACCTTCTCGTCGGTGGCCCCGGGTCAGCACTACGTCTCACTCGAGAACCTCGCGCAGCACTGCAAGCTTCAGGATCCCGCGCTGGCCACGCAGCGAGTTGCGGTGGTTACAGCAGGCGAGACGACCACAGTCGCCTTTGGCGTGGTGTGTTCCACGAAAACCCCTGGAAGGCTCCGGCTAAGCGTCTCGACTACTTTTTCGAGAGCCGCAACGATCGATGAATTGGCGATCGGTTTTTCCTTGCTGATCGATGGCCAAGCGGCGGGCTCGATCAGGCCGAACGGGTTGATCGAGCTCGATCAATTCCCGGCGGGCGTCCACACCGTCACGCTGAAAACCCACGGCTGCTTGGTCAACTCCGGCCCTGGCGCTCTATTCAGCGAAACCGCGAGCATCCGCATGCCCCCGGGCGGTTTCGCACAGGTCAAGTTCAACGTCTGGTGCGGGCCTTGATCTCTGGCAGCGAGACGTTACGCGACGATAGGATTCCGCATCAGAGGAACCCCGCACCCACCGCGCGTTTGGGCACGCACCGTCGAGCGCAGGCCGGACCGAGACGAGACGGAAGATCTGTAGATCCGCACTTCGCGCCGTCCTTCCGGCAACACCGACGAACGGAGCCGCGAAAGCCCGGCCGATACGACCACGCTATCGAAGATGGGGTAATAGACCGATTTCCAGATCGCGGCCAATTGGGCCGAGTCCAGGACACCGGGAGTCTGCGCGATCAGACCGCGCGCGTAGGAGCTCACGACGAAAGTCGAGAGCCAGGCGACGATGAAAACGGTGCTCGGAAGCGTCTGCCTAACCTCGGTCAGTCTCATGCCACTACGGTACGGCGCTGTCTGATACCGGGCCAGAGCTTCGGAAGCTGCCGAGAACGATGATCGCCAAGGCCCAAAGCCTTGACGCGGCATTCCCACCACACGACGGTTTGGCCTCTCTGCATCACGAGGCCTCGATCCCACGACCAGCGAACGACGCGAGCGAATCGATCGACGTCGCCGTCCTCGGCGGCGGGCCGGCCGGCGCCGCGGCCGCACGGCTCCTCGCGAGCCATGGACACCGCGTCGCCCTCGTCACGCGCGCACCTGCCCGGCCCGCGCTGGCCGAGTCACTGCCGCCCAGCGTTGGGAAGCTGCTCGATCGGATTGGTGTGCGGCGGGCGGTGGACGCCGCCGACTTCGTGCGTGCAACTGGCAACACCGTCTGGTGGGGGAGCGATGAACCCCGCGTGGAGTCATTCGGCGCCGGATCGTTAGGCTGGCAGGTTCGGCGCGACACGTTCGACGCCGTGCTGCTCGCGGAAGCCGAGCGGGCGGGCGCGCGAGTCGTGCGCCGCGCGATCGTGCGGGACGTCGCGCGCGGCGCTGACGGCGACGCCCATCAGCTCGTGCACTACGAGTCCCAGGGTCGCCAACGCTCTGTCGCGGCGCGGTGGGTCCTCGACTGCACCGGTCGCGCCGGCCTGCTCGCTCGGCGCCAGTGGCGGCGCGCCGACCCAGCCGGGAGGACGCTCGCGCTCGTGGGCGTGTGGGAACGGCGCGGTGGATGGACCATGCTCGGCGACGAGACGCACACCCTCGTCGAGAGCTATCACGGGGGCTGGGCCTGGTCCGTGCCGGTGTCGCGCTCGCGACGTTACGTGACGGCGATGGTGGACCCGTCGCTCACATCCGTCCGCCGCTCCGAAGCAGCCGACACGCTTGGCGTTGTGTACCACGCCGAGCTCGCGAAGGCACATCGGATCGGTTCTCTCGTGCGATCGGGTCGCGGCCCTGCTCGACTCACCGGCGCGCCATTCGCACGGGATGCCTCGTCGTACGACGCGACCCGGTTCGCGGATCCTGGCGTTCTCCTCGTCGGCGACGCCGCATCGTTCGTCGATCCACTGTCATCGTATGGTATAAAGAAGGCGCTGTCGTCGGCGTGGCTCGCGTCGGTCGTGGTGCACACCGCGCTCGTCGACGAGTCAATACAGTCAGCCGCGCTCGAGTTGTACGATGCGCGCGAGCGCGCCATGTGCGACGCGCTCCGCCGTCGCTTCGCCGAGCTGTCGCGCGATGTGGCGAGTGACGCAACGACGGAGTTCTGGCGCGCGCGGTCCGCGGCCGATGCGGGCGAGGATGGTGAGCCGGATGTGTCGGCGCTGCGTCGGGATCCGGCGGTGCTCGCCGCGTTCGACGCGATTCGGCAGCGGGCGTCGATCGGACTCCGCCCGTCCGATGCCCTGCGGCGGTCGGATCGCCCGACAGTCCGTGGCGATCGGGTCGAGCTCGCGGAGCATCTGTTCGTCCCAGCCTTTCGCGATGGGGTACGGTACCTGAGAAGCATTGACCTCGTGACCATCGTGGCGCTGGCCCCGATGTACGATCAGGTTCCCGACCTCTACGCGGCGTACAATCGCGCGGCATCGCCAGCTCCGCTGCCGGATTTCCTCGGCGCTCTGTCGGTACTCGTAGCCAAGGGCATGCTCGATCTCGCTTGACGCGGTCTAGGGGCGTCCGTATAACCACAGCAACATCGGGGACATCGGGATTGGGCAGTACGGGAACCGGGAACAGGGAACGGGGAACTGAAACTCCTCACGGAGGCCCGGTTCCCGGTTCCCGGTTCCCTGTTCCCCAAACCGCCAAGTCCCCAGTCCCTCAGTCCAGAGAGGACACGGACCATGAGTCGCATCGCAGCGATCGCGCTGGTCGCACTCGCGAACGGCGTCTGGGCGCAGAATCCACCGCCGGCGACCGCATCCGCCGCGCAGAAAACGGCTGCCCCCGCGCGCAAGGACACGACGCCGGGCTTCGCGATCAACGACCAAACGGTCATCCAGAGCTGCTCGCGCTGTCACGTCCGCGACTCCGCCGGAGTCATGGAACGGCTGTCGTACATGCGGAAGACGCCGGAAGGATGGGAGATCTCCCTGCGGCGAATGGTCGCCCTCCAACGCGTGCGAGTGGATCCCGCGACCGCGCGCGCCATTGTCAAATACCTCTCGAACGCCCAAGGACTCGCGCCGGCGGAAGCTCGACCGGCGCGCTTCGAATCCGAGCGCCGCGCGATCGACTACAAGTACGCGGCGGACACACGAACGGAGCAGACGTGCCATGCGTGTCACTCGTTAGGACGCGTGATTTCGCAGCGGCGCACGAAGGACGAGTGGGACCTCCTGCTGGCGACGCATCGCGCGTACTACCCGCTGGTGGATTTCCAGGCGTTCCGGCGCGGCGGTCCGCCGCCACCCGACAGCGCGGGGGCGCCAGAGCCCATGGATGTCGCTGTGGGGCACCTGTCCAAGGTGTTCCCGTTGCGCACGCCGGACTGGACGGCATGGTCCGCGACCATGCGGCCCGCCCGCATCGAGGGCGAATGGGTGTTGTCCGGGACGGAGCCCGGACGTGGCGCCTTCAGTGGGCGCCTCACGATCACGAAGACGCCTAACGCCGACGACGAGTTCACCACCAAGGCGACCTATCGCTACGCCCGCAGCGGTGCCACCGTCACGCGCGACGGCAAGGCAGTGGTCTATACCGGCTACCAGTGGCGCGGCCGCTCATCGGAAGTCGGCACGTCGGCCGACAGCGCGTGGCGCGAGGTGATGTTCATCGAGCCCGGGTGGCAGGAGATCTCCGGACGGTGGTTCCGCGGTGGGTATGACGAGTTCGGGATGGACGTCTCGCTCACGCGCCTCGGAGCCGGTCCGGTGATTGCCGGCGTATACCCGCGCGCGCTCAAGGCTGGCACTCGGGACCAGCAGGTCACGGTTGTCGGAGCGAATCTCCCGCGCGACGTGCAAGCCGCGGCGCTCGACTTCGGACCGGGCGTGCACGTTGACAACGTGGTCCGCGCGGACGGCGACTCGATCGTGGCGCGCGTCGCGGTCGATGCGAAGGCGCCAGTGGGCCAGCGCGACCTGTTCGTCGCCGGCGCGTCGCTCAAGAGCGCGGCCGTGGTCTACGACAAGATCGCGCGCATCAAGGTGACGCCGCTCGCGGGCATGGCGCGTGTGGGCGGCGCCGTGTTCCCGAAACAGTACCAGCAGTTCGAGGCGATCGCGTACCACAACGGCGCCGACGGGAAACCCGACACCGAGGACGATGTGGAGATCGGCCCCGTCGACGTGTCGTGGAGTCTCGAGGAGTACGGCGTCACGTACGACGACGACGACGTCAAGTTCGTCGGACGGATCGATCAGCGCGGGCTGTTCACGCCGAGCCTCGATGGGCCCAACCCGCAGCGCAGCCGCAACCGCAACAATATCGGCGACGTGTGGGTGGTCGCGACCTATCAGGAGGGGGAGAGCGGGCAGGGCAACGGCAATGGCTCGCGGCCGCTCAAGGCAAGGGGACACCTGCTCGTCACCGTTCCACTCTATCTGCGATGGGAGCCGTGGAAGGGCGATCAATGACGCTGCTCAGGCGGGGCGAATACCACGCGTTCGACGCGGATGGCGCTCCGTATGTGTATCTGGTGCCGTCGGCGGGTGTGTTCCGGCTCGACGACACGTCGGTTGCGGTGCTCGATGCGTTGGGGCAGGAGGACCTCGAGCCTAACGAGCTCGTGCGCACGTTGAGCGATCGCTTTCCGGTCGCGGATCTTCGGGCGACGGTCGAGGACCTGCTGAACGTCCGCGCGCTTCGGCTCGTGGATCGCCCGGTGGAGGCGCCTGTCGCGGCGCCGCCGCGGAAGCGCATCCCGCTCACGACGCTCGTCATGAACGTGACGAGCAAGTGCAATCTCGCCTGCACGTACTGCTATGAGTACGGCGAGGACCGGATCGTCGAGGCGTCCCGGAAACCGCGCTTCATGAACGAGGAGACCGCGCGCCAGAGCGTGGACTTCATGTTCGCCGAATCCGGTGACTCGCCGATGGTGCATCTGACGTTCTTCGGCGGCGAGACGCTTCTCAACTTCAAGGTGCTGCGGTCGGCGCTGGCGTACGCGAAGGATCGGGCTGCCACGTTAGGCAAGACGGTCGACACGAGCCTCACGACGAACGCGACGCTCCTTCGGGAGGAGATCGTCGACTGGATCGTCGAGAACGACGTCGGTGTCACCGTGTCGATGGATGGCGGTCGCGAGCAGCAGGACAAGTTCCGCGTCTTCAACAACGGGATGGGGAGCTACGACATCGTCCTGCCGAACATCCGCATGCTCCTCGAGCGGCACCGCCGGCGGCCGGTGGGCGCGCGTGTGACGCTGACGAAACAGAACCTCGACGTCGAATCGATCTATCGTCACCTGCGGGACGAGATCGGCTTCTGGGAGGTCGGCTTCGCGCCGGTGACGACGTCGTGGCAGCGTGACTACGCGATCCAGGAAGACGGCTTCGAGGCGATGCTCGGCCAGTTCCAGCGTCTCGCTCAGGAGTTCCTCCAGTACGCGCTCGCCGGAAAACATCACGGCTTCTCGAACGTGCGCGACACGCTCGAGGAGATCCACAAGGGCATGAGCAAGGCGTACCCGTGTGGTGCCGGCCTCGGTCTCATGGGCGTCGCGACCGACGGCGACGTTGCCCTCTGCCATCGCTTCGCCGGCTCCGATTCACACAAGATCGGATCAGTGACGGAAGGGGTGGATCGTGGGAAGCAGGAAGACTTCCTGATGAAGCACCACATCGCGAACAAGACCGACTGCTCGACGTGCTGGGCGCGTCCACTCTGTGCCGGCGGGTGCTATCACGAGGCGCACACGCGGTACGGCTCGAGCGAGCGGCCGAACCTGCATTACTGCGAGTGGATTCGCCGCTGGACGGACACGTGTCTCCAGGTCTACGGCACGCTCGCCGAGCGACGACCGGAATATCTGGCGCAGTTCGACGCCTGACGAGGGAAACTCACGTGCGACACCTAACGCCGATCAACAAGAAGGCGCGCCACATTGCCGAGACCACGGAGCAGGATGTGGTGGCGCTCCAGGGCGGACCGCTCACGACGCCGTCGGGCCCACACATCCCGCTTGGCTGCACATTCGTGTTCTCGCCGGGATGGGAGACGGACGCGAGCGGTGGAACGGCTGGACTCTGTCAGCCGGTCGAGCGCGACCTGTTCGACTGTCACATCACGTGCTTCTGGCCGGCCCACGTGCCGGACCTCTACAACTACGCGCCGGACTGGACCGGCAAGTGCGCATCCGCCCAGAAAGATTGGCGAAAAATAGACCTCATCTTTCCATGACACCGGAATTGGTCAGGGGGCGCAAAAGCGAAGCGGCGCCAAATTCCGAACGGCGCCAATCCCGAACGACGCCGATCCCGAAGTGCGCCGATCCCGAAGTGCGGAACCGCCAAGGGCGAAAAGGGCGCGCCGCTTCGCCGTCTGGGATTCGCTCTTCGGGATCGGCGCCGTCTGGGATTGGCGGTGTTTGGGATTGGCGGTGTTTGGGATTGGCGCCGTTCGGGATTGGCGCCGTTATTCAGCTGCGCCGTTTGGGATTTTGCGCCGCTACGGTTTGCGCCCTTGCCGTTGCGCTCGTGTCGTCGCCGTTACGAGCCCAATCCGGCGGAAACGCGACGATTTATGTGGGTACGTACGCGAAGAAGATCCTCGTTCTGAACGAGTCCAACCTGAAGGTCGTCGATTCCATTCCGATCTCGGTCGGAATCCCGACCAGCATGGTGCTCTCGTTCAATCGAAAGCACTTCTACGTGCTCGATCCGCAGTTCGAGCACGTCGAGGTCATCGACATCGCCACGCGGAAAGCGATCGACAAGTTCACGCTCTCGTCAGGCAACACGCGCGTGCGGCTTTGGGGGATCAACGTCGACCCGCGCGAGCGATTTGCCGTCGTGCTCGTGAAGACCTACACGAAGAAGCTCGATCGCTACGAGATCGGAAAGCCGACACTCCTCCGCTACGACCTCGTCAAGAAGGCTGTGACCGACACGATCCCGTGGCCGAAAGGCGAGGAACGTGACTTCGCGCAGATCATCTTCTCCCCGGATGGGGAGTACATGTACTTCTTCACGACCGACGACGTCCTCGTGTACAGCACCGATTCGCTCAAGCAGGTGGATCGGTGGGAGCTGTCGCGGACGCTGTTCGAGGAAGGCATGGGGCGGCTCAACTTCTTCTTCCCGAACGACATCTATGAGGATCCCGGCTTCTACACGGGACTGTTCCGCGTCAGCGACCCGGTGAACCACCGGACGCTCATGGGAGTCGCGCGCGTGGACCTGGTGAAGCGAAGCGTGGACTTCTACACGTTAGGCCCGAACGAGCCGGTGAACTTCCGCCTCGCGCCCGGCCGGAAACGCGGCTATGGCCTCCGCCAGCAGGTGGGCAACTACGAGTTCTGGACCTTTGACCTCGAGGGACGACGCGTCTCCCAGCGCACGCAGTTCGAAGGCCGGCCGCGCATGGGACTCACGCCGAGCTCGAACGGGCGGGAGCTCTACATCCACACCGCCGGTCCCACGATCGACGTCTACGACGCGCAATCCTTCAAGAAGCTGCGAACCGTCGATCTCGGGCAGGACATGAGCGGACTCATAATCATCCCGCCCACGCCAGCTCCGCGTCCGGCAAACGCAGGGCGATGAACGGCGCAACAGAACAGGTTACAGGTTACTGGAATTGGTAATTCGTTATTTGAACCCTCGGGACGCGACTCGACAGCGAGTCAGAGCATCCCGGGGGTTCAAATTACCTGTAACCAGTTCCGGTAACCAATAACCTGTTCCATTAACCAATAACTTGTTCAGTCCGCAGTGACCGCTGTCCACTCAGATGTCCGCCGCTTGTTAGGCTATATCGCCCCGTACTGGCGGCGGTTGGTGCTCGTACTCGTGCTGTCGCTCATCGGCACGGGACTGTCTCTCCTCCTGCCATACCTGACGCGGATCCTGATCGACCGCGCCCTGCTCGGTCGCGATACCGGCGCGCTCGTGCGTGTCGTGCTCGCATTCGCCGCCCTCACTATCGCGAGCTTTGCGCTCAATGTCGTGAGCGGCCTCCGATACACGCGGGTGTCGGCCGAGATTCTGTTCGACATGCGGTTGACGCTGTTCCGTCATCTGCAGCAGCTTTCGCCGCGCTTTTTCGCGCGCATGCCGCTCGGCCAGATCGCCTCGCGCATCAACAGCGACATCGGCGAGATCCAGCGCGTAGCCGCGGAGGTCGCGCTGTCGTGGGTCGGGAGCGTCGTGTTCCTCGTGGGCGCGGTTGCGATTCTCATCGCGCTCGACCCGCTCCTGTTCGCCGTGAGTCTCGCGGTGCTTCCGCTCTCAGTAGTCGCGCTCGTGCGATACCGGCGTCGGCTCGAGGACTCGATCGCCGCCGTGCGCGACAGAAGCGCCGGGATCGGAACGTTTCTGATCGAAGCGCTTCAGGGGATGCGCCTCGTCGTCACCCACAACGCGCAGGAGCGTGAGGCAGCGCGATTTCGCGAACGCAACGACGCGTTCATCGATTCGCTCATGCACATGCGCCGCCTGACCTACCTGTCCGGTGGCGTCCCCGGCCTCCTGCTGGCGCTCGGCACCGGCGCCGTCTTTCTCGTCGGCGGCTGGCGCGTGATCGACGGCAGAATCACGATGGGCACGCTGGTCGCGTTCGTCGCCTATCAAATGCGGCTGCTCGGGCCGGTCCAGGGCCTCATGGGATTGTACGCCAGCGTTGCCACCGCGCGTGTGTCGCTCCGAAGAGTGCACGAGATCCTCGATACGCCGCCGGAGGTGACCGAAGCGGCGGGGGCCTCGCCGCTTTCGTCGGCGCGCGGAGAGGTCGTGCTCGATGACGTGACGTTCACGTTCGACCGCGGGGCGTCGGTGCTCGACCGCGCGAGCCTGACGATTCGCGCGGGTGAGCGCGTGGCCATCGTCGGCGCGAGTGGCGGCGGCAAATCCACCATCGCGGATTTGCTCGTCAGGCAGCTCGATCCCGCCGGCGGTCGCGTGTTGCTCGATGGTCGTGACCTTCGCGACCTTCGTCTGGCTGACGTCCGCCGCCACGTTGTCGTCGTTGAGCAGGACCCATTCATCTTCAACACCACGGTGGCCGACAACGTTCGGTACGCGAGGCCCGAGGCCTCCGCGGCCGATGTTGCCGCCGCGGCGCGCGCCGCGGGCCTCGCCGAGCTGCTCGACCGGTTACCGCAGGGAATCGACACACCGGTCGGCGAGCGTGGCCGCGCGCTCTCTGCGGGTGAGCGACAGCGCGTCGCAATCGCGCGCGCGTTCCTCGCCGATCCCGCGGTGCTCGTGCTCGACGAAGCGACCGCCGCCATCGATCCGGCAACGGAAGCGCAGGTGATGGCGGGGTATGAGGCGGTCATGCGCGGTCGCACGACGATCGTGATCTCGCACCGACTCCAGCCCGCACGACAGGCCGATCGCGTGGTCGTTCTGAACCAGGGCCGGATCGTCGAGGATGGCACGGCCGACACGCTGATCGCACGGGGCGGCGCGTTCGCCGAGCTGTTCGCCGTGCTGCAGCCGGCGGAGTGACCGCGAGACGCTTCACGCTCGACGACCCACCGTTCGCGGGTCTGACCGGAAAGGGCGTTCGCGTCGCGATCATCGACAGCGGCGTGCACCAGGCGAATCCGCACATTGGCGGCGCGCAGGTTTCAGGCGTGCGCATCGGGGCAGACGGCGAGACGGACGGCGACTTCGTCGACCGCATCGGTCACGGAACCGCGGTGGCAGCGGCGATCCTCGAGAAGGCACCGGGCATCGACCTTCTAGCAGTGCGCGTGTTCGACCGCACGCTGGCCACGAGCGCCGAGGTGCTCGCCGCGGCGATCTCATGGGCCGCGCTGCACGAGGCTCGGCTCATCAATCTGAGCCTGGGCACGGCCAACCCGAAGCGCGCGGAAATGCTCGGCGCAGCGGTAGCCGAGGGGGTGGCATTGGGTGCCATCGTCGTTTCGGCGCGCGAATCCGGCGGGGTGGCGTTGCTGCCTGGGTCGCTGCCTAACGTGGTGGGCGTCACGCTCGATCCCGCCTGCGATCGGCACGAGCTCGCCGTGGTGCCTCACGACATGCCACGAGGATTGGGCTTCGCCTCGTCAGGCTACCCGCGGCCGATAGAGGGTGTGCCCGTGGAGCGCAATCTGTCCGGGATCTCGTTCGCGGTCGCGAACGTCACGGGGTTCCTGGCCCGCCTTCTCGAAGCGGATGCCTCGGTGCGCGATCTCGGTGCGATTGCGCGCCGACTGCTCGCGTGACATCGGGACATCGGGACTAGGGACTCGGCGACGAGCCTTCCACCGAGGCGAAGGTCCCCTCGGCGCCAATGGCTTCCCGGCGAGTCCCGATGTCCCGAGTGCCGAGTCCCGAGTCCGCGTATGGCCAGCGCTTGCGCCGACGCCGGGCGCGGCCGAATCTCTCAGCATGAAACCACTCCAGGATCTCTACCCCGACGACTTCTCGCACTGCTACGGCTGTGGGCGACTCAACGCCGACGGCCTGCACGTGAAGAGCGAGTGGCATGACGGTGAGGCCGTCGCGCGTTTCCAGCCTGCGCCGCAGCATATCGCCCTGCCGGGATTCGTCTACGGCGGGCTCATTGCGTCGCTCATCGATTGCCACGCGATGGCAACGGCCGCGGCGGCGTCGATGGAAAGGGCTGGCGCGACGCCCGGTGTCGACCAGACGCCGCGGTTCGTGACCGCATCGCTCCAGGTGGACTACCTGCGTCCGACTCCGCTCGGTCCCGAGCTCGAGCTTCGCAGTCGCGCAACCGAGGTTGGCGAGCGGAAGGTCCTCGTGGAGGTCGTGCTGCGTGCGGACAACGCGGAGTGTGCACGCGGACGCGTCGTCGCCGTGCGCATGCCGGCGGGGATGGCGCAGCCGGGCAAGGGAACCGTGTCCGGCCTCGCGCGCGGCGCGCAAATGGCGCTCGTACTGGCTTCGCTCGTCATCGCGCATCCGGCGATCGCCCAGCAGAAGACATCGGCGCCACCGCCGCCCGCTCTCTCCAGCGCCGCGCGGGAGGACATCGTCGCGTTCGCGAAGGTGTCCATTGCAGTTGCCCAGGTTCGCGATTCCATCCAGAAGCAGCTCGCCGAACCGCGGAACAAGACGTCGCAGGCACAGCAGCAGTTGCGCGAGCAACTCACCTCGGGCGTCGCGGACGTCTTACATCACGCGGGGATGTCGGAGGAGGAGTTCCGGCACAAGACGTATCTGGTGAGCACGGATTCCGCGTCGCGTGCCGTCTTCGACGAGACGGTCGCGAGGATGACTGGCGCCCCGTTGCCGGGTCAGGTGGCGGCTGCGCCGCTTGCTGTGGCGGTGCCCGCCGGGCCCGTCGGCACTCATGTCGGCCATGTCATGAACGCGTTCTCCGACACGCCCAAGGGCCTCGGGCTCCTCCCGACTGCCATGGAGGAAGCGCGCATTGCGGTGGTTCATGCCGGACTCGCCGCACGGGACCCCGAGAACCTCGGGGCGATGAAGCTGCACGCCGGCCACGTCATCAACGCCGTCGATCCGGCGGTCGTGGCTGCCGGACCGGGGCTCGGTTACGGCGTCAAGCGGGCGGCGTTAGGCATCGCTACCCACATGGATCTGGCCGCGAAATCGCCCGGGGCACCCGAGGACATGGCGATGCACGCGAACCATGTAGCAGTCTCGGCGCGGAACACCGTTCAGCGCGCCGATGCGATCATTGCCCTCGCGAAACGCATTCAGGCCGCGAGCTCGGCGTCGGACGCGGCGGGGCTCGTGAGCCAGCTCGTATCGCTCACGAACGAGGTGATGTTGGGCAAGGATGCCGACGCCGACGGCAAGGTGACGTGGAAGGAGGGAGAGGGCGGACTGCAGCAGTGCGATGAGCACGCGAGACTGATCACTGGTAACAGGTAGTTGGTTACTAGATGTGAAACCCTCGGGATGCTCATGATCACGGCGTCCCCGAGGGTGTTCAACTGCGAGCAACCAATTACCTGTAACCAGTCGTCATTGCGTCTCCTGTTAGGGCCCAAAGGCCCTAACAGGAGACGCAATGATGCTGATTCCTCGCCCCCAGCTTCTCGAGCAGCGCGATCGTCTCCGGGAATGGGCGTAGCCGCTGCACCGGTCCGTTCGCCATGTCCACCACCGTGCGGCCGTTGCGTGCGACCGCCTTCACGTCGGCGCCGTGAGCCACGAGGTACAGAATCATCTCGTTGTCGCCGCGAGCCGCGGCACCATGGAGCGCCGTGTAGCCGTTGTTGTCACGCGCGTTGACGTCGGTGTGCAGGTCCTCCACCAGGTACTTCATCACCGACATCCACGCGTCCGGTGCGTGGCGGTGCGAGTTCCCCGCGAAACCGTTGCCGTAACCGACGCCCGCCGCGGCGTGAATCGGCAGCACGCCTGGACCGACCGGCGCGGCCTTGGCGAGCACCTCGATGTCGGGGTCGAGCTTGAACTGTGTTCCCGCTCCGAGCCCGGGCTGAGCGGCGTTAGGCGCCGGCGAAGCCGTGACTGCCTTCGCGGAGTCGGGCTTCGCCGCGGTGACCGCCTTCGCGGTGTCTGCCTTCGCGGCAAGCGTCCGGCCACTGTCCGCGCTCGCCGCTGGGCGAGCCGGTCGTGCACGAGAGGCCGGCGCCGGTGGGACTGATGGCAGCTTCGGGTCCGCGCCGTGCTTGATGAGCAGCTTCATCGCGTCCAGGTCGAGCGCATACGTCGCACGCCAGAACGGCGTGGTCCCGTCGATGGTCTCGAGCCCGCAGTTCGGATTCCCGCAGTTGTTATACGCGAAGTACCACGGCTGCTTCTTGATGCGCGCGTTGACTTCCGCTCCCTTCGCGAGCAGGGCTTCCAGGAGATCGAGGTGCGTCGTCTTCTGCGTCTGAATCGCCTGTGGCTGCGGATACCGTGACCGCGGCGCCCACTGCGAGTTGATCGTCGCGTAGAGCGGCGCCATCCCCGACGCGCTCACAAGGTTCGGGTTCGCACCGCGCTCCACGAGACGGATCGCCACGTCGAACTGCCCGTTGATGATCGCCATGAGCAGCGGCGTCGTCCCGTCCACGAGCGAGGTGTCGTTGATGTTCGCGCCACCGTCCAGCAGCGCCATCGCCGCGTCGAGATTACCCTGACGCACGGCGTGATGCAGCGCTGTGAGGCCACCCACGCTGCCGACCTGCTTGATGTACCCCTCGACACCGCCGTTCAACGTATCCACCTGCTCCTTCACGGAGTCGGTCGGCAGCTTGTCCGCCATCAGCACCGCGCGTCCCGAGTCGATCGCCGTCTGAATCTGCTCTGGAGTAAACGGACCGCGCGGCTCGCGCACGGGTAGCTGATTTCCTCGGCCACCACCCTGACGGCCGGCGTTTGCCGAATCGGCAGCGGTACGTGGAGCGGTCGCGCGCGCGGCAGCCTTCGCCGCCTCGAGCGATTTCTTGAAGTCGGCTTCGGCAGAGTCGTGCCGGGCCGGCGGCTCGAAGGAGATGAGCACCGCGTTCCGCTTCTTTTCCGCTGCCTGGTCGCGGGCGGCATCGTCGGAAAGGTTCATGACGCGCGTCCGGATCGACGGATCCGCCGCATGCTTCATCAGCGCCTCGACCGCGGCGGCCCGCCCATACTCGGCGGCGAAGACGAGTGGCGTCTGTCCCCAGCTCGATTCGCGCGCGTTAGGGTCCGCGCCCTTCGAGAGCAGCGCCTTCACGACGTCCGGGTTGCCTGCGGCGGCGGCGAAGTGGAGCGCCGTGGCACCGCTCGTCGTCGTAGCCTTCACGTCGCTCCCCGCGGCCAGAAGCGCGCGCACCACCGCCGGGCTGCCGGTTCTCGCCGCGATGTGCAGCGGCGTGTACGCGCCGATGCGAGTTCGCAACGCCACGTTCGCCTTCGCGCGCAGCAGCTCGGCTGCCATGGCCGAGTCGCCATGGTCGGCGGCCCAGTGGAGGGCGGTCATCCCGTCGCCCTGTGGCGCGTTCACGTCGGCGCGGCGCGCGATGAGCGTTCGCACCGTTGCGACATCACCGCGCATGGCGGCGTCGGCGATCGGCGACGCTGGCGGCCGCGACGCAACCGCGGCGATCGAGCTCCAGGCCGCAACGACACCAACGAGCGTGAAGGAGCGCACGTTCATGATCGCTAACCTGTGAGCGTGAACTCGCCCGTGCTGTCGCCGAAGCTTCGCAGATCGTTACAGCCGAACTGGTGGGCGAGCGTCAGCATCACGTTCGCCATTGGCGTCGCGTCAGGCGCCTTGAGGTGCGTGTTGCCCGGGAGCCGACCATTCCCCTTGCCTAACAGCAGCAGCGGGCAGCGACGGTGGTTGTGGATATTCCCATCCGCCATCGGCGAGCCGTACATGATGACCGTCTTGTCGAGCAGGTTGCTGTCGCCTTCCTTCGTGTTCTTCAGCTTCTCGAGGAAGTACGGGAGCATGCTCACGTGGTAGCGGTTGATCTTGTTGAAGTCGAGGATCGCCGATTCCTTGCCGCCGTGATGCGACGCCGGATGGAAAGCCTTGTCGGTGCCGCTCTCCGGGTACGCGCGCGTCGACGCATCGCGTCCCGTCTTGAACGAGAACACGCGCGTCATGTCGGATTCGAACGCCAGCACCTGGATGTCGAACATGAGCTTCATGTGCTCGGCAAACGAGTCGGGGACGCCTAACGGCGCTTCCGGCAGCTCGCGTGGCTCGCCGCTCCCATTCCGGGCCTCGACGGCCTGGATACGGCGCTCGAGCTCCCGGATATCCGACAGGTATTTGTCGATTCGCTGGCGATCCGTCGGCCCGAGCTCTCGCTTCAGGCCCGCGAGGTCGCCGACGATCCAGTCGAGGATGCTCTGGTTGGCCTTGCGTCTGGCGGCTCGATCGGTGTTGTTGCTCCCCGCGCCAAACAGCTGGTCGAACGCGATGCGCGGGTTGCGGATCATGGGCAGAGGGTCCGTCGGGCTCGCCCAGCTCAGGGTGTCGGTGTAGGCGCACGCGTAGTTGTAGTCGCAGCCACCGCCACGGTCCTGGTTTTCGATGCACAGCTGCATCGACGGGATCGCGGTGTCTTCGGCGATCTTGCGCGCGACGATCTGGTCGAACGATGTGCCGACGAACACGTCCGATCCCTGCGTCTGCTTCGGGTGCGATTGCGTGAGAAACACGGCGCTGGACCTGAAGTGGTCGCCGCCGATCTCCGGTGCCTCGAACGCCTCGGCCATGCGCACGTCGGTGTTGCTCACGATCGTGAGGTACTCGCGCCAGGGATCGAGCGGAGCGAGCGCGCCATCCGGGTTGAGCTGGAAGTTGCGACCGATCTCCGCCGGCGCCCACAGGTGCTTCGATGCGCCCCAGGTGTTCGACCCGGCACACCCGTGCACGAGCTCCATGCACACGAGCCGCGTCTTCTCCGTGGCTGCCGATGCGCCCCCGAACTTTCGGAGCGACCGGACCGCCGGCTCCATCGCGTCGAGGTAGGGGAGGGCGAGCGAGGCGCCCAGGCCCCGCAGGAACGTCCGGCGCTCCATCGCCTTTCCGGCCAGGATCTGCATTCGGGTTACTCAGCTCCTCTCGAGGTCCGTGCCTAACGCTGCAAGCGATTGTCGTCCGCCGCGACCGGCTGCTCGGCCGTGCGCATGCGGAACGCGGTGCTGTTCACGACGCCCATGACGAACGACGAGAACCTGTACCCGCTCTCCGTGCCCCGCTGCGCGATCGCCCGAACGGCGGGCTGGTCCTCATCCGCGACGCGGCGGCCTAACGCATACGCCATCAGGTTCTCGGTGAAATGACGAACGAATGGCGTGGGACGCTTGAGCAGGGCCCGCGTGAGCTCCGCCGGCGTGGACACCGGGGTGCCGTCGTACAGCTGCCCCTGCGTGTCGAGCGGCATGGCGTTCTCGCGATATCGCCACCGGCCGGTCACGTCGAAGTTGTCGAGCGCGAGACCGATCGGATCCATGTACTGATGGCACGTGCGGCACGTGATGTTCTTGCGGTGCAGCTCCATGCGTTCGCGTGTCGTCAGCGGCTTGCCGTCTTTGCCATCCGTCGTCTCGTCGAGCGACGGAACGTTAGGCGGTGGTGGCGGAGGCGGCATGCCGATGACGACCTCCATCACCCACTTCCCGCGCAGCACCGGCGACGTCCGGTTCGCGAGCGACGTCTGCACCAACATGCTTCCCTGACCGAGGATGCCGCGCCGGTTGCTGTCCGGATACGTCACGCGGCGGAACTGCTCGCCGGAGATGTTCCTGAACCCGTAATGCCGCGCGAGCCGCTCGTTCACGAACGTGTAGTTCGCGGTGAGCATCGTCAGGATACTGCGGTCGTGCCTGACGATGTCGCCGAAGAAGAGCTCCGTCTCCTTCCGCATCGCCTGGCCCAGCTGCTCATCGTAGTCCGGGAACCAGAACACATCCGGACGCACCTTCTCGATGTCTTGCAGCCGGAGCCACTGCCCGGCGAAGCGCGTCGCGAGCGCGTCGGCGCGCGAATCCGCGAGCATCCGCTTCACTTCGGCGTGGAGCGTTACGGGTTGCGAGAGACGCCCGGTCGCGGCGAGCTTGAGCAGGCGATCGTCGGGGATGCTGCTCCACAGGAAGAACGAGAGCCGGGACGCGAGCTCATAGTCGCTCAGCTTGTAGTCCTTACCTGGTGTCGCGTTATCGGGCGTCGTCTCGAACCGGAAGACGAAGTACGGGCTGGCGAGCATCGCCTGAAGCGCCGAGCGAACGCCTTCCTCGAAGCCGGACCTTTCGGCGCCACGCTTGTAGAACGTCATGAGCCCGCTCACGTCGTGCGACGTGAGCTCGCGCCGGTACGCCCGCGTGCCGAGGCGAGTGACGATCTGCCGCGCGCAGCTGGTGTCGGCGAGGGTGGCCGACGGGCGACACGAGAAGATGATACGCCGGCTCGGTGTCTCGGAAACGCCCACGGCATCCTGCGGGCCGACGATGCCGAGGTCCATGATGTGAGGCGGCATGGTCGTGCCCGAGCTCGCGGATCCGCCTGACGCCAGCGACCAGTCGTGTGGCTTGATGAGGTCCTCGTACGGGCCGTCAGTTCGCTTCACGAACGCGACCGAGACGCGATGCGGGCCGGCCGTCACGTTCAACGGCTCGGTCTTGTACAGGTCGACGCCTAACGGGAGATCCTGCATCGAGAACGACTTGTTCACGCCGCGCTCGTACTTGAGGAGCGCCACGCGTTCGCCGTCGATCGAGACGTCGATGTCCTCGAGCTGCGTGCCGACGCCGCCCGCGACGTTGAAGCGGAGCTCATAGCGGCCGTCGGCCACGAACGTGTGTTGCGCAACGACACCACCGCGCGTTCCGTACGGCGCCCCCTCCACGTGGTCCCACGGATGCTGCGAGATGTACGGGGATACGCGGTAGGTCGTGAGCGTGGTCGGAGCGTCCTTGTCGCCGACCGCCAGCAGGCTGACCGTCGCGGCGGCATTGAGGTACGCTTCGAGCAGCGTGGGCGACAGCAGCTGGGCGTCCGCGATGTTGTCGAAGTTCGCGCTCTTCGTGTCGAGCGGCAGGTAGTCGGCGGCGTTGATGTCGACACCTAACAAGTCGCGAACCGCGTTCTCGTACTCGGGCCGGTTCAGGCGCTGGAACGTGCGCGACCCGGCGTTGGGCGGCGAAGACTTGTCGATCACGCGCTCGATCGCGTTCGCCACCATCTGCAGCGTGTCGCTCGGCGGACGTGGCCGTCCGGCGAGCGGCATCATCTCCGCCCGCAGCTTCCGGATCATCTTCTCGGCCTTCACGCGCGCAGTGTCCGCCTGGCCGATGTCGAAGCCTTCCAGCGACAGGTTGCCGAGCTTCAGGTCGTTGCTGTGGCAATCGATGCAGTACGCGTCGAGGACGTCGTTCAGGGCATCGAGCTGCGCCCGTGTATACGTGGGCGGCGTGGCGCGTCGCGAGCGCACGGGACGAGTGGGGCGGGGCGTCCCGTGCGAGGCCGATGCCAGCGCGACGGGTGCCGCCATCGGCACATATGAAACAGCAGCTGGCGCCACGTGTGCGTCAGCCTCTCTCATACGCATGCCAACTTCGAACGAAACCGCTGCCGCCAGGATCGCGGCGGCCGCAAGCAAACTCTTCATCCGACCCACTCGCGGGCTGGTTGGGTTACGACGCCAGGATCACAGCTCGTGCTTGTCCTTCGTCTGGTTGCTGATCTGCAGATCCCAGCCATCCGGATCCTTCACGTGAAAGCTCTTGAACGGCGACGTCTCCATGGACCCACGATTGCCGGTGTCCTCGCGCGGCGTTAGGCCCCGCTTGAGCAGCTCGCCGCGAACCGTCTCCGTGTCCCACGGTTCTATGCCCCACGAGATGTGGTCGACCACGGCCGTGACTGGCGGCCGCGAGGGTTGTGCCACGGCCACGCTTCCCGCGCCACTCGCCGAGTCGGGTCGAGTCCCGGCACCCGCGTCGGCAGGCCGGCGTCGGTTACGAATGATGATGCCGCCGATGCCATTGATGTCGATGGCTGCCTGGGTGCCGGTGTCATTCAAAACCTTCCACCCCATCAGGTCGGTGTAGAAGTCGACACTCTTCTTATAGTCGGAGACCTGGAACGAGATATGGTCGAGCCAGACGGTCTTCCAGGGCGTCCCCGCCGGTTTGGCCGGACTCGCGGCAGCGCTTTGGGCGATCGCGGACGCCACCGGCGATCCGACTGCCATGAGAGCCAGAGTCTGCACGAGCTGGCGCCGCGATAGCTTCCCGCTCTCGAAATCACGCAGCAGAGCGGCGACGACGCTTTCCATAAACGGTAGCCCCCGAACGGTGTACGGGTTGCTTACGCGCGACCCTAGCGAAAGTGCTGCGACAGCCGTACAACCGATAGCCCTTTCTGGAGATCCCCGCCCGTGAAGTCGTTGTTACTCGCCCCGTTTGCGTTCGCCGCCGTCGCCGGCAGCCTGTCGGCCCAAGCCAAGTCAGCTCCGACCCCGAGCCCCTCGGGCCAGAGCTACATCGTCGCCCCTGACGGCAACGAGGCGCGATATCGGGTGCGCGAGCAGCTCGCGGGTTTCGACCTCCCGAAGGACGCGATCGGGGCGACCAAGGACATCAAGGGGCGAATCGTGGTGGGGTCCGACGGCAAGGTGGTGAAGGAGAGCTCGAAGGTCATCATCGAGCTGTCGTCGCTCAAAAGCGACCAGGCCCGCCGCGACAACTTCCTCCGCCGCAGCACGTTGGAGACCTCGAAGTACCCACAGGCCGAGTTGGTGCCGGTCGCGCTGGAGGGTCTGCTGATGCCGATCGCGCCCGGTTCGTCGCAGACGTTCTCCGTTCGCGGAGACCTGACCGTCCATGGCGCGACGCACCCGACCATCTGGCAGGTGACCGCGCGCGGCGAGGGGAACGGCATCGTCGGCACCGCGACGACTGCCTTCACATTCAAGGACTTTGGCCTAGAGCAGCCGAAGGTGCCGGTAGTGCTCAGCGTCGCCGATACGATTCGGCTGGAGTACGACTTCCGGTTCGTGCCGGATACGGCTTCGCGGAATTGAAACGGAGGGGACTGGGACTGAGAAGCCGGGACATCGGGACTCGGGACTCGGCCAGGATGCCATTACCACCGAGGAGCCTTCGTCTGCAGTAATAGCCTCCCAGCCGAGTCCCGAGTCCCGATCTCCCGATGTCCCGAGTCCCGAGTCCCGAGCAGTGCCCACTACGGCTGCTTGGCCAACTCCATCCGGAGACGTCGGACCGAGTCTGCACCCCCGGTCTTGTAGTGTGCGACGTTGATCCCGACCAGCTTGTCCCCTTGTTTGTGCAGGGCGCCGGTGTTCGTCACCTGCACGCCTTTCCGGAGCACGCTCTCGTACGGGCCGTTCGAAAAAAGGAGGCTGTCGCCGCTCACCGAAACGTGAAGCGGGATCGGGGGACGCTTCGGCAGAGTGAGCGTCCAGCCGGCTGTATCCGCGGTTGCCGTGATTGTCGCGACAACGAGAACGCTGTCACTGTTCTCAGGCCGCGTTGGGCCAGTCCACTTCCCGGCCAGGTCCGCGAGTGACAGAGTCGCGGCGGGTGCAGGCGCCGGAGCGGGTGCAGGAGCGGCGGCGGGGGCTGCGGCAGCGGTGGTGTCCGGTGCCTTCTGCTCTTTCTTCGCGCACGCGATGAGCAGGATCGCGCAGGAGAATACGGCCGAAGCCCTCATGGCTACCTCTGGGTCGAGGTCGACGCGATTTACGGCGGAGCGTCTATCGTACTGCTCCACGGCTTAATGGGCGCTTAAGGTCGTGTCATTGGTGCCGCGGCACCTGCACGAGCTGTTCTCTCAGCCTCTCGACCTGATCCGCCAGGTCCGGTGACTGCGCGGCAACTTGGAGCAGTTCGGCCGCCCGAGCGAGGTTGCCGAGCCGCGCGTTCATGCTCGCCGAGTTGAACGCCGACGTCTGATTTCGCTTCCGTCGATCCGCGAGGTCGGCCTCCAACGACGCGATCCGCTTCGCCCTGAACTCCGCGCTCCCTCGCGTGCTCTGACGCACCTGCTCGATCTTCGCCGCGATGACATTTGCCTTGTCGTCGTAGCACACCATCGCCGAGTCGTACGACGCAGCCGCCTCCGCCCACGCTTCGCGCTTCGTGAGGACGCTGCCGAGGTAGAAGCCCGCATTGCAATTCTCGTCGCCCTTCGGCGCGGCGCGGGCGCCGCGAAGATCGGTTTCGGCAATGGTGAAGTCAGCCTGCTCGAACTCGATGATCCCCGCCGCCGTGAGAACCTCGGCCGCTCGGGAACGGGCCTTCGCCAGCTCGACGTCGCTTCGCGCCAGGTCGAGCTCTCGACGACGCAGCCGGCCGATCGCCCGCCAGTAATAGCCCTGCGCGATGTCTGGCGTGTCGAGCGCGATGAATCGCGTCGCGGTCGCGATGGCTGCGGAGTCCTCATGCAGGGTCGACTGGCAGATCGCCGTCTGCAGGATCGCGCGATCGTGCTCGGGCTGCATGGCGACCGTCTCGTCGAAATAGCGAATCGCTTCCCGACAGTCACCGGCGTTCAGGTTGAGCCAACCCGACATGAACGTGATGCCCGCGGCGCGCGGAAATCGCCCATACGCACTCGCGTAGTACTTCCGGGCGTCATCACCGCCCGTCTCGCCAGCGAACCACACGACCACGTTGCCGAGCGCGTAGGCGGCTTCATCGAACTGAGGCACCGCGGCGAGCACTCGCTTGAGCCCGAGCGTGTCGGCGTTCGCACAATTCGCGGCGCGATACGCGACGAGAGGCGGGGCGTTGATCGGGACTTCGCGTCGCCGCTCCAGCGGGTTCGTCGTGTCGCTGCGTTCCTTGTAGCGGTCCGGATACGAGCAATCGACGGCGAGCGCGATGTATTTCCGCACCGCGGTCGCCTTGAGCGGGTAGGCGTTGCCGTCGGGAAGCGCGTGGTCAGCCAGCGCGATCACGCGACCGGCCTCGAACGTCGCAGGCACTCGCGGCGCGAGCGCCTGCGCGCGCTCCATCGCTCCGCGCGAGTCCAGCCCTAGTTCCTTCTCCCGGAGCGCGATCAGGACGTCGGTCTCGAACAGCCGCGCGACAGTCGCCGGCGAGCTCTTCGACCTCTTCCCCGCTGCGAGCCGTTCGAAAGTGCGCCGCGCGTCCTGCAGGCAGTCTAGCAACCTTCCAGAACTTTGGCATCGGCCGCGGCGAGGGCGAGCGTGTTCTCCTTCCGGATGCGTGCCGACGCACAGCCCGCCGAGCTGAGACCGGCGACGCACACGACAGCCAAGACGAGCCATGTCGAACGGTTCGGCGCCCTAACGAACACTCTCATCAGTCTCATTGCCGGAGATAACGAGTCGTAAACGGCTAAAATGGTACGAATGGGGTCAGGGTGTCTTCGCCGGTACCGCCACTGGTGTCCCGTCCGACCACTTCTGGACCTTCACGACCACCTCCGCCCTCGGCGTCCCGGACCCGCTCACGGAGATCGGCTCGGCGTCTTCACTCGCCAGCCCGAACATCGATGGCGTTGCCCCCGGCACGTAGAACATGAGATGCGGATGCCAGGCGCCCACGCGTCGGCCTTCGGGCCGAGGGCTCGAGAACAGCACCTGGCGCGGCGACATCATGTAAGCCATCGCGAGGGATTTCGGCGTCTCGAGCTGACCGCTCGCGTAGCCGGCCGCCACCGCGCGCTCGACGGAGTCTTCCGATGCGCCTAACGAGCGAAGCCGGACCTCCAGCAGCTCTCGGGCGAGCACCGTACGTGCCCCTTCAGCGTTGTAGCAGATCGGATACAGGCTCCCGCCGTGCAGGTCGCGCGCGACCACGCACGCCGAGCCGTTCGAGCCGCGCCGCAGCGTGAGCACCTGACCGTCTCGCACGGCGTAAACTGTGGCCTGATTCGACAGCTCCGGGGGCGCCGCCGAGACCGCGAGCGCGATCTCCACGGAGTCGGCGAGAGGAACGGGCTTCACGGGATACGCGTTAGGTCCGGCCTGCGCGCCAGCGGCCGACGCGCACGGCAGCAGCAGCAAAACGACCAGGCACGAGAGGCGCATCGCGAGCTCCGGGAAGGAGGTGATAGGCGACGACTACCTCATACTAAGCCCGCTGACACGGCGCCGCGTTACTACGGAGTGACCAACCGCCGATCCGCGGGACCAACCGGCGAATCAGCAAGGTGCGCGACGCTCGTGGCTCGTGCCCCGGTTAACGTTCACCGCCGCCTCGCGCTTCAGCATGTCGGTCGTCTTCGCCAATAGATCCTGTGCATCCTCACGCGTGCGCCCGATGCACACAGCGCCGAGCTTCCCGTACTCCCGCAGCGCGCCCATGAGGTGGAAGATCACGCCTCGCTCGCCGTTGGCGTCGAACGCGAGTCCGCGCACGGCCGCGGCCGAGATCACGCGCTGAGGCGAAAGCGCCGTGTACGACGGATCGCACAGGTTGTCGGACGCGACGTAGAAGCACGGCCGGCCAGCCTTCGTCTGAAAGAGCCCGGTGACCGAGTCGTACGTGCCATCGGTCAGGAGCTGGAGCGTCAGGAAGGGGTGCGTCGTCCCACCCTTCCGGATGTTGATCTCGATGGCATAGTGACGCCACTCGTTATGCACCCGCGTGGACACGAAGTCGATCCCGAATCGGCCCACGACGCCGTCGCCCGCGAGCACGTCCGTCACTCGCCGCGCTGCCGCGTGCAGTCCCGGGCAACACGAGAGCTCCGCCGGAAACTCACAACCGAGGTACACCTGGCCGCTCGCACCGCCTAACACCTGGTCGTGGGTGGAGATGATCTGCGTGGCGCCGCTCGGGTCGATGCGACACTGCACCGAGGGTGATCGTACCTCGGTCCCCGAGACGAACGCCTCGACGATGCCGCCCATCCGGGTAAGCTCATCGCGGTAGGTGGGCCAGCTCTCATCCGGCGCCACGAACCGTACACGTCGCGGGAGCACGTCACGCACCCATCCCGTTAGGTCGGGATCGGATGGCGCACCGTCGTACGAGAAGATGGCATTGCCTTCGCCGGAAAAACCCTCCTCGAGCTTGATCACGGCGCGGCGCACCGCTGGATGCTCGCGCTTGAGATCGACGAGCGCGCGGATCACGTCCCCCTCTCCGCGGAGATGTTCGTAACCCGGCGGCGCGAGCACGCCAGCTCGGTGGAACACATCGCGGCTCCCGCTCTTCGTGCCGAGGTGCCAGAGCGCAGGGTCGCAGCCGTAAAGCGGAATGCCGAGTCGAACGGCGAGCGTGCGCTCGAGCGCGGTCGCGGTGAAGCACGTCAAGTGCGACGACCCGGGATCGTCGATAAGGCGACGGATTCGTGCAACGAGCCAGTGCCGTGCGAGAATCTTCTCGGTGAGTGGAGCCGCCGAGGGATCGTCGCACGTCAGCATCGTGAGCCTGTGGCGTGCATCGCGCGGGTCGACGTCGCGCACCAGCCCGAGGTAATAGTCGATGATCGCCGCCGCGACCGGCTCGCTCGTGATGTAAACGACGCGGGTCGCGGGCAGCCGAAGTAGCATGAGCAGGCACAGGAACCGCTCCTCGTACCGCGACGCACCCGGGAGCTTCGTCAGCTCTTCGTGATCGAGCGACATGCTCGGGATCACGACGACGGTCCGTGGTGCCTCGGGGTTCGAGAACACCCGACTGAACATCGGCGTGAGCCCTCGCTGGAGCTCGGCGAAGGCGCGCAGCTCTTCCGGTGACCCGGGAGCCGGAATCGGTGGGTCGAGCAGCGTCGCGTCGGCCGGCGAGCGAGACAGGACAGTCTGCATCATGCGGCGATAGATGCTGGTCGCCGTCCGTGACGTCAGTCGGGCGAACGGTGATGGCGGGTCCGGCGTTCACCGTACGCGGTCTCTTCCATTTCGGCGTCCGTCGGGGATCTCCCGATACGGGCGACGCGACTCTCCTACTCCCAATCGACCGTGCCGGTGCTACGCTGCGCGACGACCCATTCAGGAGGCCCGATGGCGACGACAGTCACTCCCACACACGCCGAGTCGTTTTCACGCATCGCGGAAGCGCACGAGATCAGTCCACCGGCCGTCGACGACCTCCTGGAGCACATCCCTGTGGGCCTCATGGTCGTCGACGCCAACGGCAAGGTCGCGTTCGCAAACGCGGCCGCGCGATCCCTTCAAATCGATCGTCTGGAGCCGCTGCAGTGGGCGATCACGCGCGCACTGCTGATCGAGGACAACGTGCGCGAAGATGAGATCGCGATCGCCCCGCTCGGAGCGCCGCGTCGGTGGGTGAGCGCGCAGATCATCCCTGTTCGCGTCCCGAAGGTCGGCGTGAAGGCGGCGTTCGTGGTCCTATCCGACGTGACGGCCCAAACCCAGATGGCCGCGTGGACGCCGATGATCGAGACGCTCGTCAGACTCTGACGGGAACCCGCGACCTCACATCGCACTCCCATCCCCAATCGCTTTCAGCAGCCGGTACGTGAACTCCAACTGATCGTAGAACGCCTTGACGCCGATCCGCTCGTTCAGCCCGTGCGCTCGCGTATCGGCGGGAACGTTCGGGTCCGCGAAATACCCACTCACGCCGTAGACCGGGATGCCGGCGTTGCGCAGAAATAGGCCATCCGTTGCACCGGTCTCCATCGTTGGAACGAGCGGCACCGATCCCCAGATCGACGCTGCCACGGCACTGATCGTCTGTTCGAGCGGCGGCGGCAGCGGTGATGGCGGGCTCGGTGTCGCTGTGTCGGCGCGGGTCACGCTGACGGCGGTATCGGCCACGACGCGCCGAATGGTCTGCTCGACGTTCGCCGGGTCGACGCCCGGCAGTATGCGACAGTTGATCGTCGCCGCTGCACGCTGTGGCAGCGCATTCACGGCATGGCCGCCTTCGATCAGCGTTGCCACGCAGGTCGTGCGGAGCAGTGCGTTGTAGAACGGTGACCGATTTGCCAGGTGCTGCGCGGCCGTCGTATCCAGGCGGCCGCCGGCGCCGACCGCCCGTAGGTCGGCAGCCAGCTCGCCCTCGCTGAGTGGCGCGGTTCGCGCCAGGTACTCGCGCGTGATGGCGTTCAGCTCGAACGGAAACTCGTAGTCTCCCACGCGACCCAAGGCAGCAGCGAGTCGGTAGATCGCATTGTCCTTCTCCGGCAGGGAGCTGTGGCCGCCTGGATTCTGCACAGTGAGGCGATAAGACTGAAAGACCTTCTCGGCTGCCTGCACGTCGAACGAGACCGGTTTCCCCTCACGCAGCTCGCCACCGCCCGCGTCGGAGTTGAGCGTATAGGCGACGTTCAGAAGGTCTCGCCGATGGGCCAGCAGCCATTGGATGCCGTTGTAACCGCCGCCGCCTTCCTCACCTGCCGTCAGTGCGAGGATGTAGTCACCGGCGGGGACTATGCCTTCCTGCTTCATTCGCAGGAGGGCCGAGACCCACGCCGCCACGCCGTTCTTCATGTCGAGCGTACCGCGCCCGTAGAAGTGGCCGTCGCGTTCCGTGAGCTTGAATGGGTCGAGCTCCCAGTCCGCACGGCGCGCCTCCACCACGTCCAGGTGACCGATGAGAAGGATTGGCTTCCGGGCTCCTCGCCCGCGATACCGGACGATCAGGTTCCGGTCCTTCGCGTCCCGGCCCGTGTCCGGCCCGACGATCTGAACGTCGGCCGCCGGAAACCCCGCGGCCCGAAACCGCGCCGCCAGCCGCTCGGCCGCCTTGGTCGTGCTACCGCTCGAATACGTCGTGTTCGTTTCGATCAGCTCTCGCAGGATGTCCCTGCCGAGCGACTGCTGGGCGGACAACGTTCCCTGCGCTCCGGAGTCGCGCGCCGCGAGGAAGAGACAGATCGTAAGCGAGAGAACTGGACGCATGAGGACTATTTGACTTAGAGACGTGGGGTCGCCGAAGGTCGGGCGCCGCATAAGGATACGGTACCGTCGGTCGTGGTCGAAAGCTGGGTCTGCTCCAACGATGTACCGGCGCTTATAATGGTGCCGGATCGCGATGCATGCGATCGGCTGTGAACAACCTCGGGAGCCGTTATGCATCGCCATCTGCGTCGTTCCGCCGCCGCCGTCGCCCTCGCCGTCTCCGCTATTGCCGCGTACGCCTGTAAGGAAGGCGGCGACGGTCCCACCGACCCCAAGGAAACCGCTGGCGGAATCGCCAACTCGGCGCGATCCGACGCCGATATCCTCGGGCTCATGCACGAGGCCAATCGGGGCGAGCTCCAGGCCGGCCAGCTCGCACTCCAGATCTCATCGAACGCCGACGTGAAAGCGTTCGCGAGCACCATGCTGACCGAGCACGGGGCGATCGACGCCGAGCTCGAGTCGCTGGCGGCCCAGCTCAACATCACGCCGACGGTGCCGAGCGACGCACTGCAAAAGCTGCAGAATTCGGAGATCGACGGCATCGCCGGACTCAGCGCCGCGAACTTCGGCTTCCACTACATGTCGCTCCAGGTCGATGTGCACCAGCGGACACTCGCCCTGGTCGATGCGTTCATCGCCAAGGCGCAGAAAGCTGAGTTGAAGACCGCGCTGCAGAACGACGTTCGCCCGCACATCGTCGTGCATCTGGCAGCTGCACAAGAGCTCAAGGCGCGGGTCGGAAATTGACGCGGCTCGCGCTTGGCGGCGCGCCGAAGCGCGCTGCCCAGACGCGCCGAAGTTGACGCCCGTCGGCGAACCCGCACGCCGCCGCGACCGCGTCCAGGGTCATCATCGGATTCTTCATCAGGTCCCGAGCGCGCTCGACGCGCAGTCGCTCGCGATAATCGTGGATCGAGATGCCCGTCGCGCGCTTGAACACGCGTGTCAGATTCCGCTCACTCATCCCCGCAATCCGCGCGAGCTGCCCAAGCGTCTCGCGTGACCCCGGATTGCTGACGAGGTGCTGCTGGAGTTGATGGATCCCGGGGCTCAGGTGCGTCTGGTAATCGAGGTACACACTCTCCTGGTCATGCGCCCCGTCACGCCGGATGTAGACCACCATCTCGCGCGCGACTTCCCCGGCGACCAGCGGCCCTGCGTCGCGCTCGATGAGCGCGAGCGCCATGTCGATCCCCGCGGCAATGCCGGCGCTCGTCACGATGCCGTCATCGATGACGAAGAGTCGGTTGCCGACCACCTGCGCCCGGGGATAGCGGACTTTGAGCTCGGACACCCGCTTCCAGTGCGTGGTGCACGTCTTGCCGTCGAGCGCACCGGCCTCGCCTAACGCGAACGCGCCGGTGCACACGGAGCACAGCTCCACGCCGGCCCGGTGCACGTCGCGCAGCCACGCGACGAGTCTGGCCGGCACCGGCATGGTGTGCGTTGGGTAGCCGGGCAGGATGATCAGGTCGCCCGGTCGAACCTGAGGCAGTGCCTCGAGTCCGCTGAATCGGAGGCCCTGGGCCGACGGCACCTCGGGAGTCGGCGCGCAGTACGAGATCTCGTAGGGCACGCCGAGCACCTTCGCTTCGTAAAACGCCTGCGCCGGCCCCGCGAGGTCGAGCATCTCGCATCCGGGAAACAACGCGAAGATGATACGCCGAGGGGCCGGGTTCATGGGATTCATGTCGAGAAGGCAGGTTCCGGAAGGGACGTCGCGAGCGCTTCGAGCTCGCCTACCAGCGTCGCCGTGGTCACGATGCGCGCGAACCGCTTGCGGAGCGCATAGACGGTCCGCTCCTCCACGTCCTCGACGCCGAGCTCGTCGCCGGGGACGTCCCAGTTCCGGATCGGAAAGGTCATGGTCGCGTCGATGACGAAGTCCACCGCGTAGCCCAGGTCGGCGGCGACGCGCGCCGTCGTCTCGCAGCATTGTTCCATCTGAATCCCGGTGATCGCGAGACGCCTAACGCCCAACGCGAGGAGCTGCGCCTGAAGCGTCGTGCTCGTGAACGCATTCCGTGTGTCCTTGAGCATAACGGGCTCCCCCGGATTCACGTGGATGAAATCCATGAGACGGAGGTATGGACCGTCGCGCTCGAAGCCCGGATCGCCGTCGGTGTGCAGGAAGAAGAACACCGGAAGCCCGGCGGCGCGATGTGCGTCGATGAGCGCGGCGACGTGGCGCTCGAAGTTGCGATTGTTCCGTCGCTCCCACTTCGGGTCGACCTTGAATGAGTCCTGGGCGTCGATGACGAGCAGGGCGGACTGGGAGAGCGGCACTTCATCTATGGTGAGCATTGGTGACCTCAGGGTGAATGGTGCCCCTGAAGGTGCCACATTCGGCCACCACAGCGGAGGCCGTGTGTTGGACGTTCGCCGGTAACATCCGGCCATCGAGCTCAGTCGAGTGCCCGGTCCGCCGCCGAGGCGCCGCCGCGCTCCCACCTCGTGCGCACGACACCCAGCAGTTGCTCGAAGCGCGCGTGGCCGTGCAACGTACGCAGTACCGGGTCGTGCCGCGAAAGAAAGGGGTAGTGCGACATGCCAAGCCGGACCGAATCCTCCAATGCGTCGACCGCGGCATCGGCGTCGCCAATGAGCACAAAGAGCTGCGCGATGAAACGCGCGATGAACTCGACGCGCTGCGCGGCGGCGAGCAAGTCGGGAGTCACCGCCGAACGCGCGTCATCTCGCTGACCTCGGATGGCGAAGGCGTACGCGGCTCCAAGCGCGCCGAAGATTGTGCCGGGAAATTCGCGCTGGAGCGACTCGCCGCGCGTCGCTGCTTCGTCGGGGTGTCCCGTCACACGGAGGATCACCACCAGGAAGAGGTGTGCGGCCGGATTCGTGGGGTCCATCGCCAGAAACTTTCGGTAGTAGGGCAGTGCGGCGGCGGGGCGACCGGCCAGCCAATGGCAGAAGCCCGGCATGCACTGCAGCAGCGGCGTCAGTGGGTCGAGTCGAGTGCTCTCCTCGGCAGCTTCCCAGGCTCGGTCGTCCTGCCCCGCGAGGAGGTAGACGTACGCCAGGAAGGTGATGAGCTCCGCGTTGCTCGGATCGAGCGCGCGGGCGCGCTCGAGCAACTGAATCGATTCGCGAATCTCGCCGTGTTTCCAGCGGATCGCGCCGCGCAGCCAGAGCACCGGAGAGGACTCGGGGTCGAGAGCGGATGCCTTCGCGGCGTACTGCTCCACGCGCACGAAGTGCTCTGCGGCGCCCGGCTGGCCGGTCTCGATGTAGTTCATGTGCACCTGCCCTAACGCCGCATAGAGTTGCGCGTTGTCGCCCACGATGGCGAGCGCGTTCTCGAGCAGCAGACGGGCGCGGTCCAGCGCCGGTGTCGCGAACGTCCACAGTGCGTGCCGTGCCTGCAGCAGATATTCGTAGGCCCGTAGATCGGTGACCGGGTGCTCGCGCAGTCGCCGTTGCTCATCGGCGCTCAGCGTTAGGCGCAGCCCGCCGGCGATCCGGCCGGCGATCCGCTCCTGGATGGAGAACACGTCACCGAGCGGGCCGTTGATCTTGTCGGTCCAGAGCACGGCGTCGGCCTTGGCGTCGTGCAGCGCCGCAGTGACGCGGATGCCATCGCCGGCGCGCCGTACGCTGCCGGTCACGACGTATCGGACTCCGAGTTCGGCGGCGATCGCACCATGGTCTCTTGCGCTTCCCTTGAGACGGATGACCGCGGCACGGGCGGTCACGCGCAGCGTTCGGATCGCCGAGAGATCGGTAATGAGCTCGTCGGTGAGGCCGTCGGCGAAGTACTCGTCGTTGGCGTCGGGGCTGAGGTTCGCGAACGGAAGGACGGCGATGGCAGCCCGCGAGTCGGTGCGTGTCGACGTCGCGCTCCCCAGCGGAGCGGGGTGCAGCGCCTCTACAGCGGCAAGATCCAGCGCGCTGATGATGTCCGACGCGTCGGCTGGGCGAGCGTCGGGATCTTTCGCGAGACATCGTTCGACCAGCGCCGCCAGCGCCGGTGGTACATCCGCTCTGCGCGATGCAA
>Ga0207645_10000459_pt1 | contig 33709 bp, 24 predicted proteins | sample KBSM53metaG_FD_184331 | JGI IMG/M metagenome (GOLD analysis project Ga0207645, IMG submission 184331) | Miscanthus rhizosphere microbial communities from Kellogg Biological Station, Michigan, USA - KBS M5-3 metaG (SPAdes) (version 2) | ecosystem: Host-associated > Plants > Roots > Rhizosphere >...
CGACATGATCGCGAGTATCCGCACGCTGTTGATAGTCCATTGGTGTTGAACCAACGGCGAGCATCGCCAGCGACGCACCGAAGTAACTGGACCCGGCGTGCTCCCAGGGATCCAGGTTGGCCGAGTACCACGTCCACGCGCCCTTGACTGGTCCATCGTTCTGTTGCAACTCCCACAGTTGCTCGAATGCCTGGTGCGTGTCCGCGCTCATTTCGTGGCGATCGCCCTGTTGCGCCAGGAACATTGCGGCAAAGATCGACTCGACGTTCTGTAGCGCCCCAGGTGGCTTCGCGCCCACGTTCGAACGAAGGCGATCGAGCAAGCCGCGTTCGTACACCGTCGGCTGATCTTCCCTCAATGCACGGCGCAGCACGGGGCGAGCCAGCAGATACGTCATCCCCGTATGGCACGAGACGCACGGCCCGTTGGCGGATGCCGCAGGTTTCCATTCAAACCACTGTTTCTGCCGCTGATCGAGATAGCGCGCGGCACTTTCAGGACTCCAGTCGGCAGTCGTCACTCTGGCGGTGGCAGCCACGATGAAAACACCAAAGGCGACGAGCGTTATTACGCGAAGCGTCTTCATACTCGCTCCCGGGCAGCGGCGTCTCTCAGAGCGGCGGCCGCGTCCGCAATCGCCGCCTTCCCACCATCGATGATTCCCGCGAGGCTGAAGAATGGATGAATCATCCCCTCATATCGCTTCAACCGCACCGGGACACCCGCTTGTTCGAGTTTTTTCGCGTAGGCCTCGCCTTGATCGCGGAGCGGATCGCACTCGGCGGTCTGGACGAATGCAGGCGGAAGGCCGCGAAGATCCGCGTTCAGCGGCGAAACATCCGGATGGTCGCGTTCGTTCGCGGGTCGTAAATAGTGGCTCTCGAAATATGTCAGCAGCTCCGACGTGATGAAATGACCGGCGGCGAATTCGCGCATCGACGGGCTGTCGTCGGCGAAATCGACTTGCGGGTAGGTAAGCAGTTGAAAGGACAACGGCGGCCCGCCTCTGTCGCGCGACCGCAGCGCCGTAACTGCCGCCAGGTTGGCGCCGGCACTCTCACCCCCGATGGCCACCTGACTGGCATCGATGCCAAACTCGTGAGCGTGCTCCACCACGTCTCTCGTCGCGGCGTAAGCGTCGTCAACAGCCGCAGGGAATGGATGTTCAGGTGCGAGCCGGTAATCCACTGATACGACGACGCGACCGGCGAGATGCGCCAGATCGCGACACACGCGATCCGACGAATCGAGAGTTCCGAGGACGAACCCGCCACCATGAAAGAAGATGAGCCCCGGCAATCGAACGTCGGGCGTCGGCGTGTAGACGCGGACCGCAATCGGGCCCGCAGGACCGGGCACATGCCGGGTCGTGACCTTGTACAAGGCGCGCTCGGAACCGGCAAGCTCCGGCGGCAGCGACAAACGCCGCGCCTCGACCGGTGTCATTTCGTGCATCGGCCTCCCTGGCAACGACGCGAGCTGGTCCAGGAAGGCCTTGCACTGGGGATGTAATGGCATGGGCGTCCTCGCGGGCACATTGTAGCGACCGCTGCATTCGATACGACACCTGGTGTGATTTCTGCGGCGCGATTCAATCGTAGAAATACCCGGTGTTTTTGGTGATACGCTCCGCCCCATGAGCACCGATCCGAGAGACGTAATTGCCCACTCCGCCATGAGCCGGCTGCAGATTCTCGTGGTGGGTGTCACCATCGCCCTGAACGCACTCGATGGCTTCGACATTCTGTCCATCAGCTTCTCGTCTCCCGGCATCGCAACCGAGTGGGGGATCGATCGCGGGGCGCTCGGCATCGTGCTGTCGATGGAACTCATCGGCATGGCAATTGGCTCGATCGTCCTGGGCGGTGTCGCCGACAAGATCGGGCGACGGCCGACGATCCTGGGATGCCTGACGGTCATGGCCGGCGGCATGTTGATGGCCACCACTGTCACCGGTCTTGTCGATCTGTCGATCTGGCGCATCGTCACCGGCCTGGGGATCGGCGGAATGCTCGCGTCAATCAACGCCGTCGCCGCCGAGTTCTCGAGCACCCGTCGCCGCCACTTGAGCGTCTCGCTCATGTCGATCGGGTATCCCCTGGGCGCCGTTGTCGGTGGCATTGTTGCCGCGCGGCTGCTCCAAGGCAACGATTGGCGCTCGGTTTTCTACTTCGGCGCGGGTATCACGACCACGTTGATCCCGATCACGTACTTCCTTGTGCCCGAGTCGGTTCATTGGCTCGCGCGCAAGCAGCCGCATGGCGCGCTCGAGAAGATCAATCGCGCCATGGCGCGCATGGGTCACGCCGCGACGACGGCGCTGCCAGCGATTGCCTCAGACATACGGCAGCGCTCGGTCTCCGACATCTTCGGACCCGGGCTCTTTGCCATCACTGCGCTGGTGGCGTTCGCCTACTTCTTCCACATCACGACCTTCTACTTCATCCTGAAATGGGTGCCCAAGATCGTCGCTGACTTCGGTTTTCCCGCCTCGTCCGCTGCGGGTGTGCTGGTATGGACCAACGTGGGCGGAGCCCTGGGCGGCACGGTGCTTGGTTTCCTGACGCTGCGGTTCGGGGTCAAAGGGCTCACGATTGTCGTGATGGTGCTGTCAACCGTGGCGGTCGCGTTGTTCGGGCGGACACCGCCCGACTTGCAGCAGCTGTCGATGATTTGCGCGGCCGCCGGCTTCTTCACCAACGCGGCCATCGTCGGCATGTATGCGATTTTCGCGCAGGCCTATCCCACTCACGTGCGCGCCTCGGGCACCGGCTTCGCTGTCGGCGTCGGACGCGGTGGCTCGGTGCTCGCGCCGATCATTGCGGGCTTCCTGTTCACTGCCGGCTGGTCGTTGGCGACCGTCGCACTGACGATGTCGTTCGGGTCGCTGGTCGCGGCAGGCATCCTGAGCTTCCTGAAGCTCGAGACCGATCAGCCGGTCGCGGCGCGTCCGGAGCGGCACGTGAGAGCGACGACGATCCCTGCAACAGGCCGGTCGTAATTCTCGCGATCGTAGCGGCGAATCTTTGGACTCGCCGTGAGAACCTTCCTCATCAGAACGAAATTGTCTGAACCGATGAGGATCACGACTGAAATGTCGAGCACGATCAGCCGCGTCCTCCTCTATGCTGATCGACAGCCGCCATGGAGACCGATCCGCACAAACCGTTGAGGCAGGACGTGCGGTTGCTCGGGGAACTCCTCGGGGACACGCTGCGAACGCACGAGGGCGCGCAGTTGCTCGAAACCGTCGAACGCGTTCGCACGATGGCCAAGACATCGCGCGCACGCGACGATCGCGATTTCCGGGCGCTCGCCGCCGAGCTCGAGCAACTGCCGGTAGACGCCGCCATTCCACTGGCTCGCGCGTTCACCCACTTCCTGAATCTGGCCAACGTCGCCGAGCAGCACCACCGGATTCGACGGCGGCGGGCGTATCTGCGCGATCCAGCTGCTTCACCGCAACGCGGATCGTCGGACGAGACGTTTGCGCGACTACTTGCGCGCGGCGTGCCACCTGACGCTCTCCACAATGCGATCTGCGCGCTCGAGATCGAGCTGGTGCTCACCGCGCATCCGACTGAAGTCTCGCGCCGTACGTTGATCCACAAACACAACCGGGTGGCTGCGCTGCTCGCGGAAGGCGACCGCGCCGACCTGACTGTACCGGAGCGCGCGGAGCTCTATGCGGCGCTTCGACGCGAGATCCTGTCAGCGTGGACGACCGACGAAGTCCGTCATCAGCGGCTCACACCGATCGATGAAGTCAAGGGCGGCCTGATCGTGTTCGAACAGAGCCTGTGGGATGCGTTGCCTCGTTTCTTGAGAAGCGTCGATCGGGCGCTGACGTCGGCGACAGCGCGCCCGCTGCCCTTCGACGTCTCACCGGTGCGTTTCGGATCCTGGATGGGCGGCGATCGCGACGGCAACCCGAACGTGACACCTGACGTCACCCGCCGGGCCGCGCTCCTCGCTCGATGGGTAGCGGCCGATCTCTACTTGCAAGAAGTCACCGCGCTTCGCGACGAACTCTCGATGACGGAGGCGACGCCGGCGCTGCGGGCCCGGGTGGGTGATGCGCGGGAGCCGTATCGCGAACTGCTTCGCCAGTTACGAACGCGACTGACCGACACCCGCGCGTGGATCGAGCAATGCCTCGAATCCGGGACTCGGGACTCGGGATCCGGGATTCAGGACTCGGGACTCGATCTCGTTCTCGAGAAAGCGCAACTGGCAGAGCCGCTGCAGCTTTGCTATACCTCTCTCGTTGAAACCGGCAACGCCTTGATCGCCGGTGGCCGGCTGACAGATGTGCTGAGACGCGTCGCCACCTTCGGCGTCACGCTCGCGCGACTCGACATTCGACAGGCGTCGGATCGCCATACGCAAGCGCTCGACGCCATCACGCGAGCCATCGGTCTCGGATCGTACGCGGAATGGGACGAGGCACGACGTCTCGAGTTTCTGATCCGTGAGCTGCCGAATCCGCGGCCGCTCGTGCCGATGAACCTGGCCACATCGCCCGAGATCGCAGACGTGTTCGACACCTTCCGCATGATCGCAAGCATGCCCTCCGAGTCTCTCGGCAGCTACGTCGTGACAATGACGCATCAGGCCTCGGACGTCCTCGTCGTCGAGCTGCTTCAGAAGGCGTTCGGCGCGACGCGACCACTGCGCGTCGTTCCTTTGCTCGAGACCGGTGCCGATCTGCGGCGGGCCCAGCAGATCCTTGACCGGCTGTTCGCGGTCGATTGGTACCGCGCGCGCATCGATGGCCAGCAGGAAGTCATGGTCGGCTATTCGGACTCGGCCAAGGACGTGGGCAGGCTCAGCGCGGGTTGGGAGCTCTTCAAAGCCCAGGAAGCCATCGTCGACTCGTGCCGTCGTCACAGCGTCAGGCCACTGCTGTTTCACGGGCGCGGCGGCAGCGTCGGTCGCGGTGGCGGACCAACGTACCTCGCGCTGCAATCGCAGCCCCCGGGGACGATCGACGGGCGGCTGCGCGTGACCGAGCAGGGCGAGATGATTCAGGCCCTCTTCGGGTTGCCCGAGATCGCGCACCGCACGCTGGAGGTCTACACGAGCGGGACACTGGAATCCTGGCTCGCGCCGTCGTCACGGCCTCTGGCCCCGTGGCGCGAGTGCATGGAACGACTATCGAGCGACGCGTGCGCGAGCTACCGGCGTATCGTCAGCGACGATCCGTCTTTTCTCGACTACTTCCGCGCGTCGACGCCGCAAGCCGAGCTCGAAGACGTCAACATCGGGAGCCGGCCGGCACGCAGAGAGAAGGGGTCCGGCCTCGACGGGTTGCGTGCCATCCCCTGGCAATTTGCGTGGACACAAACGCGCCTGCTGCTGGCGTCGTGGCTCGGGCTCGAGGAAGCGCTCGATCGTGCGTTCGAGCGCGGAGACGGCGAACTGCTGCAGACGATGTACCGCGAGTGGCCGCACTTTCGATCGGCGATGGATCTGTTCGAGATGGTGCTGGCCAAGGCGGACGCACGGATCGCGGCCGAGTACGACCGCCAGCTCGTGCCGGATCAACTGCAGCCGCTCGGACAGGAGCTTCGCGACCGGCTGGCGCGGGCGGCATCCGCGCTGCTGCGGGTCACGGGTCATCGCTATCTGCTGGAAGGGAACCAGGTATTGCGGCGCTCGATTGACGTTCGAAACCCCTATGTGGATCCGATCAACCTGGTGCAGATCGAAGTCGTTCGTCGTCTTCGTCAGGGAGATCACGATCCGCGACTCCACGACGCATTCGTCGTGACGGTGAATGGGATCGCTGCGGGGATGCGAAACACCGGGTGACGGTGGGGTCAGACCCCTTCATAGAGCTTCACACGTATCGACCGATCCAATCGGCCAGCGGACGCACATCGGCCATGACCTTCTTTACCGCGGCTACCGCCTTCCTCGACGCGAGCACCGGACCAGGCTCGATCATCTTGCCGGCGTGGATGTCCTTCATGCGCAGGAGATCGATGCGCGGGTGATCGGCCACGAATCCGCGCGGCGCTGAATTGACCGTTTCGTGCGTCCCCACGGCGTAGCCTTTTCGGCGAATCGTGCTGACGATCCTGACCAGCTCGCGGCCTGACTTGTCGTCGTCAATCGCGGCGCGAAACTTCTGGAGGACCGCCGGCTCCGGGCGATACATCCCGGTGCCGACATACAGACCGGCGGCGGACAGATTGATGTAAGTGCCGAGAACGCCAGCGGCGATGTGGTTCTTGTACGGCGCTCCGTCCCGCGAGAATCGCATATCGCGATTGATGCGCGAGAGGTGCGGCGTCCCCACCGGGTCGAGTTCGGCGACGAGTGCCTTCAGCGCGTCACGGCAGGAGCGTTCGTACACGTCCTTGTGAGCCTGAAACCACTCGCGATTGTTGTTGCGCGCAAGATCGCCGAAGAACTCGGTTGCTTCGCGGGGGAAGCCGGTGAATCCGTCGCCCATGAGCGGATTCTAGACCGGGTGGTGCATGATCAGATCGTGTTGCGCACGTTTCGATGCATTGCGGTCCTGGCGGTGTCGACGCTCGCGCTGATCGTCCCGCTCTGGACGGTGAACATCAAGGGTCAGCAGGCCAGTACGCCGCCGCCCCCGCCGTCGACGATAGGGCCGCCGACCCGGGCGGACCTGCTTCGCGGCCAGTACGGGCGCTACCGGGCGAACAACGATCTCCTCTTCTACCACCTGGACATCCGGGTGGATCCCGACAAGAAGTCGATCGCAGGCAAGAACACGATTCGTTTCAGGATGCTCGCAGACGACACCCGCATCCAGCTCGATCTTGCCGCGAACCTCAACATCGACAAGGTCATGCTCGGCGCCACGCCACTGAAGTACGAGCGCGATCTCGACACGGTCTACGTCGACTTTCCGTCCACGCTGCGCTCGGGACGCGAATACACCATCGATTTTCACTATTCCGGCCTGCCGCAGGAGCAGGGCCGGTTCGGCGGCATGGCGTTCCGCACCGACGGCGCAGGACATCCCTGGATCACGACTGCGTGCGAAGACGAAGGCGCACGGGTATGGTGGCCGAACAAGGATCAATGGCGCGACGAAGTGGAGCGCATGCAGATCAGCATCGCCGTCCCCAGCGATCTGATGGACATCTCGAATGGACGCTTCATGGGCAAGACCGATCTTGGCGACGGCTACACCCGCTGGGACTGGCTCGTGCAATACCCAATCAACAACTACAGCGTCTCGGTAAACATCGCCCGCTACGAGCATTTTGCGGACAAGCTCGATGACCTGCCACTCGACTTCTACGTGCTGCCGCAGAATCTGGAGAAGGCGAAACGCCAGTTTGCGCAGGCAAAGCCGATGCTCGAGGCGTTTCGCAGCTACTTCGGCGAGTACCCGTTCGAGAAGGACGGCTTCAAATTGATCGAGGTCCCTTACTCGGGCATGGAGCACCAGAGCGCGGTCACCTACGGCAACGGCTTCGTGAACGGCTATCTCGATCGCGACTGGACCGGCATCGGCATCAGCCTCAAGTTCGACTTCATCATCGTGCACGAGAGCGGCCACGAGTGGTTTGGCAACGCGGTCTCGGCCGCCGACGTCTCTGACATGTGGATCCACGAGGGATGGACGACGTACCTCGAGAGCCTCTATGTCGAGAAGATGTTCGGCCACGACGAAGCCATCCGTTACGTCAACAGTTACAAGCCGAAGGTCCAGAATCGCGAGCCGATCATCACGCAGCGTGGCATCCATCGCCAGCCCCAGCAAGACATGTACTTCAAGGGCACGCTATTCCTGAACACGCTGCGGAGCGTCGTCAATGACGATACGGCGTGGTGGGCGCTGGTGCGCGACGTGTACCAGCAGTTCAAGTACCGCAACATCATGACCGAGGACGTCGTGCGCTTCTTCAACTCGCGCACGGCACGTGACTGGACGCCGATCTTCGATCAATACCTGCGGCGTTCAGCGATCCCGACACTGCAGCTTGCCTTCAACGAGCCGGGAAGCATGGCCTACCGCTGGAAGACCGATGAGCGCGCGTTCGCGATGCCGGTGCGCATCGGCCGTCCAGGCAACTGGACGATCGTCGAGCCAACGACGGACTGGAAGGTAATGCCGACGTCGCTGGGAAAAGAGACGATGGATGTGGCCACCGATCTCTATTACATCAACGTGGAAAAATCCTAGGCAGCGCAAGGCGGGTCTTTAATTTCAAGACCCGCCTCTACCAACCGAATTACTGCTTGCCGAAGTGCTGATTCTCGAGGCAGATGAATTCGATCAGTTCCTGGTCTGGCATGATGCGCTGGTTCACTCGAACCGTCCACGGGCGCGTGTAGAACTTGGCATCTTCCACCATGATGTCGATCTCCATCCGCCCGTAGCTGACGCGGTGGAAGCGCTCGGTGATCTTCGCGCGATCGCTCAGTGGAGTGCCGTTGATGTCCAGCCATCCGCCGTCGCGCAAACCAGTGGTCTCGACGACGAGCGTGTCACCGTCCCATTTGCCGACCGAGTAGCCGTACCACCATGGCTGCGGGTCGTTGCCCGGCAGCGATCTGCCGTCCGTAAAGATCTGACGGAGACCGGAACTCGCTTCGTACAGGATCACGAGGACGCCTGGCGTCTGGATGAACTTTCGCGGCGCGCCCTGCGTGTGGAACTGCACGATGCCCATTGGCAGGCAATGCGCCTCGGGGTTGTCCTTGCTGTTGTTGTCTCGCCGCTCCTTGAGGATCGCCGCACCTTCGGGGTTGAGCGGCGGCCCTTCCTTGATGTTCTGAGCGACATCCCGGAACGCCGCAACTGGCGGTCCGGATTGCGGCTCGGCCGCGGCACCTTGCCCACCGCCTCCCATGCCTTGCCACACGCCAGACAAATCGGGCTTGCCATCGGCGGTCTTCGGCACCGGTCCGTTGAGATCGGGCTCGCCCTTGGCATTGCGAGGAACGCCTGGCGGCAGGCGCACGTCCCATTGGGCCACGAGCGACGTCGATGCCACGATCACAGCAATGAGGACGGCAACCGGGAAGAAGGACCTCACCTCAGCCTCCGATATCCACGCGATGACGCATCAGGGTATCATCTGCAGCCAAGCAGGGTACCTTCATGAGAACGATCCTTGTTATTGCGTGCGTCGGACTGATCGCCTCAGCGATTCCAGCGAGCGCCCACCATTCGTTCGCCGCCGAATTCGATCGTGACAAGCCGATCACGCTGACCGGCACGGTGACCAAGCTCGAATGGACCAACCCTCACGCGCGAATCTACATCGACGTCAAAGACGAGAAGGGCAACGTCGTCAACTGGGACTTCGAGCTCGGGCCGCCCAATGGGTTGATGCGGCGTGGGTGGAACCGGAATTCGCTGAGACAAGGTCACGTCGTCACGATCGACGGCTTCCTGTCGAAGCTCGCTCCGCATGTCGCCAACGCTCGATCGGTCAAGCTGCCCGATGGACGCCAGGTTTTCGCGGGGTCATCGTTCGACGCCGGCCCAACTCAAGACGACTCAGGCGGCAAGTAGCCGCCACGCATACTCAGGTAGTCATCGTTCCGCACTGAATTGCACTGAGTAGCACTTCGCCGCCTTCCTCGAAAAACGCGAGACGGGGTGTCGGGCTGGACCTCGTCGGTCCGATAACAGATCCAGCTTGTCGACCGAGAAGCCATCCCCGAAGCGTAAAGCCGGTACCGCGGATCTGACGGCGATTGAGGGCGCGCTGCAGCTGCTCGCCCGCGCGGTCCGTCAATTTCACACGTACCCATCGACCAGCCCGCTCTGCGTCGACGCGGTGATGGCCTGTCACGACGCGCTCAAGTCCATCCCGCACCGCGATCGCGTGGCGTCTCGAATCGCACCGCACGAATTGATCGTCGACGAGGCACACATCGGCGCCGGCACGGTCGTGGAGCACGAGTTGACGCGCCGGCTCTTCAAGCTGCGCGTCGCATCGCTCGACATCGAGTGCGGCGCCACACCGCGCGATCTGTCGCGTTTCTGCATCGATCTGGTCGACTCCGACGATACGCACTCCGCGGACCTCAGCTTTGCCGAGCGCCTGGCCGAACACGGCGTCGGCGCGATCGTTCCAGAGATGGCGCAGCGTCCGGTCGTGATGGACGTCGGCGTTCCCGGTAGGCACACGACCGAGCTGCTGACTCACGAACGGCGGCGGCAGGAGGAGCTGGCGCAACCAGATGCGCCTGTCAGCTATCTCTATCCGCCCGATCGCGGATGGATCCGCACCGACCCGTCACAGAATGGCCTGTCGCAGGTCTCGCTCGTCGATCTCTGCGTCCTCGTGGACGATCCCGCCGACATCGCGACGATGCTGGTGCGTCTCACCGACGATGACGTCACCGGCCCCGACGCCAAGGCAACCGCGCTCGAGCGCAAGTACAGCGACGTTACGCGGCTGTTCTCCGCGCTCGATCCCCGGCTGGCGCAGGTCATGTTCGGCAAGCTCGCCCGAGCGGTGCTGAACCTGGATCAGGATCGTCGCAACAACCTGTTGCAGCGGACGATCCTCCCCGGTCTGCTCGATGGCGATGCTAACGGCAAGGTCCTGCGCGATTTCCCGGACATGGACCTCGCCGAGTCAATCTGCCTCCTCCTCGATCTCGAGACAGCCGCGCCGGAGGTACTCTCCGCTGCGCTCAACCGGCTCGACCTTTCGACCGATCGCCGCGCCGCGCTCGTGCCGCTGATCGAAGAACGGATGCGAAGGGCGCGCAGCAGCAGCGACGCCGACGACATGAGCCTGGGGTCCTCCGGCGTCGAGCGACACGCGCGCGGGCTCATTCGCGTCGATGCGACCCGCGAAACCGACTTCTCCGAGTTCGCGGCATTCGACCTGTCCATGGACGCGCAGGCGGAGACGGCCGTTTCGGATGTTCGCACCGGCATCGCCGCGACCGACGTGCCGCTGGCCCAATTGCTGTGCGCGTCGCAGTTGGTGCGCATCGAGCGGAACCCCAATCTCGTGGAAGCCTTCCTGCGCCAGGGGCTCGATCTGATCGGGACTCTCGAGCGGACTGGACGATGGAATGACGTGATTGCGGCCGTGCAGGGATACCGGAACATCGGCGAGGAGTTACGACCGCGGCGGCCCGATGTCACCGACGTCATCGCCAAGGCGCTGAACGACTACTGCACGCCCACGCGCCTGCTCTCGATCGCCACGATGCACGAACGCGATGATGAGGGACGCACGATCGCTCGCCAGATGCTGGCGGCGCTCGGCTCCGCACTCGCACCAGGGTTGATCGAGTTGATGAATCGATCCGCGCACGAGGTCAAGGCGCGCGCCCTCGTGCCGGTGATCTGCGACATGGCGCCGATGCTTGCCCCGGCTCTGGTGGCCGAATTCGACTCGTGCGGACCGTCGGCGGCGCGAGTGATCGTCAAGATCCTTGGTTACGCTGGACCAGGCTATGAAGCAGCGGTCGGGCGCTTCGCCGAACACAACGATGTGCAGGTCGCGCGCGAGGCGATGCGCGCGCTCGCGCGTATCGGGACACCCACCGCCGCCATCCTCGTCGCCCGCCAGATTCGAGAGCGGCGCGACGATCGACACACCGCTGCCGAAGACGCCCTCTGGCATTTTCCGCCGGCGCAGACCGCAACACAGGTGCGCGAGCTCCTGCGATCGCGCGAGTTCGTGCTCAGTCACCCGCACACGGCGGCGCGGCTGATCGATCGGGCCACACAGTCACGGGTGCAGGGGCTCGACGAGGCGCTCACGAAACTCGAAGGGCTTCGTTTCAGGTTCTGGAAACCGAGCCTCGTCCAGGTGGCACTCAAGGCCAGGGAGCGCCGAGTGCGATGAGCACGCCGACGCAAACATCACCGCTCGATCCGCTCGCGGTCCTTCGCGGCCTCGCCAGCCTGCGCAAACTCGCCGGCTCGTACCCGCCCGGCCACCCGATGATCGCGCAGAAACTGCGCGAGCTCGACGAGGTGATCGTCGGACTTCTGCAGTCGGGCAGCCCCGTCCGCATTGACGTCATCCGCGGCGACGTGTTTCTCGACAGCGTCGCGTCGACGAACGACCACGTCGCCAATCAGCAACTGCTGTCACAACTATCAGCGCTCGGGATCGACAGCATTCACATCCACGATGGCGTGCAGCGCGACGAGCTCCTCGCCGTCGCCGAGTTCCTCTGGCAATACACCGAGTCCGGTGACTCGATGGCCTCGCAGCTCGCCGCGCGGAACGTGCACCACGTCAGCCTCGGCCGGCTGGTGCCGCTCGACACACGCTGGCGCGCGCAGAAGTGGGCCGACGCGCCCACTGGGCCGCTCGATCCCGACTATGCCGAATCGCTCATCATCGCGCAGCAGACCTGGGAGAACACCGCCTCAGGCAAGCCGCTCGACGTCGTCACGGTTCGCGATCTGGTGCAACTGCTGATCTACAAGGTCGCACGCAGCAATGCCGCGCTGGGACAAATCCTCGCCGTCAAGCAATACGAGAACCTCACGTACTGCCACTCGGTGAATGTCGCGATGCTCAGCCTGCTGCTCGGCAAACAGGTGGGGCTCGACGAACAGACGCTCGCGGCGCTGGTCGAAGCGGCGCTGCTGCATGACGTCGGCAAGACCCAGATCCCGCTCGATATCGTGCGAAAGCCCGGAGCGCTCGACAAAAGCGAGCGCCGGATGATCGAGGCGCACACGACACTGGGTGCGGAGATCCTGATTCAGACAGAAGGACTGCAGCCGCTGACGCCAACGGTGGCGCTCGAGCATCATCGCAGCGTGAAAGGTAGCGGGTACCCGGACCTCGGCGACGCGATCCCCCATCCGATGAGCCAGATCGTTTCAGTGGCGGACATTTACGAGGCGATCACGGGCGCACGCACTTACCAGGCGCCGACGCCTCCAGAACGCGCGTGCCTGATCATGGCTCGGATGGCCGGCGAAAAGCTGAACACCGGCCTGGTGAAGAAGTTCGTGAGCACCATCACCTTCTTCCCGGTCGGCTCGGTGGTGCGCACGAATCGCAACGAGCTGGGGCTGGTCGTCCAGACAAACGGGCGCGAACCGCTGCATCCGGTGCTGACGCTGGTCGACGAAGAAACCTACAAGCCCATTCGTCAGGTTGACACCTCGGAGCGCGAGTCGTCAGGCGGCTACGCGCGTCATATCAGTCAAAGCCTGCCGGCGCCCGACGGCCTCGACCTGCGGGTATTCCTCGAGCCCACGCGGGCAGCGGCCTGATCAACTCCCAAGCTGTTTGGTTCGCGGGTCAGCAATGCCGCAGCCCGCTTTGCACGACACACCGAGCAACTGAGGCACAGAGAGAACGCACTGATGTTGAGAACGCACTGATTGACTTCGCGAGAGGACGATGGCATCGTCGTCGGTCTCGAAGAACTCGGGACGCGCCCGGGTTCGTCGAACATTCCTCACCTCGGTGGACGTCATGCCGCCAACTCGCTCGAAAACACGCAAGATAGTCGGTTCTCCTGTGGTTCGCGATGCGCTCAATCAACTGAAGGCATTGCAACGGCGCCTCGGTCGCAGGCACGCGCCAAAGCTCGAAGGAAGCGACGACTGGAGGCTGCGCTGGAACATCATCCAGGAAGATCTGCTTCGTCGTGAAGTCGCCGCGGACGAAGCACTTCGCACGAAAGACCCGGAGCTGTGGAAGCAGAAGGAGGTGGCGCGCCTGGCACGCAATCGTGAAATCGCTGCGTTGAATCAGCGGCTGCGAAACGCTGGACTCCTCCCCGAATCTCTCCGGCCGTCACTGAAGCAACGCATGAAGAAACTGCAGCGGCTTGAATCCAGCAACCGCGCAGAAACCGCAAGGATCCGGGAGACCCGGTGAGACTTCTCGAACAATTTCAGCGTGGCATTCAACTCGCACTAGTGTCTTGCGGAGAACCGATATGACAGACACAGGTGAGAGGCTCGACAAAGTAGAAGGCCGGCTCGCAAAGGTCGAAGATTCGGTTGTGGGACTTCGGGCTGACGTCGATGGATTGCGGACCGACGTCGATGGATTGCGGACCGATGTCGATGGATTGCGGACCGATGTAAATGGATTGCGGACCGATGTAAAGGGCCTGACGAGTCGAGTCACCACGCTGGAGGAAGAGACACGCAAGCTACGAATACTGGGCGAGGAGAATACGAGCCAGATTAAGTTGATCGCTGAGGTCCAGTCGCATCACGGAACAGTGCTCGAACAGCATTCACAACTGCTGAACCAGATCGTTAAGGACATCGAGCCGCTTAAGGTGTTGCCCGACCTCGTGCGACCACTCGTTCAGGATCACGAGCGCCGGATCGCGGCGCTCGAGAAGCGAGACACCTAGCTCCCGGCGAGGGCCTTCGCGATCGCGGCGCGCAGCGCTGGATCCTCCGGCGTGACCGCGCTCTCGAAGAACGCCACCACCTTGCCGTTCTTGTCGACAACGTACTTGCTGAAATTCCACGCCGGCAGGTTGCCCGATTGACCCAGGAAGGCATAGACGGGAGACTGCCCGGCGCCTTTCTTCGTGACGACCTTCTCGAACATCGGGAACGTCACGTCATACGTCAGCTTGCAGAAGGTGGCAATTTCCTGCGCAGTGCCCGGCTCCTGGCCGCCGAAATCGTTGCTCGGGAAACCGAGGACGTTGAACCCATTGCCCTTCATCTCGCGCTGCAGCTTTTCGAGCCCTTCGTACTGGGGCGTGAACCCACACTTGCTGGCAACGTTCACCACCAGGCTCACCTTGCCCTTGTACTGCGCCAGGTTGCCTGGCTTCCCGTCGAGCGACATCGTTTGCAAGTCATAGAAGGAGCTCACGGCACCTCCCGCGGCACGCGGTTGCTGAGCAGCTGTGGGGGATGTCAGAACCAAGACGGCGACGGCCGCTGCCACGAACGCAATCAATCTCTTCCGCATCGCTGGTCCTCTGGAGAAGCCGCCGGAGGGCGGTAATGAGATATTAAGCGAAAAACCGCCGGAGACGGCCGCCTATCCCCCGATCGCGGGGGTGGTTCAGCTCGCCAAAAACGGCCCAAAATCTGGCATATTGAGGGGTGCCCCAGATCGAGATGATCAGAAGACTGTTACTGTTCGCCGCCTGCTCCTGGATCGCCTGCGCCGCCCTGGCCGCCGAGGCCCAGGGGTCTGCTCAAGCCAGCGCCGAATCCCGGCCGCCGAGCGCCGGGCCGCGGGCGACGGTCGATCAGTATTGCGTCACCTGTCACAGCGAGCGGCTGAAATCGGGCGGGCTCGTGCTGGAGAAAGCCGACCTCGCCAATGTCGGACCCGACGCCGAGCGCTGGGAAAAGGTCGTTCGCAAGCTGCGCGCGGGCGTGATGCCGCCTCAGGGCGCGCGACGCCCGGACGCCGCGACAATACAAGCGCTCATCAGTTCGCTCGAGACGAGCCTGGATCAGGCAGCCGAGGCGCGGCCAAATCCAGGCCGGCCGCTGATTCATCGTCTCAATCGCGCCGAATACAAGAATGCCATCCGCGATCTGCTGGCGCTCGACGTCGACGTCGCGACGCTGCTGCCGCCGGACGATTCCGCGTACGGTTTCGACAACATCGCCGACGTGCTCGGTGTGTCTCCATCACTGCAGGAGCGCTACCTGACAGCCGCCGGCCGCATCAGCCGCGTTGCCGTTGGCGATCCGTCGATGCGGCCTGGCAGCGATACCTATCGGGTCCCGCAGGATTTGTCGCAGAACCAGCATATCGAGGGCCTTCCGCTCGGCACCGTCGGCGGCCTGCAGGTTGGACACACGTTCCCCCTCGACGCCGAGTACGAGTTCCGCACGCAGCTCTATCGCACCAACCTGAATATCGTTCGCGGACTTCAGTATCCGAGTGAGTTCGAGATTTCAATCGACGGGCGGCAGGTGCACCACGTCACCATCGGCGGTAACGAAGACCTCGCGGCGATGTTCGACAAGCCGACCGACACTGGCGATGCCGTCGAGTTGCGCATGCGCGTTCGCGTGCCGGTGACGGCGGGGCCGCACGAGGTGACGGCCACGTTCATCGAGAACCTGGCCGTGAAAGACACGATTCGGTTGCAGCCGTTCCTGAGAAGCTCGGCCGACAACTTCGACTGGGCGGGGCGGCCGCACATTCAGACGTTCACGATCACCGGGCCTTTCAATGCCACGGGGATCGGCGACACCGCCAGCCGCCGCGAGATCTTCACGTGTCGTCCGACGACCCTTCGACAAGCTCAGGGTCGCCCCGAGCCCAGTCGAGGGGCGAGTGCGCGACGCGAGCGCGACTGCGCCACGCAGATCCTGAGCCGCCTCGCCCGCCGAGCGTATCGGCAACCGGTCTCGAAAGCGGAGCTCGAGCCGATCCTCGACTTTTACGAGGCAGCGCGCCGCAACAAGGGCACGTTCGAGAACGGGATCCAGCGAGGCCTCGAGCGCATCCTCGCAAGTCCACGCTTCGCCTTCCGCGTCGAACACGATCCCGATTCAGCGACGCCCGGTGCGCCGTATCGCATCTCGGACGTCGAGCTCGCTTCCCGATTGTCGTTCTTCTTGTGGAGCAGCATCCCTGACGACACGTTGCTCGATCTCGCAAGCCGGGGCCGGCTGAAGGACCCGGCCGTGCTCGAAGAGCAGGTCCGGCGGATGCTGGCCGACCCGCGATCGAGCGCCCTCGTCGACAACTTCGCCGGCCAGTGGCTGCAGCTGCGGAACGTCCGGAGCGTCCTGCCCAACTCCGACGAGTTCCCGGACTTCGACGACAACCTGCGCCAGGCGTTCAGGCACGAGACGGAGCTGCTCTTCGAGAGCATCATTCGCGAGGATCGCAACGTCGTCGATCTGCTGCGCGCCGACTACACGTTCGTCAACGAACGGCTCGCGCGGCACTATGGCATCCCCGACGTCTACGGCAGCCGCTTCCGTCGTGTGCAGGTGACCGACGAGGCGCGCAAGGGTCTCCTCGGCAAGGGCAGCATGCTGGCGGTGACCTCTCACGCCGAGCGGACATCACCGGTGCTACGGGGTAAGTGGGTGCTGGAGAACATCCTCGGTCTTCCCGTGCCACCACCGCCTCCCGACGTGCCGCAACTGAAGCCCGCCGAAGAAGGTCAGAAACCGAAGACGCTTCGCGAGCAGATGGCCGAGCATCGCACAAACCCGACATGCGCGACCTGTCACAAGGTGATGGACCCCGTCGGCCTGGCGCTCGAGAACTTTGACGCAGTCGGCGCGTGGCGCACATCTGAAGCCGGCGGACCGATCGACGCGTCGGGGCAGCTCGCCGATGGCACCGCCGTGGACGGTGTCGTGACGCTGCGGAAGGCGATCCTCGATCGCCCTGAGCTTTTCGTCGGCACGATGGCCGAGAAGCTGATGACATACGCGCTCGGCCGCGGTGTTGGCCCGGAAGACATGCCGAGCGTCCGGCGCATCCTCCGCGACGCGGCGGCCAATGAGTACCACTTCTCGTCGCTGGTCCTGGGGATCGTGAAGAGCGTTCCGTTCCAGATGCGTATGAAAGCCCTGCCGGAACAGCCCACGTCCTCGTCGCAGCAGTAGGTGGGCAGCGCGTCGTCGTACAGCGCGGGCTTCAGCCCGCGCGAAGTTGAGAGCTGGTGAGTGGGAGTTCAACGATGTTCGTATCCAAGATCGCACTACCCCGGCGGACGTTCCTGAGAGGTGTCGGCGCCGCCGTCGCACTGCCGTTGCTCGACGCGATGTTCCCTGCGTTCACGCCGCTCGCGCGCGCGCAGGCACGTCCGCGCACCCGGTTTGGCGCCATCTACATCCCCAACGGCGCGATCATGGAGCAGTGGATTCCGGAAATCGTGGGGCCCGGATTCGACATCAAGCCAATCCTGCAGCCGATCGACTCGTTCAAGGACCAACTCCTCCTCGTCACCAACCTGACACGCTCGCATCCAGGCAGCCAGGTCGGCGATCACGCCGTGAGCGCGGCCGGATTCCTGACCGGCGTGTGGCCGAAGCGAACCGAGGCGGAAGACGTGCTCGCCAACACGACGATCGATCAGGTCGTGGCGCAGCAGATCGGACAGGAGACGCCGTTCCCATCGCTTGAAGTCGCAACCGAAGACTTCACCGGTTACGTCGGCGCCTGCTCCCCCGGTTTCAATTGCGCCTACCTGAACACCGTGTCGTGGAGCACGCCCTCGACGCCGCTGCCGATGGACATCAATCCCCGGGTGGTGTTCGAACGCATGTTCGGACAGGGCGGCAGCCCGGCCGAGCGTGCGGCGCGCATGCGTGACGACCGCAGCATGCTCGACTCGGTGTCGGCCGAGGCGCGCAAGCTGCAAAACGGACTCGGTGTGCGCGATCGCCGTCGTGTCACCGACTACCTGGACAACCTGCGCGAGATCGAGCGCCGCATCCAGCGGGCGGAAGCGCAGAATCGCATCGACGTGAAGATGGACGTGCCGGTCGGCGTGCCCGACTCATTCGAGGAACACGTCGGGCTCATGTACGAGCTGCTGGCCGTCGCCTATCAGGCCGACGTCACGCGCGTGTTCACGTTCATGCTGTCGCGGGAACTGAGCCAGCGCACGTACCCGAACATCGGTGTCACCGAACAGCACCATTCAGTGTCGCACCACGGCAACGACGCGCAGAAGATCGCGCAGAACGTCAAGGTGAACACCTACCACATGGGGCTCTTCGCAAAGTTCCTGGAGAAGCTGCGCTCGACACCCGACGGCGACGGGTCGCTGCTCGACCACTCGCTCATCTTCTACGGCGGTGGCATGGGAAACCCGAACGGACACGCCAGCGATCCGCTTCCCGTCATTGCAGTCGGCGGTGGCGTCGGCAAGGGGCATCGTCACATCAAGCTGAAGCCGCAGACTCCTGTCGGTAATCTGTGGCTGGCCGTCGCCAATCGCTACGGGAGCCAGATCGATACCTTCGGCGACAGCAACGGACGCGTCGAAGATCTCTTCGGCTGACGTGACTGCGATGCGCTACACATCCCGAATCGCCCTTGTCGCTCTCCTGTCGGTGGCTTCGCTCAGCGCCGGACCACGCGAGTCGTCTCTGTCCGAGGCGATTCAGGCCGGTGACCGGCAGGCGATTCAGAAACTCCTGAAGGACCCCGCTGCCGTCAAGGCGACTGAGGCCGACGGCACGACTCCGCTGCACTGGGCGGTGCGCGCCGACGACATCGAAACGTCGAAGGCGCTGCTGAACGCAGGCGCCAATGCGAGCGCGGCGAACCGCTACGGCGTCACCCCGCTCTCGCTTGCCGCGGTGAACGGCAATGCCGCCTTGATCGAGGCGCTCCTCGCGGCTGGCGCCAGCGCCAACACCGTCGTGTCCAAAGGACAAACGGTGCTGATGACCGCAGCCCGAACGGGAAATCCAGCGGCTGCACGTGTGCTCATCGAGCATGGGGCCGACGTCAACGCGCGCGAATCTCAACTCGGCGAGACGGCGTTGATGTGGGCGGCGTCGGAAAATCAGGCCGAAGTGGTGACGCTGCTGGCCAGTCGCGGCGCCGACATCAACGCGCGATCGTCGACGATCCAGTTCCCCAAGGATCGGTTCGGGCTCGAGGGCGTGCTGACGATTCTCCCGCATGGGAACTGGACGCCGTTGATGTATGCGGCCCGGGATGGCGGGGTCGATGCCGCACGCGCACTCGCGAAGGCGGGCGCTGAGGTCAACGCCACGGATCCCGACGGCACGACGGCGTTGATCCTGGCGATCATGAACGCGCACTACGACACGGCCAATGCGATCCTCGAGGCCGGGGCCGATCCGAACATCACCGACAAGGCGGGCATGGCGGCGCTCTACGCGGCGGTCGACATGAGCTCGCTTGGCGAAGTCTACGGGATGCCGCCGCGCAAAGTGAACGATACGCTGAAGCCCACCGATGTGATGTCGCGTCTCATCGCGAAGGGGGCCGTTGTCGACGCACTCCTGAAGTCCCCCACACTGCAGCGGAATCACACGCCCGGCGAGGGACAGCTCGGCGCCGGGACGACGCCGCTGATGCGCGCGGCGCGAAATGGCGACTTCGCCGCGATGCAGATCCTGCTCGCGGCCGGCGCGGATCCCACACTCAAGCAACCACGCGGCACAACGGCGCTGATGATGGCCTCGGGGCTCGGACGCGGGCTTGGTGTCTTCGCGAAGGACTACGGCACCGAGGCTGACTTGCGTCAGGCGGTGGAACTGCTCGTCGAACGCAACGTCGACGTCAACGCCTCAACCGACGATGGCATCACGGCGATTCATCTGGCGGCACAGGGCGGTCTTGATTCAATTGTCAGAGTGCTGGCGAAGGCCGGAGCGCGCCTGGATGTGAAAGACAAGCGAGGCCGTACGCCCGTCGACATGGCGATGGGCGTCGGCGGTCGCGGCCGCGCCGGTGGACCGCCACCGGTGTACGAGCGCACCGCGAAGCTGCTGAAGGAACTCGGCGCGCCGTAACAGGTTGGTCCGGCTGAAGCCGGACATTACGATCGTCCGCCCGAGCACAGTACGTAGTGTCTGGCGTTAGCCAGACCGTGATCGAAAGAGACCCTACGATGTCGATTCCGAGCCTCCGCCTTCTCATTGCTATTGCCGCTTCGACGATCATTGCCTCGAGCGGCCTCATCGCCCAGACACCTGCTCCGAAACGAGCCGATCCGATCAAAGAGGGTGAGGTTCCGCACCGAAAGAGCGTCGCGCCCATTCCGAAGCGTGGTACCTACGTTCCGGTGAAGACGCCGTGGGGCGATCCGGATATCACCGGCGATTACAACAACAGCGACGAGAGCGGCATCCCGTTCGAGCGGCCTGACGAGTACGCGGGCCGCGCGATTGACTCCTTTACGTCGGAAGAACTCGCCAAGATGGTTGCGCAGCGGCAGCAGCAGACGATCGAGCGAACGCCTGGCCTGAGTGAATTCCCCGGCGCGACGAGCCCGATGCACTGGTTCGAGAACTACTACGCCGCCAACAGCCGACCCTGGCTGGTCACCGAGCCGGCTGACGGCAAGGTGCCCGCACAGACAGCGGAAGCGCGTCAACGCCAGGCTACGCGGCAGGCGGCCAGGAAGGGGCGCGGTCCGGCTGATTCGTGGGAGGACCGCAGCCTCTACGATCGCTGTATTACCCGCGGCATTCCCGGATCGATGATGCCGGCGATCTACGGAAACTCGTATCACATCCACCAGAGCCCGGGCTTCGTGACCATCACGTACGAGATGGTCCACGACACGCGCGTGATTCCGCTCGACTCACGGCCGCACATCGCGGGCTCGATTCGTCAGTACGTCGGCGACGGCCGCGGCCACTGGGAAGGCAACACGCTCGTTGTCGAGACGACGAACTTCACCGACAAGACGCCGTATCGCGGCTCGAGCGACCAGCTGAAGATGATCGAGAAGTTCACCCCGCTCGGTCCGAACACTGTGGAATGGGCGGTGACGTTCGACGATCCGCATACCTGGGATAAACCGTGGACGTTCACAATGAACCTGACTGAGGATCCCAGCCAGCCGCCGTTCGAGTACGCGTGTCACGAAGGGAACTACGGGCTGCGCAATATCCTCACGGCGGCACGGGCGGAAGAGAAGGAAAAGGCTGCGGCGGGGGAATCGAGCAAATGAGGCCGAACATCGCGCGGTTGGTGTCCGGTATCTGCGCCGGTGCCGTCATAGTGGTGATCGCCGCTGCGCATTCGAGTGCACAGAGCTACAAGGCACCGAAAACGCCATGGGGAGATCCCGATATCCAGGGGAACTACACCAACCTCACCGAGGCGGGCACGCCGCTCGAGCGTCCGAAGGAGTTCGAGGGCAAGCAACTCAGCGACATCAGCGCCGATGAACTGCGCGCGCTCAAGCGGCAGGCGGCGGAACGAACCATCAACAACTTCCTCGGGCCCACCGAGGCACCGGACAACTGGTGGCAGGTGGCGTATCGCAACGCCGAGAACGGCGCGCAGGCGTGGTTGGTGATCGATCCGCCTGACGGGAAGATCCCGCCGCTGACACCGGAAGCGCAGCAACGGCAGCAGGCGGCGGCAGAAGCGCGCAAGCGGAACACGCGCGGTGCGGCCGACTCCTACACCGATCGCAGTCTCTACGACCGCTGCATCACGCGCGGCTTCCCGAATTCAGGGATGCCGACAATCTACGGGAACTCGTCGCAGATCGTGCAGGGACCAGGCTACGTGGCCATCACCTACGAGATGATCCACGACACCCGCATCATCCCGCTCACGGCGGCACAGCATCTGGGAAGCAGCATCCGATCGGATTTCGGTGACTCGCGCGGACACTGGGAAGGCGACACACTGGTGGTCGAGACGACGAACTTCCTCGCGCGCAGCGTCTACCGCAACGCCAATCCTGAGCGGCTCAAGATCACCGAGCGCTTCACGCGCGTCGGTCCGAACACGTTGCGCTGGGCGGTCACAGTCGACGATCCGACGACGTGGACGAAGCCGTGGACGTTTTCGCTGCCGCTGACACTGAATTCGGCGGAGCCGATGATGCCCTACGAGTGCCACGAGGGTAACTACGGCTTGAAGAACATCCTCAGCGCCGCCCGCGCCGAGGACGCGAAGGCCGCCGCCGCGAAGGAGAGCTCACAGCCGTAACGTAGAGGCGGGTCTTTAGACCCGCTTTGCGGGGTCAGACCCCTTCACACTGTTGCACATGCATCACGAACTACGCCGCGTCTTCGTCGCCAACGGTGAGCTCCACGCGCAGCAGGTCCGCGCGTTTCTCGAGGCGGCCGGGATTCATACCTCGGAACGAGGCGAGGCGCTGCGCAACACGCATGGCCTGACCGTCGATGGGCTCGGCGCGGTAGAAATCATGGTCGATGAAAGTGACGAGCAGCGTGCCCGCTCACTACTCGCCTCTGCGGAGGCCGGCGCCTTCCGCCTACCTGATCAGGAGGCTCTCTAACTAAAGACCCGAATCAGTTGATCTTGTCGAGGCCCTCGGTGAGCTCGATATACGTGCCCCACGGATCGCTGATGAAGGCGATCGAAATTCCCAGGGCAGGAACTGCGCGGTACGGTGACGCGAGCTTGATGCCCTGCGCTTCCAGCTTCTTGGTGAACGCCTCGAGGTTCTTGACCTCGAACCCGATGTGATCGATCGCGCGCCCCTGCGTCCCAACCACAGGCGTCTGTGACGGCGAGAAATTCATCGTCAGCCCAGGCAGGCTCGCGCTGATGAACGCTGGATTCGCCGATGCCAGCGTCGAGGCACCGAACGTCTTCATGTACCAGGCCTGCATTTCCTTGTTCATGCCGGCGAAGTGCAGATGATGCGAGGCGATGGGCGCGGCCTGCGCTTTCATCTCCACGAGTTCCACCTTCGTATCGTCGGGAGCCATCACGTAGGCGATGCCGCTGACCGGCCCGCCCTCGACGATGCCGATATCGTCCTGGACCTTGACGTTGGGCGGCGCCTCCGAAGAGGTCACCATGCGGTAGCCGCCCGCTTTGACGCGATCGACGACCTGACGCAGGTTCTTGACCGAGAACCCGATGTGGTCGACGGTGGACCCCTTGCTCCCGCCAGTCGGCTTCTGCGCGCGCAGCAGCATCAGCGCGTTCGGGAACTTGATGATCTCGCGTTTCTCCGGGCCGACGATGACGAGCACGCCCCCAAGCGCGTCGACCCAGAATTTCTTCGCCGCGTCCATGTCACTGACGTTCAGGTGATGGTGGCCATAGACGATCGGTCCGTCCTTGGCGGCCAACAACTGCGCTGAGGCGTTCGATGCCGGGACGAGCACGAACAGACCCAGAACAACGACGCGAATCGCTCGATTCATCAGGATTTTCATGAGAAGAGATTACGACACACCGAGGCACTGAGGCACAGAGAAAATCCTTTACGTACCTCGGTGTTCTCGATGCCTCGGTGTGTCGTGATCACGGATTCACGGGCTTCAACGCTGACCTCGTATCGCCAGCAATCGATCGAGCTGCTGGCGCGCGGCAGCGGAATCAGGCTGGATCCGCAGCGCTTCACGCGCTTCGCCAAGCGCCTGGTCCAGCTTCCCTTGCAGACCGTAGGCAACTGACAGGTTGCGATGGGCCTCGCTGTTCCTCGGCGTCAGCTCGACCACACGCCGCAGGTGCGCGATCGCTTCATCCAACCGGTTCTGCGGCCCGAGCAGCATCGCGAGATTGAAATGCGCGTCGGCATTCTCGCCATTGAGCGCGACCACACGCTCGTATTCGCGTATGGCGTCGCTTGACCGGCCAGCCGCCGTCAGTCCGTTCGCGAAGTTGAAACGAATGCGATCGTCGTTCGGCTTGAGCTTCACCGCCGTCTCCAGATGCGGCGCCGCCTCGGCGAGCCTGCCCTGCATCTGCAGCACCGTACCGAGATTGCTATGCGCTTCCGCATCATCTGGTGCCAGGCGCAGCGCCTCGTCGAGGCGCGCCTGCGCCTCCTGGACCCGACCTGCTTGCACGTACTTCAAGGCAAGCCGATTGTGCGCGGCCGGGTTCCGCGGATCGTTCTTGACCTGCATTTCGGCGCTCGCGATGTCCGTCGCGAGCGCCCGCCGGAAGTAGTCCTGCGTGAGCACCGCGGCGTCAGTGCTGTTGCGTGGAATGACCTCCACCCATAACGCGCCCATCTCGTCGGTGGCGTTCTGCCCCCATGTCACCTTCCGTGGAGGTCGCGGACTGCGCGCGTTCGCCGCCGAGTTGTCGTACGTGAAGCGCATGCGCAAGGTCGTTCCCCTGGGCAGCATCACCTGATCTTTGTAGCGATACTGGTCCTGCCAGCGGATGTCCCACTGCTTGATCCAGATCAACGACTTCTCCGAACCATCAGGCAGTGTCGCCGTCCCCCGCATGTCTTTGGCCAGATAGTGCGCATGCGGATAGACGCTGACGGCAGAGACATCGACGGGAAGGAGGTAGCTGTCCTCGACCACATAGTTCGGCTCGCCGGCCGGGATGTCGATCGTCTTCGACTCGAGCTTGACGACGATGGGGACGCGCGTCGGCGGAGTCGGCGTGAAGAAGAGTCCGATCGATGGCTGGACGGTCTCGGCTTTCGCGCCCGGGACCATGTGAAGCTGGACGACCAGATCGCTCCCCTCCTCGAGCGCCCATGCGGTGTCTTCGGGCTCGCGAATGGGAACCTTGCCCGGTGACCAGCCGAAGACGTTCTGCACTTCGTCCTCGGGCATCGTCGCAAAACCGGGCCCCGGTTCCATTCGATCGAGACGACGCGATACGCGCGCAGGATCGACCGCGATGTTGGCGTGATGCAGCACCTTCGGGTTGTCGGCGCGAAATTCGATTGCACGAACGTAACGCGTCGACGATCTCGGGACCGGAAGGACGAAATTCCTGAACACGTCCCCCTTCCCCGGCTGCAGCGTGTATGACTCGGCGGTCTTCAGCACCACGTCGGGAGTCCCCAACTGCCAGCCGTCCGGAAACGCCGGAGGCTCCGGTCTGTCTGCTGGGTTGCCTTCGGGGGTGCCCTGTTCGACCCACTTCTGAATCAGCGCGATCTGCTCGTCGCTCAACCGCCTCGGGTTGAGAAACTCACCGTGCCCGGGTTCAGGCAGCCATGGAGGCATTGCGCGTGTAAGAACCGCTCGAGCGATTTCACCTGCTCGTGCTTGCGCGCTCGCGTAGTCGAGCAACGGAAACGGTGCACCGGCAACGCACAGCACGTCACCACCTTTCGCCGCAGGCGTCGAATCGATGGGACGATGGCAGCTCGCGCAGTTCTCGAAGAGGATCGGCGCAATGTCCTTGTTGAAGGTGACTGGGCTCGGGACTCGGGATCCGGGATCCGGGGCTCGGGGCTCGGGATTCGAGGCGCTCTTGTCGGGCGCGCGCTGGCAAGCGATGAGTAAGGCGAGAGCGACCCCCAACCCCAACAAGGCGAGCCTTATTGGGAGTTGGGAGTTGGGTACTTGGGAATTGAGCAACCTGACTAAAAGTCTACTTGCACTCCAATGTCCCAGAACCTGGCCTGCATGATGACCGTCGGCGACAGCCACGCTGAGCCGTAGGTGGTGTTGTAGGTCTGGATCGGGTTCGCGTTGAACAGGTTGTAGACGGAGAAGGTCGGCCGAATCACGGTCCCGCCGCTCCGGATCGCTTTGCTGATCCGAAGGTCGGTCTGATAAATGCGGTCGCCGTACATCGTGCCGTTAGGCAACAGATTTACGGTCGGCGGAACGCCCGTAAACGGACGGCCGAGCGACGGCAGCACCAGGGCGTTGGTCAACGGATAGTTCGCATCGAGCTGTGGGCCCGACAGGCTCTGGAACGTGGCCGATGTGCTGATGTCCCACCAGGGCAGCGGATACGCAACCTGTCCCTTCACCTGGGGCTGGAACGGCGGCGAGATGTTGCAGTAGTCGTCGGTGCGCGGCGTATTGGTGCCGAAGCCGGTCGTCGTCAGGCTGAGATCGCCCTTCAGGTTGCAGTAGCTGATGCGCTCACGACCGAACGTGACGCCGCCCGACAGGATGATGTTCCTTGCGAGCCGCGCATTCACGTCGAAGTCGAAGCCGTCATAGACGTCGTCGATGCCACCGATGTCGCTCGAGTTGAAGATCAGGTTGTTGGGCGTGATGACGCGGTTGACGTCGAAAAGGCCGCACTGCTGGTAGCCGCCACCGTTGTCCAGGCGTGAATCCGGAGGAACCGGCACACAGTACGGTGAGAAGTCAGCGTTCGTGACAGCCTGGTTACGCGTAGCCGTCAGATTACCGAACCACCGTCGGGTGTACGCGGCGTATGCGGATACTCGTGGCACGATCTCGCGCTGGATACTGATCTGTCCTTCCCAGTTGTTCGGCCGCACGTGCCAACCGTTGATCACCGCGGGGTCGTAGTTGGTCGTGCGCGCCGTGACCTGTCCAAATGCGGGGTTCTGGATGGCGCCGCAATTGATTTGACCGGGGCGCTTGGTATTCGCGGCAGGATTGAACAGGTCGCAATCGTTGTATGGGTTGTAATCGCCGTTGTAGATCACCCCTGCAGGCGGTGCCCACGTCCGCGTAACCTGGTTGACGCTCGACTGCACAGGGTTGGCGGGGCGGGCAATTTCGTAGGCCGCGCCGACCACGTAGCGGCCTATGCTGCCCTTCACCGCTGTCTTCCCATCACCGAACACATCCCACACGACACCGAGTCGCGGATCGACATCCTTCCAGTTCGGCACGTTCTCGACGGCGTCGAAATGGCGCGCCGGTGTGAACGGGCCTGCCACGATGTCCTGCGCGTCGACACGCGCGTTCAGGTAGTCGAGTCGCACGCCGTAGTTGAATGTGAAGCGGTTGTAGCGCCACTGATCCTGGGCGAAGATGCCCATGTTGTAGCGCAGCGTCTCGTGAAACTGAATCGGCGTCGCGTACTCTGTCAGCGAGAACGGCTGCGTGCCACGAACGCTGAGCGACGCCGAGTTGTTGGGCTCTTGCGTGTTGTAGCGCCACGCGTGCATGAGCGTGAACCCGGCTTTGATCGAATGCGAACCGGTCACGTAGCTGGCCGACGCGCGGTAGTTCGTCTGGTCGCTGCGATTGTAGCCATAGGTCGTTGACGATCCCCAGTTCTGGGGCATACCGGCGGGTGCCGTGGGGTCGTTCATGGCAAACTGCGTCGACGACACGCCTGGCCGCCGATAGCCGTGGAAGTCCTGCGGCGTAATGGTGCCGCCCGCTTCGAGCAACAGCTTGTTCGTCACCGGAGAGCTCCAGCTCCCCTGGAGAATGTACTGAGGAATGTTCTTGTATTCGGGACACGCGCTGATGGCCGTCAGATACGTCGGCACGAAACAGTTGCCGAAGTAGGTGTACTGCCAGTCGGTGTAGAGATTGAACTTGTTCTTCTGATTCGCCTGCACCGTGAAGCGTGCGACAGCACTCTCGTGCCACACCGGGAACAAGTTCTGCTCGGTCGTTGGGTGATAGAAGATGTCGGAGAAATTCGCGTCCTTGTACGATCCCGCCACTGAATTGTAAGTGCCCCAATGACGGAATCCGCCGTAGACCCAGACTCGATCGCGAACGATAGGTCCGCCGACATTCGGGTTGATATCCCAGATCCGGTCAATGCGGTTCCCACTAGTCAGACCTTGTGCAATCTGCTCCTGGTCCAGATTGTCCGACTGCCACGACTCGCCTGCCCAGCGGCCGAAGAATGAACCGCGGAAGGTATTCGATCCTTCCTTCGGGATGAAGTTGGAGTAGACAGTCGCGCGCTCGAACTCGGCGTTGTGCGAGTCAGTCTGGAACGTGATCTCCTGCGCCAGCCCGTTGTTGAGATAGTTGCCGTACATCAGGCCGCCGGTGCCGCCACCGTTGATGATCGGCATACCTTCCACGGTGACCAGGCTGTCGGAGGCGCGGCTGCCGTGCACGACGAGGTTCATGCCGGTCTCGGGAATCGATCCGCCGACGTTCTGCCGCACACCAGTCACCAGCACCGATGGTGTCAATGCCGCGAAGCTGACGAAGTTGCGATCAGTCGGCAGGACGTCCATGACTTCACGGGACGCGGTTGCGAGTTTCGTGGTGCTCTGCGTATCGACGATCGGCGACTCACCCGTGACGGTCACGGTCTCCTCGATCGTCCCGACTCTCAGGTCAGCGTTGACGTTCGCAGTGAACCCGGATGTGAGCTCAATCCCTTCGCGCTTCACGGTGCTGAAACCCTGCAGTGTGAAAGCGACGCTATAGGTGCCTGGACGAAGATCGACAAGCTGATACCGTCCCTGGCCATCCGTCACCACCGATCGAGCCTTCTCGATCAGGGCCGGGCTGGAAGCTTCCACCGTCACACCAGGCAGAACTGCGCCTGAGGAGTCTCGAACGAGGCCGGCGATCGAGCCGGTTTGTCCCTGGGCGAACGCCCCAGGCGCACTGAAGATCAGGACTGCAAGAGCTACGAACCACACAGCTGCACCGCGTCGAACCGGCATGTAAGTGCCTCCCTGACTTTCCTATTGGACCTATTGGACTTTTGACAAAACTTTGAACTGCGACGGACTTGTATATCGCTGCCACGAAGCGAAGTCAACGAGCCCTCTCCCGCCTAAATGGGGGAGTGGGGTCAGACCGTTCACAAAATTGCAATCAATGGCGGGCGTGACGAGCGGGTTCGATGTTGGGTAGGAACCACGTCAACAGCCCGATGGCCGGCAGGAAGGAACAGACAGTAAAGACCGTGTCGATGCTGGTGGCATCGGCCAATTGCCCCAACATCGCGGCGCCAAGACCACCGGCGCCGAAGGCGAACCCGAAGAAGATACCCGACACCGTGCCGACCCGACCTGGGACGAGTTCCTGGGCAAACACCACGATCGCGGAGAACGCGGACGCGAGGACCAGACCGATGATGATCGTCAACACCTCGGTCCAGAACAAGTTTGCGTAAGGCAGGAGCAGCGTGAACGGCAGCGCGCCAAGGATGGAGACCCAGATGACGTACTTGCGCCCGATGCGATCGCCGACCGGCCCGCCGATGAAGGTTCCCGCCGCCGCCGCGCCCAGGAGCACAAACAGATGCAGCTGTGCGCTCTGCACGGTGACGTGGAACTTGTCGATCAAATAGAAGGTATAGAAACTCGTCAGGCTTGCCAGGTAGACGTTCTTCGAGAAGACCAGCAGCACCAGAACGACCAACGCCATTCGGACGCGACCCGTCGGCAGCCCGGCCCGGATCGCCGCGCCTTTCGTCCGTACCAACTCGAAAAGCCGATGGCGGTACCAGCTGCCGACGCGCAACAGGATTGCCATGGCAGTAAGCGCCGTCACACCAAACCAGGCGATGCTGCGCTGCCCGTAAGGGAGCACGATGTACGCGGCAAGCAGCGGGCCCGTCGATTGCCCGATGTTGCCGCCCACCTGGAAGAGCGACTGCGCGAACCCGTGCCGTCCTCCCGATGCCAGCCGCGCCACTCGAGACGATTCGGGATGAAACACCGAGGAGCCGATACCGACCAGCGCTACCGCGAGCAGAATCGCCCCATACGTCGGCGCGACCGAGAGCAGCAACAACCCGACGAGCGTGAATGCCATGCCTGCCGGCAGCGAGTACGGCTTCGGCTTCCTGTCGGTGAAGCTTCCGATAACGGGCTGCAGGAGGGAGGCCGTCGCCTGGTTGGCAAACGTGATGAGCCCGATCTGACCGAAGTCGAGGTTGTAGGCCTGCTTGAGGATCGGATACACGGCCGGCAGCACCGACTGCATCAGGTCGTTGAGGCCGTGGCACACGCTTATGGCGGCAAGAATGCCAAGCGCGGTTCCATGCGCCACGGCTCGTGACGATGCTGTCGCGGGAGCGGCCGCGGGTGTCCGCGGTGTTGCGGCGTCTGTGCTCAAGTGGTCGTAGTGTCCGGCTTCAGCCAATAGTCGTAGGCCGGGTCTTGTTCTTAAAGACCCGGCGGGCCCACACAGCAGGACCCGCCCTACCGGACACGGGCGCCAGCCGTTCTTTCAGTATAACGGGAGCGGCTATTGAGAGTTCCGCCGACCGTACGTCTTAAAATAGGGGGTTGGTGAACGTCCTGCTGCTCGTCACAGTCATCGTCGCGCAGGCCGCGTTCGTTCCCGTGACAGCCGAGGAACGGTACGTGGCCGATCTGCGTGCGCGAATTGCCCGCGGTGATCTGGAAGCCATCGTTACACTCGGCAATCTTTACGAGTCGGGCGACGTACTGCCCGAAGATCCGGCAGAGGCGGCCCGGTGGTACCGGCGCGCCGCGAACGAGGGCCATGCCGGGGCGCAAACCAACCTCGCGATGATGTACTTCGAGGGCCACGGCGTGCCGCGAGACGTCCGGCAGGCCGTCCTGTGGTACGAGCGCGCAGCCGATCACGGCGACGCCATCGCCAGGTTCAGTCTCGGTTCCATCTACGACACCGGCGCTGATGGTGTCGCGCCCGATCCAGTGAAGGCGGCAGCGTGGTACCGGAAGGCCGCCGAGCGGGGGTTCGCCATCGGGCAATATCGTTTGGGTTTGATGTACCGCGACGGCCGCGGCATGGCGCGCAATCAGACGCAAGCCATGACCTGGTTTCGCAAGGCCGCCGACCAGGGCGATGCGGACGCGCAGATTGAACTTGGCATCCTGCTCAGTCCCGGCCAAGGCCCCTCAACGGACATCGTCCACGCGCACATGTGGCTCAACTTGGCAGCTTCTCGGTGGAAGGACGAGGCTAAACGCGTCAAGGCCAGTGTCCTCCGGGACGAGCTCGAAAAGACGATGACACCGCAGCAACGCGTCGAGGCTTATCGGCGCGCGACAGAATGGCAGGACGCGCACTCATGGCAGAGACAGAGCGCCGCATCACCCGGGACTCGATGACCTTCGATCTTCTATGACCACCACCGCACAACGCGAAACGCTCGGCTTTCAGGCCGAAGTCAAACAACTGCTGCACCTGATGGTGCACTCGCTGTATGGGAACAAAGAGATCTTCCTGCGGGAACTGGTCTCGAATGCCTCCGACGCGGGCGACAAGCTCCGCTTCGAGGCGCTCGCTGATCCAGCCCTGTTCGAGAACGATCCCGATCTGAAGATTCGCGTCGCGTACGACAAGGCGGGGCGAACGATCACCGTCTCCGACAATGGCATCGGCATGTCGCGGCAAGAGGTGATCGAACAGATTGGCACGATCGCCAAGTCCGGGACGCGCGAGTTCTTTCAGAACCTCACTTCCGACAAGGCCAGGGACGCGCACCTCATCGGCCAGTTCGGTGTCGGCTTCTACTCAGCCTTCATCGTGGCCGATCGAGTCACGTTGACGACGAGGCGCGCAGGATTGACGCCCGAGCACGGCGTTCGCTGGGAAAGCACGGGCGAAGGCGAATACTCGGTTGAGACAGTGCAGAAAGACGCCCGCGGTACTGACGTCGTCCTGCACCTTCGGCCTGACGAGGACGAACTGCTCACCGGCTTCAAACTGCGCGAGATCCTCCGGAAGTACTCGGACCACATCACCGTTCCGATCCTGATGAAAAAGGAACAGTGGGACGCGACGGCGAAAGCGCAAGTGCCCACTGATGAGGACGAGCAGATCAATCAGGCCTCAGCGCTGTGGGCGCGCCCCAAGTCAGAGATCACAGAGGAGCAATACCAGGAGTTCTACAAGCACGTCGGGCACGACTTCGACGTTCCGCTCGCGTACGTCCATGCCAAGGTGGAAGGGCGTCAGGAGTACACGCTGCTGCTGTTCGTCCCGAAGGAAGCGCCGTTCGATCTCTGGAACCGCGAGCATCGCCGCGGCATCAAGCTCTACGTGCGGCGCGTCTTCATCATGGACGATGCCGAGCAGTTGATGCCGGCGTATCTGCGGTTCGTGCGCGGCGTCATCGATTCGAACGATTTACCGCTCAACGTGTCGCGCGAGATCCTGCAGCAGTCGCGCGACGTCGAGGCAATCCGCGCGACCTCGGTCAAACGGGTCCTCGGACTGCTCGAAGATCTGGCCGGCAAGGAGAGCGAGAAGTTCGCGACGTTCTGGAAGCAGTTCGGCCGCGTCCTCAAGGAAGGTGTCGTCGAGGATACGGCAAACCGTGAGCGCATCGCGAAGCTCCTGCGATTCTCGTCGACGCATCGCGAGACCGAGGAGCAAACCGTCTCACTCGCCGACTATGTCGGGCGCATGAAGGAAAAACAGACGACCATCTACTTCATCACCGCCGACGGCTTCGCTGCCGCGAAGAACAGCCCGCACCTCGAGATCTTCCGCAAGCTGGGCGTCGAGGTACTGTTGCTGCACGACCGGATCGACGAGTGGGTCGTGTCGACTCTCACCGAGTTCGAGGGCAAGCCGCTGCAGTCTATCGCCAAGGGCGGCCTGGATCTGAGCGCCCTCGGCGACGAGGCGGCGAAGAAGGAAGAGGAACAACAAGCCGAAGAGCACAAAGGGCTGATCGAGCGGATGCAGAGCGTGTTGAGCGATCGGGCAAGCGCCGTTCGCGTGACTCACCGGCTGACGGACTCACCGGCGTGTCTCGTCAGCGATGAGCACGGCATGAGCACGAACCTGGAACGGATGCTGAAGGCCGCGGGGCAGAACGTCCCGACGTCGAAACCCGTGCTCGAGATCAATCCGGGCCATCCGATCGTCCGGCGCCTGGGGGATGAGACCGACGAGAGAAAATTCGCGGACTGGAGCCAGATCCTGTTCGATCAGGCGACGCTGGCCGAGGGAGGCCAGCTCGAGGATCCTGCCGCCTTCGTGAAGCGTCTCAATGAATTGATGCTCACGCTCGCGGGCAGTGGGCCGTCGAGGATCTGGACTCCGTAGCAATGAGTGCGTGGTATCCGGCTTCGGCCGGACCGGTTACTTCTCGCCCATCAGCTGTCGGCCCTGCGTAATTGCGGGCACGGTCGACCTGATGATGCTCCATCCTTCCTTGACCCGGCGCGCCACGTCGGCACCCGAGCCCGCCGTGATGCCACAGGGAACCTTGTGCGACTTGCACGCGCTCAGCACCTGTTGAAAGGCCGCTTCTGTTTCAGGCGCGTTTGGGCGAACACCGAGCGAGCGCGAAAGGTCGGAGCCGGCGCCCAGGAACAACGCACCCACGCCCGGCACGCCGGCGATCCGATCGAGGTTCTTCAAGCCTTCGACCGATTCGATCATCACGATCGCGATCAGGTCGCCGTCCGGATTGAGCGGCCATACGTCAGCCCGGCGCTCGTATTCAGCGGCGTTGACACCCCACGCCCAGGTTGCGCCGCCCGTGCCGTAACCGCGGATCCCGACTGGTTCGCGGCGCGTCTC